>WNFJ01515887.1_pt1 | contig 10477 bp, 9 predicted proteins | sample 5400461 | NCBI WGS metagenome assembly WNFJ01 (sample SAMN13153349, study PRJNA577476) | soil metagenome | isolation source: 115 cm saprolite on Douglas fir-dominated hillslope | place: USA:California | collected 2013-09-17
CCTGACCATCGGTATGGGCGTTGATTCCAACGTGCTCATCTTCGAGCGCATCCGCGAGGAGTTGCGCAACGGCAAGACCCCCGCGGCGGCGGTGGACCAGGGCTTTGCCAAAGCCTGGGTCACGATCATTGACACGCACGTGACCACGATTGTCTCGGCGTTCATCCTGTTCCTGTTCGGCACCGGGCCGGTGAAAGGGTTTGCGGTGACGCTGACCTTCGGCCTGCTGGCCAACATTTTTACCGCGGTTTTCGTCTCCCGCGTGATTTTCGAAGCCGGCTTGCAGCGCAAACAGCGGGGCGAGGCCTTGAGCATTTGAAGATTGGATCATTTCATCATTGAGTCATTGAAGAATTGGGTAATTGAGTAATTCAAAGAAGGTTTAATCAAGTGGAACTCTTTAAGAGCACGAACATCGATTTTCTCGGCAAGAAGTGGTACTTCCTGGCATTTTCGCTGGTGTTCAGCGTGGCTGGCATCTTCTCGATGCTCTTCTGGCACCATATTCCCACGGGGGTGCAATTTCGAAGTGGGACCACCGTGAACATAAAGTTCGCCAGCCAGCCCAATTCAGATGCAATTCGAGGCGCGCTCGACCGTGTGGGGCTGCGCAATGCACTCATCCAGCCCTATGGCAGTGCGGCGAACAACGAAGTGCTCATCACTCTGGACCCAAAGCAGAACAGCGAAGAAACCGGTCTTGACCAAGGCAGAGCCCTGATCATCAAGGCACTGAGCGCCAATGCTCCCGAAGGCAAGCTTGACCTCAACAGCACCACGGTGCAAAGCATCCAGGATGCGCTGGTGCAGCGCGACCCGCTCCACATAGGCGTGAATGTCGGCGGGCGCTATCTGACGGAAGCGCAGAAGATCATCAACTATCGCGACAGCGTAAAGGGCGGTGTGCTGGGCGGCTTCGATGAGCTCAAGAACGTAACCTCTCCTGAAGTTGTTTCCGCTTTGCAGAACAACTTCTTTGTCTCTAATTTCACCGTGCGCAACGTGCAGGTTGTGGGCCCGCAGGTCGGCGCCCAGCTCCAGAAACAGGCGGGGCTGGCCATACTTTACTCGTTGCTGGGAATGCTGGTTTATTTGTGGTTCCGCTTTGAGCTGATCTACGGCGTGGCCGCGGTGGTGGCCGTTTTTCACGATACCTTGATCACCGTCGGCGCTTTCTCCTTGACGAATACGGAGATAAGCCTTACGGTTATTGCCGCCATCCTGACGCTGGTCGGTTACTCCATGAACGACACGATTGTGGTCTTTGACCGCATTCGTGAAAACGTGAAGCTGCTGCGGCGTGAGAGCTTGGCGGAGATTGTTAACAAAAGTATTAACCAGACCCTTAGCCGGACCATTTTGACCTCCGGGCTTACGTTTTTGACCGTGCTTTCTCTGTATTTGTTTGGGGGCGAGGTACTTCGTGGGTTCTCCTTCGCTCTCGTCATAGGAATCTTGATCGGTACCTACTCTTCGATCGCCATCGCCGCACCCATGCTGGTGGCCTATCAGGAGTGGCGCATGAGCCGTTCCGGACGGCGGGTGGCGCCGGTCGCCATCGATTCCGGGCGCAAAGAGAAAGTTCGAGTAAAGGCATAATTTGCACCATTTATGGTGCAAATTCATTGCTGCAAGTGACTGTAACTGCAGGGTTTATTATCTGCAGCTCGGCTTTGTTTTTCCCCTGCCTTAGAAGCGGAAAGTTGGGAACCTTGCAGGGTATATATGGTGTCTAAGTAATTGGTTAGGACTAAATTTAAGACAGAGAGCATCTCTGTTGACCCGTTTCTGGGAGATTAAGTTATGTTCGAGGACAGCCTGATCGAATCGTCGGGCAGACTGAAGACCAAGCGTGGCTGGACAACATCGATTGCAACCGTTGGCGTGTTTTTTGTGCTTGCAGTCCTTTGCCTGATCCCACTGCTTTATCCGGAAGTACTACCCAAACAAATAATTGCCACATTCCTGGTGGCTCCACCGCCGCCGCCCCCGCCACCGCCACCAATGGAGATCATAAAAGTGGCGAAGATTGAGACCGAGCTGGAAAACGGCGCACTGCGTACCCCTACTAAAATCCCCGAGAAAATCAAGATTGTGAAAGAAGAGGAAGCGCCACCTGCCGCTATGGCCGGAATTCCCGGCGGCGTGACCGGCGGCGTCCCTGGCGGAGCCATGGGCGGCGTGATTGGCAGCCTGATCGGCGGCACCGGCTCTGTTCCCAAGGTAACGTTGAATCGCGTGCGCGTGTCGGGTGGTGTTATCGAGGGCAACTTGATGCACAAGGTGACGCCCAACTATCCGCCGCTGGCCAAGACGGCGCGTATTCAGGGCACGGTGGTGCTGCATGCCGTCATCAGCAAACAGGGCAATATAGAAAACCTGAGCGTGATCAGCGGGCACCCCATGCTGGTGCAGACGGCAATGGATGCCGTGAAGCAATGGAAGTATAAGCCCTACATTCTGAACGGTGAGCCGGTCGAAGTAGAGACCACGGTGACGGTTAACTTCAACCTGACAGGTGGGGCATAGAAATTATGGAGTTCTAGGCAAGAGTGGAAGCCGTGCTGCTCTGATTTTGCATCTATCCTGAGCAGCCTCTTTGCTGCTCACTCAGCAGCCGGGCTTCAGCAACGCAGATATGCCGGCCCCCTGGTTCCCATGAAGAACTTGAAGACGGGGAAATCTGGCATACCTGAGTAGCACAATTCAATTTTTAGTATTTAGAACCGAGGAGGAAAGGACCACAATATGTTTCTCGTTAACGTTGCAAGTTTGCTATTTACCCATACTGCCGCCTTTGGCGCGTGGATCTTCCAGGAGGGCCAGGCCGCCGGCTTTGACAACCCCCTCGCGCTGTGGAACTCGATGGGCTGGTTCGCCCGCATCATCGTGATCATTCTGCTTGCCATGTCGGCAATTTCGATTGGCGTGATGCTTGACCGTGCGTTTGCTTTCAGTGCCGCCCGCAAGCAGTCGCGCTCGTTCGCTCCGGCCGTGGCTGGCGCGCTGCGCGAAGGCAAGATTGACGAAGCCATCCGCGTGGCCGAGCGCAACAAGAAAAGCCATCTGGCCAAGGTTGTGACCGCCGGGTTGCAGGAATTCAAGGCGCACACCGAATCCTCCGATATTCCAGGCGAAGAGATTGAAGCTTCCAAGCGCGCCCTGGAGCGTGCCGAAGCCATTGTGCATGCCGAACTGAAGCGCGGCCTGGGTGGATTGGCCACCATCGGTTCCACCGCCCCGTTCGTGGGGCTGCTGGGCACCGTGGCCGGCATTCTGAACGCGTTTATCGGAATTCAGAACCAGAAGGCGACCGGTCTGGCGGCCGTGGCCGGCGGTATCGCCGAGGCCCTGGTCACCACGGCGCTCGGATTATTCGTAGCCATCCCCGCGGTCTGGATGTTCAATTACTTCACCAACAAAGTGGAAGCTTTTGACGTCGAGATGGACAACAGTTCCAGCGAACTGATTGACTATTTCCTGAAGCGTAGCGGCAAGCTGCGCAAGTAAGCGGGACATACAGAACCAGGTCTGACCTCCTCGCGGGCCCGGAATTCCCGGGCCCGAACTACCTTTCGAGCCAGACCAGAGGCAGGATTAAAAGTTATGGGAATTGCAAAAAGAGACGAAGGCAGCAAAGTCAACTCCGATATTAACGTGACCCCTATGGTCGACGTAATGCTGGTGCTGCTCATTATTTTCATGGTGGTGACCCCAATGTTGCAGAAGGGCGCCAGCGTGGATATGGCCAAGACCGACAATCCGGCTCCCATGGCGGATGCCGACAAAGAAGATGCCGTGATTGTGGCGGTGCAAAAAGATGGCGTGATCTATTTGGGCAACGACCGCATCACACCCGACCAGCTAACCCAGAAGGTGAGAGACAAGCTGGACCGCAAGACGGATAAACGCGTCTTTGTGAGAGCCGATGCTCATGCCAAGTACGGCATGGTTGTGGACGTGGTGGATAATGTCCGCTCGGCCGGCGTAGACCAACTGGGACTGTTGACGGAGCAGAACAAATCCACAACTCCGCCACCGCCTCCGGACAACAAGAAGACCCCGCCTCCAGGGGAGTAGAACCCGGGCAGTAGAATTAGACGGAGAGATTCCAGTATGGCAATGGCAAACAGGAATGAAAGCAGCAAGATCAGTTCCGATATCAACGTGACCCCGATGGTCGATGTAATGCTGGTCCTGCTGATCATTTTCATGGTGGTGACGCCCATACTGGTGCAGCCCGGAGTCGTCCCCGTGAACATGGCGAAGACTAACCATCCTCTTGCCATGCCGGACGCCCAAAAAGAAGATGCACTACTGGTGGCCATTACACGCGATGGAATGATTTATCTGGGCAACGACCACGTGGCGCTTGATCAGCTCGGAACCAAATTGAAGGATAGGCTCGATCGCAGGCTCGATAAGCATGTCTTCGTCAAAGCCGATGCCCACGCGAAATACGGCGCGGTTGTAGATGTGGTGAACAACCTTCGTTCCGCCAGCGTGGAAGATATTGGATTGCTGACAGAGCAAAGCAAGAGCGTGCTTCCATCGCCCTCGCCTGCCGGTAAGAAAGCTGAGCTGAAGACATAAGTTTGACGAACGTCCATCCGGCCCTGCCGGGTGGAAACGGGAAGTTACAAGGAGATTTTTATGGCAATGGATGTAGGCGGCAAAAGTGGTCCTTCCGCGAATATCAATGTGACGCCGCTGATCGACGTGCTGCTGGTGTTGCTGATCATCTTCATGGTCATCACCCCCCTGACCCCCAAGGGATTGGATGCCCTCGTCCCGCAGCCTCCGAAAGACCTGACCAAGCAGCCGCCGCCCAATGATCGCACCATTGTGGTGCAGGTGTTGAAGGGCAGCGGGAACCGTCCAGACCTGAAGATTAATCAGGATCCAGCCACGTGGGATAATCTGGGCGAAACGCTGACTAGCATCTTCAAGACGCGCGCCGAGCGCGTGATGTTCGTCAAGGGCGACAAAGAGGTGGACTTTCAGTACGTGGCGCAGGTGATCGATATCGCCCACGGTGCCCAGGTGGAAAAAGTCGGCCTGATTACCGCCCAGATTGAAGCTGGACACTAGTTTCCACAAGGAGCAACAAGCGGCCCGGCAGAGCCGCAACCCTTTATGAACAGAACAGGGGAGATGATGAGGAATGTTATGAAAATGTGCCTGCGAACCATGCTACTCACGCTGGTTGCGAGCATGATGTTGTTGTCAACCGGTTGCAACTGGCTCAGAGCGCGCGACCAGTTGAACAAAGGTGTGCAGGCTTACAAGAATGGGAAATTCGAAGAAGCCATCGATCACTTCAACAAGTCAGTGGCGCTCGATCCTGGCCTGGGTGTAGCCCGGCTTTATCTGGCGACCGCCTACTTTGGCCAATTTGTGCCCGGCGTGGATACGCCCGAGAATGTCCATAACGCTGAACAGGCCATCGACCAGTATCAGAAGGTGCTGGATAGCAATCCTAATACCAACAGCCGCATCACGGCGCTCAAGGGCATTGCCTCGCTCTACTTCGGACTGAAGAGATTCGACAAGGCCAAGGAGTTCCACCGAAAGGTGCTGGAGCAGGACCCCACCGATCCTGAGGCTTATTACTCCATCGGCGTTATCGACTGGACGCAGACCTACGCTCCCAACCAGGAATTGCGCGCCAGGCTTAGTCTGAAGCCTGATGTGCCGCTCGATGAGAAGGTGTGTGAGGAGCTGCGCACCAAGAACCAGGGATTGGTCAAGGAAGGCGTTGACATGCTCAACCAGGCTATCAAGCTGCGCAAGGATTATGATGACGCCATGGCCTACCTCAATCTGATGTATAGGCAAAAAGCGGACATCGAGTGTGGCGATCAGCTGCTGCGCGTTGAGGACTTGAAAACAGCCGATGGATACGTAGAACAGGCCATGGGTATCAAGAAACGCAAGGCCGAAGAAGAAAGCAAGCAAACCGGCATCGTCATGGACCAGGGCAAATAGCAGACTCCATACCGGCATTCTTGCAGGGGCCGCTGAGCGGCCCTTTCTTTTTGGTGTTCAGGAGGGGCCCGGCCACCTATCTTGTTCTCTGGCGTCCTGGCCCCGGGGGGAGTAGTAGAATAGTTACTTATTGCTCCTGGTTGCTTGTTTCCCTGGAACTGTGCCGGTTGTGTTCAAGAAAATCCTCATTGCAAACCGTGGTGAAATTGCGGTGCGCGTAATTCGCGCCTGCCGCGAGCTGGGGGTGGGCTCGGTTGCGGTCTACTCCGAAGTTGACCGCGCCGCTTTGCACGTGCGCAAGGCGGACGAGGCCTATTCCATCGGTCCGGCCCCCGCTGGGGAATCGTATCTCCGTATCGACAAGCTGCTTCAAGTTGCTGCCAACTGCGGTGCAGATGCTATTCATCCCGGCTATGGCTTTCTTTCGGAAAATGCCGAATTTGCCCGGGCGTGCGCCAAGGCGGGAATCAAATTCATTGGGCCTAGGGCCGAGGCCATGGAAATCATGGGTTCCAAGACGAGCGGACGGCGGGCCATGCAGTCCGCTGGCATCCCGTTGGTGCCGGGTTCAACCACGGCATTAACGCGAGACGAGGCAGTCAAGGTTGCGGTCCAGGTGGGATATCCCGTCATGCTCAAGGCCGCGGCCGGGGGCGGGGGAAAGGGCATGCGTCTGGTGCGCACCGCCCAAGAACTGGAATCAGCCTTCGATGGGGCCTCGAGCGAGGCCCAGCGTGCCTTCGGCAATGGAGAAGTTTATGTGGAGAAATGGATCGAAAATCCCCGTCACATTGAAATCCAAGTTCTTGCCGATGAGCACGGCCACTGCGTTTATCTCGGTGAAAGAGAATGCTCGCTGCAGCGGCGGCACCAGAAAGTTCTAGAAGAGGCCCCTTCCGCGGTAGTCGAACCTGAATTGCGCCGCCGCATGGGTGAGGCCGCGGTGGGGGTGGCGAAGGCGGCGGGCTATACCAATGCCGGCACCGTCGAGTTCTTGGTCGATGGGCAAAAGAATTTTTATTTCTTGGAGATGAATACGCGCCTGCAGGTGGAGCATCCGGTGACCGAGCTGGTGACCGGCCTTGACCTGGTGGAGCTGCAGATCAATATCGCCGCCGGCAAGCCCCTGCCCTTTGTTCAGGAAGATATCCATCTGCGCGGACACGCCATCGAGTGCCGCATCTACGCGGAAGATCCGGAAAACAATTTTTTCCCCTCGCCAGGAAAGATCACCCGGCTTATCACCGCCGCGGGGCCGGGCGTGCGCGAAGACAGCGGGGTGTACGAGGGCTGGCAGGTGCCGTTGGAGTATGATCCGCTGCTCGCCAAGCTTATCGTGTGGGCGCGCACCCGCAAGCAGGCCATTGCCCGCATGCAGCGCGCGCTGGATGAGTATTTTATCGGCGGCATCAAGACCAATCTGCCGCTGTTTCGCAAAATCCTGCTGGACCCGGGCTTTCGCAAGGGAGAGATTCACACCGGCTATCTGGATCACATCCTCGGCCAGGTGGGCGCGGTGCATCAGGAAAAGTCACAGGGCAAAAAAGCCGTCCCGCAGGAGGAAAACGGCGAAAACACGCGGCTGCAGATCGCTGCTATTGGCGCCGCGTTCTTTGCCGCAGCGAGCAAGGGCGCAAGCACAAATGGCGCCCCCGCTCGCAACGGAGAGGCCACCAGCGCCTGGAAAACGATGGCGCGCCGCGAGGCTATGCGCGACTAGAACTTGGTTTCATAAATAGCGCTGTGTCAGGGCGCGGATTCAGAGCTTGCGGAAAAACTCGTGGGACGAGAAGACATGTATCAGGGCACGAGTTTACTCGTGCCGTAAGTCGCTGGAAAATCATACTTCCTCGCTGCCGCAGGCTTGCGCGTAGCGAAGCGGAGCGCACAGAATAAACGTTTTTCCGCAGCCTCTTTAGCCCCTGAGGTTTTCAAAATTTGCCGCCTCGGGAATTTATGAAACCAGCTCTAGCATTCCGCAGTACAACAAGATGATGTACCAGATCAAAATCGAGGGCCGTTGTTACCAGGTGCAGTTGACCCCTGGCGACAGCGCGGGCATCTGGCGTTGCCATCTGCGTGAAAACGGGGAGAGCGGTACCCGGGAATTTACGCTGGACGCCAGAGAGACGCAACCCGGCGTGCTCTCGCTTCTGCTGGACGGCCACTCGCATGAAATCAGGAGCGAAACAACGCCGGTGGGCACTGTTGTTTGCGTGGGTGACCGGCGCTACAGCGCTGAAGTTGCCGATCCGCGTTCGCCCAGAACCCGCCGTGCCGAGGAGGGCCATGGCCCGCAGAAAATAACCGCACCCATGCCGGGCAAGGTCGTGCGGTTGCTGGTCGCAGAAGGCAGCGCGGTGGAACAGGGCCAGGGCATTCTGGTCATCGAAGCCATGAAGATGCAAAACGAGCTGAAATCGGCCAAGAAGGGCGTGGTGCGAAAAATCATGGTGAAAGAGGGCGCCGCGACCAATTCCGGCGACGTGCTGGCAGTGGTGGAATAGTTTCGAGTTTCAGATTTCAAGTTTCCAGTAGCTGCAATTGCGTGCTGTTCAAGTGATGCAGTTGCAACGGCCTCTCCGAATACTTCTACTTTGTCGCTTCCTCGTGTGTGTGGATCCTTGAACAATTCCATTTCTGGCTGTATCAGGCATTTGTTTTGTATCAGGGCACGACTTCAATATCAGGGCACGACTTCAAGTCGTGCCGTTTAGGCCTTAAAAATGTGGGCTTTCAGCCCCTGAGGTTTGAATGTTGCGAGCGAAAAGATATTTTGCAACAAATCTCTAGCTGGTTCGTACGCTTGTTGATGAAAAAATCTTTCATCACTCAGGGTGGGACTGGATGCCTCATGAAAGGTTTACTCGTGCCGAAAGCCGCTGAAAAATAACAATTCCTTTTGAACGGACTTCCAGTTCCTCTGATTAGAGGACACGCGCCAGTCAAAAACGGGCCACTGTCTCCCCTTGCGAGACTTCGGATCATTGCCATGCTGCCCCTCGACTGGCGCACGCGTTTAATACCCCATAAAAATCGTTTACCCTGAGGGGTTTTTGCTTGACAGGCCACGGTTCTGTGCTTAGACTTCCGTCGGTTTCCAGCAGGGGTGTGGCCGTATGGGCGGCTGCAACGAATGGACCTAAGCAACAAGGCACTCTGACAATAAGAATCCGGCCCGCGTCGGATCTCTCTTGGGCCCCGCACACCCAGGCGGAAAAAGGAGGGCTTCCATGAAAACCAGCAAGGCACATGAGCAAGTTACGGGATTCCTGTTTCGGGAGAATGCAGCAACGCGCGCCCTTTACCTCTGCGCGCTCGTTTTAGCGCTCGGTCTCATGCTCGGGACCTCGCTGGCTCAGGATTCCAGAGCAACTCTCGAAGGCCGCGTCACTGACCAGCATGGCGGCGTCATTCCCAAAGCGTCGATCGAGGTCATGTCAGAAGACACTGGCCTGAGACAGAAAACTGTCAGTAACCCCGCTGGCCTGTGGAGCGTAAGGTTCTTGAATCCAGGCGCCTACCAGGTGACGATTTCCGCTCAGGGTTTTAAAACCGCAGAGCAGAAAGGCATCACTCTGCAGGTTGCCGATGATAAGCGTCTCGAAACGGTGCTCAGTGTAGGCGCTACGCAAGAGGTGGTTTCCGTCACGGCAGACGCCCCGCTCATCGATACCAGCTCAGCCACCGCAGGAACTGTGATCGAGGGGGCCACCCTCTCCGAACTTCCCATGGAATCGCGGATTTCCTATCTCCTGGCGGGTCTCTCCCCGGGAGCCCATTTGATAGCGCAAAACAATAATGTGCCTTTCATGTGGTCGTACAATGCCGCCTCAGACGTACTCGTCAATGGGGGCCGCGACCGGCGCTCCAACGAGTTCGTGTCGTTTATTCCTCCTGCTGACTCCGTGGCTCAATTTCGCATCATGACCAACGCCTATGATGCCCAGTACGGAAGGCAGGCCGGCGCTACTTTCAATGTTGAGCTCAAGAGCGGGAGCGACGCGTACCACGGCAGCATCTATGAGTACTACGAAAATGCTTCCTTCAATGCCAATCGCTACGAGTTCAATCACGCGATTCCCAAGATACCCAGGCCGGTAGCACATTACAACCTGTATGGCGGGACCTTTGGCGGCCCAGTGATTTTCGATCAAAAAAAGACCTTCTTCTTCGTCAGTTGGGAAGGCATTCGTAACAAAGACCCGCGCAACAATAGTCCTTTGTCTTTGCCCACCTTGGCCGAACGCAACGGTGACTTCAGAAACTCATTTACCACGACGCTCAGCGGCGGCGTGCGCAGCGCTCCCATTCCGATCAATATTTATGATCCCACCACGCTGAGCGGAAACACCCGTCAGCAATTCGTTGCTTCCTCAAATCCCAGCGATCCTCGCTACAATCCTGCCTGCCTGGCCCCGGCCCTGACCTGTCTGAACGTGATTCCCGTGGCCCGCTTGGACCCCATAGCCATGGGCATCCTCAAATT
>WNFJ01303491.1_pt1 | contig 10476 bp, 7 predicted proteins | sample 5400461 | NCBI WGS metagenome assembly WNFJ01 (sample SAMN13153349, study PRJNA577476) | soil metagenome | isolation source: 115 cm saprolite on Douglas fir-dominated hillslope | place: USA:California | collected 2013-09-17
AAGCTGATTGCCACCGTGCCGACCGGCGATGGCAGCGATGGATTGGCCTTCGATCCGGGAGCCAAGCTTGCGGTCACTTCAAATGGTGAAGGCAACATGAGCTTCGTCGGCCAACGCGACGGAAAGTATGCGCTGATTGAGAACGTTCCGACCAAGAAAGGCGCGCGCACGATTACGTTTGACGCCTCGACTGGACAAATGTTGACCGTGACCGCTGACTTGGGCCCGGCGCCGAAGCCCAGTCCGGAGAATCCTCGGGGACGGCCTATGCCATTGCCGAATTCGTTTGTCGTAATTGCTGTGGGAAAGAAGTAGCACCTCGCGCTGCGCCGGGCAACCGCAACTAGCACTGTGATCGCGTGGTGATTTATACGGTGGAGGGACGGGCGTCTCGCTCGTCCTGCCGGGCGGAGGAGCCCGGCGCTCCATCGGCAACGCTGGATCGACGACGTTAACAATCACGCGGTCGCCTTCGAGGAAAGTGAGTACTCGCTGCCATGAAGAGACGAGATTTTTTGCGGTCTTCCGTCAGTTTGGGCGCTGTAGCGACCACTGTCGGTTTGTCTCCTACCACGCTCGACGCAAGCGAGAATCCGCCCTGTTTGGCTGCGCCATTCCCACAGACCCCGGGGCTGACAAAATACCTGGTCGAGTTTGTGCGGAACACAAAGTTTTCCGATCTGCCGGCGGACGTGATCGATCTCGGCAAGAAATCCATCCTCGACGGTTTAGGGCTGGCCCTGGCCGGCGCCCGAGCCCAGAACGGAAAGCTATTTCGCGAGTACGCTGCCAGCCTCGGCCTTCCGGATCGCGGCGCCACCGTGATGGGGACCAAGACCAAACTGCCGCCGCGCTTTGCGGCCTTTGCCAATGGCTTGGCGATCCACGTCGAGGACTTTGACGACACCCAGTTGGCGGTTGGCAAGGACCGCGTGTACGGACTGCTTACCCACCCCACGGTGCCCGTGCTTCCCGCTGCTTTGGCCTTTACCGATACCACCGCCACCAGCGCCAAGGATTTTCTGGTGGCCTACCACTTGGGCGTGGAAGTCGAGTGCAAAATTGCGGAAGCAATATCCCCCCGCCACTATGAGGATGGGTTTCATTCCACCGGAACCTGCGGAGTGTTTGGCGGTACTACGGCCTGCGCCAAACTTCGCGCCTTCGATGACTCTCAGATCTCCCGCGCGTTCGGAATTGCCGCGAGTCAGGCCGCCGGTCTGCGCGAGAACTTTGGAACCATGATGAAGTCATTCCATGCCGGGCATGCGGCCGAGGTCGGAGTCTTTGCCACTGACCTGGCAGCTCTGGGCTGGACTGGTGCCGAACAGATACTGGAAGCTGACCGCGGCTTCTTCCACGCTTTTGGCGGCAGTTACGATCCTTCCGCCATTTTCCACAAGCTCGGCCAGCCCTGGACGTTCGCCAACCCCGGCGTCTCCATCAAGCCATACCCCTGTGGCTCGCTGACGCATCCTGGAATGACCGAGATGCAGCGGTTCATCCGCAGCGAGAAGATCAAGGCCGCGGACGTGGAGATGGTCGAAGTGGGCACGAATCGCAACCTGCCCAACGCGCTCATTCACCACCACCCTAAGAACAATCTGCAAGCTAAATTCAGCATGGAGTTCTGCCTCGCCATCCTGCTGATTGAGGGTAAGGCTGGACTCGGCGAGTTCACCGACGCCGTCGTCAACCGGCCCGATGTCCAGGCGATGATCGATCGCATCCATTTCGGCGTCGATCCCGAGGCCGAGAAGGCGGGATACGACAAGATGACGACGATCCTCAAAATTCACCTGAAAGACGGGCGCGTGATCGCAGGGCGGGCTGATTTTGGTAAAGGCAGTCCAGCCAATCCGATGAGTTACGACGAAGTCGCCGAGAAATTTCATGGCTGCGCAGATTTCGCGCAATGGCCTATCGACCGCACCAATAAGATTGTCGAACTGGTGCGACATTTGGAAGACCTTGAGGACATGCGCACGCTGACTGCGCTATGCGGGGCATGAAATTGTATCGCGGCCGATGGATTCATCTAGATGTATCCATCTAGAAGCGAATCGATTGTGCAATCGCCGCAAATCGCGGGTCGGAACGAAGGTCGTTCAAAGCCGGATCCACTTTGAGATACGCCATCGAAGTGGAACGCTCGTCATAGGCTCGTTGCAACCACTCAAAAACGTGGTCTCTTTCGCCGAGCCCCACGTAGATCAAGGCGATAGCGTAGGCGGGGACATACCGGTTCTTGGACCGCCTGATCAAGCGATTTAGCACCTTGCGAGCTTCGCCAGTGTTTCCCAAAATTGCGTAGGCCTCGCCTACCGACGCATCATAATATTGGTCTCCGTAGGTCTCGCCTCCCCCGGAAAGTTGCACCGCTTTTTGATATTCGGCGAGAGCCTGCTGGTAGAGACCCTTTTGCCGGTACGCATTCCCCAACCGAAAATGGGCGCGTGGGAAGTTGGGGTCGATTTCGATCGCTTTCTTAAAGGCTTCGATGGCCTGGTCGTTCTGTCCCGCAAGATATGAAATCAATCCGATATTGGTGCTAATTGTAAGCGACAGAGGATCCGCGGCCTCCGCCCGCTTGGCTTCGGCGATAGCTTCGCTGAACCTTCCCATGGCCGCTAAGCTTTCTCCGTACCAGGTGTGGGCAATGGCGTAATTCGGGTTGCTCCTCAGGGCACGCCGGAATTCGTTCTCCGCCGCCAATCCGTCCCAGTCGAAGTAGAGGCCAACAAAGCCAAGGGTGGCGTGGGCATCCGCAAGTTCGGGGTCCATCTCGAGGGCTTTGGTTGCGGCTTCCTTGGCTTTTGGGAAGGCGACCTTTGGAGGCATCACGGTAAACAAACCGAGAAGTGCGTAGCTGTCCGCGATGCCCGCATAAGCTTCTGTGTATGCGGGGTCCAAAGCGACCGCCTCCTGAAAATATCCGAGCCCTTTGCGGAGCCCCTCGGTGGTGCGTTTATTCCAGAAATAGCGACCCTTGACATACGCCTGATAGGCGTCGCTGTTCTCGGTTGGACGTTGCGCGAGCCGCTTCTGCTCGGCTCCGGTCAGCTCCAGGCGAATGGATCGTGCCACCTGTTCGGAAACAGCGTCCTCTACGGCAAAGATGTTGGTGTACTTCTCGTCGAAGGTGCACGGTCAATCGGATGCGGTCACCCGCGCGCTGAATCCTGCCATCGAGCACCGCATCCACCTTTTGTTCCCGCCCGGCAGCCTCGGGATCGCGTGCGGCCCCGACGTACCGCGCCATGGCGCTGGTCGGTCGAATGACAATTTTCCTCGTGTTCCCCAGTTTGGTGGTCACGGCATCCGAAATTCCCAGACCCAGATAAATGTCATCGGTATTCTCGCCGATCGTCGCAAAGGGCAGAACCGCAAGTGAGCGCGCAAGCACTGCTTGCGAAGCCACGGCGACGGGTTTGTTCCGCGGAACAATTTTCATCCATAGGAATGTCCCCGTGGCCACTATCGGTACCAGAGCCACCAGCAGCCAGAGCAGTCGATGTCTTCCTTCCACGCGCGAAGGCAGCGGGTGCTCCCAATCCGAAGATGCTGCCGATGATGACGATGACCGGAGCGAGATTGTCGGCAAGGCAACCGCAAGGCGGGGCGAGGCAGCGGGTTCAACTTGGCCCATATGGATGAAGGAGGACGGCGGGAACGGAGCGTACTCAATCAGCTTCACCTCGGCAGAAAAGCGATAGCCTTTTTTCGAAACCGTTTCGATGTAGGTGTGATCCCGATGGTCTGATCCGAACGCCTTACGCAGCGCGTGGATCATGACGGAAAGGTTTCCTTCCTCCACAAATGAGGTCGGCCACACCGCTTCTATCAGCTCCTTCTTCTCGACTAAATGCCCGCTACGCTGCAGCAGCACCATCAGCACGTCAAATGCTTTGGGGGTGAGCGGAACCGGATGTCCATCGCAGAGGAGAAGCCGCTCAGTTGGATCAAGACGAAAAGGCCCGAACTCGTATAAATGGCTGACCGCGTTGCTCATCGGAGTCAAAAGAATTTCTTAAGATTTTTTCTATCGTTCCTAAAGGACTCGCCCGCGTCCGCTGGATAAAGTTCCCCGCGTCCTCAAAAGAGTTACGACTTGGAAAGCGTAAACGCTGGGAAGTTTATACCAAAGCGGGCGTTTGGGGAAGTGTCGCTGGACCGTCCGGCTTTCCGTGGAGACGAGGCTCGCTTCGTCTCAGAAGCGGCAAGCCGCGTGTCTATAAAACGGCCCGGTTGTTCTTCTGAAATACGCAGGGGCAGGCGAATTGGTGTTTGGAGCCACGCCGAAGCGAGACTGAGAACGACGCTTCCACGACGAAGCGGCAGAACAGATCCTCAAGGAGAGGTGTCATGATGGGCATTGCGCGGAGCGGCGGTAGATTCGGTGCATGCATTCTGGCGTTAGTTGCTCTGGTGGGCATCTTGTTGTCCCGTCCGGCACACGCCCAATCGGCTGGGGCAACGCTGACCGGGGTCATCACAGACAAGTCTGGCGCCGTCGTTGGCGGCGCGAAGATCCAGATCAAGAATCTTGACAACGGCCAGGTCCGCGAAGTCACTTCAAACGAGAGCGGGCTATACTCGGCCCCGAACCTGCCCCCGGGGCCGTACGAAGTGAAGGTCACCGCGTCCGGCTTCAGCAGCGCGGTGCAAAAAGGCATCGTGCTGAATGTAGGCATGGAGCAGGCGCTGAATATTACCCTGGAAGTGGGGAAGGTTAGCGAAACCGTCGAAGTGAACGACCTGACGCCCGCGATTGAGACCACCTCCTCTACCATCGGTGCCACCGTAGAACAAAGGACAGTGGTGGAGTTGCCGCTCAATGGCCGCGACTGGACTCAGTTGGCCACCCTGCAGCCCGGCGTAATCAGCGTGCGCGCCCAAGCTTCGACCACTTCCACCGCGAACCGCGGTAACCGTGGCTTCGGCGATCAGCTCGCCGACAGCGGCCATCGGCCCAACGAAAATACCTACCGCGTGGACGGCATCAACATCAACGATTATTCCAACGGCGCCCCCGGCAGCGTGCTGGGCGCGAGTCTCGGCGTAGATGCGATTCAGGAATTTTCCGTGGTCACCACCAACTACACCGCGGAATACGGCAGAACCTCAGGCGCGGTCATCAATGCCATCACCAAATCCGGAACCAACCATGTGCACGGCAGCGGCTACTTCTTTGACCGCGACAAGGTTTTTGACGCCAAAAACTTCTTCGACGACCCGACCAAACCAATTCCTCCATTTCGGCGCACACAGTTCGGTGGTTCGATTGGTGCGCCCATCGTCAAGGATAGGACATTCGTTTTCGGCGACTACGAAGCCGTCCGCCAGGGACAGAGTCTTACCCTCAAGCCTCAGATTCTGTCTGCCGCAGCTAGGGCTGGCAACCTCTGCTCAGTCCCAGTAGGGAACGCCTGTACCCCTCACACCGTGACCATCGACCCCAAGGTGGTTCCCTTTTTGCCTCTGTGGCAGCCGGTACACGGAACCGACACAGGCTCGCTCCCTCAATTCAACGGAGACGTCGACGGCTTCGTGACTTCCGGCATCAAGATTCTCAACGAAAACTACTTCACAGTACGTGGCGACCACAAGGTCTCCGACAAGGACAGCATCAGCGCGACGTTCTTCTACGACAGGGCCCCGCAGACAAATCCCGACACGCTGGACAATGTAATCCACTCGGTATTCACACAGCGGCACACGTTGGCCTTCACCGAGAGCCACGTTTTCAGCTCAGCTTTGGTCAACACGTTCCGGTTCGGATATGGTCACGTGACTGGGTTGGTGAATACTCCAGTTTCGGCCATTAACCCCGCCGCCGGCGACACCAGCCTGTGCACGGTTTGTACGCCGACTCCCCTGCCTGCAGCTCTAATTAGCGTCACAAACTTGACTTCGGCCGGTGGCCTCGGCGACATCTCGTTCTTTGGTCACCACTACAATACGTTCCAAGCCAACGACGACGTCTTCCTGACTCACGGCAAGCACGCGATGAAGTTTGGCTTTGCCTTCGAGCACATGCAATACAACGTCCTCTCCAAGGTCCGCGGAAATGGAAACTGGTTGTTCCGGGCTAATTCCAGCGGCACGATCTCCGCAATAGAGAATTTCCTGACCGACAACCCAGCCGTGGTGCAGGTGCTGAGCCCGAGTATTCGAAAGGAGACTCAGAGCCGCGACAATCTATTCGGCCTCTATGTGCAGGACGACTGGCGTCTCCGCCCGAGGCTGACGGTGAACCTCGGTTTGCGCTACGAAATGCTCACGAACCCCACCGAAGCCCATAACGGCCTCGGGTTCTTGTCGAACTTTTACACCAGCACCGCGCCCAGCGCCTGCCCTGGCTCCGCTGGTTGCTTCAAGAACGTTTTTGCCAACAACCCGACCACCCGGAATTTCGATCCCCGTATCGGTTTCTCTTGGGATCCGTCGGGTAGCGGCAAGACGGCGATCCGCGGCGGGTTTGGTATCTTCTCGGTGCTGCCGCTGCCGTACGTTTACACCATCGGCGACTCTCTGACCCTTCCGTTTTCCCTGCAAACCAGCGCTGGCAACCTTCCACAAGGTGCCTTCCCCGTCGTGCCTTCGTCGGTTAACTTCGGCAACAGCGCTGGCTCACGGTACATTGACCGCAGCCCGAAGCGGTCTTTCGCCTCGAACTGGAACATCAACATTCAGCGCGAACTGACCTCCAAAGTTGCAGTCATGGCTGGTTACGTGGGTTCTCGGACGATACACAACGCTTTCACCACCGACGACAGCAATCAGTTCATCCCACAAAAGATCAACGGCGTCTTCTACTGGCCCTGCGATCCGAGCCAGCCGCCCTGCGTTCCGAACCTGAACAATCCCCTTGCCAACCCCAATGTGGGCTTCATCCGCCCCATCTTCTTCGATGGCGCATCCTCGTATGAGGGCTTTCAGTCGCAGGTGCGGTTAACCAACGTCAAGAACGTGCAGGCTCAACTGGCTTACACATACAGCACTTGCAAGGACACGGGGTCGGGCGCCCAACTTGGCGACCCGTTCCAGAACTCAATCAGTTCGCTCATGTTCTTCGACAAGGCACACCGGTTAGGCGCTTGTGACTTCGACATCCATCACAACCTGGTAGCCAACTACATCTGGACGTTGCCTACTCCGAACTGGAGCGGCGCGGCGATCCATTTCGCCGCGCCGCTCCAGGTCGGAGAAGGCAACGTCCAGATGTAGGTGGCTACCAGGTTGTGATGGCCGATGGTCCCTTCGACTACCCGAACCGTGTACCAGGATGCAACCCGATTACGGGTCCTAAGAAAACTTCGGCCGGTGTCTTCTACCTCAACAACGCGTGCTTTGCGTTAGCCCCGCCCACTGCAAATGGGCTGGTGCTCGGAAACAATGGACGGAACTCCTTGTACGGCCCAAAGCTGGTTGACTTCGATTTCTCGGTGTTCAAGAACACGCATATCACCGAGAGGTTCGTCGCCCAGTTCCGCGCCGAGTTCTTCAACATTTTCAACCACCCCAACTTTCAAGCGCCGTTGAATAACAACACTCTGTCCATAAATGGCGGAACACTCAGCGGCGCGGGTCAGCTTGACTCGACCACGACCACCTCGCGCCAAATTCAGTTGGGCCTCAAGCTGGCCTTCTGAGGCGCAACCGAATGGCAAAGGCCGGGGAGCCCCCTCCGGCCTTTGCCCTACACTAGAAGTCTCAGAATTGCCGGGTAGTTCGCATGCGGCACGGAAACCAATTCTGCAATATCCGCGCCGATCTTCGTTTCTACACAGCGTTACGGCACGTCGTTGACTGAACAAGAGGAGAAAGCTTGAGCGCCCCACCGGATGCAACCGTGCCGGAACACTACGTGACTCCTCCGACTTCGATGGCGACCCCGCGAACCAAAGGCGGCCACGGCGCGGCCCTACTTGCTGGTTTCCTCGGATGGACACTTGACGCCTTCGACTTCTTCCTGGTTGTCTTCTCGCTGACCGCCATCGCTCAGGAGTTTCACCGCTCCGACGCAGAGATTGCTCTCTCCATCACGCTTACCCTGATGTTCCGCCCGGTGGGCGCGTTCATCTTTGGACTGATGGCCGATCGCTACGGGCGCCGCCTGCCGTTGATGATCGACCTCGTCTTCTACTCTGTGGTCGAGGTGGCCACCGGCTTCGCGCATAGTTTCACTACTTTCCTCGTGCTCCGCGCCTTGTTCGGCATCGGCATGGGCGGAGAGTGGGGCGTCGGCGCCTCTCTCGCCATGGAAAAAGTTCCGCCCCGGCTGCGCGGGTTTCTCTCCGGGCTGCTCCAGCAGGGATACGCTCTCGGCTACCTTCTCGCGGCCATCTGTTTCTACTTCGTCTTTCCCCGCTGGGGATGGCGTCCTATGTTTTTCATCGGAGGACTGCCCGCCCTGCTGGGGCTTTTCGTGCGCTTTAAAGTGAAAGAATCAGAGGTGTGGCAGAAGACTCGTCAAACGAGCTGGAGCGGTCTGGGCCGCGAGATATGCTCTCACTGGAAATTGTTTCTCTATTTGACCCTCTTGATGATGATGATGAACTTTGCCTCGCACGGCACGCAGGATATGTTCCCAACCTTCCTCCAGCGCCAGTGGGGAATGGGTCCGACCCAGCGCGCGGTGATCACTGCAATCTCCATGGTGGGGGCGCTCCTCGGAGGCCTGCTGTTCGGTTTCTTATCCGACCGCTTCGGACGCCGCCGTGCGATGATCACTGCACTCGTCAGCGCAGTCGCATTGGTCCCGCTGTGGGCCTACGCTCCGTCTCTGGCATTGCTTGTCGTCGGAGCCTTCCTGATCCAGTTCATGGTGCAGGGAGCTTGGGGCATCATTCCGGCGCACCTCTCGGAATTGTCGCCCGACTCGGTGCGCGGATTCCTTCCCGGATTCGCTTACCAATGTGGCGTGCTTCTGGCCGGCTCGGTCGCTTACGTGGAGGCGATTCTCGCGCAACATACCAGCTACGCCAACGCCATGGCTCTGACCGCATTTGTAGTGTTCACGCTGGCAGCGGTGGTGGTGGCTTTGGGACGCGAGCAGAAAGGCATTCAATTCGGTGCGTAGAATCCAAGTTGCGGACACAAAATCTTGGCGCGAGAAATTACCTCGGAGAAATTATTAATGACCCAGCGGTTTTGGATTTTTGCGCTCATCTCGGCTTTCTGGTTTGTCCCTGGAGTTGGNNNNGGAGTTGGAATCAACGCCGTTCACATCGGCGCCCAGACCCACCCGTTGCGGCTCGTGCAGACGATTCCCCTGCCGGGCGTACACGGCCGAATTGATCACATGGACGTGGACACAAAGGGTCAACGTCTCTTCGTCGCCGGCTTGGAGAATGGGTCCCTTGAAGTAGTCGACCTTCGAGCCGGAAAATCGCTGCACAGTATCCCCGGCTTTAAGAAGCCACAAGGGGTCGCTTTTGTCGGGGCACTCAATAAAGTTTTCGTCGCCAGCGGGGATGATGGAAAGCTTCGCGTGTTTCGCGCCGACACGTTGGCGCTTCTCGACACCATTTCCCTTGATATTGGCCCCAACCGCGTGTTGTACGATTCCCGCAAATCCGTCCTGTACGTCGGTTATGGTGGGAAAGATGCCGGCAAAGAGTATGGGGAAGTAGGCATCATCGATGCGAAAAAGGACAAACTTATCGCTGACATCCAAGTCGCCGCTCACCCTGCGGAGTTACTGCTGGACGAGTCCGGCAAACGGTTGTTTTGCTTCGTGTCCCCCAACAGCAAGATTCAGGTGATCGATACCGGGGAGCGGAAGGTGATTGCCACCTGGCAGGTGAGCAGTGAGCGTCCGGGTGACGGGGCGTTCGATGCCGCCCGCAACCGTCTGTTCATAGGCACCCGCAAGCCGCCGCAGATGATTGTGATGGATGCGGCCACGGACAAGGAAGTGTCGAGCCTACCTACCGTTGAGGGCATGGACGGAGTGTATTTCGACGCCAAACACCGCCGCGTGTACGTCTCCGGAGGACGGGAAGCCGAGACTGGGTCGGTGTTCGCCTATCAGCAGAAGGACGCGGACCACTATGAATTGATCGACAAACCACCGACCAGACAAGGAGCCGGAACGTCGCTGTGGGTGCCTGAATTGAATCGGTTCTATGTGGGAGCTCCAGCTCATGATGCGGAAGATGCGGTGATTTTGGTTTTTGAAGCGCAGCCGTAGAAATAGGTAATAAATTTTAGCGCTCCGGTGAGAGCGGTCTTCCGACTAGGAGAAGGCATGCAATACACGAAGATACTTTGTGCGGGGATCTTGGGGTTAACAATTGCGGGTTCCCCAGTTACGGGTCAGAACGCTAGCGCTCCAGCATCGCGCGATGTGATGCCTCTACAACTCGATGAGCAAATCCCGGTTCCCCATGTCGCCGGCCGCCTGGATCACTTTAGCGCCGATGTGAAGCGTAAGCGGCTGTTTGTCTCCGCGCTGGGGAACAATACGGT
>WNFJ01337092.1_pt2 | contig 10476 bp, 11 predicted proteins | sample 5400461 | NCBI WGS metagenome assembly WNFJ01 (sample SAMN13153349, study PRJNA577476) | soil metagenome | isolation source: 115 cm saprolite on Douglas fir-dominated hillslope | place: USA:California | collected 2013-09-17
CGGAATTTGGACCAGAGCTGCACCGCTCACGAGACTGAGAATATCTGCGCAATGCAGCAGGGAAAAGAAGAAAAAACGCAGCAGATTTTTGCCTCTAACTACAATTCGACGAAAGTCGGTTTCGCCTATTTCGGCTTTTCTCCTGGAGGGGCACCGGATAAAACGAAAGCATGTCTTCTTTTTTACCGGCCGCTCCGGAGCGGGGCAAGCCGAAATTACTCGATCAGGTCCGGCAGCTCATGCGACTCCGTCATTACAGTTTACGCACCGAAGAGGCATACCTCGGCTGGATTCGGCGGTACATTCTCTTCCACGGCAAACGACATCCCCGCGAGCTTGATGAGAAGCATGTGTCCGAATTTCTCAGCAGCCTCGCTATCAATGGAGGTGTAGCCGCCTCGACCCAAAACCAGGCGCTGAACGCGCTGTTGTTTTTGTACAAAGAAGTGCTGCAGCGCGAGCTCGGGTTCATTGGCAACACGCTGCGCGTGAAACGGCCGCCGAAGGTGCCCGTGGTATTGTCACCGGCTGAGGTGCGTGCGGTGCTTTCGCACTTGGATGGGCAATATCGTTTGATGGCGCAGCTGCTTTACGGAAGTGGGTTGCGTTTGCTCGAATGCTTTACGTCTGCGGGTTCACCCCGTGAGATAACCAAGTGATGCCTAAGCATTACGTGTATGTTTTGCGTTCTTTCGCGGACAAACAGTTGTATGTTGGCCTAACTAATAACGTACCCGAGCGACTACGCATGCATAACGCAGGCCTCGTGAGTTCGACCAAGCTAAGAGTGCCATTCGAGTTGGTTTACTGGGAAGGGTGTCTCAAGCGCGGCGATGCTGCGCAACGGGAAAAGTATCTGAAGACCGCCTGGGGGAAACGTTATCTCAAGTTGCGACTCAAGCACTATCTCACGGGGTGAAAGACGTTGATCTACATTATCTGCATATCACTATCCGCGACCCGAAGGGAGGTCGGGAGCGGAAGACCATGCTGCCAGTAAGCCTGGGTGGGTTGTTGCGCCAGCATTTGGAAAAGATAAGACGCCGGCATCAGCAGGATCTAGCTGAAGGATTCGGCAGCGTGTACTTGCCGGGCGCGCTAGAGCGAAAAATTCCAAGCGCGTCACGGGAATGTGCCTGGCAGTACGTGTTTCCCGCTGAGCGTCGCTCAATAGATCCGCGCAGTGGAATTGAGCGACGCCATCACGTGAACGAGAAAAATCTGCAGAATGCCGTCAAAGCGGCTGTTCGGAAATCGCGGGTTCCCAAGCGAGCGAGTTGTCACACGCTGCGCCATTCGTTCGCGACGCACCTGCTCGAGAACGGATATGACATTCGAACGGTGCAGGAGTTACTCGGACACAAGGACGTAAGCACAACCATGATTTATACGCACGTGCTCAACAGGCCCGGGATCGGAGTGAAGAGTCCACTCGACCAATGATCGTGATCGGTTTTGTCGGATTCGTCGCGTCGACGCCACTCTCCGGGAGTACGGCTGTGTTGGGGAAACTGACTACTCGCGTGCGTTGGCCACGCCGTTCGAGTGCGCTGCTTTAGCTTGAGCGGAAAGGAATTCGCGAACGTGATTCAATTCATCTCGTGAACCGGCGGCTTTTGACGTTTGTGCGGCCAACTTGGCGTAATAGCGGCTTGCACCCTGATTGTCGCCGGCTAGCTCTGCGGCTTGCGCTGCTCCATACAAACCTCTGAATCGTCCGGGATAGATCTTGAGCGCGGCCTCAAATTCTCGCTGAGCTTCCGTTGGTTGCCCCATTTCTAGCAGCAGAGTGCCGAGTTGTTCGCGAATCGGAACGAACGCTCCGGGCGAAACGGGATGCTTGCCGAGTATGTCTTCGGAATCGGCGGCCCGTCGCAACACATCGACGGCTTCGTTCTTCCTGCCTTCAGCGGCAGCCACCCATGCCGAAGCTGCTTGCATCTGTAGATCGAGATGACTTTTGAAATAATCGAACTTTGGATCTTTCGTCGCGTCGCGTAACTGCTGCATTCGTGCGATCGCTTTTCGCGCGCCCTCGACGTCGCCAGTATGCGCGCGTCCCAGCGCGTGACCGTATTCGATGAGAGCTTCCATGAAAGGGAACGAAGACCAGTGTGGCACGTTCGGAATGGACAAGTTTGCCGCCGCCGCCCAATCATTCCGCTCAAATGCATAACGTGTTGGAATTGCCGCCAACGCGTAGGCTGCGCTGAATTCCAACTCCGGGTTCGTCTTCTTCACTTTCGCGGCAATGTCGACAATCTTTTTCGCCTCCGCGTCCTGAGCTTCCTGCAAATATGAGTAGGCCATGTAATCGAGCGCGTGTAATTCTTCGGCTTCCGTGGCATCGCGATGGCGCATGGCAGAGTAAGCGCGCGAAGCTTCCGCCGAGGCGCGATTCGCGGCGATCGATTCATCCCACATCCCAAGCCGCGTAAAGATGTGCGACGGCATATGCAGCGCGTGCGGCACCCACGGCGCGATGGAGTCATACGTCTTGGCTGCGGTCAGGCCGCGCTCGGCGAGCTGAGGGTAATGGTAGGAATGGATCAAGTAATGAACGACTCCTGGATGGTTCGCGTTTTGTTTCCAGAGCTTTTCCAAGATGCCAGCAGCCTCAAGCTGTTTCGACAGGCTTGTGTCGTTAGGCGTGGCGTAACCGGTAGCCAGCACCGCGAAAGCGTAGAAGGTTTGCACTTCAAAATCGCCCGGATGCTTGTCGCGGAGTTGGCGCATCGCTTTTTCGTACGCGATCACCCGATCGCGCGGCCCGACAGGCCCGTGACACGATTGTCCAACCGGCGCTGCGCTCGAGCTGTCCGGCGTATTGTAATAGGTGTTTAGTGCAGTGATGAAGCCGCGTTCGCGATCCGAACCGGCATTCATCGACATCGCTTTTTCAATGGCAGCTTTGCCCGCGCGCATTTCGTCGGAAGTAGGCGGCGTCCAAATCGGATGCCACCACGTCATGGCGATTCCCCATTGCGCCATTGCGCATTTCGAAGTAAAAACGCGTCGCGCTTCTTGGTAGAAAAACGAGTGAAGCAACGCCACGCCACGCGCGAAATCGGATTGGACGTCAGGGGCGCACGTTATCGGGAACGTCACTTTTCCGATCCCGCGCAAATCGCCCGGTTCGGGAGCGGTCGCAGAGTCGACGTGATTTAAGACGAGAAAACTAATGGCCAGTCCGACAAGAAAAATCAGGCGGAGCAAGCGCCATCGAACCATGTTCGAGGCTAGCGGCGTATGACTATCCTCGCAAATTGCAAAATCATCTCGGCGACTGGAAAGGGGCTCTTGTTTAGCGCCAAAGGCGCGGTATCACCCTAGCCTGGGGCGTCGCCCCAGGAAAGAATCGCATATAAACAAGCGCTGAAAGCGCGATTCAATCCTCATCTGGACCCAATCTGGCAGTGAATCGCGCCTTCAGCGCTGGTCGTTTCCGCATTCCCAAAATCCTGGGGCACCGCCCCAGGCTTTCAAATGAACGCTGCGCCCTTGGCGCGCTAGAAAACTTCAGAGCCGTGATGCCCCAGCTTTACGACTTTACTCAAACTCAAAAATGATTTTGCCGCTGCGTTTGCCTTGCGTTGCATGTGCAACCGCGGCTTTAACTTCGCTAAGTGGATAAGCTTTTTCGACTTTTGTTTTGAGCAGACCGCGCTGAACCATATCGAAAAGCGATCGAAACGTCTCCATGCGCTCAGACGGAGTGGCGTTGTCGTACCATTTGTTGATCCAGATGCCGCGAAACCGCAGGTCTTTGAAAATGAGAAGGCCGGTCGGAATTTTCAGCGGCTGCAAGCTCATCGCGCCAAAGCTCACAAGGGAGCCGCCAGGAGCGAGGCAATTAGCGAGACGCAGCGCGCTGTCGCCGCCGACGGAATTTAGTCCCAGACGAATGGACGCGCCGCCGGTCGCGCTCTTCACTTCTTCGCGAAGATTGTCGCCATCGACCAGCACGACATCACCGCCTTCAGCGCGCAATTCATCAATTAATTCCGGGCGTCGAACGACGTTCACGGTTTGATAACCGAGCTCGTGCGCGATTTGAATCACATCGCGACCAGCCGCCGAATTTGCTGCGTTTTGAATCAGCCAATCGCCTTTCTGCAAATCGACATAATCATGCAGCAATCGCCACGCGGTCAGCGAATTGATTTTTAACAGTGCCGCCTGAACAGGCTCGATTCCATCAGGCACAACGACCAGTTCGTCGGCCTTCACCGCGACGGCGTCACGCCACGTGCCGACGTTATGCGGCAGGATCACGAGCGCGCCGGTCGTTAGGCCTTTCGCGCCCCCGCCTAACTCAACAACGGTGCCCGCGCCTTCGAATCCTGGCGTCGCAGGGAGCTCCGGACGCACCGGATATTTTCCTTCGATTTGATTTAAGTCCGCCGGATTGATCGGTGCGGCGGACATTTTCACCACCGCTTCCTCTCCGGCTGGCATCGGCCACGGACGCGTCTCGACGTGCAGGACATCCGCCGGATTTCCGTGCTTTTCGTAAACGGCTGCGTTTATAGTTTTGTTCATCATGGCATGGCCTCAGGATCCTGACGCTTCCGCAACAAATCTGCAAACTCGCAGAGTTGAGAATCGAACGGGGTCTTCGATGTCGCGCGCCGGTGCGCGTGTCGCGCTGCTCGGGCTTGTGATAAACGTGGTGCTTGCGGCCGTTAAGATCGTGGCCGGCGTTGTTGGTCACGCTTACGTTCTGATCGCCGACGGAATGGAGTCCGCGATCGATGTGGCCGGCTCAATGGTCATTTGGGGCGGATTGACCGTAGCAGCACGACCTCCAGACAGAACGCACCCATACGGCCACGGTAAGGCTGAGCCTATTGCTGCGCTGGTTGTCGCGATCTGCGTGCTCGCAGCCGCGATTGGCCTCGCGATCGAAAGCGTCCGTGAAATCCTGATGCCGCATCACGGGCCGGCGCCATTCACGCTCGCCATTCTTGTAGCGGTGATTGTGATCAAGGAGTTTCTGTTCCGGTACGTTAATCGCATCGGCCAAGACCTCGAGAGCACTGCTGTGCAAACCGATGCCTGGCATCATCGCAGTGATGCGCTCACTTCCGGAGCTGCGTTCATCGGTATTTCGGTAGCGCTGATTGGTGGCGAGCGGTGGCAGAGTGCCGACGATTGGGCGGCACTGTTTGCCTGTGCGGTGATTGCCGCGAACGGCGTTCGTTTGGCGCTGCCGGCGTTTCAGGAAATCATGGACACCGCGCCTGGTGGCAAAATCGTCAGATCGATTCGAACCGTCGCCAGTTCGGTTCCTGGTGTCGTCGAGGTGGAAAAATGTTACGCCCGTAAGATGGGCTTGGATTATTACGTCGATCTACACGTCGGCGTGGACGGAAACATTTCTGTACATGAAGGCCACGAGATCGCGCATCGAGTAAAGAGCGCGATTCAGCAAAGCGATTCGCGCGTCGCCGACGTTCTTGTGCATATCGAACCGGCAAAACTGTAGCCGCGAGCGGGGATCGCAGGAGCGCTCGCTACAGGTCGCGCACGATCCGGACTAGCGCATTCGACAAAGTTTTTCGTACACGCGAAATTCTTCTCGCGAACTGAACCAGACCCGGTATGCGCCTTGGATGGGCGAGGAAAAACCTGGCGAGCACGGCGATGTGAGTTCGTTGCCGTTGGATATCAAACAAGACGCTCGCCGGAGCAGGGAATGGTTGGGTTGGCGTGTCTGTGATAACGCGCAGCGCCAGCAGCGGAATGCCGTGGACCGCACAGGCGCGCGCAATGAATTCCGTTTCCATGTCGATCGCGGAGGCTCCCGATTCGCGCGCTATTCTTTCTCGCTCCTCGCCGGAATCGATCACCGCAGGAACCGTCAACATGTTGGCCGCATAAATCGACACGTTTGAAAGCGACGGGTGTTTTAGGTCCACTGTCGAAAAATTCTTCGCGACCAAAAGGTCGTTCACCTCCAGTTGATGGTTGAGCGACCCCGCAAATCCAGCGCTGGTCAAAAAATCGAACTGCTGATCTTCGAGAAACTTTCCAATGCGTTCCTTGCAGCTGTTTTCACCGACACCGGTGTGAACGACTTCGATTGAACGATGGCCGATCGTGCCGCGAACGATGCGGACGCCATTTCGATCAGCGCGAGATTTATTTCCAAGCCGGCGCAAGAATTCCGAGCTTTCGGCCTGCAAGGCAAATGTAACCGCAATCCGTGTCATGTTGAGCAAAGCGCTGCAAAGAAATTTGAAGCATGACGCCAGGCTTTCAAACATCTCTGATTACTTCACTTCGCAAGTCGAGATAATCAGAGATTGAAAGCCTGGCCTCGCGGACTTCATCCGCTGCGTTGCAGCTTCGCTTCGCTCAGAATGACGGAGTGGCGGGCGAAGCCGTCAATTTGATTTCACTTTTTTTCCACGATCGGCACGACGAAGCTCTTTTAGCTGGGATCGGGGACCCCGGTTGGTGCGATCTAGCTGGAGCGGGTGACTTCGACGATCCGCCCCCTTGAATGGATTCGACAGCACCGCGAAATTCAGATTCCCGATTTGGCGGGAGATCGACAAGAATGCTGAGGCGGCCGGCGTCCGGAACACCTTTCGTAGCAGATCCTCCAAGCTCAGAAACAATTGCAACCACTTTATCTGCGACGACATCAAGTTTCCCTTTTTCGGCTGCGATTGTGATTTCGGTTACGCCCAAGGCATTTGGCGCCGGCGTGAGCGCCGCCGCGCGCTCGAGCGATTTCGTGATCTGCTCCCGCATCTGGGCCTCAAGCAGCGGGCGGTTCGGATTGTTACTTTCGTGTCTAAAGATGAACCAGAGACCAATGCCGACGTTTACAAACATGAGAATCATGAATGCGACGCCTACGCGGATGGCCATTTTGCGGCCCTGCTCCGGAACGTCAGGTGCCGCTGGTAATACAACCTCCTGAGAATCGCCACGCATTCCGGCATGAATCTGTCGCGCCACAACGAATTCGCGTTGCAATTGCTTGTCCGACATCAATTGCTCTTCCAACGCGGCACGTTCTTTGGGCGATAATCGACCTTCGAGATAATCAAAAAGCTTGTCAGGGTTCATTTCGACGACTGGGAAAGCGTGCCGCGGGACGCGGTCGCATTCAATCAGGAAAGATCAATGGCGTTGTGCAACCCGCCGGGTTTATCAGCCGCGATTTTCTGTTTGGATTTGATTGCATCGGTTAGTGCAATACACTTTTACCGTATGGGTCATACATTGACGATTCGTTTGCCAAAAAATCTGGCTACGTGGATCGAGGATACTTCAGCGCGCACGGGAATTTCGCAAGGTGAGCTTGTCCGGCAACAGCTGGAGCGGGCACGATCGCAAGACACTGGTTCGAAAAAATTCATGCGTCTGGCGGGCAGAATTCGGGGCGGTACGCGCGATCTTTCTACCCGCAAGGGATTCTCAAAGAAGTGAGAGGCATTGCCGATACCGGGCTTCTGGTTGCGTTTGCCAGCAGCCGTGACATGCATCACGAATGGGCCGTGAGCGTAGCCGAGCAGGTCACGGATCCGTTGCTGACCTGCGAAGCTGTGTTGGCGGAAACAGCCTTTCATCTTCAAGATGTCGGGCTGGTGCTGGAAATGATCGCTGACGGCCTAGTGGCTCTCTCATTTGACTGTAACGATCATCTACCGCAGTTGGCCGCGCTCGCAAAACGATACAAGGATCGCAAACCTGATTTGGCCGATCTCTGCATTATCCGAATGAGCGAAATTTATCCCAAACACAGTGTCATCACTGTCGATGCGGAGGATTTTCGCGTTTACCGGCGAAACAAGCGCGAAATCATCCCTATGATTTCTCCGCCTTGAGGATGACGCCATCAGCCAACCCAGCCGGGGTCACCGGCCCCGGCTATAGGGGCACGGTGCCATTTGCTCTTTGCTCCGGGGCGAGGCGGCAATAGACTCGCTCCGTGGCCGAGCACCATGAGGCACAAGCGCGGCGTCACGGGCGAGTTTGGCGTTGCGTGATGATTGGCCTCTCTATCGGCCTCATCCTTTTGATTCTTGTCCATCGGCCAATTCTGTTCGCAATCGGCCGAAAAATCGTGCTGAATTATGCGACAAAACACAATCTAAAGGCTGATTTTCGCGTTGAAGGAAATCCGTTCGGCAGCGTCACGATCCGGAATCTTCATGCGTTTGCGGTTGGTCCGTCGGAATATGAATCGATTGATATCGATTATCTTTACCTTGATTACAGTTTGCTCGGCTTCGCGCGGCACGGCCTTCCGCGGTTGTTCAATAACGTTGAAGCGCGCTCGGCCAGCATTGTCTTAAATCCTTCCAAGGCACCCCTGAGACCGCGGCCGCCGCACCCGCAATTGAAGTTGCCAAGGTTTTTCCCGGAACGGCTGCGTGCTGCTGACCTGACATTTATCATCAGAAATCAGCCGTACGATTTCGTTGTTGGAAAGGCTGATCTGGAACTGAACCCGCGGACTTCCGGAGAGCTGCGGATCGAGACACTGCAACTTCCCTCTGGAGATACGTGGTCGAGAATTTCCGGCCAAACCTCTTACACGAACAAGAACTTAATCCTGCGCGACCTGAATTTGAGCGATCAGGAGCAGCTTCATCTTCTCAACGTCGATGCCTCGCATATTGATGCCAACGCTCTTTTACTAAATCTCAATGCGACAGTCGGCGGGGGCCAATTGTCGGCGTCTGCTGCCTTAACTGAAACGCAGTCTTCGCTGTCCACGAAGGTACGTGTGACTGCCGAAAAAGTTGCTGCGGAATCGCTCAACAAATTCCTTGTCATTCCGGAGAATTATCTTTCTGGCGAGATTGAGCGCCTTGCTCTCGATGGAGCAGGCGCAATCGACGCGCCACGGACCTGGAGCGGAACGCTGTCGCTGCAAATGGGCGACGTGCATCGGAAGGAAATCAATTTCGACCGCGCAATAATAGAAATCACAGCGGAACAGGGCCGGGCAGTTTTGCGTTCGGCCGACATCACTGAAGAGACGAACCAATTTCAGCTTCGCGGCTCAATGGAATTGCCGGCCACGTTCGCAGATTTTGGCCGCACACCGACGAATCTGGAGATTTCGGGCACGGCGCCTGATCTGCAGCGACTAACGGCGGGCACGACTGTGGCGCTGACAGGCTCAGCTCAATTCAGCGGCAAGATCGATATTGTAGATGCAAACGTGCAGGCGACTCTCGGCGTCACCGCAAGTACCCTCGGTTTCCGGGATGGAATAATTGACAGGCTGACTTGCACCCTTCGGGCCTCGAAGCGCGTCGCTCGCGGCGATACTAAACGATCGTGGTTTGCGGATCTTCGCACAGCAATGGAGTTCAATTTAACGGGAATACGTTATCGCGATTACGCTATCGACTCAGTCGAAGGATCGTCCAACTCCAGTGATGATGTTCTCGGACTTGACCGGTTCATTCTGCGACGACGAGAAAACGAACTGAATGTTCATGGCCGATATATTCTTCCAGCAGAGGTGAGCACGTTCGCTTCGCAGCCGGCCGATGTCGACGTCACGTTAAACGCCGCTAACGTTGCCGACTTCTGGGTTGCTGATTCTCCGACGAAAGTGAGCGGTCCTTTGCAGTTGCAGGCGCAGATTCAATGGAAACAAGAAATCGCCAACGGCCAGATCTCGCTCTCAGGAACAAATCTCGTGATGCGCGACCTGGTGTTCCGCCAGGTTAGTACTCAATGCGCAATCTCGAACAGCGTGATTTATCTAAACGATTTCCGCGCGACGTTGAATGACACCGATTTCGTTACCGCGGCTGGGACACTGAACCTCCGGCGCCCTCATAATTACAGCGGCAAGGTTTCCGCGAACGTGGCGAATCTGGCGACATTTCAGCCGCTGCTCCGCGCTTCCGGCAATCAGAACGCACTTGCCGGGGCTGTTAAGCTGAACTGGGAAGGGCAGGGACAAGGAGCGACGGCTTCCCAGCCCTCAACCTCGAAATCGACGGCTGCCCAAGCCGTCGTTCCTTGGAAGAATTCCGGCAACCTGAAGCTAGTTCTTGAAAAAGCGCGCTACGGAAATTTGCAAGGGCTCCGGGCGAACATCGACGCGTCGTACTCGCCTGACGGTCTTGATGTGCCGGTCATTTTTTTCGCGACGAGCAACATGGATTTCAATGCGATCGCCCGGACGAAGGATGACGAGCTGGAGATAGATAAGATCGAGCTGGACCAGGTTGTCGCCACGCAACCGCGGCGGGGCGGCCGTAGCGGCGCGCCCGGAGAAGCCGCCGCACAGCAGCAACGCACGAATTACGCGTACGGTTATGTCTCGCTTCCGTGTGTGTGGCGAAATCTCGGGACAAAATCCGCAGTGATTCCGTCTTCCGGCAAAGTGTCGGTGATCGTGCAGTCTGAGAATCTTGACCTAAAGAGGCTGGCGCAAGATGTCGGAATCAAATCGCCAATCTCGGGCGTCATGAATGCGAAGTTCGATGG
>WNFJ01695622.1_pt2 | contig 10476 bp, 9 predicted proteins | sample 5400461 | NCBI WGS metagenome assembly WNFJ01 (sample SAMN13153349, study PRJNA577476) | soil metagenome | isolation source: 115 cm saprolite on Douglas fir-dominated hillslope | place: USA:California | collected 2013-09-17
GAGCCGTACTGCAATTCGCTGTACACGATGTTCGCGTCGGTCGGATCGACCTGGCAACGGAAGCCGTCGCCGCCGCCGATGCGCTTCCAGTCGTCGAGGATGATGCCCTCGGGCCGGTCGGTAGCCACAGGCCCGCCCCACGAGCCGTTGTCCTGCAAGCCGCCGTAGACGCGGAACGGCTTGCTCATGTCCGCCGCGACGCCGTAGAACTGAGCGATGCACAGGCCGCGGATCGCGTCCCAGGCCTTGCCCTTGTCCGTCGAGAAGTACAGGCCGCCGTCGTTGCCGAGGATGAGGTGGTTCGAGTCCTTCGGGTCGATCCACAGGGCGTGATGGTCCCCGTGGACGCCGCGGACACCGGCGTTGACAAACGTCTTGCCGCCGTCGTCGGAGACGTGAAACGCGATGCCGAGGACGTAGATGCGCTTGTCGTCGTTCGGGTCCACGCGAATCTGCCCGTAATAGAACGGCCGCGGCACCAGGTCGTTGAGCTTCTTCCAGCTCTTGCCCTTGTCGTCGGAACGGAAGACGCCGCCCTTGTCGACGTCGGCGGCGTTGGCCTTCGCCACCTGGCCGCGGTTGTCCATCGGGCCGTCGGTCTTGTCGGTCTGCACGACGGCGTAGACGACGCTCGGGTCCTTGCGGTAGACCGAGACGCCGCAGCGGCCGAACGGGCGGTCGGGCAGCCCCGCGGTCATTTTCTCCCATGTCTTGCCGCCGTCCGCGGTCTTGCAGAGACCGGCGTTCGGCCCCCACTGCGATTTCGGGCCGCCGCCGGAGAACGCGTCGCGCCGCACCGCGTAGGCCGTGGCGTACAGGGTTTCCGGATCGGCGGGGTCCATCGCCAGGTCGACGAAACCGGTGTCCTCGTCGACGAACTTGACACAGGCCCACGTCTTGCCGCCATCATCAGTCTTGAACAGGCCGCGCTCCTTGTTCGGACCCCACACGTGTCCGAGAGCGGCGACGTAAACGATCTCCGGATTCTGCGGGTGCACGACGACACGGCCGATGTGGCGCGTCTTTTTGAGGCCCATGTTCGTCCACGTCTTGCCGCCGTCGACGGACTTGTAGACGCCGTCGCCCCATGACACGCTGTTGCGCGGGTTGGCCTCGCCGGAGCCGACCCAGACGACCTGCGGGTCCGACGGCGCCACGGCGACGGCGCCGAGGCAAAGGGTGGTTTGTCCGTCGAACACTGACGCCCAGCTCGCGCCGTTGTCCGTGGTCTTCCACAGGCCGCCGCTGGCCGCGGCGACGTAGACCGTCTTCGGATCGCTCTCGACCACGGCGACATCGACGATGCGGCCGCCCATGTTGCCGGGGCCGATGTTGCGGGCGGCGAGGCCGTCGAGCAGCGTTGTTGGCTCGGCGGCGCGGGCCGGCGAGTTGATGAGGAGTAGGACGAACGGGACGAACAGGACGAATCGGAGTGGGCAGCGGCGCATGAAATGGTCCCTCGTTGGCATTCCTACTTGGTCGCGTTGCGGTCCGGTGGCTCGACGCCGAGGGGCGTAGAAAACGGTTTCGTCTCCGGAAGCCTGGAGACGAAGCTCGTTGTCCTAAGTGCTGAGCGGGCAACATCTAGTGGACTTTCGTCTCCAGACCGCTGCCACACCCCCCGGATGCGGCCAGAGAACGTCTGCCGAAGATCACTAAAGTCATCAACATAGTGGAGATTGCGCCAGCCCCAGCTATCCGCATCGGTCACGGTTCCGAAGGTAATGCCTTCCTCTCCTTCAGGTCGTAACGGCCACCGGCCTTGATCGACTCATGGTCCGGCTTGTCCTTCTCGACCGGCTTCTTGCGGTCATAGAAGTGGACTTCGCTTTTGCCCATGACGTCGGCGATGTGGCCGCTGACGATGATCGCCGTCCCTTCGTCGAGGCCGATGCCGAGCAGCTGCGGGTACGTCTTCATCAGCAGCGTCATGTCGGCGAAGCGCTTGCGCTGGGCGAAGTGCTGGTCGATGGCGACGTCGGGCAAAAAGCCGAGGCCGCGCTCGTAGCCTTCGCACATGATGTCGGTGTTGTTGAACGGGCTGCCGCGGCACAGGTAGTCGCCCTGGATGGTCGCCCCGGCCGAGCTGCCGCCGATGACGCCGCCGCGCTTGAGCACCTCGCGGAAGGCCTCGTGCATCTTGGTGTTCTCGTAGGCGTCGACGAAGCGCCACTGCCGGCCGCCGCCGAACCAGACGCCGCCAGCCTTCGCAACGAGTTCGAGGTTCTTCGGGTCCTCGACGTCCTCCAGCTTGCGGCCCGGAATGACGACGACGTTCTTCGCCCGGGTTTTGCGCAGGAACCCGGCCTCCGCGTCGGGCTTGAGCGGATCGGGCTGGGCGGTCGGCAGCACGACGATCAGCGCGTCGGGGCCGCCGGAGAGGTCGATGAATTTCTTGGTCACGTCGGGGGGTAGACCGCCACCGCCGACGATGACGAGGGAGCCTTTGGGCACTTCGGGGACGGGGGCGACTTTCGGGGGGAACGGCTCGGCAGCGCGGGCAAGGGCGCAGCGGCGGAGCCAGGTGAGGTCGGACGGGGATTTGGCGGTGATTCTGATGGTGCGCTCGGGAAGGGTCGCCGACTTGCGAAGGTGGACCGTAGCGCTACCGTTGCCGAGGACGGTCGTTTCCCGCCCGCGAACTATGAGGGTCGCATCATCGCTAACTGCGATGCCGAAATCCCTCATCCACGACAGCAATTCGGCGGTCGCGGCGGTAAGGAACGTCAGTCTTCTGGCAACGCTGGCCGGGGCGCCGATAACGCCCCCGCGACCTAGGATTCCCGGCAGCGCGACCTCGAAGGTGACAGACTTCACGGGGGGGTCGAGGAGCCAGACGCCGGTCGCCTTGGGCAGCGTCTCCCGCGCCCCCGGGCTATCGCGTTCTGCTGGTATGATCGCGACGGAGGCTATGCTCTTCTTCTTCCACGTTTCGGCGAGCTTCTCTACTGTCGCGCGATCAGCTTTCTTACTCGAGATGACGAGGACAATGTTTGCTTTCTCCTTCCCGGCCAACTCGACGAATCGCTCAATTGCCGCGTCGGGTATCGCGTCAGGACACAACAGTATCGCGCCGGTCAGGCCCTCCGGCCGGACGTACTCCCTCACTGGCTTTGGAGCGTTCGGTAGCTCTGGGAGCGGGCGGCCCTTCGCGTTATCCTGAGCCCAAAGTGCCGGCACGAACGCCAGCGCGACAAACGCCGTGATGGCCAGGAGTTTGCGGGTCATGGGTTCACTCTCCAAAGCGAACATCACGAGCCGCGACCGTCAGGGAGCGGTGCGCCCGCTCCCTAACGGTCGCGGCTCGTTGTCAATCACCGATACTCGTACCCGATGTTGAACGCGATCCGCCCGTCCCCCAGTCGACGTATCTCCGTGATATGCACCGGCAGCCCGCCGCCCAGTGGCGAACGGCTCGACGGCACCGTGTCCGGCGTGAACGAGTTGTTCGACGGGCTCGGGTACGGCCCGGCACTCAGATGCACCGTTGGCCCGGTCGGCCCCTCGACGCCGTGCGACTCCTCCAGGATCGGCCTGTCGTTCACCACGCGCCAGATCAGCAGGCCCTCGCCGGGCAGGTCGGCGTCGAAACCCTTTTTCTTGCGGTTTTCGAGCAGGAAATACTCGCTGCCGTCGGGGCGGACGAGCACCTTGAAGCACTCTTTCGCCGAGTCCTCGACAGGCGCGAGGATCAGCTTCTGCTTCACCGTCGGGTCGATCACGGTCGGCTTGAGCCAGCCGAGCTTCTCCTTGGCCCAGGCGCTGTAGTGCTGCGGGCGGCCCTTGCCGAGGACGTCGGACATGGCGCACCACGGGCCCAGCCCTTCGGAGCCGCGGTTCTCTACGCGGGCGGCGAGGTCGGGCAGGCCGAGCACCTGGCCGAACGGTTTGGCGAACGAGCTGATCGTCTCCATGCGCGCACCGCCCTCGGGGCCGACCAAGTAGGGCAGGCGCTTCGTCTGGAACGTGAGCTGCCCGGCGTGCGGGTAGTAGAGGCCGCCGGCGTTGGTGTTGACGCGTTCGCCGGCGTAGATGAAGAGGAAGCCGTCGAAGCCCGTCAGCGCGTCCTTGCCGTCGCGGGCCGCCAGCTTGTCCAGCGCCTCGACGAGCGGCACGGTCTTGTTGGCGGTGCCGGACCCCTGCGAGTACTCGCCGCGCTTCTTGCCCACTTCCACCCACTCGAAGACGCGGCCCTCGATGCGGAAGGCCCACGCGGATTGCTCGTGCAGCCAGTCGTTGAGGCTGCCGAACACTTCCTGGCCGGTCGCGTTCATCTTGCCGCGGTAGGTGCCGTGGCTGAGCAGGGCGTCTTCCCACTCTCTGGACGACACCTTAGTGTGGTGCTTGATGTCGGAAAAGTCGATGCCGATGATGGCGAGGCGGAATACCTCCTTGGTCCAGAGGGGCGGCGGGCCGAAGTCGCGGGCACCGTCACGGCCGGCGGCCCGGCCGCGCTCGCCGAGCGTCGCCTTCAGCTCCATGTCCTTGCCGTCGCGGCGCTCGGTCAGCATCAAGGTGTCACCCGGCTTCTTCTCGGACAGGAGGTCGTCCAGTTTCGACGGCCGCGTGAAGTCCGCGCCGTTGAGTTTCACGATGTGATCGCCGGCTTTCAGACCGGCGGACTCGGCGGGCGAACCGGGCGTGACTCGTTCCACCTTTACGCCTTCGCCGTCCTTCGGCTCGCCGAGCTCGACGCCGAGATATGGGGGCCGGCCGGTGAGCTTCATCGGCCGGCTGGTGGCGGCGAGCTTCATGTCGGCGTCCACCGGCTTCCCCTCGCGCTCCAGGGCCAGCTTGACCGTCTCATCGGGGCCGCGCGTTTGCAGCAATTCGCGGAACACCTCGGGCGACTTGACGGCATGGTCGTCGATGCGGAGGACGAGGTCGCCCTTCCTGATTCCCGCCTTGGCCGCCGGCGAATCGGGCTGCACCTCTTCCACGGCCAGCCAGCCGCCGGCGTCGCGCTGCACGGCCAGGCCCAGGTAGCCGGTTTGCGCCGCGCGGCCGGGTGCGGGCTTGAGTGTGGCCTTGATGGCGCTATCGACGGTGCGATACGCCTTGAGGTCGGGCTCGGCCGCCACGAGGGAAGAGACGGCGACGAAGAAGGCCGATGCCAGCAATCGGCGATACGAGGGATGCGTCACGGAACGAATCTCCGGAATGAATGCGGCTCATCCAGGCCGTTCGTAGTGACCCGATTTATCGGGTCATGGTACTCATGACCCGATAAATCGGGTCACTACGAACGAGCGTGGGCCTACTGATACTCATACCCGATATGGAACGTGATGCGCCCGTCCGGCAGGCGGCGGATGTTCGTGATGTATACCGGCGATCCGCCGCCGAGCTGCGCGCGGCTCGACGGCGTCGTGAACGGCGTGAACGAGTCGTTGGCGGCGCTCGGGAACGGTACCGAACTGAGGAACACGCTCGGCCCGCGCGGCCCCTCGACGCCGTGCGACTCCTCCAGGATCGGCCGGTTGCCGACGACGCGCCAGATCAGCAGGCCGTCGGCCGGCAGGCTGGTGTCGAAGCCTTTCTTGTGCCGGTTCTCGAGCAGCAGGTACTCGCTGGCGTCGGGCCGCAGCGGCACCTTGAAGCACTCCTTCGGTGAATCCTCGATCGGCGACAGGATCAACTTCTGCTTGACCGTCGGGTCGATCACGGTCGGCTTGACCCAGGCGAGCTTCTCCTTGGACCAGGCGCAGAACTGTTGCGGCCGGCCGTTGCCGACCTGGTTGGCCATCGCGCACCAGACGCCGACTCCCTCCTCGCCGGGGCGCTCCGGGCGGGCGTAGAGGTCCGGCAGGCCGAGCATGTGGCCGAACTCGTGACAGAAGACGCTGATGTTGCCCATGTTCTCCGAGCGCGGGGCCAATTCCTCGCAGATGAAGTAGGGCCACGACTTTCCGCCGTGCCGGAAGCTCGCGCGGTGCGGCCAGTAGAGGCTGCCGCGCGGCGACTGGTAGCGGGTGCCGGCGTAAACGAAGAAGACGCCGTCGAAGTCCTTCAGGGCGTCCTTGCCGTCTCGGGCCAGCAGCTTGTCCATCGCCTCGACAAGGAGGGCCGAACGCTCGCCGGTCGCGTAGTCGCCGCGCTTCTTGCTCACCTCGATGTACTCGAACGCCTTGCCCTCGATCTTCAGGTGGCCGTACGACTGTTCGAGGTAGTAGTCGTACATGCTGCCGTAGACCGTCTGGCCGGTGACGCTCTTCTGGTCGTACGTCCCCTTGCTGAACATGGACTCTTGCCAGGCCGTGACGGGGATCTTCGCGTTGTGCTTGGTGTCGGGGTATTCGACGCAGATGATGGCGATGCGGTAGGCCGGCTTGGTCCAGTAGTTGGCCCGGAAGTCGAACCCGCGCGGCCGGCGCTCGTCGCCCGCCGACTCGGTGCCGAACTTCACCTTCATCTCGACGGTCTTCTCGGCCACGATGAGGGTCACCGTCACGGTGTCGTCGGGTTTCTTGTCGGCGAGCGCTTCGCGCAGCTTGTCCACGCCGGTGAGGGACGTGCTGTCGACTTTGACGAGGGTTTCGCCGACCTTGAGCCTGGCCTGATCGGCGGCCGAACCCGCGGTGACCTGTTCGATGACGAGGCCCTTGCCGTCCTTGGCCGCCGCGACCTGGATGCCGAGCCCCGCGCGCGGCCGGCTTGGAGGTAGCGGCCGGCTAAGCGATGCAAGCGTGGCGGTCAGCTCCACCGGCTTGTCCTTGCGCGCGACGGCGAGCTTGACGTTGTCTCCCGGTGCCTTGTTTCGGAGCAGATCGTGGAAGGCGTCTTCCGAGGCCACCGGCTGGCCGTCGAGCTTCAGGAGGTAGTCGCCGACCTGAACGCCCCCTTGCGCTGCGGGGGAGTCGGCCGCCACATCGGCCACGGCGACCCGGCCAGTCGTTTCGACGGCGAGGTGCATCCCGAGGAACGCGGGCCGGCGGCTGGTCGGCACTGGGGCCTTGGCGTCTTTGGCGGCGATGGCCGTCTCGACCGTGCGATACTCGGCGAGGTCGGGTTCGGCGGCGGGAATGTACGAAACAAGGACGAATGCGGCAAAGAAGCCGCTCACGAGGCGCAGCATTCGGGACACAGTCGGTACTCCAATTGTCGCGTCAATGGGCAACGCGCTTTTGCTACGCACGCTCCATGTGCCCGCGCAGTATTTCTCAACGACAGAAACCCCAACGGCGGCGCACGGTAGCGGTGCAAGCTTGCGGCTTAGCGTGATAGACTGGCTCGGAGGAGACATCGCATGAAGGCCGTTCGCACCGCCCTGGTCGGCTGTGGCAAGGTCGGGCAGATTCACGCCGCGGCGCTGTCGAGCCTGCCCGAATCGTCATTCGTCGCCGTCTGCGACAGCAGCGCGGAACGGGCCGCGACGTTCACCGGCCGTTACGGCGTTCGGCCTTACTCGGACACCGGCACGATGCTGCGCGAGGCCGCGCCCGAGGCGGTCGTCGTCTGCACTCCGCAGCCGCTGCACGCCGAAGCGACGATCCGGGCCGCATGCTGGCGGCGACCCGCCGCGCCGGGGTGAAGCTCGGCGTGGTCAGTCAGCGGCGGCTATACGAGCCGGTGCTGCGCATGAAGGCGGCCATCGACGCCGGCAAGATCGGCCGGCCGGTCCTCGGCGTGTTCGTCATGTATAGCTGGCGCGACCCGGCGTACTACCTCTCCGACCCGTGGCGCGGCAAATGGGCGACCGAGGGCGGCGGCGTTCTCGTCAACCAGTCGCCGCACCAGCTCGACCTGCTCCAGTGGTTCATGGGCGAGATCGACGAGATCAGCGGCTACTGGGCGAACCTCAATCATCCGACGGTCGAGGTCGAGGACACGGCCGTGGCCACGATCCGTTTCAAGAACGGCGGCCTCGGCTCGGTTATCACCAGCCTGTCGCAGCGGCCCGGCATCTACACGAAGGTCCACATCCACGGCTCTTCCGGGGCGTCGGTCGGGGTAGAGACGGACCGCGGGGCGACGTTCGTGGCCGGGGTGTCGAGCATCGCGGAGCCGGCGCTGAACGACCTGTGGACGATCCCGGGCGAGGAGAATCTCCCGGCACAGTTTCAGGCGGAGGACCGGGCTCGCTTCGCAAGGATCGACGCGACCAACCACTATCACGCCTTGCAGGTGCAAGATTTCCTGCGGGCCGTACGCGACGACCGGCCGCCGCTGGTCCCGGGAGAAGAAGGGCGCACGGTCGTGGCGATGTTCACGGCGGTGTATCGCTCCCAGCGCGACGGGCGGCCGGTCAAGTTTCCGGTGGCGGCAGACAAATAGAGCGGGGCCGGTGACCGGAGAATCACTGGCAGGCTCATGACCTGCCCTCGAACCGCGCCAGGGCTTCGCGCCACGGTTTGCCCGCGTTTGGCGCCGCGTCGGCTTCCGCGCGCCGCTTCTTGAGTTCTGCCAGGTGCCACTCCGGCACCTCGTCCGGGCTAACGTGATCCGGCAGGCTGTCCCAGATCTGCTCGATGAGGTCCAGTCGCTCACGAACGCTGAGCCGATCGATCCCCAACGCCTCAATGGTAATAGGCATGGCAAGCCCTCCGATCTCGTGTTGAGTCTACAGCCCTCGAAATACCATCGCAATCGCATTTCCGCATTTGTCCTTGGTATCTCCCGCGTGCCATGTTCTAATACAGTCCTGCCAGAACGCGGCCTACCTCTCCGCACAGGAGTTCGCGATGACGTTCGCTCCCACCCGCTCCCACCGGCATCCCATCGGCATCAACCGGCGCGAGCTGCTTCAGGTCGGGTACTCGGGGTTGCTTGGCGTCGGTCTGTCCTCGTTCCCCGTGCCCCGAGTCAGCGGCGGCGAAACACCTCGGCGCAACGACAAGGCGGCGAAGGGCGCGAAGTCCGTCCTCATCGTCTTCCTCACCGGGGCGCCGAGCCATCACGACACGTTCGACATGAAGCCGGAGGCGCCGCCGGAAATCCGTGGCGAGTTCAAGCCGATCGCCACGTCGGTGCCGGGCATCCAGGTTTGCGAGCACCTGCCGCTGCTAGCGGCGCGGGCTCACCAGTACGCGCTGGTCCGCTCGTTGTCGCACAAGGATAACAACCACCTGTGCGCCACGCACCACGTGCTGACCGGGCACCCGATGCCGGGGGCATTCTTCGATAAGGTGGCGTCGCGCGACGACTGGCCGTGCTATTCGTCGGCCCGCGATTACCTGCGGCCGCGCACCGACGGCGTGCCGAGCGGCGTCAACCTGCCGACGTTCCTGATGGAGGGGCCGCTCACCTGGCCCGGGCAGCACGCCGGGATCGTCGGACCCAAGCACGATCCCGTGCAGATCACGCGCGACCCGAATGCGGCCGATTTTCGCGTCGACAGCCTGACGCTGGCGCCGGGGATCGAGGTCGATCGGCTGGAGGATCGGCGGGCGCTGCTCGACCAGGTCAACCGGCAGCAGAAGCGCTTTACCGACGCGGCCGAGGCGCGCCGGCTGTCGGAACAGCAGCAACTCGCGTTCTCGGTGCTGACGTCGGGCAAGATCGCACACGCCTTCGAGATGGACCGAGAGCCGGATGCCGTGCGCGACCGCTACGGCCGGCACGCTTTCGGCCAGTCGCTGCTCCTGGCCCGCCGCCTGGTCGAGGCCGGGGTGCCGGTGGTGCAGGCCAACATGGGCCGGGTGCAGAACTGGGACCATCACAGCAACATCTTCCCGACGCTGAAGGGCCGGATGCTGCCGCCGCTGGACCAGGCGGTCAGTGCCCTCCTCGACGACCTCGGGGCGCGCGGCCTGCTCGACGAGACACTGGTGATGATGCTCGGCGAGTTCGGCCGGACGCCGAAGCTGTCGACGCAGGGTACGGCGAAGGTGCCCGGCCGCGACCACTGGGCGCCGTGCTTCTTCGGTTTGTTCGCCGGCGCCGGGGTGCGCGGCGGCCAGGTGATCGGCAGGTCGGACAAGATCGGCGCCTATCCGGCAACGACGCCGTACACACCGGACGACGTCGGCGCGACAGTCTACCACGTCATGGGGATAAACCCGGAGTCCGAAGTGCGCGACCGGCAGAACCGGCCGGTGCAGCTGAACCGCGGCGCCGTGATCGACGCGCTGTTCACGGGCTCGACGGGTTGAAGAAAGTTGACACGTCTTTCCGTGCGTGTTTCACTCGTAGGTCCAGTCTCGATACTCTCGGACCTTCAGTGGAGAACACGATGGCTTACATGACAGACGCGCCTTCTCAGCGAGCCGGCGGCGACCATGCGGGGCAGTGGGGCCTGGCCGCGATCCTGCTGGGTTCACTCGTCATGATCCTGTTCCCGATCATGGTCGGCATGCTCTTCGCGAGTATGGTGGGCGCCTACAACAACGCTTTCCTCAAGTCAAAGGATCTCGATCTCGGCATCAGCGGGGGGTGGACGGTTGTCGGCGGGGTCATGGGGTTGGCGGCGTTTGCCCTCCTGTGTGGCCTGACGGGGCTAATTTCGGCAATCGCGCGCGGGCAACCGCGCGGGTTGTC
>WNFJ01396229.1_pt1 | contig 10475 bp, 8 predicted proteins | sample 5400461 | NCBI WGS metagenome assembly WNFJ01 (sample SAMN13153349, study PRJNA577476) | soil metagenome | isolation source: 115 cm saprolite on Douglas fir-dominated hillslope | place: USA:California | collected 2013-09-17
GAGCACAACGTGCGACTCCTCTGAACCGCGGCGGGACACAGCCACCTGAACAGGAAGGAAGGGCCTACGATGACGAATGCGGACGACAAAGCGGCCGCCTGTCCCCGCCCACCGTACGGATCCTCACCGCTTCCGGCGACGAGCTAGAAGCCTGACCTCACGTTCCGCACTTCTCGCCTCGGTTTTCCAGGGGATTAGGTGCCTGGCTGTCGATCGTCCTGCGGGGTGGCCAGGATCAGGTCGCGGGCCTGGTCGCTGACGTCCCGCATCTGGGTGAGCAGGTCGCGTAGCGCGCGGCCGTTGGCTATCCACTGGGCGTAAAGGGCGGCCTGGGCGCTGGTGAGGCGGCGGGTGACGGTCTTGCCGTTGATCTTGCGCGTGTACTGCCAGTAGGGCCCGTGCCGGCGGCCGGGGTCGGTGTGGCAGGCGCAGCCGGCGCTGCCGCACACGTTGTGGCTGCGCAGCAGGGTGCCGGTGGCGGTGAACCCGGTCCGCGTGATTTCGGCGGCCAGGTCGCGGTAGCGGGCCTGCAGGCTGGGCAGGCGCCGGGGCGGGCCTCCTGTCCGGGTTGAACTCGCTGCCCGATGACGGCAACCGTGACCGCCGATGGCTGGCGGCGCTGGCCCGCTCGTGGTCGCAAGCGGGGGCCTTGCGGTCATCCATCATGAGCTCGCCGAGTTCCCCACCCTGGCCCGGCTGCGCGAGGCGGCCCGTCTCGGCCTGGCGACGTCGATCGGGCTGAGCCTGTCCGAGCTATTCACGCTGGCCGGTAGGCGGGGCGATCCTCGCCTGCTCGCACAGCAGGTAGCCAGCCAGTACGGTGCGCGCAGGATTATCGTCCACGCCGACCACTGGGCACTGTCGGTGCACCGGAGCGACCCGAAACATCAGGAGCGCGTTCTGCTGGCTGGCAACGCGCTCGCCGCCGCCCGCGCTCGAAACGGGTAGCCCCCGCCGTCCTGGATCCAGCGGAGGAGGCCGTCTACACCGACGATCTTCCGCCCTCGGATGCGCTCGACGACGGGTGGCAGGCCACCTGTGTGCCCGCACCGCACCTACGTCGGCCTGCGGGCACGATCGGGCTTGGCGACACTTTCACCGCTGGTGGTCCTGACCAACTGAACGCGGCACCGGACCGGCGTCTTCTGAATCTTCCGCCCTACCGGTGAGAGAGGGTGAGCCGCGACTCCGAGGTCGCGCCGGACATCGCCGACTGGCATGGGGCCGGCGATCTCCAGGCGGCCCGGAATGCCTTGAGCTTGTTAACGCAGCGCTGCACGATGCTGCGTTCGTTGTATCGCGCGGAATCGAAGTCTGATCGATGGCCGGCCTGGTCGCGTTTGCCCGGCTGTATTCGCTGGGGCGACCCCGAGCGGGCGGTGCTATTGGCCGGGCCACCCAGGGCCTGCGGCGGCGGGTCGGGCTCCGGACGTGGCCGATGCTGCGGCACGGCGAGGCTGAACTGGTCGACCAGATCGGCAGGGCATAGGGACTCACCCCGGTTCAGCAAGAGGACCGCAGCCGAGTCCCGGCTTCGTCGGCAGGAGGCTTCATGGTGCCACCGGCCTGGTGCCGCCGATCTTTCCGGCTAACATTGATGGAGGTCAACGTTCAGTGTCGGCACCTACCGCTGTGCGCCGCAGCCTGGGGTGGGGTGATCCGTTGTGGGGACTCGGCGCGAGAGCGGTCACCTGATCCTTCCTGGGCTGGTTCAGAGCGCGCGCACGCCGTCGAGGCCAAGGTCGAGGTAGCGCGCGCGCAGCTGCTTCTTGTCGAACTTGCCGGCCGAGGTCTTGGGAATGTGCCGGACGAAGACGATGTGATCGGGCACCCAGTACTTAGCGAAGCGGGCTAGCAGGTGGTTGCGCAGTTCTTCCGCCGTGACCGTGCCCCGCACCTCGACGCAGGCGAGCGGGCGTTCGAGCCAGGTGTCGTCTGGTATCGCTATCACCACGGCCTCGCGGACCATCGGATGCGCCATCAGCGCGTTCTCCAGGTCTACCGAGGAGATCCATTCGCCGCCGCTCTTGATGAGGTCTTTCGATCGGTCCGTGAGCCGCATCGAACCGTCCGGCGCGAACACGCTCACGTCGCCGGTGCGCAGCCAACCCTCCCGGAAGCTGTCCACCGAGCGCGGGTCGTTGAAATACTCGCGGGCTACCCACGGCGAGCGCACCTCGAGCTCGCCGACGGACTCGCCGTCCCACGGCAGTTCGGCACCGTCCTCGTCGGTGATGCGCATCTCCACCAGAGGTAGTGGCCTTCCCTGGGACAACACGTTCGGGGAGAAGGTGGCGATCGGTGACGTTTCGGTCATCCCCCAGCCGTTGACGACCACGGTGCCGTTGTCGCGCTGCCACCATTCGGTCAGCGCGGCCGGTGGCGCCTGGCCGCCGAGCCACAGCCGGCGCAGCGAGTTTAGCCGGTAACGCCGACCGGTCCGCTCGTGAGCGTCCCGGAGCATCGTTCCGACCGTGACCGCGGCGACCATGACGTTCGGCCGCCGATCGTCAATGATACGCAGGAGGTCTTCAGGACCCGGATGGGTTCCTGGCAGTATCAACGTCGTGCCCTGCAGGGCGCACGCATACGGTGTGCCCCAGGCGTTCACGTGGGACATCGGCGTGACGACCAGGTAGGTGTCCTCCTCGGCGATCTCGGCGGACCCCCTGACGCACAAGGCCAGGGCGTGCAGGACCGTGCTGCGATGGCTATACAGCACGCCTTTCGGGTCGCCGGTCGTGCCCGAGGTGTAGCACAGCGAGGCGGCGGTGTCCTCGGCCAGCTCGGGCAGCTCCACCGAGTTGGCCTCGGCCAGCAGATGCTCGTATCCGACCACGGGGTCCAGCGTCGTGCCTTCGGGCACGGGGCCGAGCACCACGTAGGAGCGCACCGATGGCAGGCGGTTCCCGATGGATTCCAGCAGGGGAACCAGATCCGGGTCGACAAGCACCGCCCGGTCGCCTGCATGGTTGATGGTATAGGCCAGCTGGGTGTCGGACAGCCGGTGGTTGGCGGTGTGCAGCACCGCGCCCATGCCGGGGATCGCGAAGTAGCACTCCAGGTGCCGGTGAGTGTTCCAGGCCAGGGTCGCCACCCGGTCGCCCGGCGCGATCCCGAGCGCCTGCAACGCCCCCGCCAGCCGCCTGACCCGATGGCCCAGGTCGGCGTAGCGGTACTCGTGATAGCCGGATCCCTCGCGGGATACCACGAGCTTGTCGCCGAATATCCGTTCGGCGCGCCACAGCAGCCGCTTGATCAACAGCGGCCGGTCCATCATCAGGCCGTTCATCGCTTGCCACCGCCTCCGTCCGCACTAGGCCGCGGTGCGACGATGCCAACAGCGCGGAGGGCCCGACCGTCCCAATACGAAACAGCGCCGCACCACCGAGTGCCTGTCGCGTATTCCGACACTGCGCCTTGGCCAGGCCACATGACACTGCTAGCCACGAGTCCCGTAGGCCGAGCAAGGAAGGGTGTGGACGAGATGGCGCAGCGGGCTCTCAGCACCGTGGTGAAGGGATATACCTACTTGGAAGGGCCCCGGTGGCATGACGGGAGGCTGTGGGTGCCGGACTCTTACAGCCATAAGGTGTTCACGGTGACGCCCGACGGCACCACTGAAGATGTCGCCACCGTGCCGACTCAGCCGTCGGGCCTCGGCTAGCTCCCTGACGGACGGCTGCTCATCACCTTGATGAAAGGTCGCAAGCTGCTGCGGCGCGAGCGGTCCGGGAGCTTGTCGAGCACGCCAACCTGTCCCACCTGACCGCCGACCACGTCAATGACATGGAGGCGGACGCGCACGGCCGGGCCTACGTGGCAACTTCTGCTTCGACCTGATGGGTGGCGCGGCATTCAAGGCAACCACCCTAGTGAAGGTAGACCCGGACGGCACTGCCGCGGTGGTCGCCGAAACCAGGGCACGCGGCATCGCTGGGTGCACCTCCGGATCCGGCTGGGCCGCGGGATCCAGCAGAACGAGGACTGGTGCGCCAGATCGCCACAGCCAGCGAGCCCGCGGTGGGCCGGCCATCGCCGGATCCAGCCGTTCGGACCGCGCCATCACCACACTCACGCAGAACGGGCCGACTGGGCGCGGTCACGGCGATCCGGCTTCGCTGGACACCGTGCCCGCTACCGCCCGCACCGTCCACCAGGCCAGCATCAGCCGGGCGGAGGCATTCCATCTGGTGGCACCTTCAGGGCAGATCTGTCTCAGCCGCCTGTGCTGACGCCATAGGTCACCGACCCCACGCGTTCTATACTGGGAGAGTCGGTTGACACCCCGCAGCGCTAGCTTGAGTTGCCTTTGACGGCACGATCATCGGCGAGGTGACTTGTGGGCACCATCAATGAGTCATCCGCGACCTTGCGCCGCGTGCGGGAGCACGTGCTCGGTGACGCGGCGAACCTGCTGACGGCCCCCGACGCGCAGCCGGCGGATCCGCGCATACGTGCAGACATCCTGACTTCCTGGCGCCGTTGTCAGCTGATGGGCGTCGGGGCCAGCAGCGAAGAAGTCCCGTACGACCCGGAGTTCGACCGGCCCAGCCGTCTGTGGCGGGCGGCCGCGCCGGTGATGGACCGGCTCGCGGAGCAGGTGATGGACGGCCCGGCCACGATCATGCTGGCTGATTCCGAGGGCCAGATCCTCGACCGCAGGGCTGGCGGCCGGGAGCTAATGAAAGCGCTGGACAAGGCATTCGTGGCGCCCGGCTTCCGCTATGCCGAGGAGTTCACCGGCACCAACGGCATCGGCAGCGCGCTGGAGGAGCGCAAGCCGTTCTTCGTTGCGGGCGGCGAGCACTTCCGGGAGAACCTGCAGGAGTTCGCGTGCGTGGGGTCGCCGGTCGTGCATCCCATCACCCGTGCCGTCGAGGGCGTGCTCGACGTGACTTGCCGCTTCGATGACAGCAACGCGCTGATGAAGCCGCTGATGCTCGCCGCTGTCCGCGAGATCGAATCAGGCATGTACGCCGACGCCTCGCTGAGGGAACGGATGCTGCTGGAGCATTTCCTGCGCGTCTCCCGCCGGACGACCTCAGCCGTGGTCTCGCTCAACCAGGACTTCATCATCAGCAACACCGCGGCGTCGAAGCTGCTCGACCCCTCCGACCAGGTGCTGTTGTGGGACTGGGCCTCCCGCATGCTGGCCGGACGTGAGGAATGCTCAGGCGTGGTGCGGCTTGCCCAGGACACCGTGGTACATGCCCGGGCGTCGAAGGTCGGCCAGGGAAGCCGGCTGGCCGGGGTGCTCGTGGAGCTGCGCATGCGTCCGCCCGGGGTGAGCCGGGCCCGAAGCGCGGGGTCCGTTGGCCAGCGGCCGACGAGACGCTCCTCCCAGCCGGTCCAGGACACGCTACCCGGCCGCAGCGCCGCCAGCGCCCGGCTACGCCGCGAGATCGACGCCGTCGTCGAGTCCGGGCTACCGGTGCTGGTCTGCGGCGAGCCCGGCTCCGGGAAGCTGTTCGTGGCACATCACCTGCACAAGCGATGGGACCCCGGCGAACCGTGCACGGTGCTGGATGGCGGGGTCGCCCAGCTTGAGCCGGAGAAATGGCTGAAACGGTTCACCGCGTGCGGCGCCGCTCCGGGCACACTCGTGCTGCGCCACCTGGATGATCTTCCAGCAACACTGTTCCCCCAGGTACTCGGTTACCTCGAGAATGCCGAGAACCGCCGCGCCCGGCTCATTGCCACCGCACGGAGCCGGGGCGGGCCCGGTCCGGCCGCACGGCTACTCGACCACTTCCCGGCCTCGCTCGTCGTGCCGCCACTGCGCTACCGGGTGGAGGACATCGCCGACATCGCCCCGGTGATCATCAAGCAGTGCACCCGGCGTTCACCGGCCCCGCGTCTGCAGCCAGCTACCCTGCAGACGCTCACGGCGCTTGACTGGCCCGGCAACATCCGGGAACTGGAGGCCGTGCTGACCTCGGCGGTGCTCCGGTCGATGGGGTCGGACATCACCCAGGCCGACTTGCCGTCGGAATACCGCTCCTCACCGACTCGGCACGGGCTCGCTTCCCTGGAGCGGGCCGAGCGCGACACCATCTTGCAAGCCCTGGCCGATGCCGGCGGCAACAAGCTCGCTGCGGCAGAACGGCTCGGCATCGCTCGCTCCACGCTGTACCGCAAGCTCCGCGTGCTCGGTATCGACGACAACCGCTTCAGTGGCTGATCCGGCTGTAGCGAAGTAGGACAGCTCAGCGGCAGCATGCTTCGTTACGTTGCAGGGCGTGTCGAACGTGTTTCCCCGCCACCGTGTTCTCCTCGGTCTTCGCCGGGTCCGCAGTGGTACTCCTTTTCATGGCCAAGACGGCGCGGTGCCATCAGCAGTCCGAGCGGTCCAGGCCGTGGGCGATCCAGGTGATCGATTCCGGACACGCGGAACTGGCCATCGGAGTCGCCACCCGGGGGTGAGGAAGGCCGACGGAGGTGGGTCCGTCACCAGCCCGTGCGCGCTGAAGGTGCTTCCCGGTGGTCCGGTGCTGCCCCGATGTTCCGGCCATGCTCGCCGCGACGGAGGCGACCACGCCGTCCTCACTGGTCGCGGCGACGCGCAGCCCGGAGCGCAGTCGCCCGCGGTCTACTCCCAGCGCAGCTTCCACCCCGGCTGGCACGAACGGAAGGCAGGTCAATGAAACGCACCACGATCTATCTGGGCGGCGAGTGGGTCCGGCCTATCGGCACGGGGGTGCGGGAAGTGGAAAACCCCGCCACCGAGCAGGTCATAGGGTCGGTGCCCGCAGCTGGGGCCGCCGACATCGACCGCGCCGTGCAGGCCGCGCGCGACGCTCTTCCCGCCTGGAGCGGGCTAGCCCCGGCCCGGCGCGCCAGCTACCTCGACACGCTCTGGCGCAACCTCGACCAGCGCCGCGAGGACATTGCGCGGACCGTCACGACGGAACTCGGCACCCCGTTGACCGTGTCCGTCAACGTCCAGGCCGGGCTGCCTCTGACCGTGCTGCGCAGCTACGTGGACCTCGCCGGGAGCTACCAGTTCTCCGAACGAATCGGCCACTCGCTGGTGCTCAAGGAGCCGGTCGGGGTGGTCGCTGCGATCACCCCGTGGAACTACCCGCTTCACCAGATCATGGCCAAGGTCGCCCCGGCCCTGGTCGCCGGGTGCACGGTCGTGCTCAAGCCCGCCGACCTCACCCCGTTCGTCGCCTACCTGCTGGCCGACGCCGTACACGAGGCGGGGTTCCCGGCCGGGGTGTTCAACATGGTCTGCGGTCCCGGGTCGGTCATCGGGGCCGCGCTGGCCAGTCATCCCGGGGTGGACATGGTGTCGTTCACCGGCTCGACCGAGGTTGGCAGGCGGATCTCCGCGCTGGCGGCGGACACGGTCAAGAAGGTCTCACTCGAGCTGGGCGGCAAGTCCGCCAACGTGATCCTCGGCGACGCCGACCTGACCGCGGCGGTGAAGGTCGGCGTCGGGAACGCGATGCTCAACGCGGGCCAGACGTGCACGGCGTGGACCAGGATGCTCGTACCCCGCAGCCTGTACGAGCAGGCGCTGGATCTGGCCGCGGTGGCTGCGCGGAAGTACCGGGCCGGTGACCCGATGCAGGCCGGCACCCGGCTCGGCCCGCTGGCCTCGGCGCACCAGCGGGCCTCCGTGCTCAATCACATCCAGACCGGCCTGTCCCAAGGCGCCCGGCTTGTGTGTGGCGGCGACGAGGTGCCAGACCGAGGGCACTTCGTCCCGGCCACGGTGCTCGCCGATGTCAAGCCCGACGACGTCGTCGCCCAGGAAGAGATCTTCGGCCCGGTGCTCGTGGTCATCCCTTACGCCGACGATGACGAAGCGGTGGCGATCGCGAACAACTCCCGCTACGGGCTGTCCGGAGCGGTCTGGTCCGGCGACGAAGACCGCGCGCTGGCGGTGGCCCGCAGGCTGCAGACCGGTGCGGTGGACATCAACGGAGCCCCGTTCAATCCGCTGGCGCCGTTCGGCGGATACAAGCAGTCCGGCATCGGCCGGGAGCTCGGCCATTACGGCCTCGATGAGTTCCTGCAGACCAAGTCGATCCAACAGGTACAGGGATTAGAAGGTCATGGTGAAGGCATTGGTGGCCCGTGGACCGGGCGGCGAGCTCGCGGTAGAGGACGTCGAACTACCCGAGCCGGGGCCGGGCCAGGCGCAGGTAGCTGTCCGCGCCGCAGGCGTTTGCCACTCCGACCTGTCGATGATCAACGGGACGGTGACACCGGACTTCCCGCTGATCCTGGGGCATGAGGCAGCCGGCGTGGTCATGGCGACCGGGCCCGGCGTGAGCCGGGTCAACCAGGGCGACCACGTAGTGATCAACTGGTCGCCGGCGTGCCGCGAATGCTGGTTCTGCCGGCACGGCGAACCGTGGCTGTGTGCCACCGCCGAGGGTGTCGCCTCCCGTCCGCGGGGCGCTCTTGGGGATGGCACGTCGGCACACGTCACGCTGGGGGTGGGCGCGCTGGCCGAGCAGGTGGTGGTCGGCGAGCAGGCGCTCATCACACTGCCCCGGCACCTGCCGCTGGCCGAAGCCGCCTTGATCGGATGCGCCGTACTCACCGGGGTCGGCGCGGTTCGCAACACGGCCGACGTGCGGCCCGGCGAATCGGTTGCGGTGCTCGGCCTGGGCGGGGTCGGGCTGTCCACGGTGGCCGGCGCGCGGCTGGCCGGCGCCGACCCGATCATCGCGGTGGATATCGCAGCGGACAAGGAGAAGCTGGCGCGCGCCTGCGGTGCCACCGAGTTCCTGCTCTCTGGCAAGGCCCTGCCCAAACAGATCCGGTCGCTGACCGGCGGCCGGGGCGCCGACCACGCCTTCGAATGCGTGGGCCGAGCTGCGACCATTCGCGCGGCCTGGCAGAGCACCCGTCGCGGCGGAACCTGCGTGGTGGTGGGGATGGGAGCCCGGGACGACATGGTGTCGGTCTCGGCGTTGGAGATCTTCCACTTTGCCAGGACGCTGACCTCATCCGTCTACGGCTCGGCGGATCCCGACCACGACGTGCCGCTCCTCGCGGCCGCCGCGCTGGACGGCTCCCTGGATCTCGGCGCGCTAGTGACCCACCGGATCTCGCTGGCTGACGCGCCCGCAGCCTTCGACCGGTTGCGTCGTGGCGAGGGCGCCCGATCCCTTGTTCTGTTCGACTGACCGACCGCCACTCGGCACGAGTGCAGCGAACTCGGACACCTTCGACCGACCGTCACAAATCACGATGACACAACGCCAGTGCAACAAACGGACACCGTTACTTCCCGTCAATCCACACCAGCTTCAATGCAAAATCCACACCAGCTTCAATGCAAGGAGCAAGAGCAGCATGAGCACGACAACCCACGATATGGAGGAACTCGACGTCCTCGTGATCGGGGCCGGTTTCGCCGGCATCTACCAGCTCGACCGACTGCGCAGCCTGGGCTACTCGGTCAAGGTCTTCGAGGCAGGCCCGGAACTCGGCGGGATCTGGTACTGGAACTGCTACCCCGGCGCCCGCGTCGACACCGAGGGCCCGATCTACCAGTTCTCGTACAAAGATCTGTGGAAGGACTGGGAGTACGCCGAGCTCTACCCTGATTGGCCCCAGGTTCGCGACTACTTCGCCTACATTGACCGCAAGCTCGACATCAGCAAGGACGTGCGGTTCAACACCCGGGTCACGGCGGCCCATTTCCACAGCGACCACAACCAGTGGGTGGTGCGCGCCTCGGATGGCACGACCGTGCGCTGCACCTACCTGGTGCCCTGCCTCGGGTTCGCTTCGAAGCCCTACATCCCGCACATCCCCGGCCTGGACCAGGACACGTTCGAGGGCCGCTGGCACCACACCGCCCTGTGGCCGCAGGAGGGGCTGGACTTCACCGGCGAGCGGGTCGCCGTGATCGGGACCGGGGCCAGCGGCGTGCAGGTCGTCCAGGAGGCCGCCCGCGACGCGGCGCAGCTGACTCGACCCCGCCCACCAGGCGGCCGTCAAGGCGGAGCTGCCGGACCGGTTCGAGACCCGCGGTAACACCTTCGCGGGCTTCGACTTCGATTTCATCCCGGCCAACGCGGTCGACCTCAGCCCGGAGGAGCGCACCGCCGGGTACGAGCGCCTCTGGCAGGTGGGCGGCTTCCGCTTCTGGCTCGGGGTGTACCAGGACACGCTCTTCGACCCGACGTCCAACGACCACGCCTACGCGTTCTGGCGGGACAAGACGCGCGCGCGGATCAAGGACCCGGAACTGTGGGAGAAGCTCGCGCCGACCACGCCACCCCACCCGTTCGGGGTCAAGCGCCCATCGCTCGAGCAGAACTACTACGAGGCGTTCAACCAGGACAACGTGGCGCTCGTCGACCTCAACGATACGCCGATCCAGTCGGTCACCGAGCTCGGCATCCTGACCGCGGACGGGGTCGAGCGCGAGTTCGACATCGTCGTGCTCGCCACCGGGTTCGACGCCGTCAGCGGCGGGCTGACCGCGATAGATATCCGCGGCA
>WNFJ01461706.1_pt2 | contig 10474 bp, 9 predicted proteins | sample 5400461 | NCBI WGS metagenome assembly WNFJ01 (sample SAMN13153349, study PRJNA577476) | soil metagenome | isolation source: 115 cm saprolite on Douglas fir-dominated hillslope | place: USA:California | collected 2013-09-17
CGCGAGCGAGCGCGGGTCAGCGGAAAACACTTCCTGCAGCACATTCTGGATCACGATAGAAAGGCCAAAGGTGACGACGAGCGATGGCAAGGGGTCGCGGCCACTTACGCGATTGAGGACAGCGTATTGCACCGCATAACCCGCACCGAACGCGATTGCGATCAGCAGCGGCACGGCGGCCCACAGCGGTATATGAGCCCAGTTTGTGAGGACGAACAGGACGAACACCAGCAGCACGATGAAGTCGCCGTGCGCGGTATTGGTCAGGCGCATGACACCGAACACCAGCGACTGGCCCATCGCGAAAAGGGCATAAAGCGCGCCGAGCAAGACGCCCTGCAAGAGGATGTTGATCAGTGAACTCATGAGACCGCTCCGAAATAGGCTTGCGTGATGGCTTCGTCGGAGACCTCGGCCGACGCCCCCGACAACGACACGCGACCCTCCTGAAAGCAATAGAAGCGCTTCGACACGCGCCGCGCGAGTTGCACGTCCTGCTCGACGACGATCGCACTCATTCCGTCGGCGACAATCGACGGCAGGGCAGCATAAATTTCTCTGACGATCACGGGTGCGAGGCCGAGAGAAAGTTCGTCGCACATGAGAAGTTCCGGATTACTCATCAATGCACGGCCAAGTGCGATCATCTGCTGCTGCCCACCGGACAGCGCCGTTGCCGGATGATGCCGCCGCTCCTTCAGCACAGGGAAAAGCGCGTAAACGGTATCGAGATTCCAGCGACCGGGCCGTGAACAATACGCGCCGAGCATCAGGTTTTCTTCCACTGACAAACTCGCAAAAAGACGCCGCCCTTCCGGCACGAGTGCAATACCCTTGCCCACGATGCGCGCAGCCGCCATGCCGCCGACCAGCTCACCCTTGTAGGCAATCTGCTGCGCGGGCGCACGCAGGAGTCTCGAACCGATCAACGCAATCACTTCGCCGCGGTTCACTGTTACGTCGATGCCAAACAGCGCCTGGAAGTCGCCATAGAAAGCGGTCAGGCCGTGAGTTTCAAGAATGGCCGACATGATCAAACCTCCAGGCCGAGATAGACACGCTTGACTTCGGGGTCATCCATCACGGCAGCAGGTGCGCCTTCCGCGAGGTGCTTGCCGAAGTGAATGACGAGCAGCCGGTCGGCGACGGCGAGCAACGCATGCACCACATGCTCGATCCACACGATCGTCACGCCTTGCTCCTTGACCCGCCGGATTTCATCGACGAGTTCGTGTGTCTCCGGCTCCGTCAGACCGCCCGCGATTTCATCGAGCAGCAGGAGTTTCGGCCGCGTCGCCAGCGCGCGAGCGAGTTCGAGGCGCTTGCGATCGAGCAGCGTGAGCGTGCTCGCCAACTGGTTCGCGCGGCGCTTGAGCCCGGTACGCTCAAGCACGTCGATGCACAGCCCGGCGGCTTCGCGTTCTTTCAACGCGCCGCCGAACGTCGCGCCGACCAGGAGGTTCTCGAACACCGTCATGCCGCCGAAGGGACCCCGCAATACATCGGCGATGCGGTGCCAGCGCACCGATATCCGCACCGTCGAATTCGATCGCACCTGCGTCCGGACGCGCATCGCCGCTGATGAGGTTGAAAAGCGTCGTCTTGCCCGCGCCGTTCGGTCCGAGGATCCCGTAGGTCTCGCCTTGCTCGATCGCGAAGCTGATGTTGTCGGTGACCTTCAGCGCGCCGTAGCTCTTCGACACGCCCGTCAATCTAAGAACGCAGCTCATTCTCGTGTCTCCTCTACCCGATCAGTTTCAGCGGGCCGGAAAGCGGCACGTTCGGCGCGAGCTGGTTGTTCACGATCGCGAGATCGAAGCGATGCGTCTGCCCCTTTACCCACTGACCGCCAACGAGCGGCGTCTTCGCGACGTTCTTCACCGGTCCGCCGCCCCACGCGACGTGACCGACGACCGTGTCCAGCTTCGTCGATGCCACCGCATCACGAATCGCTTCGTTCGAATCGACGTCCTTGCTGCGCTTGAGCGCATCGACGGCGATCTCGAACAGCGCATGCGCGAAGCCGATGGGCTGGGTCCATTGCTTCGATGTCGCCTTCTCATAGGCATCGGCTAGTTGGCGCGCCGACTGCCCCGTCAGCGATGACTTGAACGGGTGCGAGGGCGACCACCATACTTCCGTGGAGAGGCCATCGCCGAGGTCGCCCAGCGCTTCGATCGAAGTCGGGAACAGGAGTGCCTTGCCGATAGAAATGACCTTCGGTTTGAAACCCTGCTGGCGCGCCTGGACCAGGAAATTCTTCGCGTCAGGAGGAATCACGACGCCTGTCACGATCTGCGCGCCGCCCTGCTTGAACGCGGCGATCTGTGCGGAGAAGTCCTGCGTCATGGACTGAAAACGGCCGGGGTCCTTCAGCGTAAAACCCTTTTGCGCGAGCACCGGCGGAAAGCCGAGCTTGCTGTCGCCCCACGCGTTGCCATCGCCGTCGTTTGGAAAGAGTCCGCCGACCGACTTGTTGGTCTGTACCGACTGCCACATGCCAGTGTAGACCGCGATCACGTCTTCAAGGCCCCAAAAGAAGTGGTACGTGAAGCGAAAACCCTTCTTCGGATCGCCCTTCCTGCCGAAGAACCAAGGTTGCCACGGCACGACTGTCGAGACGCACGGCATCTCGTTGATCTCGCATGCGTCGCTCACGGGATTCGCCGTTTCGGGCGTGCCCGAAACCAGCATGATGTCGACCTTGTCCTTCAGGATCAGGTCGTTCGCTACCTCGCCGGCGCGGTTCGGATTCGACTGGCTGTCCTTGACCACGATCGCGACGGGGTACTGCTTGCCGTTGATCGCAATCCCGGCCTTAAGCGCGGTCTGCATCTGTTCAATGATGAAGCGATCCGCTTCGCCGAACGGCGCGAGCGGGCCCGTTTGCGGCGACACGTAACCGATCTTCAGCGTGCGTGTGCCCGCAGCATTGGCGATGCGCGCGAACATGGGTGAAGCTGCAACAAGCGCACCGGCCGCCGCGAGTTTCACGAAATGACGGCGAGCGCCGTCGATGGAATGATCGTCCATGCTTGTCTCCTTCAGTCTCTTATCGTGCTGCGCCGGCCTTCTTGCGTGCCTGGCCCAGAGGTATTCAGTCCGGTCGCCGCCCTTCGTAAGCGGCCACCAGCAACGCCCGCAATGCCGCACGTTCAAGCGGCCTTGGATTCCAGTACGGGTTCTTCAATGCAATATCCAGCGCAATGTCGATATCCGATTCCTTCAGCCCGATATCCTTCAACGCCGTCAGTGCGCCGTTGTCACGGGCGAGATCGAACACACCTTGCGCGGCGTCCGTCGTCCCGAGTGCGCGTGCGATGCGCTGCATGGCGTGCGGTGCAGCTTCGCGGTTGTACGCCAGTGCATGGGGCAACACGATCGTATGTGTCTCGGCGTGCGGCAAGTTGAAGGTGCCGCCGAGCGTGTGGCACAGCTTGTGGTGTAACGCCATTCCGACACTGCCGAGCACCGCGCCGCACAACCACGCGCCGTAGAGACAATCGCCGCGCGCATCGATATCGTCAGGGCGCGCAACCACCCGTCCGATTCCCTGTCCCAACGCGCGAATGCCTTCCTCCGCCATCAGCCCGATAATCGGATTCGCGTCTTGCGCATAAAGCCCTTCCGCCGCGTGCGCAATCGCGTTGATGCCGCTTGTGACGGATAGCGAGGCAGGCAGCGACAGCGTCAGTGCGGGATCGTAGATCACGGTCTTTGGCAACACGCGCAGATCGCGGCCGGTCTTCTTCAAACCCGCTTCAGTGAGGCCATAGATAGGCGTCATTTCCGAGCCTGCGTAGGTGGTCGGAACCGCGAGGATAGGCAGCGATGAAGTCAGTGCAATCGCCTTGCCAAGGCCGGTCGTGGAGCCACCGCCGATTGCCACTGCGCAGTCGGCGCCGAGCCTCGCCGCGTAATCACGAGCCTCTTGCGCGGTCTCGACAGGCACATGCATGACGGCCTTGGCAAACACGCCGACGGCACGCGGCCCGAGTCGCGCGGCAAGTGCTTCGGCCTGCTCGCGCTGCTGCGGCGTGGACAGCACGATGGCCCGTTTCGCGCCGAGCAGATCGATTTCCCGCTCGAGATGGTCGATGCTGCCGGGACCGAACACCACGCGCGAGGGCAAGCCCTGATAGATGAATGCGTCCATGATCAACGCGGGTAATAAGGCGGAATGTTCGCGTCGACGTTCACCCAGACCGACTTTGGCTGCGTGTATTCGCGCATCACTTCAAAGCCCATCTCGCGACCATAACCGCTCGAACCCACCCCGCCGAACGGCGACGCCGGACTGACGCGCTTGTAGCAATTGATCCAGACCATGCCGCTTTTCAACTGGCGAGCGAAGAGATGCGCACGCTGCAGATCGCGTGTCCACATGCCCGCGCCAAGGCCGTATTCCGTGCCGTTGGCAATCGCCAATGCTTCTTCGTCGCTCCCGAATGTGCTCACCGTTACGAACGGGCCAAACACTTCTTCCTGCGATACGCGATCGGCCGGTTTGGCTGCAACAATGGTCGGTTCGACGTAACAACCGTTGGCAAGCGCAGCGATATCCGGCGCCTTGCCGCCCGACAAAATGCGACCGCCCTGCTCTCGTGCGACATCGACATAAGACAGCACACGGTCACGATGATGACGCGACGTCAGCGGTCCCATCTCCGTCGCCGGATCGAGCGGATCGCCTATCTTGATGGAGCGTGCAAGCGCGATAAAACGTTCGAGCAGTTCGTCGGCTACCGCTTCATGCACAATCAGCCGCGATGCCGCGATGCATGCCTGGCCCTGGTTGTGAAAGATGCCGAACGCGGAGCCTTGCACGACGGCGTCGAGATCGGCGTCGGCGAATACGACGTTTGCCCCCTTGCCGCCCAGTTCGAGTTGCACCTTCTTGAGATTACCGGCCGAGGCCTGCACGACCTTGCGCCCAACCGCTGTCGATCCGGTAAATGCCACCTTGCTGATCTCCGGATGCTCGGCGATGTATTGCCCTGCCACCTGACCGAGACCCGGCACGACGTTGACCACACCCGCTGGAAAACCGACCTCGGCCATCAGTTCGGCGATCGCGAGACTGGAGAGCGGCGTGAGTTCGGCGGGCTTCATGATCACGCAGTTGCCGGCGGCAAGCGCGGGCGCCATCTTCCAGCTCGTGAACATCAGCGGAAAATTCCACGGCACCACTTGGCCGACAACGCCGACCGGTTCGCGCGTCACATAGTTCAGAAAGCCCGCTTCAACCGGAACCACCGAACCTTCGAACTTGTCGGCCATACCCCCGAAATAGCGGAACGTGACGGCCGTGCGCGGCACATCGAGATTTCGGGTATCGCGAATCGGATGACCCGTATCCAGCGACTCCAGCCGGGCCAGTTCATCCGCATTCGCTTCGATTGCATCGGCGAGCTTGAGCAGCAGACGGCCGCGATCCATCGCCGCCATGTTGCTCCACTTCGGAAACGCGGCTTTCGCTGCTGCGACGGCGCGGTCGATATCGGCGTGCCCGGCCATCGAGACGTTTGCAATCACGGAGTTGTCGTGCGGGTTGTGCGAGGCCAGCGTCTCGCCGCTCTCGGCGGGAACAAAGCGGCCATTGATGAACAGTTGCGTTTGCATGGTGGTCCTGCCTGAAAAAATCGGAAGACAAAGCCCTGCCCGCGACGCCAGCAAGACTGGCGTCGTTCGGAACTCAGAGAGGCGAATCTAGAGCGGGGTTTAGAGCGGCACGGGATACGGCGGGAGTTCACCGCTTTCATAACGCTTGGGCAGATCGGGCGTCGCGTTCTCCCAGACGAGCAGCATTGAGCGTTTTTGCGAATATCCCTTGTGGCGAATATCGGCGGGCATGGCCGCGATGTCACCGGCGTTCATCGTGATGCGGGCGCGCGGTTCGCCGGTGTCTTTATCGCCGACATCCCAGATGATCTGGTCGGAGAGTTGCAGGAACCACTCCACGCGGTCATTGCCGTGAAAGACCGGCAACACGAATTCCTCGGTCGTCGGGCAAAAGAGGCTTTGCTTGCACACGGACGTCACCGACGGATTCCACGTCACGTCCGAACGCGACAGGTACTTGAACAGACTGAATGCATGCAACTCATGTTCGAAGCCCGGTTCGGCGTGGATCTCCGGCTCGTCCTGGCCGACGTCCGCAAACTGGCGGTTGACCGGAAGGTCATCGCGTAACGGCGAATCTCCTTCGATCCCCGGCATGCGCTTCGTCGCAATGCGGGTACGCTCGATCGCGCCAATGTTGTCGCCATGCTTGATACCGAAAGCCGAACCCGTTTCTTCGGGAGCGGCAAACGGATCGAAACCTTCGTTGACCCAGTCCTTCAGGATCGCCTTGAAAGTCGCCATGATCAGCGGCGTTTCGAACTGCTGTGTGTAGTCGACGCCGGCTTCCTTGAAGCTCGCGTTATACGAACCGGCATACATGTCCACGCGGCCGTAGTGATTGCGCGTGCCGATCACTTCGTCGAAGTTGACCCAGCCGTAGAAGAACCCCCACGCCACGTCGCGCATCATGGCGCGCAGGAAGTCGTCGGCGTGCATCTGGTGGGAACGGATCTCGCCCTTTGACGGCCATTTGACCGTGACGAAATAAGCATCGCGGCTGAATTCGAAATCGCCTAGCGTGAAGGCGCGGTAACCGCTCGTCTTGTCCGGGTCGGTTGCGGTGACGCTTTGAAGCACTGCTGTCTGGTCCATGGCTTACTCCTCGAAGGTGGATCGGGTCGATAAGGCGGCTCGCGCCTCACTCATTGAATGCAGATCTCGGCCCACTTCTCGATCGAGCACGGACCCAGGATGGTCTGGACCAGCAGGACGCCTGTTTCGCGGGCTTCGAATCGATAAGCAGCGCCTGCAGGCAGCAGCGCCTGATGGCCGCGGCGCAGACGCACATAACCCATCGGCTGGCCCGCAGGTTCGCCTTCGAGACGCACGCTGCCCTCGATATTGGCATTGACGAGCGAACCTTCGGATGGCTTGATGAAATGCACGTCGATCTCGCCGTCAAGCGCTACCGCGAACTCGTCGTGCGATGCGCTGAACCACGGCGATGACCCTTCCGCCCGGAGCGTCTCGATCACGTATTTGAGGTTCTTGCCGACCACCACTTTTTCGTACGGCGCAGCGTGACTCGCTACCTCGAATACATTGGACATGGCGTAATGTCCGGGTTTGCCCTTGATGATTTCGATGGAGCCCTTGCGGTAATTGCCGAGGCTGCCGAGATAGGTCTCTTGCATGTCTGTCTCCATTGCTCCGTGAAATACGGTTTGTGATCGCGTTGCCTTGGAACGAAGATTAGGGCGGCGCGCGCAACACGGCAATGGATCGAGGTTCGCGTTTGGCGAACCATGCGTGCTCGCAAAAGACGCTAGGGAAAGTACTGAGACGGTTGCCGCGTACCGGTTATCCGGCTCACGCGTCGCCGAGTTCGTCGTCGACGTTCCTGGTTTCGTCGTCCGGCGGCGAGATGCCGAGCGCCCGGTCCCACTGCGGCTCGCGCAGATAGCGTGCACGCAGGAAATCGACGAAGGCCTTCACTTTTGTCGTCGACCGGTGCGACGCCGGATAGACCGCCGAGAGCCATAGCGGCGGTGCAGCATACTCGGGCAGCACACGTTCGAGCCGCCGCTCAAGCAGATCGGCGGCGGCGACCATGGTGGGCAGATACACGACGCCGGCCCCGGCTCGCGCAAATTCGAGCAGCAGGTGCACGCTGTTCGTTTTAAGCACCGGATTGAGCGCGATCTCGAAGCATTCGTTGCCCTTCATGAGCGGCCACTTGTCGCCCCACGGGTAATACGAATAACGCGCGAAGTCGTGCCGCACGAGGTCGAGCGGCGTTTCTATGACAGGCTCCTCCTTGAGATAACCGGGCGCCGCGCACAAGACGCCGCGCACCGGAAAGAGCTTGCGCTCGACCAGCAGGTTCGACGCAGGCGGATAAATTTGCAGCGCCAGATCGAATCCTTCCTGTACCGGATCGATCACGCGATCGTTGACGGTGACCACGAACTCAATGCGCGGGTGCGCCTCGCGAAAGGCAATCAGCGCGTGCGAAAAATGACCTAGCGCGAAACCGGGCAGTACGTGAACGTTGAGCGTTCCGCTGAGCGAATGCGTTTCGGCGCTCGTGCGGCCGGACAGTTCGTGGACTTTATTGACGAGCTGGGCGCAGTCGCGATAATACGACTCACCCACTTCGGACAGACGTACGGCGCGCGTCGAGCGGTGAAAGAGCGCGACGTTGAAATGCTCTTCAAGCTGCTTGACGCGCGACGTCACCACCGATTTCGCGACACCGAGCTGGCGTGCCGCATTGGCGAAGCTCTGCGCTTCGGCCGCGCGCACGAATGCTTCCATCGATATGAAAAGGTCCACGCTGTCTCCTGATCGATTTGATCGAACATCTGTTCTCTGTGGAGATTCTAGTTTTTTTCCGGACAGCGCGACGGTATGCGCACAACTTGAATTGTTCTTAAGGCACGGCTTAACAGAAACGCTAGGTGGTCAAATCGTGCAGCTTGCGCATGCCTTCGCGCAACCAGTCCAGCACCGTGTGCTCCGTGCCTGCAGGCACAGGTACTTCGGCGCTCAGCTTGCGCAGGGAGTCTTGTCGTTGCGACAGAAGGTGGCACATCTCTTGGCCGACGTCCGGCCGGCTCTTCAACAAAGGCGTCAGGTCCGCTTTATCGAGCCGGTAAATCACGACACGCGTCAAAGCGGTGATTTGCGCTTGAACAGGCAGCCCCGCAAGCACGCCGGCTTCACCGATGGAATCTCCCGGTCCCAAGCGCGTGGATTCGACCGGACCGGAGGGCCCGGCAACCACCACCGAGACGACACCTGACTCGACGATCATCAGGTAGTCGGTCACCGCATCGGACTTGACTATCACCTGATCGGCTTCGTATTCATGACGAGACAGTCTCCTGGACAATGCTTCGAGTTCTTCGCCTTGCAAGGCACGGAAAAGATCGACGTGCGACAGAAGCCGTTGCCGGCTGTCGGCAGCGTCGCGACGTGGCGGCCGCGGGACACCCAATGGCCAGAGCTCGATTCCGGCCGCAGCAAGATGACGGTGGCATAGATCGTAAAGCTGGTTCGTGACGGCAATTGTGTTGCTCATGTCGTCGATATAAACCGTGACTTCGTATTCAATCGAATTGATCGAAGCCTTCTTGATGAGCATATAGGGGGCCGGGGTTTGCAGCATCATGCTGCTTCCCGTCACCGCGCGTTCCAACGCGCCAAGAACGGTAGCCGGGCGTTCTTCCGGCGATATCTGCAGTGCGATGGACACGCCGTGGAGCGCCACGGGGCGGCTGTTGTTCGTGATTTTTGTTTTGGCCGCGACAGCGTTTGGACCAATGACGATATTGCCCTGGGAAGTGAGCAAGTGCGTTGCGCGCCAGTTCATTTCCAGCACCTTGCCGTCCACACCATCGACCGATACCCAGTCCCCGATGTGATAAGGCTCGGTCGTATTCAGCACGATCCCGGCGAACACGTCGCTAAGCGTGCTCTGTATTGCAAGGCCCAGGACGATGGCAAGTGCGCCCGACGTCGCAACCAGTCCCGTCACAGGCAGCCCCAGCACAAACGCAAGCGAAGCGACTACGGCGGCGAGAAAGACCAGCGCGCCCAGCACGTCCTGGAAAAGGCGTTCCCTGTGCCAGTGACGCGATCGGAACGCCGCATCCAGCGACAGGGTAAGGAGCCGCGCCCCGATGAGCCACCACGAAACCTCGAGGATCTGAGCGGCGAGATGGCGGCCCGGAGATTCAGGCCACGGCGCCGGCGTGAAAGGACTTAAGGCTGACCCGAACAGCAATGCGCTAAGCAGCGCGAAGATCATCAATCTGAGCAGCAAACGAATGGTGTCGTGGCGCGGGAACGCGGCGCGCCAGAGCACGACGTCCACCACGACAAGCACGAAGCCGAGAACCAGGGGATCTTTCACAAGACTGCTCCCGACAGAAAGGACCTGCGGTATGACGGCGCAACGAATGGTTGCGTGTGGCCGTGTGTTGAGCTGCCTGAATACCTTCGCATTCTACGGTTTTCCTGGCGTTATCCGTAGAGCCATTGGCCGACGCGATGCTTGGCGCGCAATTAACCGGGTACATGCCCGTGGCCTAAGCGCGTCCAATGCTTCAGTATGCCAGCCGCTTGTTGACCGTCACCTTAATATTAGTGAAGACGTGCATTCCCCCGATACATCTTCCCGCGCTGCATTTAAACGAAACGGCTAAGCCGGCTATTCACTGGATCTTAAGGATTTCGCCAAGAAGCTGAATAAACGCTTAAAGGTCTGAATATGATCGAACTGCCTTCATTTCTGCCCTAGCGGTTACGCTGCTTGGCGCACGCGCCGACCGGCTAAAACCGATACGATTGCAGCGATCACCGCGGCGACCACTCCCGCAACGGTCAGCGCCGAAGCGAAACCGCT
>WNFJ01171677.1_pt1 | contig 10472 bp, 17 predicted proteins | sample 5400461 | NCBI WGS metagenome assembly WNFJ01 (sample SAMN13153349, study PRJNA577476) | soil metagenome | isolation source: 115 cm saprolite on Douglas fir-dominated hillslope | place: USA:California | collected 2013-09-17
ATCCTGACCATTCTCACCCGCGCCTTCGTTCCGGAAGGCGGCCTGGTCGTGTCGCCGACGCCCAGCTACCTTCTCTATCAAACCCTGGCAGAAATTCAGGGCGCACGTTTCCAGGCGATTCCCTTTACCTCGGACTGGAAGCTGCCTGATCCCTGGCCTGTCCACAACGCCAATCTGACCCTGGTGGCCAATCCCAATTCGCCCAGCGGGACCGCCGTGTCGCTTGCGGAACTGGAGCGCCTGGCCGGCCAGCTCGCCAGTCCCCTGGTCATCGACGAGGCGTATGTTGATTTTGCGGATGGCCATGCCCTGCCACTAAGCCGGCTCCCCAATGTGGTGGTTACGCGCAGCTTGAGCAAATCGTACGCCCTGGCCGGGCTGCGCTTCGGCTTCGCGGTAGCCCGGCCGGAACTGATCCGTGAGCTGGCGAAGGTCAAAGATTCGTACAATTGCGACGCCCTGAGCCTGATCGGCGCCGCCGCCGCTCTGGAAGACCAGGACTATTTCCAGGAAAGCCGCCGCCGCATTCTGCAAACCCGGAACCGGCTGGAGAAGGAACTCCGCCGCCTGAGGTTCGAGGTCTGTCCCAGCCAGGCCAACTTCGTCTGGTGCCGGCGGTCCGGAGGAACCAGAACGATCTTCGAGGAGTTGAAACGTCGAAAAATTCTGGTCCGGCACATGGACTATGAAGGTTACGGCGACGGCCTGCGCATCACCGTGGGGACGGACGCGGAAATCGATCGTTTGATTGAGGAAATAGATGGCCTGGTATGACCGTCTTGGAGAAAAATATGGTCAGATTGCCCAAAATCGTTGGACTGACGCTTTGCGACCATATCGATGTCGATCCGCAAACGGGGCAGTTCTCCTTGGTGGGGGTGTTTCATTCTCGGCATTTCCGGAAGTTTCCGACGCCGGTTGTTCCTTTCACCGTCTACGCTGCTCTTTACGGGGGCCAGGGAGAAGGTACAATTGAATTGGCTGTGAAACAGGCGGAAACGGAAAGTGACATCTACCGCCTCCAAAAGTGGCTCTCCTTTCCAGATCGCCAGTTGATTAATTTGGAATTGAAGGTACCTCGTTGTGTATTCCCGGAACCGGGAAGATATCTATTGGCGCTTCGTTTTGACAAACAAAACTTGACTAACCGGGCGCTGAACATTGGCCGCGAATGAGTCCTTTTCCATGGATTCAACGAAAGCTGGTTTTCCTGTGGTGTCTGCCGAAGAGGGTAACGGCGTGTGGTTGCATGTGGAAGCTGAGGAGGATACGACCATTCGTCCCTCCGACCCAGATTGGTTTCAGCAAATCAAAGCCGAGAATCCCGAATTATTCGAGGACTTACCCGAAAATTCGGCTAATCGTCCTGAGAGGAGCCAGGCACCCATGACACCGGCAAGCGAGAAAAAGCGGCGCGCCGTGGCCATCGAGCGCGACACCGCCGAGACCAAGATCCGCCTGGAAGTGAACCTCGATGGCACGGGCCAGGCGAAACTGTCAACCGGCATCGGCTTCTTCGATCATATGCTGACGCTCCTGGCCAAGCACAGTCTCATGGACCTCGCCATCGAGGCTCAGGGAGACCTGCACGTGGATGCCCACCACACGGTCGAGGACGTGGGCATCTGCTTGGGCAAAGCGCTGGCCCAGGCGCTGGGCGACAAGTCGGGCATTCGCCGTTTCGGCAGCGCCACCATTCCGATGGACGAGTCGCTGGTGACGGCGGCAGTGGACCTGAGCGGGCGGCCCTTTTGCGCCTGGCGCGCCGATCTGCCTGCGGAAATGCTGGGCACATTCAATGCACCGTTGGCGGAAGAGTTCTGGCGCGCGGTTTCTTCCAGCGGGGCCTTCAACCTGCACGTGCTGTGCCATCAGGGCAAGAACAGCCATCACATCGTCGAGGCCGTTTTCAAGGCCTGCGCCCGCGCCCTGCGCCAGGCTGTCGAAGCCGATCCGCGCATGAGCGGCGTGCCGAGTACCAAGGGCGTGCTCTAAAGGATTCCGATCCGGTCGCGAGATTGGACAGGATCGGAATCCTATCCTATCGCCTATTCACCCGCGGTGATGTGGGTTTTGTCTCGCCCCGGAAGCGGCTTTTTGCTATACTCAAGGAAAGTTTTGTGTTTCACGGGAGATGCCAATGATGAAGCTCTTGGTGCTGGCCGGCGCGCTGGCAATGGCCATGGTCCTGCCGGGCTGCGGCACGGATGAGCGCGAGCGGCTGATTACCCAAGCCCTGGACCAGCTGGACAGCGCCGCCAACAATCTATCCACGATCAAGGACAACGTCGTCAAATGGGAGAAGGAAAAGAAAGAAACCGACAAACCCAAACTGCTCAAGAACGCCGTCGAGGCGACGGTTGCCCTTAGCAAAAACGCCAAGGATTTGCAGTATATCAAGGGGATGGCGGACAAGCTGGAAACGGGCACTCCGGAAACGCGCAAAGAATATGTGGACAAATACCGGGACCGGTTCGCCAGCGCCATCGAAAATGTAAACAAGGAACGCATCGCCCTGACGCGCATCGCCCTGACGGAGGCGATCGCGCGCGCGGAAAGAAAGGAAAAGGCCCCCCTGGCGGAACTGAAAGTGAGCTTGCAAAGAGCCCAGGGAGACTTTGAAAACCTGGTCAAGCAGCGCTGAGGGCAGCCGTGCGGCACTGTAATTCCGAGCCGCGCACGCAGATTTTGGAGAGCAGGCCATGCGGCTGGTGGGCATTTCCCTGTTGGCCTTGAGCGGTCTGGCGGCTGCGAGCGCGGCCGACGGCACTCAGGCCAGCTTTGCCGACGTCGTCAAGGAAATGCTCGGCGCCATGGAGAAAATGACGGCCAGCTTGGCGGGGATTATGGACGAGGAGACGGCGAAGTCCGCCCGGCCGGAGCTAGTCAAGGCCGCCGCCGGCTGGCAGGACATCCGCCAGAAAGCCGCCAAGATGAAGCCCCCCTCCCGCGCGGAAAAGGAACGCCTGGAAAAGGAATACAAGGAAAAAATGCAGGTCGCCCAGAAAAAACTGTTTGCCGAGATCGCCCGCGTCAAGGGGGTTCCCGGCGGCCGGGAAGCCTTGAAGGAAATCAGCACGGCTCTTGGAAAAAAATAAGCCGATTGCGTTTCGCCCCGGAGCATGCAGATGAAGGCGTTGCCGGGCATTGCCTTGATTTTCCTGGCCGGCTGCGGCGGCCGCGCTGATGTGTCTTCCTATTCCGCCGTTTACAAGGAACAAATCCAGGCCATGCAGGATTTGACCGAGCAATTGAGCACGGTCCAGGACGAGGCAACGATGAAAGCTGCCGCTGCGGAGTTGAAAAAACGCTTTCACCTCTTCGAACAGGTAGCCAAAAAAGCCCAGGCTTTGCCCCAACCATCGGCAGAAATCAAGCGGCAAATTGAAGAGGAATTGCATCCGCAACAGGCGGTCGATCATTATCAAAAAGAAGTTCGCCGCATCTTGGGATTGCCGGGCGGCAAAGATTTCCTGGAAGAAATGGGAAAACTTCGCAAAGACTCCCGCTGAGACGCCAGCCATGAAGAAAGTCAACCGCTTGTGGGGAATTCTGGTCCTGGTGGTTTTCGTGACCGGCTGCCCGGACGGTCCGCCGCAAATCCTCCGCGATGAAAAGAACACCGCCGCTGAAGTCGCCGATTACCTCACCAAGGTTACCGACGAAGACTCCGCCAAAGAAGCCCTGGCGATTGCTGATCGGCTCAAAGATCGTTGGGAGAAGATCAACAAACGCCGGGAAAAATTCGTGAATTTGGCCGATACCATGGAGTTGATCCAATTCAGTTTTTTGCAAGACCCCAATGGAAGCACCCGAGCCATCGTCAATCTGTTGAAAAGCCAGGAAGATATGGATTTGATCAAAAACGCGGAATCCATGGCCTATAAAAAGGAAATCGAGGCCAGTGCCAATCGGCTAAAAAGCGAGGCCGACCGGGTCGGGGCCATTTCCATGGATCCCAAGGTTTCCAGTGATATTCGCCAGTTTGAAACGAAGGTTTTTGGCGGAGCCTTGAAAATGCCCAACGAGCCCCTCCAGATCGACACAAAACGCGGGGAAAGGTATGCCATCAAGTGGGTAAAGTTTACCAGAGAAAACGCGGGACTCGGCCTGATCCCCCAATTACTGCTGTACATTTCCGGTGGTCTTCTGCTCGGGGGAGCCGGTTTATGGTTTTTTTTCAGGAGATAGCGAGGGCCCAATGAGCACCGAATCAGCAGACAAGCAGCAGCAAAAAGTGGGCGAGTTCATGAAATTGTTGCCCTTGACCCTGGCTCTGGCCGGTTTGCCGGAGGCGGCGCCGGGCCAACATTTCAACGACGGCCAGCTGGAAGCCCGTGCCACCACCCTGCGCACCGCCTACAAAGTTGCCCGCCAGATGATTCTGGAAGTCGTCAAGTAAGCAGGCCGGAGCGTAAGCGACGGGGTCCGGGCCATTCAGGTTGTTTTTCCCCCGCTCACCGCCAGGGCATAAGCGGTGGCGTAAGCCCGGCAATGTGAAATGGTGATCAAGATGTCGGCAATGCGCTGGGCTTGGGCCCAATCCCGGGCGGCCCCGCACAAGAGCAGCCGCGGCGCGCCGCTCGGGTCGTTGCGGATCTCCATGTCGGTCCAGCACATTCCTTTGCGCCAGCCTGTCCCTAAACACTTGAGGATGGCTTCCTTGGCCGCCCAGCGGCCGGCGAAATGCTCCGTCGCATGCTTGCGCGCCTGGCAATAACGGATCTCCCGCGGCGTGTACACCCGGTTCAAAAACAGCTCCCCGTGCTGCTCGATCATGCGGCCAATCCGGTGGCACTCCACAATGTCCGTGCCGATGCCCACGATGTCCATCTGCGACCTCGCTTTTCCTATGATCTTAGCAAATCTTGAGGAAAGCTGTATAATGCGAATGTCGTATATCCTAAACGTCCTTTTGAAGGCAAGGACTCCCATGAATATCACTTATCCCGAAAATGTCGATCCCATGGATCGAGTTCTTCTTGAGAAGGCCACGAAGTTGCTTGAAAAGACTATAACCACGACGAGTAGCGGCGTGCCCGCGATGAACACTACGAGCGGCGGACTTCCTAGCATCGGCACGGCAAGGAACATCAACATCAACTGGACGAGCAAGAAAGACAACGGTCGCCTCTTTTATGTATTGACTGTTTCTTCTCCTGACGCGGAAGCGAACGCCGTATTTTATCCATCCGACCTACATGACCGGGCGTTCCCTCCTGTTCTTTCATTCCGCATGGCACGCTTGTGGGGCGACCTGCTTGAAAAGCATTCGCATAAACAATTCCGAGAACTCATGAGGAGTGTGGAACAGGGTTCCAATGCCTAACGTTTCCAAAGAAACTCTGGAATTAATTAAAACCGTGGCCATTCTTGAGGAGCGATTGGATGCCATTCGCAGTGAGATTCTCGATTTACAAAAACAATTGTCAAGCCAGGAGCAAAACCGCGGCAAGTTATGGGATCGATTCTGGATTGTCGCAGCTGCCGTACTCGGCGCTATCGTCGGCAGTACCGTAACTGGACTCTTAACCTATTATCTGATTACGCAAAAGGGCTGATTTAGCCGATTCGGAAGTCGAGTACAAGTACGCGAAGATAGACCAATGGAGCATGAAGCTTATCTAGCCGATTTGACGGACCCGCAGCGTGAGGCGGTCCTTCACCAGGAAGGGCCCTTGCTCATTTTGGCGGGGGCCGGCAGCGGCAAGACCCGCGTCATCACACGCCGGGTCGCCCATCTCCTTCACGCAGGCATCAAGCCGTACCAGATCCTGGCCATCACTTTCACCAACAAGGCGGCCGGCGAGATGCGCCAGCGCGTCCAGGCCATGCTCCCCGATTGCAAGGTCTGGATCAGCACCTTCCACAGCTTCGGTGTGCGGATATTGCGGCAATATAGCGAGCGCCTGGGGCTGGACCGCAATTTCACCATCTACGATCAGACCGACCGCACGCGCCTGGTCAAGGTGGCCCAGGAAAGCGCCGGCATCGACAACGCCCGCTTCACTCCCGAAACGATCCAGGGCGCCATCAGCAAGGCCAAGAACCAGCTGCTGACGCCGGACGCTTACGCCCGCCAGGCCAACGACTTCTTCAGCCAGACCGTGGCCGCCGTGTACGCCGCTTACGAGAAGCGTCTGCGCGACGCCAATGCCCTGGATTTCGACGACCTGCTCCTCTGGCCCGCCCTGGCATTGAAAAACGATGAGGAATTTCGCGCTGACCTCGATGCCCGCTTCCGCTACGTCCTCATCGACGAATACCAGGACACCAACAAGGCCCAGTACGCCATCGCCCGCGGCCTGTCCATCGATCAGCCGAACCTGTGCGTCGTGGGCGATCCGGACCAGTCGATTTACAAGTGGCGCGGCTCCGACATCCGCAATATCCTCGATTTCGAACGCGATTTTCCCAATGCCCGCACCATTACCCTGGAGCGCAATTATCGCAGCACCAAGGCCATCCTTCATGCCGCCAGCCACTTGATCGCCCACAATCGCCAGCGCAAGCCCAAGAACCTGTACACCGAGAACTCCGGCGGCCAACCGGTGACCGTCATCAACTTCGAAACCGGCCTGGACGAAGCGGAAACCATCGCTCGCCGAATCGCCGAAGCCGTCAAGGAAGGCAAGCACCACTACCGGGATTACGCGATCTTCCTGCGCGTCAATGCCCTGTCGCGGAACCTGGAGACGGCTTTCGTTCGCCAACGCATTCCCTTCCAGATCGTCCGCGGCCTGGCCTTTTTCGACCGCAAGGAGAATCGGGACGTATTGGCCTATCTGCGTTTGTTGATCAATCCGCGGGACAATTTGTCGTTTTTGCGAATCGTCAATGAACCTGCGCGTGGCGTGGGCAAGGTGTCGCTGGACCATTTGCGCGCTTATGCCGAGCCGCGCGAAATGAGCCTGCTGGCCGCCTGTGCCGAAGTGGACAAAATCCCCGCCATCAAGGGCAAGGCGGTCACCGGCCTCCGCAGCTTTGCTCTTTTGATGAACGAGCTGCGTCAAGGCATCGATGCCTCTCCCGATGAAGTGATCCGCAAGGTAATCTCCAAAACCGGTTATCGCCGCATGCTCAAGAACAGCGACGATCCGGAAGACCAGGACCGGCTGGCGAACGTCGAAGAGCTAATCACCGCAGCCAAGCAGTTCGTTGAGGAGGATAATAGCCGGCTTATCAGCGACTTTTTGGAGAACATCACCCTCGCCAGCGACGTGGACGGCTGGGACGAGAACCAGGATTGCGTCTCGGTAATGACGCTGCACGCGGCCAAGGGGCTGGAATTTCCGGTGGTGTACATGGCCGCGGTGGAGCAGGGCTTGCTGCCGCACGAACGCAGCCTGGCCAAGGACGACGACCTGGAAGAGGAACGACGCCTGGCGTTCGTGGGTATGACCCGGGCCAAGGAAGAGCTGTACCTGTGTCACAGCCGGCTGCGCGAATTCCGCGGCCAAACCTTGTATGCCGTGCCGAGCATGTTCCTCGAGGAGCTTCCGGCGGAAGGTGTCCAGACGTTGGACCTGTCTTTTTCCGGGGCCGGGAAGCCTCGGCCCAGCGACGCCTGGCGCGGCGGCGGCTCCGCGTCCGCCCAGGGCTGGCACGATACCGGCATTCCCATGCGCGGCAGCCCGGTTCTGGAAACCAAGTCCCCACCGATCATTGGCCAGGCACCTCTACGGCATCGGCAAGGTCATTTACGTGGGCGGTCACGGCACCATGCGCAAAATCAAAATCCGCTTCAAGGCCGGCGGCGAACGAACCTTCGTCGCCGATAAAGCGAGGCTGGTGATTGTGCGGAATAACTAATCGGGAACGGCGAACAAGTTTTCATGAAGCCAAAGTTATACCTGGAAACGACCATTGTAGGCTACTTGACCGGGCGATTAAGCCGGGATGTTGTTACAGCCGGACAACAGATGACCACCAAGCAATGGTGGAACACACGAAGACACGATTTCAACCTTTATTGCTCGGAATTAGTGGTTGGAGAAGCCCAAGCTGGCGATAAAGCGTATGCGGAGGAAAGACTCGTTCATTTGGCCGGATTGCCAGTATTGGATATTTCCCAAATGGCATTGGCTCTGGCACGGGCATTATTGAAGCGCAAAGCCTTACCGGCAATTGCCGAAAATGACGCTTTGCATTTGGCAATTGCTGCTGTTAATGGCATGAAATATCTGTTAACTTGGAATTGTCGGCACCTGGCCAACGCTTCGTTGAGGCCGACGATGGAACGCGTTTGCAAAAAAGCCGGTTATCGCTGTCCCATCATTTGTACCCCATTTGAACTCCTGGAGGAAGGACCATGATTGATGAAGTGCTCCGAGAAATCCGCCGTTGCAAAGAAGAATTCGCCGCCCGCTTCAACCATGACCTGGATGCGATGTATCGATACTTGAAGCAAAAAGAACGCGAGAGCGGCCGGAAGTATGTGAACCTGGAAAAAGCCCCGAAAAAACGCAAAAAGAGCAAAGTCTGAGGAACTACTAGAGGAGTAACGATGGCTGATGAAATCGTTGAGGAAATCCGCAGAATTCGCGACGAATTCACCGCCCGCTTCAACCATGACCTGGACGCCATTTATCGCTACTTCAAGAAACGGGAACGAGAGAGCAGCCGGAAGTGTGTGAATCTGGAAAAAGCCCAGAAAAAAAGAAGAAAGAGCAAAGTCTGAACAGTTGATTGCTTCCCGATTCTTGGTGGCCAGGCTGTTGTAACGGGTGGCAGGCGAACGCATGAAACTCCGTCCCGAACTGATGCCACCTCCGCTCGAAAAGGCCTTGGTCACCCGTCTGGCGCACCTTGCTAACTGCCTTGATGGGGCGAAGGCCGGTCAAGGGAAGGAGGAATTGGAGGAGTTCAATCGACTTGGCGGCACTTCCATTTCGCGTGAACATTTCCAGGGCATCTACAAGGCGGAGGAGCACGAAGATTGGGTACGCCGGGTGCTTTACCAGCGGTTTCTATTTCCGGACCCCAACTTGACTCGGGCAGAGATGGCCGAGATAGTGTCGCGGGTGATGGCCTGCGACGATGATCACGACTTTTTCCTCGAATTGTTCCTGGTAAACTGCACGCACCCTTCGAGTAGTGACCTAATCTTCTGGCCGAATTTGGTGCCGGAACTTCCGCAAGACCGGGACCCAACAGCCGAGGAGATAGCCGCTTTGGCAATGCGAGGCAACTAGAAGTGAGGTGGGGGTTGCTCCGTTTTGAGGCTGCCGGATTTTGGATTCTCTTGGTCGCGTAGCGACCGGGTGATGGTAGGCAGGCCATTCATGGCCTGCATGGAGGAAGTCACAAGACAGCACGTCGCGTAGCGACGATTGAACCATTGGAGAAATTGCGACCTGGGTTCAAGCGTCGCTACGCCACGCAAACAAACTCGCCATATCACAACCCGGCGTTGAAACGCCGGGCTACCATCACAAGGCCGCTACGCGGCCGAAAACCAAACTCATTCCGGCCAATCTCCTCCTTAAATGGCAATTGCCCAACAATCCGGATATCGTACAACACTCCATGGAGGTGAACCATGGCCAGTCAAGCCGTTACCCTGCTCGCGCTGTTTTCCCTGGGCCTGGCGCCTGAGCGGGAGCCGCGCAATCCGCCCACGCCGAACGGACCGCAGCCGGAGTTCGCCACGGTCCGCCAGATCAACGAGGCTCAGAAGGTCGTTATTGTTTCGCAGACCCAGGTGGTTGTGGTCCCGGTAACCGTCACGGCTTTTGAAAACGGGCGGCAAGTTACCAGAACGGCCTACCGCCAAGAATACCGGATAATGGAACGAGCTTTCGCTCTGGACAAGGGGACCATTTACGATGCTGCCGGCAAGAAGGTTTTCGCCCAGGAAGCACTGAAGCGCTTGAAAGTCGGCGCTACCGTCCTGGTGGCGACTCAGCCTGTCGATCCGCTATTTTTGCGCATCATCCGGCCGGATGCGTTGATCCTGGTGTCTTCCGCCATTTCCACGCCGATTCCGGTTCCGGCTCCGTTTCCGAAAGACAAACGCGGCGAACCGCCGCCGAAGAGGTGAGCCATGACCAGCTCAGTCGCCATCCTGGTTCTGTGTTCCCTGGGCCAGCAGCCGATTCCCCAGGGGCCGCAACCCCGATTCGCCATTGTTCATGAAATCGATAAGGACAGGGGGGAAATAACGCTGCTCCAAATCGAGGCTGTCTCGAAGGCGGTCTCCGTCAAGAGCATCGAGAAGGGGCAGGAAGTAACCAGAATGGTGGTCCGCCAAGTTCTGCGCTCGGTGCCGCACCAGTTTTCTTTCGACAAGGGAAGCGTGGTTGACGCGGCGGGCAAAAAGATCGCTGTGGCCGAAGTCTGGAAACGGCTGAAGCGGGGCGCCACGGTTCTCATGGACAACCAGCAACCCGATCCCCAATACCTACGCGTCGTGCAACCGGATACCCTGATCTTCATTACGTCCCCCCTGCCCAAGCTGCCGCCGCCGAAAG
>WNFJ01559300.1_pt2 | contig 10472 bp, 8 predicted proteins | sample 5400461 | NCBI WGS metagenome assembly WNFJ01 (sample SAMN13153349, study PRJNA577476) | soil metagenome | isolation source: 115 cm saprolite on Douglas fir-dominated hillslope | place: USA:California | collected 2013-09-17
GTCTGTGGCTGCCATCGGAAAAAGGTGAGAATAACCTGTCGCAGCTGTCCGCACAAGCGCCCGGGGCAGGGGATGCGCTCACCAGGTTGCAAGTCCGCTTTCGAGTTGACAGCCGGTTCGCCGAAGCTTTATAAGAGCGCGCTTAATTTTTTTGTGATTCGAAGAAATTCGGTTGCGAAACATCCTAAATTCTCGACTTGCCAGCGGTCGCTTCGGATTAAACAATTAAGCCGTTTACTTTCCCGCAATATTACCCCCTGTTAACACCACCAAACTTCAAGATTCGAAGGAGTTGCAACGATCATGCGCATCAAGTTCCCCTATATCTTGCCGATCATAGCCGCGCTCGCGGCTACAGCGTCTGTCGGGTTCGCCGCAGAGCTCGATCTCTGGTTCACACCCATGTCGTCAGAGGGTCCCATGAAAGAGCCCCTGCTAAAATGGATGAAAGACACCCTTCCAAAAGAGCTGCCCGGGGTGACCGTCGGTGACAATTACGGACCTCCGATTTACCAGGATGGTCAACAGAAGTTCATCGTTCAAGGCCGCAAAGGAAAGCCGGACGTAATTGAGTCTGTTCTGGAAGGGATGATTGCTTACCAGAGAGCTAGTCTGCTTGCCCCGATCGATGATCTTTTCGACAAATGGTCAGATAAAGATCAATTCATTCCGAGCACGATCAACGCTCTGACCCTCAACGGAAAACTCTACGGGGTACCGTACAACACGAACGTTCGAGTGCTGCTCTATCGGAAGGATCTGTTCCAGAAATATGGATTGACCCCACCGAAGACTTGGGACGGGTTCCTCCAGGATGCGGCGACCCTCTCTGCAAAGGAATCTGGTGTTGCGGGTCTCGGGCTCACGACCAAGAACGGAAGCGTCAGAACGTTCCAGGAATTCATTTCGTTCTTCTTCGAGGTGAATAATGGGGAAAACCCGTACAAGTATGATGACGCTGGCAAGAAGTGGATCATGAACACTTCACCGGAGAAGTTGGCGCAGGTTCTGAAGCTCTACACCGATTGCTTTTTCGCCGCGAATCCTTCAGCCGCGAACCAGAACACGCGCGGCAACGACTACCAGGCCACCGACACCGATTATGTGTCCGGCAAGAGCGCGATGGTCCCGATGGGCCCCTGGATCTACTCGTATCGCGCAAATGGAGGCGTCGCCAAGAAGATCCTCGAAGAGGAAACCGGGGTGGCTCCCCTTCCCTTGCCACCGGGCGGTGTTCAGGCCACCTATCTGGAAGTCAAGCCCAGCTTGGAATCTGGTGAAGGCGCTCACCAGCAAAGAGTTCATAGCGAAAGCGAACCGGATCGAAGGCGTCAATCCGCCTCGCAAGGATGTTGCGGAATTGCCTGAATTCAAAAATGACTGGTGGGAACAAGCCTTCATCGCACAACTGCCGACCGGCGTGGCGCTGGCACCGATCAATTGGGGACTCGTAATCAACGACATTACGGAAGCGATGCAAAAAGCTATCTACAAAAATCAGTCTCCGGAAGACGCCGGAAAGGAGCTCTACAATACGCTCAATCAGCGGGCTAAAGATAATCAGTTATAACTTGTTTCGAAACGGTCGGCAGATTTGAAAATTGTCGCATAGGCTTCCAGCCTGTACCAAGCGAATCACTCCATGCCGCGCGCTTGTTCATGGGCAACGACTTCGGACTCTCTCGAAGGTGGCGAGCGATGCCTGCAAATACAGGCTGAAAGCCTATGCGACATTGAAGCAGCGGGTCGTGGATCTGCCCGGTCCCATTTGCCACCGGCAGTCAGACTCCAAGAATGAGCTCAGTCCCTCGGTCGGAAAACAACCCTCTTTCGCTCTGGCAAAATCTCAGTCGAAAGAGTTTCGGCTACGCGATTCTTTTCCCTGCACTGCTAGTAATCCTTGGATTGAATCTCTATCCGACGATATCCGGGATTCTCACCTCTTTTACAAATCAGTCTCTCATCGACCCGGGCCACTCTTCCTACGTCGGGCTCGATAATTATTTCAAGCTCCTAAAGGATCCAGTCTTTCAGATTTCGCTCGTGCATTCCCTGGAGCTGACGTTTTTCGCGGTGGTGCTCCAGGTCATTCTCGGTTTGATCATGGCGCATCTACTGATCCAGAAAGTGCCTGGCATCCACTTTTTTCGAAGCGTCGCGATGATCACCTGGGTGCTACCGATCATCGCTTCCGTTGTCATGTTCCGGTTTATGACGCTACCCAGCTACGGCTTTGTAAACATCGTCCTGAAAGATTTGGGGTTGGGGCAGTGGGCGCGAAACTGGTTCGGCGACGAGACTTACGCTTTTCTACTCGTGCTCATTATGCACTTGTGGCGAAACGTGCCGTTTTACGCTGTTGCTTTCATGGCGGCGATGCAGGCCATTTCCAGCGATCTCTACGAGGCAGCCCGGATCGACGGGGCGGGCGAGTGGCGGCAGTTCTGGTTCATCAAGCTCCCTAATCTCAGATACATCATGCTGGTGATGGTAGTCCTCCATGTCACCTTCACCTTTAACAATTTTGACTTTGTTTTTCTCTCGACCGGCGGCGGCCCGGTAAATGCCACAGAGGTGTTGCCTACCTACATTTATAAGCAGGCCTGGAACGGATATGCACTCGGGTATGCCAGCGCCGGCGGCGTGATTATGCTCGTGATTCTCGTTGTCCTGGTGCTGGTCTGTAACAAGTTTATAAAAGGCATGTCGGAACAATGAGAAGACCGTTTCCAATCCGGATGATCATCACGTACATCGGACTCTCGATTTTTTATCTTGGTCTGCTGCTGCCTATCGCCTGGTTGTTTCTTTCGAGTTTTCGCAACAGCGATTCAGTTCAATCGGGAAAACTGCTACCCACCTGGTCCGAATTAATCTTCGGGAATTACCTCGAGACCTTCCAGATCAGCAACTTCGTCACCTACCTGGTGAACTCCTTTGTGATCGCGTTCAGTGTGATGGTCTTGACCGTTTTCCTGGGCAGCTTGGGCGCTTACTCACTGAGCCGATTCAGGTTAAAAGGTAAACGCCTTTTCATGATGGCCGCCTTATTGCCGCAGTTCTTTCCGTACGTACTGGTCCTGATCCCGTTTTATGTTCTTATGTCGAACCTGAACCTGGTCGACAGCCACATCGGACTGATCCTGACTCATACCTCGCTCACTCTGCCATTTGCCCTTTGGATGTTGACCGGCTACTTCAACGCCATTCCACGAGAACTCGATCAGGCCGCATTAATCGACGGATGCTCGCGCTTCGGCGTATTGTTTCGGATCCTGTATCCGGTCGCGATTCCGGGTCTCGTGGTCGCAGGGTTCTTTGCTTTCGTTGTCTCCTGGGGCGATTACCTCTTCGTTTCCATTCTGTCGCAAAGCAACCAGACCCAGACTCTGCCAATCGGATTACAGACATTTATGAGCAGTTTAGAGGTCAGATGGGGCTTGATCACCGCGGGGACGGTCCTGGCCATCATTCCGACGGTGGTATTCTTTTCGATCGTGCAACGCAGACTAGTTTCCGGTCTCACCGCAGGTGCGGTTAAGAGTTAGATTATACTTATGCCGAAAATTACATTCATTGGTTCTGGCAGCCTCGTGTTCACTCGAAATCTTTGCAGCGATATCTTGCTGGCACCAAGTCTGCAGGATTGCACGATCAGCCTGATGGATATCGATCCGCGACGCCTGGAACAAAGTCGCCAGATCGCCCAATCAGTCGCTAAACGTCGAAAACTACCGGCGAAAATCGAAGCGACCACAGATCGGAAGAGTGCCATCCGAGATGCCGATTATGTGATCACCACGTTTCAGCAGGGCGGACTGGACGCCTACAAACTGGACATCGAGATACCACAGAAATACGGAGTGGAACAGTGTGTCGGCGATACGCTCGGCCCAGGTGGTGTATTTCGAGCGCTGCGAACGATTCCGGTCCTCATCGATCTTTGTCTTGAACTGGACGATTTTGCGCCGGACGCCTTACTCTTGAATTACGTTAACCCGATGGCGGCAAACTGCTGGGCGATCGACGCCGCCACCGGTCGCCCCCAGGTTGGACTCTGCCATAGTGTGCAAGGAACGAGCGAGATGATCGCGAAATGGATCGATGTCCCGTACAACGAAGTCACCTTTTTCTGTGCGGGGATCAACCATCAGGCATTCTTCCTCGAGTTCTGGCGCGGAAAAGAAGATCTCTACCCGTCGATCTGGGAAGCGATAGAGCATCCGGAAATATACGCCCAAGAGCCGGTCCGCATCGAACTCATGAAACACTTCGGATTCTTTGTCACCGAGTCCAGTGGTCATGCGAGCGAGTACGTGCCTTACTTCCGGAAGAGCGCGAAGATGGTGAATGACGAATTGGTTCCGAATTTCACCGATAAGGCAAATTACTGGCTCGATTTTGGACGAACCGGCGGTTATTTGCGGCATTGCCTGAATCGGATCCAAAAGTTCGAGCGCGAATTCGAAGAAATTCTCGCGGAGGAACCAGCAACAACTCGAAGTCATGAATACGGTTCTTACATTATCGAGGCCGTGGAATCGCACACAGCCATCCGCATTAACGGGAACGTCCCAAATACAGGTCTGATAGATAATCTACCCCAAGGCTGCTGCGTCGAGGTCCCCTGCCTGGTGGACGGGAACGGCATCCAACCAACGAAGGTCGGCTCCCTTCCTCCACAACTGGCTGCGCTGAACCGGACGAACATCAACGTGCAGGAGTTGATCGTCGAGGCTGCGCTGAGCGGCGGCACCGAAGCTGTCTATCACGCTGTCATGCTGGATCCGCTGACGGCCGCGGTTTGCACCCTGCCCCAGATCCGGAGCATGGTGGACGAAATGCTGGAAGCGCAAAGTCGGTGGCTGCCGCAATTCTAAAGCAGGGGTCAGGAGTTCAGGAGGCAAATAGCTATGGCCGGGAACAAATAGTGGTGTCGACTCGACGGCTAACTAACTCGAATTCTTTGTCGCATGGAAGCGGATGAATCACCAACCACGCGCCGGTAAGCCGCCGTCCCATTCTGCAACTCCTGAACTCCTGCAACTCCTGTCTTCGTTACGGTACGATTTCCGTACCGATGCCGCGCGCGGTAAAGACTTCGAGAAGCAGCGCATGCGGAATGCGGCCGTCGATCAGGTGTACTTTCCCAACACCTTCATTGAGTGCATCGACAGCCGAAAGAACTTTGGGAATCATTCCTCCCTCGATGATTTCGTCATCGATCAGTTCGGCCACGTTTTCGCGATTGACGGTAGGAATCAACGAGTTCACGTCTTTCACATCTCGCATGACACCCATTACGTCACTCACATAGATCATCTTCGCAGCTTTCAACGCACCGGCCATTGCACCCGCCGCCACATCTGCATTGACGTTGAGAATTGTCCCATCTTCAGCCTGAGCAATCGGAGAGATCACCGGCACCACTTCCCGATCAATCGCCTCGCTCACACCGGAGAGCTCCAGCGAAGTGACTTCACCCACAAATCCAATATCGATCAGATTCTTTCCGTCGATCTGTGGTGGAAGACGTTTGGCCTTGAAAACGTCTCGTCCGGAAAATCCCTCCGCGTGTCCGCCAAATTCGTGCATCGTGCTGACAATACGAGGACGGATCACCGTATCCAAGACCTCCTCCACGATCTTGATAGTCAACTGGTCGGTGACGCGCAGTCCGTTGACGAAGCGCGGCGCCTTTCCAGCCTCACGCATACGTTGGGTGATCGCCTTGCCGCCGCCATGGACCAGTACTGGATTAATACCGACTGCTTCAAGGAAGACGACATCACGCAGCAGACGCTCAATCAAATGATCGTCCTCCATGGCGCTGCCACCATATTTGATGACAAACGTCTGGCCGCGGAATTTTTGGATAAAGGGAAGCGCTTCCAAAAGCGCCTCAGCCTTTCCGGCCTCGAATTTGTTCGGCATTCGTATTTCTCTCTCTCGTCGGACTACTCGCCCATATTAAATCTCACGTAGTCCGGGGTTAGATCGGTAGTAAACACCTTGTATTCCGCCGACCCCAGGTGAAGGTCAATTGTAACCGTAAATTTTTCGTTTCCGAGAACTTCTTTGAGCGTCACCTCTGGAGTACCGCTTGCCATTCCGTGCTGGACTGCAACCGCTCCATTGAAAAATATGTCGATCATCTCTTCCCGCACTTTAGCCAATGAATATCCGACGGCATCCATGATTCGGCCCCAGTTCGGATCCTCGCCGTACCATGCGCATTTTACCAGCACCGAGTTGGCAACCGCTTCTGCGGCCTTTCTAGCATCCTGGTAGGTGGCCGCGCCCTTCACATGAACTTCGACAAATTTTGTCACGCCTTCGCCGTCCTCGACTATCATACGCGCCAATTGCCGCGTCACAAAGTTGAGACCTTCGGCGAACCACCCATACGCTTCGTGATCCGCCTCGATTTGCGGGATCCCCGCCTGGCCATTCGCCAGGCAGATGGCGGTGTCGTTCGTGCTCATGTCGCCGTCAATCGTGATACAATTGAACGACTGCTCCACGCTCGCGGAAGTCAGCCTTTGCAAGTCTCTTTTGGAAATCGGGGCATCAGTCGTGATGAAGCAAAGCATTGTCGCCATGTCGGGATTAATCATTCCTGCCCCCTTGGCGATACCCCCGATTCGAACTCTTTTGCCTGCCAGCGGCAGCTCAACGGCGATTTCTTTCTGAAAGGTATCGGAAGTCATGATCGCTTTAGCCACGAGGTAACTCCCACTCGCGCTCAAACCCGCCACTAATGCTGGCATGGACTCCTCGATATTTTCGATTGGCAAATCGCGCCCGATTCGGCCAGTTGAGCAGACCAGGATCTGTCGTTCCTTCAGACCCAGCTGGCGGGCTGCAGCCTGGGTCATTCTCCTGGCATTCTGGATGCCGGTCGACCCCGTGCAAGCATTCGCATTTCCGCTGTTTGCAATGATAGCCCTCGTATCAGCAGCACGCACATGGGCAGCAGAAACGCGAACCGGCGCAGCTTTGATCTTGTTCGAAGTGAAGGTGGCCGCGGCCACAGCCGGGAAGTCCGAAATGATTAAGCCAAGGTCAGACTTTTCGGGCGGTCCCGCCGTGATCCCGCACCGAACGGCAGCAGCACGGAAGCCGCTTGGCGCAGTAATCCCTCCACCGATCTCAAAAAATGTTGATTCCATGTTCGAAGAGCGGCCTCATTTGATACAATAGGACAAGACTTCTGCCGAGCTATTTTCACTACGTTCCAAGTCCAATCCACTCTTCCCAGCCGTTCATGATGTTGAAACACTGGATGGCCTGGCCGGCCGCCCCCTTGCCAAGGTTGTCTATTGCGGACATCAGGATGACTCGCCCGGTTCTCGAATCGATGCGCCAGGCGATTTCCAGACGGTTTGTAAAAGCAACGTCCTTGATGTCAGGATACCGACTTGAACCCAACAATCGGATGAACCGATCGGAGCCATAGGCCGTCTCGTACACTTCCTGCAGGGAGTCGACAGTCAGCTCGGTCACAGGATCTGCATGAATGGTTGTAATAATTCCGCGATTGAGCGGGATCAAATGCGGCGCGAATTGTATGATCACTTTTTCTCCGGCCGCATTTGCGATCTCCTGTTCAATCTCAGATAAATGTCGGTGTGAGGGCAAACCATAGGGCCGAGCGCTCTCGTTGCACTCGACAAAAAGCAAATCCGCATCCGCCTTCCGGCCAGCGCCACTCACGCCGCTGAGACTGTTCACAATGATACTCGACGTACGGATCATGTTCGCACGTACGACCGGAAGTAGTGGTATGAGAATGCTCGTCGGAAAACAACCTGGACACGCCAGCAATTCAGCCCCCCTGATCTTATCGCGATATGCTTCAGGAAGCCCGTAAACCGATTTCTTCAATAGCGCGGGAGCCATATGCTCGTGCTTGTAGAAATGCTTGTACACTTCCGCATCCTTCACTCGAAAATCCGCGCTCAGATCGATAACTTTGATCCCTCGCTCCAACAACGGTGCCGCAAACTCGAAGGCAACACCATGCGGAAGCGCAAGAAAGGCAAAGTCGATGCTGAGAGAATGCAGCGATGTTGCGTCGGGCTCGACGAATTCGAGATTTGCCAGCGGAGAGTGATTACCAACCCAGGCGAATACTTCGGATGCCTTCTTACCGGCGTATTGTCGAGAAGTGAGACAGCTAAGCTCGACCAAAGGATGTTCGGCAACAAGCTTCACAAGCTCTTCACCGGAATAACCGCTCGCCCCGAAAATCGCGATTTTCGCTTTGTTCATAAATTGTTCCCGGATTCTTCGCTAGTATAACTAGTTTTGGGTTTTGAGTCTTGCGTTTTGAGTTTTTGGGTTTTGAGCGAAGGCTCGGAATAGCGCGCGACCAACGAGGTGTGCCTATCTTCGGCAATCAAATGGTTTTTCCGATGGTTCTCTAACTCAAAACTCAAAACTGGATATTCGGTGCGGCGCGTGTATTTTCCAGCCCTTTGAACCATGCCGGACGATCGGAAAACGACTGAAGAGCGACAGCGGATGACGGACCTCGAGCGAATTCGACACTCGTGCGCCCATGTGCTTGCGACAGCCATTCTGCGGATCTGGCCGGAAGCGCAGTTCGCAGCCGGTCCACCGGTCGAGAATGGTTTCTACTACGATCTTGAACTGGATCATCACATTTCGTCCGATGACTTCGACGAGATCGAGGCCGAGATGAAGAAGATTATCAAGGAGAACCAACCGTTCGAGCGGATCGTCGTCTCTCGTGACGAAGCGATCCGATTGGCGAATGAAGGGCAATTGGGCGCGCTTGGGCCAAGACCCATGCCGAGTAAGTTTAAGCTCGATATCCTGCGAGGGATACCCGACGAGGAAGAGATCTCTTTGTATCGCAATGGGGACTTCACTGACCTCTGCGCCGGTCCTCACGTAATGCGAACAGGCAACATCGGAGCATTTAAACTCACGTCGATCGCAAGCGCCTATTACAAAAGCGATGCGAACAATCCACAACTGCAACGCGTGTACGGCACGGCATTTAAAACACGGGCCGAGTTGGACCACTACTTTGCGCTGCTCGAAGAGGCCAAAAAACGAGATCATCGTAAGCTGGGTCGCGAACTTGAGTTGTTTCATATCGACGAAGAGGTCGGACCCGGATTGGTGCTCTGGAAACCGAAAGGCGCCATCGTTCGAAAAGAACTTCAGGCCTTTATTTCTGAAGAGCTGGGACGACAGGGGTATACCGAGGTCTTCACACCCCACATCGGGAAGCTGACCCTCTTCCGTACTTCCGGCCATTATCCCTATTACCGTGACTCGCAGTTCCCACCGCTCATCGAACCGGAAACTTTGGCTAGATTTGCCGAAGAGGGCTGTTCGTGCGCGGAACTTTCGAATCGGCTCATGAAAGGCGAAATTGAGGGTTACTTGCTAAAGCCGATGAATTGCCCGATGCACATCAAGATCTATGCGTCTAGTCAGCATTCGTATAGAGACCTCCCGGTCCGGTTGGCGGAGTTCGGGACCGTTTATCGCTGGGAACAATCGGGCGAACTCGGCGGGATGACCAGGGTGAGGGGCTTTACACAGGACGACGCTCACATCTTTTGCACTGAAGAACAGGTCCTCGGTGAAATCCGGGGCTGCCTTCAGCTTGTTCTGAAAATTTTAAATACCCTGGGCATGAACTCCTACCGGGTCCGTGTTGGACTTCGCGATACCGACTCTTCCAAATACGTCGGAACATCGGAACAATGGGATCGCGCAGAGGACGCCCTGCGCGAGAGCGCCAAAAACGTCGGCGTACCTTTCTCCGAGGAAATTGGCGAAGCGGCATTCTACGGTCCAAAGATCGATTTTGTCGTCAAGGACGTTATTGGCCGGGAATGGCAGCTTGGGACCGTTCAAGTTGACTACAACTTGCCGGAACGTTTCGGACTCAGTTATGTCGCGTCGGACAATTCGGCACGTCGGCCTGTGATGATCCATCGGGCGCCATTCGGTTCTCTCGAACGTTTCTGCGGCGTTTTGATCGAGCACTTTGGAGGAAGTTTTCCTGCCTGGCTGGCGCCGGAACAGGTGCGTGTCCTTCCGATCTCCGAAAAGCATCTCGAATACGGAAGGTCCGTCTCTGGGCACCTTTTGGATCGGAACATCAGGGCTTCAATCGACGAAAGTTCCGACAAGATCGGGGCTAAGATTCGCCTTGCCCAGCTACAGAAGGTCCCATATATGTTGGTGCTCGGCGCACGAGAAGAGCAGGCCGGCGAAGTCGCCGTGCGTAGCCGCAAAAACGGTGACGAGGGAGCCGTTAGTGCGTCCAACTTTGTAGAACGAATTGAAATGGAAGTCAGAGAACGTCAACGTGATTGAGTGCACCGCTCGGCGCCCCGGCCGCACTCTGAGGAGATAGTTTTATTCAGCAACAGCAGCAGATCCGCGTCAACGGTCGAATTCGCGCACGAGAAGTGCGGGTTATT
>WNFJ01142629.1_pt1 | contig 10471 bp, 8 predicted proteins | sample 5400461 | NCBI WGS metagenome assembly WNFJ01 (sample SAMN13153349, study PRJNA577476) | soil metagenome | isolation source: 115 cm saprolite on Douglas fir-dominated hillslope | place: USA:California | collected 2013-09-17
TTGGAGTCGCCCGCCTGGGCGCAGCACACGCCATATTTCGGAGAACACGGCTCTTTTATTGGCGCACAAATTGATGACGCCGTTGCTGATGACGACATCGGCCCAGTTGTCTTCGACTGGCAAATGTTCTGCCAGTCCTTCGCGGAACTCGACATTCGGCAAGCCAAGCGCACTTGCCGTCGATCGCGACTTGGCGAGCATTTCTTCGGTCATGTCCACGCCAACGATTTTGCCGCTGGCGCCAACCTGATGAACTGCGACAAAAGAATCGAAACCACCTCCCGATCCGACATCGACGACATGCTCTCCCTTCGCCAAAGTTTGGAGGGAGAAGGGATTTGCCACGCCGGCAAAGGACTCCACGGCCAGGTCCGGCAACGATGCAACAAACTCGTCATCGTACCCGAGATGCTTTGCGAGGTAGCGGCCCGTGTGGAAATGATATTTGCCATGCGGATCAATCGCGACTTCGCGATATTTGCTTTTGACGTCTTCGCGCAGGGCATTGACGTCAACGGGGATTGGAGGTTCGGACTCGACGGCCATCACATCACTCCTATGGTAGTTGGGTATGCTCATCCTAGGCGTCCCGTTGTTCGTGAGGAAGGGGCGGGAGCGGAAAATCACGCGGTAGTGACATGACGGAAGCGGTCCGCTTGATCTTTGACTGTCTTTCTTGCCCTCTTGCGACCGGTGAGTCCGGTTGTCGCCGATGCTGTCGAAAAAAGATTTTTGAGCGCGTCGCAGCGCACCAAGTGACGGCTACAGTAGTGCTCGGCGTCGGCCTCTATGCACTCGTGTTCACGAGGCGACGATGTTCAATAGCCGTAAGTTGCCGGCCATCATCTAGAGCGAGAAACAAGCTGAAGTCGAGATGCGTTGGTCATCGTCTCAACCGTTGTAAAGGTCTTAGGGAGACGATAAACAGCGTCTCCGCCGGATCGAGATCGCGCGTCGGCTCGACGAAATCCGTGCCATCGACGTTTAAGACCTCACCTCGTCAAATGGAAGCGGTCCTCAGCTCCGCAGCTTTGGACGCGACGTCGCAGCGCTCGACCAGCTTGGGGTCTCCTTTGGTCACCTGGAACGCCGTCTCCTCGCCCTCGCGCCAGAAGCGGATGTCAAGCTTGTGCTTGCTGATGCGAAGATCACGTATCGTAAGGTCCGGCAGCCAGCCAGGAAGGAGGGGATCGACATAAAGCTTGTTACGCGGCGCATCCGGAAGGAATCCCAATATGGCCTGGGTGAGCATGAATACCGAGCCGGCCGCCCAGGCTTGAGGCACGTTTGCACCGAGATACTGCACCGGGAAATTCGACTCGCTTCGCTCAGACGCGGTGTAAAGTTCCGGCAATTGATTGAGTAAGAAGTGGCTCGCCGCCACACTGACATCGTGCGCGACCCGCGCCGCCTCCGCACCAAAGCCGTACTGCTTGAAGCCCATCGCGATGATGGCGTTGTCGTGCGGCCAGACGGAACCGGTCTGATAATTGTACGGATTAAATGCCGCATTATCGGCGGATAGCGTTCGAATGCCCCACCCCGTCCACATGTCTGGCGCCATCAGGCGGTCCACCACCCTCTTCGCGCGCTCGCGGGGCACGATGCCCGACCATAGGCAATGCCCGGGATTGGACGCGATGGTTAGGACCTTGTTCTTGTCGCCGTCGAGCGCATACGCATAGAACCCAAGCTCCTCGTCCCAGAAAACTTCATTGAACCGCGCAAACAGTGCGGCAGCCTTGGCACGCAATTCCGTCGCACGCTCGGGCCTGCAGAGAACATCGAAAACCTCGGCCATGCGGACCCATGCATCGTAGACATAGCCCTGGAGCTCGCAGAGCGCCTTGGGCCCCTTAACCAGGGAGCCATCAGGATACATGACCGAATCGCCGGAATCCTTCCAGGCCATGTTCTCGTAGCCAACCGAGGAGCGCGTTTGGTATTCCTGGAATCCATCCCCGTCGCGGTCCCCATATTCGTCGATCCATGCGAGGCAGCCTTCTGCCGTATGCAGATGTTGTTCGAGCAGCTCTTGGTCGCCGGTCGCGCGCCAGGCGGCGTGCAGGGTTATCAGATAAAGCGGTGTAGCATCCGCTGTGCCGTAATAGGGTGTGTGCGGGATCAGCTTGAAATGCGCAAGCTCGCCGCAGCGCAATTCGTGGAGGATCTTTCCCGGTTCAGCCTCGCGGTACGGATCGTCTTCCTTGGCTTGCAGCGCGCCCAGAATCTCCAACGCTCCGCGCGCGAATGCCGGGTAGATCAGCATATTCTGCAACGAAACGAGCAGGCTATCGCGGCCGAACGGAGCGACGAACCATGGCAATCCGGCAGCAGGTATGAAGACCATGTGGCTCGTGCCCTCGATGGGCAAACGGAGCGCAGCCATGTTCTCCAGCGCTTGGCGAAAAAGACGGTAGAATTCTTCGTTGCTTGTCTCAATCTTGGCCACCATCTTCAACCACCGCGACATCGCCTCGGAATGGCGAGACTTGTAGCTCGTCCCAACACAATGGCGCGACGCGTGGAAGAGCTGCTCTCCATCCTCGAATTCGTAGAGCAAGCAAGCGTGCCAAGCCTCCATTGGTTGAAGGGCGACCTCAAGACTGAGCCGCCCATTGGCGAAAACGGCGTTGCCCGGTGCGCGCGCAACCAGAGCGGTCACGGCACGACGAAAATCCCTGTTTGAATACGCGGTGCGAAGCCGTTGCCGTCGCTCCGACCACTCAGTGGTAATCTGGCCGCGGCGCACGACGTGGCCCGATTTAATCTCGAAGACGTCGGCGAAGTCGCATCGGAAGGCGACCTCAAGCTGAAAACGCACCGGTTTCATGCTGTTGTTGGTGATTTCGAGATCTTCATGCAGGCCGCCGCCGATTGATCGGCTAATGGTGAGGCCGAGTGTTCGCGGCGGAATCGGCCCATCCGCAGTGAGGATGGACTTGTTAGTAAGAAAGATGCGTGCGGAGTAATAGCTGATCGGACCGCCGTTCAGCAGCTCCCACGGTTCGCCATTCGCGTAAATCGCCCAACTACTGATGATCCGGGTGTCGAAAAAGTACAGGCCCCTTTCACTCGGCCAGGCGATCTGCCCATCCGGCTCGGTGACGAGCACCGTCCTGCCCTGGTGAATAGCAATCTGGGGTGGACCAACCTGAACCTTGAACGACAATGACGCACTCCTCTATCCTTGGCGGCATCGACATTGCCGAGGTCATGCGCAACGCTTGTGACGTGCCCACATCCTAAACTAGTGCGACGGCAGTTGAGCGCAAGGCTGGTTCATCGTCCCCTTTAAAGCCGCGCGTGTTGTTTATTGTTCGACGGCCTCGTTTCCGGCATCCAGAACCAAACGATAAGGACCAAGCTCAGCGCTACACAGGCAATGCTGATGAATCCAATCGCGCCGCCAAAATATTCGACGACAAGGCTGAAGAATGTTGTGCTGAGCGATGCACCGATGCCCGCGAGCGTCCCAACAAAGCCCTGTGCCAGGTTGAATCGGCCAGAACCTTTGGTAAGATCAGCCACAATCAGTGCCGTGAGCACGCCCAACATACTGCCGCTGATACCGTCGAGCAGTTGAATGCAAATGAGTAACAATGGATTGGTGGCAACAGCGAACAACAGCGCTCTCACGGCCAAAGCGCTGAACCCTAACAAGAGCAACGGTCGGCGACCCCAACTTTGAGCCTCCCGCCCCGCCCACGGAGCGGTCAGCGCGACGACGATTTGGGGTACGATGATCAGTGCAGAAACGGCAAGCGAAGCAGTCATTCCATTGCGATTTACCAGTTCTTCGCCTGCGAGGGGCAACATGGAGGCGTTCGCGAACTGGAATAAAAACAAGCAGCCGGCAAATATGAGCAAGCCGTAGTTCTTCCAAAGCATCAAGCGCCTTGTTCTCCGGGGTGGTGTGGGTGTGTGGTGATCAGGTTGTCCGCAAGCGCGACCGAAATGGATTTCTGTCGAACGGATGCGGGATAGGGCCAAAAGCAACGGAAGCGCGAGCGCAGCAGAGGCGAGGAATATTGCTTGATAAGACAGAAAGTAGCCGATCGCGCCCATCACACCGGTGGTTGTCAGGACTCCTGCCGAGGCGAAGCGTTGATTGCGTCCAAGCCGTTCGGCAAGAGCCGAGTGGCCGACTAAGCCAAGGCTGATCGCGGCGATAGCCGGCCCAAGGAACCCGCCGGTCAGCCCTTGCAGCACCAAGGCAGCAAAGACCACCAGACGGTTTGGCCAAAGTGCGATCACGAAGGCGCTGACCGAGACCATAATCCCGCCCAGTGCGACCAGAAGCCGCTTCGACCAACTCGCGTCAAGCAGCTCGCCCCCGGGCAGCTGGCTCAACAGGCCGGCGACACTACCAACGCTCAGGACGAATCCGATGTTTTGTTGGCTCCATTTCTCATCAGCCAACAGCACTGCGACAAACGGACCGAACCCCGACTGCATTCCCGCGAGAAAGAAATTGATCCCGTCGAGACCGTTCAGACTCATGCTGGAAGGGGATGAGTCCATCGCCCCGGATGAAGCGGTGATGGCCATGTGTAGTGAACCTTGCTATCTATTATGGCTTTCGCAGGAGCTATGAATAATTTGGCCACTGCCCAAGGATTTGCACGAAAAATCGCAAGGGCTGTCGCGCCAAACTGACAACGTACCGCTACTGCTGTTTTGGCACGATTAAACGCGGCGAGCGGCGAGCGCATCCTTGCCATACCGCACGCTCATCGCGCTTGCGATGATTGGATCAGGCTTCTGCCTGTTGCGTCATCGCTCTGAGTGGCTGTGAGCCTAGCGATCGAGCAAAGCTCCTGTCGCGCTATCATCTAGACGGCAACTATGGTGATGAACATGTCCGCGCCTCTCAAAGCGACGGTGCAGGAAGCAGCGCGGTTCCCTGCCAACGGCGCGGGTGCCTGAATCATTAGAGATGAACCGGTTAAGCAATAAGTCGATTATCGCCGCGTTAAAGCGATGCGGATGATTTCGCTTTCCGCAAGTGGACGGTCGGTTCCGGCCGTCCAGGTTGGCGCCTTCGCGTATTCGGCGGGTGGCATTTCGAGCGAGGCGATCTCCTTCGCCAATATCGCGACCGCCTCGATGGGCACCGCCACCGGGCGCCCGAACCACCCGAACCATCGGCTGTAGGTAACGATCAACTTGATCTTGCCTTCAGGACTGCGCACGACCTGTTGGACATGGCCGAGCGTGACGTCGTCATCATCCAGCACCGGCAATCCAATGAGATCAGCGACCTTGACCTTCTGGGGGAAGCGTCGCGCCATCTTGGCTTCAAGAGATTCGTCCTGCGGGAAAGTTTCGGGAAGGTTTGCGGATTCTACCGGGGGGCCTTGCTGTGCCAACACGACGCGGGCAACGCCCGCGGTTTGAATCGACGCGCTGGTGAAAATCACCGCGCAAATGGTCCATCCAGCGGATATCAGAACGCCGGCATTATTTTGCCAAACCATCGATCGCTGTCCCTAAACTGAACCCAGGTTAAATCAGCTCGCGCATCCTCTTACACGATTTTTCGACTATTCGCATCACGACACAGGAATTTTATGAAGTAATATTATGAACGGAACAAACAGACAGATCGGATGTTAAATGACTAGGGTTGATCGGTCCAGGCTCTCGAGAAAATGGGGGTCTGGATGGATGGGCGAATTAAGGTCGATTGAAATCGGGCAATTTGACCACGACCCGTCTCGACCACGACCCGTCTCATCGGAGCTTTTCATTTTCGAATGCAACAGGTCCTTCATCCTTTGCCGATCCGGATCATGCATTGGATTAATGCCGTCGCGATGTTCGTCATGATCGGCAGCGGCTGGAAGATCTACAATGACGACGTTATTTTTGGGTGGTTGCATTTTCCTGAAAGCATCACAATCGGGAAATACGCCCAACATGGCCTCCAGTGGCATTTCTTCGCCATGTGGATTCTGGTGCTCAATGGGCTCTCTTATCTGACCTATGGTTTCGTTACGGGCCGGTTCCGGCGCATGTTGATTCCGATTCGACTCGACGAGCTGGCCGCCACTATCAAGGACGCACTCCGGTTCCGCCTAGCCCATGACGATCCGACGAAATACAACGCAATGCAGAAGCTCCTCTACATCGGCGTCCTCCTGCTTGGCGTGATGATCGTCATTTCGGGTCTCGCCATTTGGAAGCCGATCCAGTTTTCTGAGCTCCTGGCACTGTTTGGCGGCAGCTTCCAGACCGCGCGCCTCGTACACTTTCTTTGCATGACAGGCATCGTGCTCTTCATAGTCATTCATGTCTTGCTGACTCTCCTGGTGCCGCAGACATTGGTCGCCATGTTCACCGGTGGGCCCGTACTCGACCGACACCAGCCCGCACCTGGATAACTGGATCGACTCATTGCGAGGACGCCATGAAGCCTCTTTTGAAATCGGTGTTCCATCCGCGCCAAGGCGTCGGTCAGGCCTTTCTTGATGAGAACCGCAAGCTCATTGCACAGATTGACAGACGCAACGTCCTGCGCGGCAGTTTGACGCTTGGCGGCCTCACGTTGCTTGGCGGCTGCGACCTGTCCGAAAACGCACAGTTGCGCCCCTGCACCGTGTCCAAAAACGCAGAGTTGCAGACTGTGCTGCGCGCTGTTTCCGATTGGAACGATCGAGTCCAGGCCTTCATCTTCCGGCCGGATCACCTGGCGCCGACCTATTCGGAAGCGCAGGTCGTCAAGCCGCCGCGCTTCAATGCCCATTTCGACGTCGAAGACGTAAAGCCGGTCGATGGTGCAAGCTGGAAGCTCGAACTCTCCGGTCTCATCGAGGACAAGCGGCCGTGGACCGTGGAACAGCTTTACGAGTTGCCCGAGCAGGAAATGATCATCAAGCACATCTGCGTGGAGGGATGGGACTACATCGGCCAGTGGTCGGGCGTGAACCTGCGCGCTTTCTTTCAGCGCATCGGCGCCGACACTACCGCCAAGTACGTGGCTTTTCGCTGCGCCGACGACTACACTGAAAGCCTCGACATGGCGACGGCGCTGCATCCACAAACTATGCTAGCGACCAAATACGCCAAGGAGCCGATCGGGGATCCGTTCGGCTTCCCGCTACGCCTACGCACTGCAACCAAGCTCGGCTTCAAGAACGCCAAATGGGTGACGGCGATCGAAGTCACCAACGATTTCCCCGATACGTTCTGGCGCAAGCAAGGCTTCAACTGGTTCGCGGGATTATAGGCCGGAATCAGTCCTCGGTCGCCCGATAAATCCGCCATTGCTCTGCGCTCTCATCCACCAGCCTGTAGCGGGGGCTGGCCGCGAAAGGGTCTCTGCCCCATGCGCCGTCAGCGGCGGTTACCACGATGACCCGGCAGTTATACTCGATGGCGAGTTGTTGAACGTCTCCGGGCGAGCCGTCGCCGGCGAAAACCTTGATGAATTGTGCGTTGATCTCCTCAGTGCGTTGCGACCGAAGCGTGCTATAGACGAGCGCAAGTTCGCGGCCCGCAAAACACGACCGCCGGTCGCTGAACAGCGCCCATGATATGTTGACTGGCCACGGTGTCATCGCCTGCAGGAACTGTGGGTTGTTGCCGACACGCTCGCCGGGGCCCGAGTGGCGGCGTACCGCCGCCCAGAACTGCGGGGACGCTGCAAACAGGCGCGCCGCGGGCGCGGTTCGACCGGTGACATAGCTGCGCATTAGGTCAATGCCGCCTGGCAGGCCTACAATGATTGCGACACCCGCCGCCGTCACCACCATGTGGGCGCGCGCTGCAATCCATCGGGACAGCCCGGCCGCTGCCAGCACCGTCAGAGCCATGGTGGCCGGCAGGATCGCGCGCCATCCGAGGTCGTCGTTCTCGGCAAGCGTGCTGGCGAGCTGCCAACAGACAGCTAGGCTGGTGAGCGCCAACGCCGCCGTTGCCCACGCCAAATGTGATCTGTCGCCCTCAAACTTGCGTGAGGGTAACATCTGTGTCAACGCGATCATTCCGATCACATAAACGGCGGGGAGCTCGATCGTGAGCAGCACTACCCAGAACGCCGGGGGATCGAGAACAGCGCGCAGCGAATCCGAAAAATACGATCCCAAAACGGGATAAAACTCCATCGCAACAGGGGAGCGCTTGCCGGCCGTTACGGCCAATTGGTCGCGCAGCACCGGCATCGCAAAACACGCGGCTAAAACGGCTGCGACCGCAAGGGACGCGATGAAGAGCGGTGGCCGCCGCGACCCGACGCGCCCAATTATCACGATCGCCACCACAGGCGCCGCTATGACGAACGTAATCCCCCCGATCCAGGTCGAACTTTCGAAACCCGCTGCAACCACCAGCGCCAGCGTGGTCACGAGTAGGATGCTCCCTCGTCGGGCCAGCTCGCTCATCAGGGTGACGGCCGCAAGTACGCATGTCGCAGACATGACGTGCTGTGGCACCCACGCCATCTGAAAAAGCCAGCCACCAAATCCGGACGCGCGCCCTACCACTGCATCCACATTCTCAGACCCGAATATCCACTCCAGCACCGTGCGCGCCGACGCGGTCATAGACAGGATCACGACCAGGATCGCGGCCCCGCGACCGGCAAGCCACGCGGCGAGGCCCATCATCGTGGTGAGTGAGGCAAAGGACGAGAACCACGTCATGGCGACGTCGGCTTCCCAGCCACTTATGCCCGCCACCACGGCGAGTTCGGCCGCACTAAAATGCCAGAGATAGTAGTAGCTCAACCGAGGAAAGGCGTCGTCGAAGAATGGATTCGCAGGCGGCACGCCGAACTTGATCATGTCCGCGATCAGCGCGATCTTGGCATGATCGAAAATCGGGGCGGCCAAATAGATCGCATCGCCCGACACCTTGGGCAGTATTGCGGCCGTAGGTGCCAAAGCAAGCAGCGCAGCCATTGCATAAGCCGATGGCGGAACCCGGTTGGCGATCTCATCGGCTCGCGCGCTAGTAAGGCATATTGCGAGGGCGGCGAGGAACGTCACGCCCGCCATCATAGCGACATGAATCGCCGAAAACGGTAACACGTAAAAGATCGGCAATGCGATCGCGCTGTGCACCGCCCAGCCGAGGGCCGGGGCCATAGGCAATGCGAGGGCGGGAACAACACGCCGGGTGATCGTGAGGCCGAGAGATGTCCAGAACAGCAGCGCGACAGCAGCACCGATCGCGGCGTAAAAGGTTGATGCCATTGAGTCTCGGGTCACTCCCCTTTGCGTCTCTGCCTCCACGTCCGGAAGACGTTAAGCAGCCCCTACTCCGCGGCCGCCACGCGCCCCAAAGCTTCCTGCACCCACGCCGCCGCGAGCATCATTGCCAGCTCGAGCGAACTGCTAGCCCCATTGCCTTCGCCTTTCTCGAAATCGCCTTCGACGCAGCCGAGTCGATTGGACACATGGGCGAGACAGATCACGGGCCGCGACCAGGCTGCCGCAAAGGCATAAAGGGCGGCGGCTTCCATCTCGACGGCGAGGATGCCCTCCCGGCGGCGGAGTTCGATCGCCTCGGCAGTCTCCCGAAATGGCGCGTCGGTCGTCCAGGTCGCACCACGGTGCACGCGGCGACCGGTGCATCCAAATGCTCGTGCGGCGAGCTCGATCAGAGCCGGGTCGGCTTCCGCGTACGCGGAGGGCGGGAGATAATGATAGCTGGTGCCCTCGTCTCGCAGAGCGCGCTCGATCAGGATGTAGTAGGGCGGCCGTCCTATGTTGGTGATTTGCCCGGCGGACGCGATATTCACCAGCAACTCGCATCCGGACACGAAGAGTTGCTCGGCGACCAAAACCGAAAACGAGCCGCCGACGACATGCCCGATGATGCCGCAACGAACATCGCTGGCGGTCCATTCCCACATCCGCGTGTGGAAGCAGGCCCAGCTCTCGCATGGGGCCGCAGCGCACACCCGTCGCACGTGGGTTACAATGTCGCCATCCGGATCGATCACGCAGATCGCAGGCACAGCGGCGGAATTGAGCGATTTCTGCCGGCGGGCTTCCCGCAGCATGTTCTCGGGGCGAAATATCGATGGAGCGTCATGGTCCTTGCGCTCTAAAAGCGGTGCGGCGCGGGCCGACAGCTCAAGCGCCGGCCGGCTGTCTTGATGGTTGTCAAGCGCGTTCATGGCCTGTGCTCGCGCGTGAGCGCGGCGCCCGTCTGCCGCGTGCTTGTCGCGACCCTGATGAATGTCGCGACGATTCTTGGTGCGGCGCCCAGTGTGCCGCGCACGCTGCCGGCGACCTTTGAGGCGCCGCCTCGGCGGCGCCGGCAGGGCACCGGAATCTCCAGTATCCGCAGCCCTGCTCCGGCGGCGCGCATCTGCATCTCTATATTCCATCCATAGGTCATCTCAATCATGCCGAGACCCAACAGCGCGTCGCGTCTGATCGCCCGGAATGCACACATGTCGGTGTAGGTCACCCCGTAGAGTGACCGCATGGCGAGGCCGGCCGCGTACCCGGCCGCCAAC
>WNFJ01345925.1_pt1 | contig 10471 bp, 12 predicted proteins | sample 5400461 | NCBI WGS metagenome assembly WNFJ01 (sample SAMN13153349, study PRJNA577476) | soil metagenome | isolation source: 115 cm saprolite on Douglas fir-dominated hillslope | place: USA:California | collected 2013-09-17
GGAACGGTGATCACCGCCTGGGTGACAGGCTTGCCAAAATAGCGCTCGGCGTTGCGCTTGAGCTGGCGCAGGACGATGGCAGAAATTTCCGGCGGAGTGAATTCTTTCTCGCCAAGCTTGATGCGCAGTACCTCGCTCGCTTTCAGGTTTTCGCTCAGGCGAAAAGGGAAAAGCTTCAGCTCATCCCGGACATCTTCAATGCCTCGGCCCATTAACCGCTTAATGGAATAGACCGCGCGTTCAGCGGTCTCAATAAGGTACTTGCGGGCTGGATTGCCAACGGTGAAATCTTTCCCGTCGAGATTCAATGCCACCACGGAAGGGACCAGATTCGATCCATCTTCTCCGGGTATGACCACCGGCGCAGAATTTCCCATGTAGGCAACCAGAGAATTGGTGGTGCCCAGGTCAATACCAACGATAATGTTTCTTTCTTCAGCCATTGATTATTTGAGTGATTGAGCCATCGGAGCATTGAGTCATTTGAAATTCAAGAACAATGACTCAATGGCGCAATGATCCGATGATTCAATTCCGTAATGCCTCGTTCACGTCTCTGACCAGGTTACGGATATACGACCGTCGATTCAGCAGATCCACCATTTCGTCACGAACCTTCAAGCGCTCGGAATCGTTGTTCTGTGGGCCACCGATGATGACCTGGTCCCATGCGTCCCAAAGTTTTTTCAATTCGAAATGCAGACCTTGCAACTTTGCCTCGAAATTCTTTTTTACGGTCTCCAGTTGCGCGATGACTTCCGGGTCTCTTTCATCGTTCATGCGCAGCTCCTGGAGTTGCATGTTCAGCTCAAAAACCTCTTCCAGGAGATCGGGCGGTACGACTTGTTTCTTTTCTTCGCCGGTTTGCCGTGCGCGATCGGTCGCGGCCTTCGACTGCTCTTCAAGCTGCACGCCTTCCAGGGAAAGCAGGTATTGCGTACGGGCGATAGAGTCTTTCAAAGTCCGGTACGCATCGTTGAGCCGTGAACTCGTTTCCAGGCTCCACTCCTGTTCCTCGGCCGTAGCGCGCACAAACAGATCAGGATGCAACTTACGGCTCAGCCTGTAGAACTCCCTTTCCAGCGCGCTTACGTCAATGTTCAGCTTGCGGGGCAGGCCAAAAAAGCTGAAGTAGTCGGCTGCCACCGGCTTCTGCACCTTGGAGCAATGCGGGCAAAAGTGTGATCCCACAGGAAAAGATGTGTCGCACGACCAGCACCGCACTGTGCCTTCTGCTTTTTTTGTGGTGCTTGCGATGTGAGTTCCCGTTGCCATAAACAATTTCACCACGGTTCCTGTCTGCGGGTTGGCGCCAGGACGCCGTGGTGCAATTCAGGGTACGCCAAAAATTATGAAAACGACGATCCGCAACCGCAAGACTTGCTTGCATTCGGATTGCGGAAGATAAAGCCCTGTTTCAGCAAAGTCTCTTCGTAGTCGAGCACCATGCCGTGCAGGTAAATGAACGATTTGGGATCGACGAATATTCGCACTCCGTCATACTCATACACGCGGTCGCGCTCGCGGGGCTTGGTGTCAAAGCGGATGTTGTAGCTAAGACCGGAACACCCGCCGCCCTGCACGCCCAGACGCAATCCGCCGCTCTCGGGCGAGATGTTCTCCTTGGCCATGGCGCTACGGACCTTCTCCAGGGCCTTGGGAGTCACCTCGATGCTCTTCTGTGCACCCGTATTATTGGTGACAGGAAGAACGGAGGTCGTATTGTCTTTTTCCGGCATAGTCATTGTCATTCACTGGGCGGTCGAGCGTCAGTGGTAGAGACGTAGCTTGCTACGTCTCCTGCATGGGCTCTTACGCTTTGGCTTCAGCCGCGGCGTGAGCCGGTTTGCCGCTCTCGGCGCCGTTCTTCTTCTTCCAGTCGCCGATAGCCGCGCGGATAGCATCTTCCGCCAGCACCGAGCAGTGAATCTTGACCGGCGGCAGCGAAAGCTCGCGAACGATGTCCGTGTTCTTGATTTGCAGGGCTTCATCCACAGTCTTACCCTTCACCCACTCGGTGGCGAGGGAAGATGAGGCGATGGCCGAGCCGCAACCAAAGGTCTTGAACTTCGCGTCTTCGATGATGTTGGTCTGCGGATTGACCTTGATCTGCAGTTTCATCACGTCGCCGCATTCGGGCGCGCCCACCAGGCCCGTGCCGACTTCGGCGCTGTTCTTATCCATCGATCCGACGTTGCGCGGGTTGGTGTAGTGGTCCAGTACCTTATCGCTATATGCCATTCTCTTTCTCCTGTTCCAAATTTTAATCTTCAAGTAGAGACGCAGCTTGCTGCGTCTTAAATCCGGAGACGTTGCCAGCAACGTCTCTACAATCATTAATGCGCTTCTGCCTGCCACTGCACCTTCGAGAGATCAATGCCTTCCTTGACCATCTCATAAAGGGGCGAGAGCTCGCGCAGCTTCTTGACCGTGGTTACAATCCGGTCTGCCACGTAGTCAACCTCGGTTTCGGTGTTGAAGCGTCCCAGTCCGAAACGAATCGAGCTGTGCGCCAGGTCATCTCCCAGGCCCAGAGCTTTAAGCACATACGATGGCTCCAGGGTCGCTGATGTGCACGCCGAACCGCTGGAAACCGCGATATCATTGATGCCCATCAGCAGCGACTCACCTTCCACATACAGGAAGCTGATATTCAGGTTGCCGGGTAAACGGTGCTCCATCGAGCCATTCACGTAAACCTCGTCGAGCTGTCCCATGATTTTGTCTTTCAGCCGGTTACGCAGGCTGGCCAGGCGACTGGCTTCCTGGGCCATGTCAGTCGATGCGATATCACAGGCCTTGCCCAGTCCCACGATGCCGGGAACGTTGAGGGTACCGGAGCGCATACCGCGCTCATGGCCACCACCGTCAATGATGGCGGAAATCTGCACCCTCGGGTTTTTGCGCCGAACGTATAGTGCGCCCACGCCCTTGGGTCCATACAGCTTGTGCGCTGAGATGGACATCAAGTCGATATTCTGCTTGTTCACATCCACCGGCGCCTTGCCGATGGCCTGGGTGGCATCGCTGTGGAACAGAACGCCCTTTTCGCGGCAGATCTTGCCGATCTCAGCTACCGGCTGCAGCACGCCAATCTCGTTGTTCGCGTACATCACGCTCACGAGAATCGTCTTATCGTCGATCGCGCGCTTCAAATCTTCCAGGTCGATTAACCCATCTCTGCCCACGGGCAAGTAGGTCACTCGATAGCCGTATTTTTCCAGGCGCTTGCAGGTGTCGAGCACCGCTTTGTGCTCGGTGGCCGCAGTAATGATGTGGTTGCCCTTTTCCTTGTACATCTCGGCCACGCCTTTGATGGCGAGGTTGTCACTCTCGGTGGCGCCGGAGGTGAAGATGATCTCCTTCGCGGTTGCGCCCACCAGCTTGGCAATGCGCTCACGGGCGGTTTCCACGGCCTCTTCCGCCACCCAGCCAAATTCGTGATTGCGCGAGGCGGAGTTGCCGAAGCTGCCGGTGAAGTAAGGCATCATCTCCTCAAGCACGCGAGGATCGACGGGTGTAGTAGCGTGGTTATCCATGTAAATGGGAAGCTTCACGCCTCCGGGAGCTTTCGAGTTACCGTTTTCCGTGTTCATGCGATTCTCTCTCCGAAAAATTCCAAAATCTTTTATGCCAGCCGCACCAGTTCGGCGCTGTGATTTTTTTCTGCATGCTCTTCGCATTCCTCGACGGAATCGAGAGCCATATCCGCGATCTTCATGGCCGTCAGCACCTGCTCGATGCTCTCGCTCACCTTGCGCAGCGGCTCGCGAACGGTGCAGCGCGAACTCTGGCCGCAATCACGCAGGCTGCCGTAGCAGGAGGTCATAAACAGCGGACCATCGATGGCCTTGATTACTTCGAACGCCGAAATCTGCCGCGCGTCCCGCGCCAAAACGTAGCCACCATTGGTGCCATGATGCGAACTCAGCAATCCTGCTTTGACCAGACGCTGCAAAATCTTTGCCAGCGCTTCTTGGGGAATACCATAAGCATCGGCCATGTCTTTGGCGCTGCAATGGCCGCCGTGACCGGCCAGATGCCGCATTGCGATCAAACCGTAATCGGCTTTCTTCGTGAGCTTCAGCATCGGCCCATGCCAGCGTTAAATCCGACCAAAAGGGTCGCATATGATTCTAGATGCTCCGCTCATCAAAAGGCAAGCAGGAACAGCTAACTGCTGGAATCTTGCACTCGGAGGTAAATATCCCGCATTCAATGGTTTATGCCGTTGGGAGTGCTTAAGCCGTGAAGGTTCGAGGTTGAGCAAAGCCATTACTGAAGGAGTTGCACAATTGATTACGCTGTTTGAGGATTACTCCTTGCCAGAGCCGGATTAAGGCGTATGCTGGATTGCTTTCAAAAACCACAAGGATAGTCTAATCTCGTGCGCACTTCCTCCAATCGGATTGCTTCGCGAACCTTGCTGACGGCAGCAGTACTGGGCCTGATGCTCTTTGCCGGGTCCTTCCCTGTGTTTACCAGCCAGTCGGCCAGGGCCGCGGGTATGGGGGCTAGCGGTTCCAATGACAATGTGCTCGATCGTATTCCGCAAAAGAACGAAGGAATTGCCGCGCGTGTCCAGTCAAGAATCGAACCGACCTACAAAATCCAGGTTGGGTTGAACAGCGAGATTTACCCTGTCTTTGCCAACCAGGCATCTTTGCAGAAACGCGACGAGCGTACCTGGGGCACAGTGAGCGTCACCATCACCAACTCCACGGATGCGCCGCTGCATAACCGCGTGGCCGTTGAGATTCCGGGATGGAGCGATCAGGAGATCCAGATTGCCGCAATGGGTGCGGGTGAATCACGCACCCTGCTTTTCGCTCCCACATTTCTGCCGCGGCTCTTCCGCAACCGCGAGCTGGCAGCGGCAACGGTTGCCGTAAATGTGAACGACGCCGGGGGGCGCACAGTTTTTTCTGAAACCGTGCCCGTCCGTTTGCGGGCGGTGGGTGACATGTATTGGGGAGAGAGTTTCAAGTTTGCTCCTTACATTGCATCGTGGATCACCCCTCACGATCCGCAGGTAGAGATGGTGTTGAGCCGCGCCAAGGAGTTTGCGCCGCTGCGCCGCTTGCCAGGATACGAAGAGTGGAAGGATACAGCCAGCCAGGAAAAATCAACCCTGACGCAGGCCCGGGCCATCTATCGCGCCATCCAGGGAATGGGTGTTTCCTACGTAAAGAGTTCTCTGACCTTTGGAGGAAACAAGAACGTGAGCGAGCGAATTCGCATGCCCAATGAATCGCTGCGCGACCGCTCTGCGAACTGTATCGACGGCGTGGTGCTTTACGCCTCTGTGTTTGAGAATCTGGGAATGGAGCCGGCCGTGGTGCTGGTTCCCGGACACGCCTACCTGGGCGTGCGTACCGCCCACGATTCGCAACGATATCTCTATTTTGATACTGCCCTTACCGGACGCGCTGATTTTGATGCGGCCGTGGCCGCCGCCGAGCGCGGTATGGGCCGCACCCCGGAAGCGCAAATCAGCATGATTCGTATTGAAGAAGCGCGCCGCGCCGGTATCTTTCCCATGCCCGAATCGCAGTACTCCGATTCAGTAGCTGCAACTGGCAGCGCCCTGCGTGCCCGCAGGCCTGCTGCCGGAAGAGATGCCACCAATCTTCCCCCTCAATAACTTCCTGGGGTAACTTACAACTTTTTCGCGCAGCCCATCATCTCTGTTTTGCAATAACTTTTTCTTCCCTAACCCCTTGACAGCGGTTTCGGCAGAGCTAAAATGAGCAAATTCCATGACCTGCCCGGTATTGTGGGCTGCCAGTGAGTAGGGCCCCCTGCCGGCAATGAGTTAAGGATTATGAGTACGGTTCCAAGATCATCAGCTTCTTCCGCTCCTTCCAGGAATGCAGCCGCAAGCAAACCGGCTTCGGCTCTGGTACCGCAAAAGCGCGCAACCCCATGCAGCCACCCTAAGGTACAGGTGGTTTCTCGCGACGACGACGCTGAGTACGTCGAATGCCTGGAGTGCCGCGAGGTGTTCGAGTCCAGCGAGTTTCAGGATATGGCCATCGAAGAGAAGATTGACAGCGAGACGGAATAAAGCCTCTTCCTGCGCCCGGTCTCTGCTTCCATACTCGCTGAGTCGCCCTGTGTCTCCACTTTCCATCACTGCAGGTTACTTCTGTAACCGTTACCTCCGTAATGTTTTCTAAGTGTCTTCGGGCGCGCACCTGCTCCTGAGCAGGGCTATAATTTTCCTAACTCGTCCCCCAGAGATTTGTGAGAGGTGTTTTATGAAGAGCCGCAATGCTCTAGTGGTGGATGACTCGATGCTCATTCGGCACACCGTGTGCCGTTACCTGGAAGAGCGCGGATTCACGGTTGAATCGGCCTGCAATGGCGAAGAGGCCCTCGCCAAGTTGAAAGAATTTGAGCCTGAAATTATTTTCACCGATCTCTCCATGCCCCGAATGACAGGAGTAGAACTGCTGACCGTGCTCAAGAACAACCCTAAGACGGCGCGAATTCCGACCATTATTCTTGCCGGAAAGAGCAGCACGAATCCTTCCACGGCTGAACACCTGGCCACCTACGTGATGTACAAAGACATTGATATCGAAGCGCAGCTTCGCAATGCCATGATCCATGCACTGGGTACGGACATAATGCCGGTTGAGGCCGGCAAGCTCAAGGCGGTCAAGGCCTAGCGCAACGCCAAGCCGGCTTCCGCGGAAAATTCGGGATCAGCAAAATCTTTTGCCAGGAATTTAGGATATGCCGCGGCGGCAATCATGGCAGCATTATCGGTGGAGAGCGGCCGTGAAGGGAAGTAAGCCTGCAATCCCCGTTGCGCAGCCTGTTGCTCGAAGCGGGCGCGCAGTTCGCTGTTGGCGGCCACGCCCCCGGTGACAAAGAGAGTTGCCGCGTGAAAATGCTCGGCGGCCTTGAGCGTCTTGCCTACCAGGTCGTCGACAACGGCACGCTGGAAGGACGCAATCAGGTCCAACGTCTTCCTATCGCATTGGGCCAGAACGTCTTCTACAGTGGGTTTTTGAATGTGGGCCAGTCCACGTTGGCGCTCGTCGCAGTTGTTCCTCATATCGTTGATTTCAACATAACGGAGCACTGCGGTCTTGATTCCGCTGAACGAAAACGCAAAAAATGGCCGATCGGCGTCTTCCGGGGTGTTTCGGTCTTTGCCCTTGATCTGCGCGGCAGTGAATTTCACCGCATGCGGATCGCCGTGCTTGGCCAGCCGGTCAATGATGGGTCCACCCGGGTATCCCAATCCCAATAATTTTGCGACCTTGTCGTAAGCCTCACCGGCGGCGTCATCGCGGGTGCGGCCTACGTTCGTATACTCCCAGCCCCCTGCCTTGGTCTTTTGTTCTGCCAGGTACAGATGAGTATGTCCGCCTGAGACTACCAGTGCGAGTACGGGAAAATCGAAATCCCGATGGCCGCGCTGCCGCTCTTCCAGGAGCACGGCATGAATGTGGCCTTCAAGATGGTTGACCGCGATCAACGGCTTCTCCAGTGAGAAAGCCAGCGCCTTGGCGTAGGTCACGCCCACCAGCAAAGCGCCGGCGAGACCCGGACCCTGGGTGACGGCGATTGCGTCAATGCTCTCATAGCTCTGCCGGGCTTCTTGCAAAGCGCGGCGGACCACGGGAACAATGCCGCGCAGGTGCTCACGCGAGGCCAGCTCGGGAACCACGCCTCCGTAGGGCTGATGGGTGGCGAATTGTGAGAGCACCACGTTCGATTCCATGTGCTCTCCCGAGCGCACCACCGCGGCCGCGGTTTCGTCGCACGAGCTCTCAATCCCGAGGATGAACACATCAGCCATCTCTCTATATATATTATGAGATAAGCTCCGCTGTAAGCTGTTTTTGGAGCAAATGCAAGTGGGAAAAATCGTAAATCGTACTTCGTAAATCGTAAATCCTCGAAAACATGTCTACTCAGAAAAAATCGGCGATTGAAATCGTGCGTACGCTTCGCGAGCGCGGCTTCCAGGCCTATCTCGTTGGCGGATGTGTGCGCGATCTGCTGCTGGGACGCGAGCCTGCCGACTACGACGTGGCTACGGATGCCACTCCCAACGAGGTCATGTCTCTTTTTCCTAAGACTTATGCTGTCGGGGCCCAATTCGGAGTGGTACTCGTCGAAACCGGCAACTGGCAACTGGCAACTGGCAACTGCACTGAGGTCGCTACCTTCCGCAATGACGGAATTTACAGTGATGGCCGCCATCCAGACGAGGTGCGCTACACCAAAACTCCGCAGGAAGACGTGCAGCGGCGCGATTTCACCATCAATGGGTTGCTGCTCGATCCGCTTGCAAACGATAAGGTGCTTGATTTCGTCGGCGGGCAGGCCGACCTGAAAACCGGCATCATCCGTACCATTGGCGATCCGGAGCGCCGGTTCGCGGAAGACAAGCTGCGCATGTTGCGGGCGGTGCGCTTTGCGGCGCGCTTCGGCTACAGGATTGAAGAGAAGACGATGCAGGCGATCAACAAGATGGCGGCATCGATTCACGAGGTAAGCCGCGAGCGCGTGCGCGATGAGCTGACCAAGATGCTGACCGAAGGCCGGGCGCGCCGCGCCTTCGAGCTCCTGGATGAATCCGGACTGCTGGTCGAAGTGCTGCCTGAAATCGCGAAGATGAAAGGGGTCGAGCAGCCGCCGCAGTTTCATCCCGAGGGAGACGTGTGGGTGCACACGCTGATGCTGCTGGAGTCGCTTGCTCCTGACTGCTCGCCTACGCTCGCCTGGGGCGCTTTGCTGCATGATGTCGGCAAGCCGCCTACGTTTCGGATTGCGCCTGACCGTATCCGTTTTGACAGTCACGCCGAAGTAGGCGCGAAGATGGCGGAAGAGATATGCCGCCGCTTTCGCTTTTCCAATGAGGAAACGGAAAGAGTTACCGGGTTGGTAAGCCATCACATGCGCTTCCCCGAGGTGACCCGCATGCGCGATTCCACCTTGAAGCGTTTTTTGCGCATGCCCAATTTTCCGGAACACCTGGAGCTGCACCGCATTGACTGTGGCGCCAGCCATCGTGACCTGGGGCTTTACAACTTTGTCAGCGAAAAGCTGCAGAGCTTGGGGGAGGAGGAGATCCGTCCCACGCCCCTCATTAGCGGAGACGATCTCATCGCCATCGGTTACCAGCCCGGCCCGCGCTTCAAAGAAATGCTTTCTGCCTGCGAGGACGCGCAACTCGAGGGCCAGCTCCACAGCAAAGAACAGGCGCTGGAATGGGTGAAAGAGCACTTTCCGGTTAAAATCTAGAGCTTGAGGATTTGGGCCATGCAACCGCCGCGCGCGGGTTTGGAAAAAATTGTTCTGGACGCATTGCGGCGTACGCCTCCACAGGAGACCCCGGTGCTGGCATGGCCATTCGCCTGCGGACCGGCAGTGGCGCAAAAGACCCGGGCCTTGAGCTTTGCAGACGGAGTTTTGACCGTCGCAGTGGCAGACGCCGAGTGGCGCGCGCAATTGACAGACATGGCTCCCGAGTTTCTGGCGCGCATCAATCAGCTCGCTCCGTCGAGGGTGGAGCGCCTGCATTTTGTCGTTTCTAAATAATCGAGAAGAACGAAAGATGTTTCTATGAAAGTCACAGAAAAAGACGTTACTGCCGTCGCCGATCTTGCCAATCTTGAGCTGACCGCCGCCGAGCGCGAACGCATGGTCAAAGACCTCAATGCCATTCTGGAATACATTGACATGCTCAACGAGCTGGAGACAGCCAATGTGCCTGCTATGGCCCAGACCGCCGACCGCTTTGGCATTGACGCCAGTAAGGCCGGCAGCGAGCGCTTTCTTTACGCCATGCGTGCTGATGTGCAACGCCCCTCGCTTCCCCGGGAAGAGGCCCTGGCCAATGCGCCTGATTCCGACGGCAAGTTCTTCAAAGTTCCGAAGGTCATCGAACGATAAACATGGACCTGAACCTGCTTACCGTCGCTTCCACCAGCACCGCCGCACCACTACCGCCACGCATTTGGCCGAAGGCTTTTACAAAAAGATCGAAGCCGAAGATGGCGATGTGCACGCCTACCTGACGCTTGCCAAAGAACGCGCCCTGGCGCAGGCCGCCCGCATTGATGCGCTCGCCGGCAAGGGGGACCCTTTGCCTCCATTGGCGGGGGTCCCCGTTGCCGTAAAAGACGTCATGGTCACCCGCGGCGTACGCAGCACGGCGGGATCGAAAATCCTGGGGAACTACGTTCCCCCTTATGATGCGACTGCGGTGGCACGGCTGGAAGAAGCCGGGGCAGTAATTCTGGGCAAAACCAATTGCGACGAGTTTGCCATGGGCTCCTCCAACGAGAATTCGGCCTATGGGCCGGTGCGTAATCCGCGCGATATGAGCCGCGTCCCTGGCGGCTCCTCAGGAGGCTCCGCCGCATGTGTGGCCGCTGGCACTGCCGTGGCCGCCCTGGGATCCGATACTGGAGGCTCCATCCGGCAGCCGGCGGCATTTTGCGGC
>WNFJ01560722.1_pt1 | contig 10471 bp, 10 predicted proteins | sample 5400461 | NCBI WGS metagenome assembly WNFJ01 (sample SAMN13153349, study PRJNA577476) | soil metagenome | isolation source: 115 cm saprolite on Douglas fir-dominated hillslope | place: USA:California | collected 2013-09-17
CGCGTGAGTTGACTTCGGCTCACTGGAGCCGCCTTTCGTATTCATGCAGAGATCCACCCAATGTCCACTCCCTCGTTCGACTAAGTAGCATCTTCTAAATCGCTAATGACGAAATAGGCGGTCATCTGTCATCTCTCTCTTGTTACGTTCGGTCGCTTTCTGCAGAGGCAATGGACGCCTCTCGGGGCAACGCCACAACCTCAGCTTGATCCTATCTGCCTAGAATCGACTGCACGTCCCGAACAAAGATTCCGGCGCTTTCTGCATCCGATTTGTTGTAGTTGGTTTCGTGCGGAATTCGCACGCCTTTGGCGCAGCCAGGGCGTTGTTCGATAGCTGCCATCCAACGATTCAGATTCGGCAAATCGTCAAGCGCTACTCCTGCCCAGTTATGGATCCGGCACCAGGACCAGTTAGCAATGTCGGCGATTGAGAAGTCCGTCGCGAGCCATTCGTTGTCCGCCAAACGTTGGTCGAGAACGCCATATAATCGCCTGACCTCGTTCTGGTAGCGAGCGATAGCACCGGGCAGTCGCTCGGGGAAGTAGCGGAAAAAGACGTTCGCTTGACCTTGCATCGGTCCCACGCCTCCCATCTGGAACATCAACCACTGGATCACGCGCGACCGGGCCTTGAACTCGGTCGGCAAAAGCCGACCTGCCTTCTCCGCGAGATAGATCATGATGGCGCCAGACTCGAACACCGCAAAATCGCCTGCGTCATGGTCGACAATGGCGGGGATCTTTTCGTTGGGGTTCAACCTCGAATACTCAGGTGTCTTGTGTTGCCTTTTCATGATGTCCAGGGGATACACCGTATACGAAATTTGAAGCTCTTCGAGGGTACAGGATGCCTTCCACCCATTCGGGGTGGCCCAGGTATACAGATCGATGCCCGACGCGCTCATCGGCTCTCCTTAGTGGTGAATCGTTACGGGAATGCGCAGCCAGATCTGGCCGGTCGCGCGGATGATCGCGACCGCTCGATGCGGTCGCGCTTCCAGTTGTGGTTGGTCCTTCCGACCGTTAGGCACACCGCGGAGCGAGGTACGAGGACTCTCCCGCGCGGTGTCTTGCTAGGCCGCGATCGGCCTAAGCCGCGATCGGCATCGGAGATCCGTCCGGCATATGCGTCGGGAAACTCTTTTGCACGCTCTCACGCTGTCGCATCTCGTCGAACCAGCGCTTCACGTGGGGGCAATCATCCGGAATCGGCATCTCGAGCGCGTGGCCGAAATCGACAACGGTGACAGTCGTGATGTCCGCTACGGAAAACTTGTCTCCCGCCACGAATTTGTTGCTCGCCAGCTGTTCGTTGAACTTTTTATGGAAACGCGCAACGCGCTGCTTGCCACGCTCGACCAGTGCCGATATCTGCGGTACAGGTCCTCGGTGACCAGGAAGTCCCCGGTCAACAAACTGGGGATGAGAATTGCGGAAGATCTCCGCATGGCCGATCATGCCCTCGTCGTACGCGCGGCGTTCCCACGCACTAATGACAGCCTTTTCCAGAGCCGTGGTCCCCAAGAGCGGCGGGCTCGGGTGGAGCGCCTCAAGATATATCCAGATCGACAGGGCCTCACCGAGCTGAACGCCGTCGTCTAGTTCGAGCATCGGCACCATGGCATGCTTGTACTTTGAGAGAAAAGGGTCTTTTAGGGCGATGTCCGGAGTAATGCACTCTTCCTTCGGAATCTCGATTCCTTTTTCCAGCAAGAACATTCGCACACGCCGACAGTTCGGCGCGAAATCCCACTCATAAAGCTTCATCACTTCCTCCCGTTCGGTGTGCTTGGCAGCACCATTAGCCGGATGCATAGGTCCGACCTGATTGCAGCTCGTTCGATTTGTCCTGTCCGCCGGGCTCACGCCGCGGACAAGAAAACATATTCTCTTTAGCAAGCCGCATGCCAGCAACAACCAGGATGGGTCGTTAGCGATAATGCCGAGCGCATTCAGAGATTCTGCGGCGCGATGGTGCGACGTGAGTCAGCTCATGCCAAGCCTGATCTGGTTTTGGACGGCAGGTGTACAAAAATCGTACGCTTATCGAACCACTATCAGACCGGGCAATTGAGGACATCGGAGCTACGTGCATGTTAGCCGGTCCCGTCCTCCACATGCTTCGGCGATCCTATCCCTAAGTTGGAAAATAGAGACGACTTCTTCATGCCAGCGACATAACGACGGCGACGGTTCGTCGGTGTTACGACAAGGTTGCCGTTTCGTTTCTTATCTACCGACTGGGCGGAAGCCTACCAAAACCACCGTGCTGTCGGTCAAAGACAGCGCGAAAGGCAACGAAGATTGTAGCGATCTCACTCGCCTCATAGAGGGCCATAGTCCGCGGAACGTGTGCGTGCGCGCGCGCACGCCGAAAACTCCAGTCTGGTCGATCTGATCAGCCGCTCCGCATTTGCTATTTTGTTATGGTCAACGCGGAGACATGGGGTCGACCCAGATACTCATCATGCGGATGCGTTCGGCGCATATCGGTAGATATCTTCATATCGATTGTAGGTTCGCGCAACGTTCCTGGTCCGCCCCCCGCGCGTGACACCTCCGGGAACGAGCACGCACCTGCTATTCAGCCGGTTGGCTCGCCAACGACAGAATATAAGCCACCAACTGGGATAGTTGCGTTGGGGATAGAGAGCCTTTCCAGGCAGGCATGATGTTGGAACCGTTGACGCGTCCGTTCTCGATTACGTCAATTAGATATTGCGATGTGAAATCCTTCCGGCCTTTGAAGGCAGGCGTCTTGCCACCGGCTCCTTCCTTGCCGTGACAATAGGTACAAGCGCGAGCGAAAAACTGCTTTCCCATGTCCACCGCTACTGGGTCCGCCAACTCGGTCGGCTGGCCGCCGCTCTGGGAATGCGCTGGGGTGGTTATCATTTGTGTCGAAATGATCGTGGTAAATAGCACCAGGATTGAATTGGCTATTGGTCGTCGCAATACGGTCATCAACATGTTTGGACTCCTTCAAGAACGTCGGCTTTAGTCGGGATCGTCGTTCGATTGGCGACGATCAAGGCCGTGAGATACTGGTCCTATCACCGCAAAGTGGCTCCTCGCGATCACGCGGGAGCCGCTCAACGGCGTCAGCGACGGGTCCAGGGAGAGCCCCGCCGTTGAGCTAGTCACGTCAGTTCACCGCGAACGCGATAAGCGCCGCACCTCCGTTGACTTTCTTGTAGTCGGGGAAAAGCACCGACGCGAAACCTGCGAAAAGCGATCCGAATCCGCTGGGCACGACGATGTATTGCTTGCCGTCGACAGAGTAGCTCGTGATCCCGCCGCGGATTCCGGATCCGGTGTTAAAGCTCCAGAGGTCTGATCCGGTCTTGGCGTCGTAGGCATGCACGATACCATTGGAGTCGCCGTTGAACACCAAGCCGCCCGCGGTGGTCAGGACGCTGCCCAGGGCCGGCGACGGATAGTCGATGCTCCAGGCTATTTTGCCGGTGATCGGGTCCCGCGCGTCGAGTCGTGCGCTGGCCTTTCCGCCGGGCGGTCCGGAGACATCGAGACTGCTCGCACCGAAGAACGGCTGAGGCAATGCAAGTGATTCGGGCTCCTGGGTGTTCATCGTGACTTTGGTGCAGATCTCTACGGCATTGGTGTACCAAAGTTTGGTTTTCGGGTTATAGGCGCCGTGATTCCAGCTTCGTGCACCAAGAACGCTCGGGCAGAACACATCCTCCTTGTCGGCCTGCGGCTCGTTTCGGCCCATCGGTTGTCCCGTCTGAAGATCAATCCCCTTGGTCCAATTGATGTTCCTGGCGAAGGCCCATACGTTGGATAGGCTGCCGGTGTGCTTGTCCAAAACCGAGACGTATCCGCCTTTGTTGAGATGCACCAGCAGGTCCTTGCCCTCGTTATTGATCAGCAACGACTCATAGGTCGAGTCGAAGTCCCAGACGTCGTGGGGGACCTCCTGGTGAGCCCAATTCAGCTTTCCAGTCTTCGCGTCGATGGCCAGAAGTGTGGCCGTATAGAGGTTATCGCCGACTCTCTTTGAGCCGTCGAAATCGGGTGCCGGATTCGACGTGCCGATGTAGACGCTTCCGGTATCAGGGTCGAATTGTCCGGGCATCCATGCGCCGCCACCGCCAACGGTTCGCGACTTTCCGGGCCAGCTCTTCTGATCGTCGTTTAGTACCTCGAAGGTCCAGGCCCGCTCACCGGTATCGGCTTTCACGCCATAAATATGCCCGGCATCCGCGAGCTCGCCGCCGGTCGGTCCAAACACCAGAACGTCTCCGGCCAAGGTCGGCGGCGACGAGAAATTGCAACCTTGGCAAGCGTGGAAGTCAGTGAGAGGAGCCTGCCAGAGTTCCTTGCCGGTCTGCTGATCCAGCGCGATCGCTCGACCGTCTAAAGTGCCGAAGAAAACCTTGCCCCGACCGACAGTGACGCCACGGCTGGCTGCCGCGAAAAATATGCCTGTGGTCTTTGGGTCAAGTTTGGTAATGTATTTCCAGATTTCCCGCCCCGTTGCTCCATCGACCGCGAACACTCGATTGTTTGGGCCGATGTAATAGAGAACTCCGTCAACGGTGATCGGCGTCGCTTGCAGACCTTGCGTGATGTCGCCGGGTTGATGAATCCAGGCCACTGAAAGCTTCTTCACATTCTTGATATCGATCTGGTCCAACGGACTATATCGCCAACCGTTTCCGGTTCGGTGGTATTGCGGCCAGTTGCTCCCGTTGTCTGCGTCGGGCTCGGCGGCTATCGCGCCCGACGAGCCGAGCAGCGCGACGGCGGAGACGATCCGGATGACCCGGAACAGTCTTTCCGCTCCGCTTGGGTTAGGTGATCCTTGCATGTCGGGCTTCCTCCTGTTGAATTGTTGATTGTGATTTCCGTCGAGTCCGTGCGTGCCAGGCCGGGTCGGCCATTTGCTCGCAGCCGCAACGCGACGGGCGACGGCGTTAAGCGCACTAGCAACGAGCATGCCAAGGCTCGAAGCTCAGCAAATTTACCGGGTTGAGCGAGGTTGGAGATCTGATCCCTGTTCGGCCGCTGGACGACAAGTGTACGAAGATTGGACACTGCTGAAACGTGGAGACGACTACCGTGCATCGGGATGAAGCGGTGCGAGCCGAGCAGCATCAGCAACAGGGCCGAAACATTCTCACGGTCGTCAAACGTCCAGTTAAGTCAGCGGCATTGAGGTCCTAAGCGCTGTCGAAAGCTCCGCATGGATCGAGGATCCTCGACCGAAAAGCGCTCGCGTTCTTACGCCTTGCCTCAATCCACCTGACGCAAAGATGCGATCCGGTCCACAGTTCCCTGGATGGCCTTTTAGCAATGCCGAGACCGGCGAATTTCGGTTCAACGCAGCGAACGATGGAAGCTGGCTCGTCGTGGTGGTTGCGTTGCGGGAGGATTTCGGTGCGTCGGAGTTGCGAGGCTTCGCGAGAAAGGATGCTGCTCTCGCGCTCCTGGTTTCATGGCAGAAGCGCCGATTAACACGATCGCAACGGAACACTGATTGATTGCAGGCGATGGCAGCGAATATTAACCGCGGTCAGGCGATGTTAATTCGGATCTCAACACGACCAGCATCTCCACTACATTCGAGCCAAAGCGAGTCAGGCATCAGCCCAACTTGGAGGGTCAATCCGGACGATCCCAATCGCCGGTTTAAAGGCTTAAAGTTGCAGCTCTAACTGCATCCCCGCGAACGGCACAACCCGCGCTGAAGTTCCGTCTCGGCTTGCACCTCAATTTGAATTCGCAGATCGAAAGCTAATATGCTATCTTTGAGCTAATAGTCCGGCAACAGGACGAGGAGTGTACAAAAAGTGGACAGGGGAGCCGCGAGGAGACCATGATGCGTCCCAGCGAGCATATACGAGCCGATCGCAGCAAGGTAGCGCGAGACAAATATTTCCAGGATGGCATGCCTTCAATCGAAGGCGTCACCAGCTACATATCGCGGTCCTGGAAACGCTGTTCCGAGGCTGGGCAAGATCCGTCGAGATCGATAGGCTTCGATATTATCAAGCGCAGCCGGGTGAGCGAGGTCGCTGAACGCAACCGCGTCTTGATAGAATTAGCTCGGGGTGAGATGGAGCGATTGGCGTCGGTTGTCGCCGGAACCAAGTTGATTGCATTACTCAGTGACGAGTTCGGCACCATCATCGATATCGCTGGAGAGATCGCAAACGCGAGCGATCGATTGAAATTGGCTGCCCGTAGAGGGGTGGACCTAAGCGAAGCTTCGGCCGGCACGAATGCCGTAGGAACCGCTTTGATCGAACGCACCGCGGTGGCGACCGTCGCATACGAACACTATTTCGATGCCAATTCCACGCTAACGTGTATGGGAGCTCCCCTGTTCGGACCAGACGGAAGGCTTGCGGGCGTGTTGGATGTTTCTGGGGATCATGACACCACGCGACCGGATTGCCTCGAGTTTATCAGAACGTCGGCGCAAGCGATCGAGAATCGTCTGGTACGCAACATGAGCGGAGCCGCTCTATTTTCATTCAGTCCTCGGGAAGAACTGCTTGCGACGCCCTGGGAGGCGCTCCTGGCATTCGATCCAGATGGACGCCTGCTGGGAGGTAACAGCCGGGCCAGAACGATCCTCGCAATCGACCCCTGCGCAAACAACGTAAAGTTCGAGGACCTTTTCGAGTCGATCTCATTCGCGGAAGCCGTACTCGACCGAGGTGCTTCAGGTCGATTTAGGACTCTTCGATCCGTCTCAGGTCTGCGGGTGATGGGTCAGTTCGAGACATCGTCGTCTAAGCCCTTCGCTAAGCAGCGTCGCCCTGGGAACTCCGGGCAACACCCCCTGGACAAAGATGGGATGTCAAAATACGACACCGCGATGTCGTTGTTTCGGGTCGTCGCGGGTGACCGCCGAACTGCTCAGGCGGTGGAGCGGGTGCAACGCGGTTTGCTGCGCGGCCTGCCCGTGCTGCTTGCGGGTGAGACCGGTAGCGGCAAGGAACTGGTTGCACGCGTGCTACATTGTCTGAGCGCCCGGTCCGACGGACCCTTCGTTCCGGTGAATTGCAGTGCGCTGCCCGAGTCCCTCATTGAGGCCGAACTATTTGGTTACGCTGATGGGGCCTTTACGGGCGCCCGTCGCGGCGGTGCCCCAGGCAAATTCGAATTAGCTAACGGCGGCACGCTATTCCTCGACGAGATTGGCGACATGCCAATGTCTTCTCAGACCAAGCTATTGCGAGTCCTTCAGGAGCGTTCCGTCACTCGGTTGGCCGATAGCCGGGAGCGGCCAATCGATATTGCCCTCATTTCCGCGACGCACCACAATCTGATTGAGCTGATCGCAAAGGGACTTTTCCGGGAGGACCTGTACTATCGTATCAATGGACTTGGCGCGACTCTTCCTCCGCTGCGGGAGCGCTCAAACATTCTCGAGCTTGCGCAGTTCCATCTGGAGAAGGAAGGTATCGCCGGTAGATTTGAATTGTCTGAAGCATCGCGCGATCTATTGGTGCGACATCTATGGCCCGGCAATCTGCGGCAGCTCGGTCACATCATCGCTTCAGCGACAGCGATCGTTGATCGGGGGTGCCTGATCGAGCCGGAACACTTTCCGGAAGAGTTTGTCGCACAGAATGTGCTGCGTTCCAGGGCAAATGTGAGCGCGACGGCGCAATCATCCTTGCTCCATGAGGCAGAGATGAACATCATCGAAAAGACAATCAGGGAGTGCGGTGGCAATATCTCCGCGACTGCTCGCTTGCTGAAAATTTCCCGTAGTACGATATACAATAAGTGGAAGCGGAACTGAAACAACGCCGCCGCATCGGCCGTTAGTTTTTGCGCCGGCTGGTGGTATCGAACTAGTACCCGGAATCGTAGCTGGGTGATACGGCGGTTTTTGAAGCGGCGTTGACGGACCTTTTTCTTGGTCCAGACGAAGGGTTCAGCTTGGTCATTATATGCTCTGATGTATCATCGATGTGCTGCTCGAGCTGTTTGAGGCTTGTGAAGGAGGCGCCGCTAAGCGTCTGCCCTTGCAAGATCGAGAAACATACCTCGATCTGATTGAGCCAGGAGGCGCTTGTCGGCGTGAAATGAAATTGCACGTTGGGATGGGCCTTGAGCCATGGCTCGTTCTTCTTGTGGGTGTTGAGGTTGTCCAGAATGACGTGAAGCTGACGGTTCGGAAAAGCCGCGGTGACACCGTCCATGAAGTCGAGGAACTCGACGCGGCGACGGCGTTTTGAATGCGTCGCGATGATCTTTCCAGTGGCGACTTCAAGCGCCGCAAACAGCGTTGTCGTACCGTGCCGCTTGTAGTCGTGGCTCTGGCCGGTCAAGGCGCGGCCATTGCTCCAAGGCCTGGATCGAAGGCTTTTCGTCCACGCATAGCACAATGACCCTCTCGGGCGGGGCAACATAGAGGCCAACAACATCGGCGGCTTTGGCGGTAAAGTGTGAATAAGCACCGAAGCGGGACCCCAACTGAGATGACCGTAATGCTTTGATGTAGCACGCAGAAATTCGTGCGGGGTGGGGTCGGGATCGGCGCCGATCGGGACCCCGGTTGTTTGCCAAGTTCACGAACTAGATCAACAGGTTGGCCCTCACGTGGCCCCGGCCCCATTTCGATGCTTATTCACATTCGGGCAAGCGGAGCTACGTCATCCAGTAGCGGACGAAAGGTCGCTCGCGTCGCTACACAATTGGGCTTCACGGAGCCTGGGCGCCGGAGACTGCACGCCGCGAGGCGAAGGTGCAACTCGGTCGGGTCGCTGGGGGTGATGATCCCGTCGAAGATCGCCAACTCGATCACAAGGCGATCACCGTGAAGGAGTTGTGCACCCGCTATCTCGCCGATCTGCAGGCCGGGCTAATCCTGGGAAAAGGAGGGCGACCGAAGAAGGCTTCAACGATCGTCACCGACACTGGCCGTATTGAGCTTCACATTATTCCGCTCATAGGGACCCGACGGGTTAAGGATCTCACCAAAACCGACATCAACAAGGTCCTCAAGGACATCGTGGCCGGAAAGACGCGGGTTTCGGTCAAGACCAAGAAGCTGCGCGGCAAAGCAATCGTCAAGGGCGGCGCGGGAACGCCACGCGCACCGTCGGTTTCCTTGGCGGCATTCTCACTTACGCCATCGAAGCCGGTATCATTGAAAGCAACCCGGCCCATGGCATCCGCAAGCCGAAGGATAATGTACGAAAGCGTCGACTGTCGGAGGCGGAGTATCGAATATTGGGTCGGATGCTCCGCGAGGCCGCCAAGCAGGAGAAATACACCACGATCGTAGACATTATTCGCCAAATTGCGCTGACCGGCTGCCGGCGTAGCGAGATGATCGGTCTGAAATGGACGGAGGCCGACACCGAGGCGAGTTGCTTGCGATTGGAGGACAGTAAAGAGGGTGATTCCATCCGCCCCATTGGGTTGCCTGTCGTCGAATATCTCGAGCGACGGCGTACCAACGATGTCGGCACGTACGTCTTCCCGGGACAGGGCGAGGACAACGCGTTCGGCAGTTTCCCGAACCATTGGAAGCACATCTTCGAGGACTCCCCCCTATCGGATATAACTCCCCACGTCCTCCGTCACAGCTTCGCGAGCATCGCCAACGATCTCGGCTTTACAGAGGTGACTATCGCGGCGCTGGTCGGCCATGCCAAGGGTTCTGTGACAAGCAAATACATCCATACCCTTGACCCCGCGCTCATCATGGCCGCGGACACTATCTCAGGCTACATTCAAGGACTCTTGGATGGCATCGAGTTCAAGCAAACCGCCTACGCGTTGGACCGGGATTCACGTAAAGCCGCGCTGGCCCGCTTCCTAGAAAGAGCCTCCGTCGGTGACCCAGAGGGCACCGAAGAGCAATTCGGCTTGGCCGCCTAGTTGAGCCAACTCTGCGGGTTGCGGAGTCTCCCGGGCGCTCGGGCCGCGTTAGTGCCCCTTCCAACCCCCTTGATAGGGCTGCGACCATCCCTTGCCATTGGGGATTACGGGCTCACGTCGTTGCGAGTGCTGCGGAGACGGAGTTGAGTTTGACCTTTCTTGCGTCCGACAGCCGGCGCACGACGACGTAGAACACCGGTGTAACATCAGGCCGAACACCGGCGATACGATCAATCTCGAAGAGCAGCCTTCAATGCCCATCTCGAAACCTTCCTAGGCGCCGTCGAGCGGCGAAGCTAGCGTCGGTCTTACACGGCGCTGAAGATCCCTAATCGGCGCATCGGCCTCGAACAGCGGCCGGAAATCCGCGCTCCGGTCCCTGTCGGCCGGGAGCGCAGCGATGGCAACGTCATCCCTTTGCACCAAGCCAACCATCCTACGGATATCTCCCCAAGCGAGCTTCCGCCATGAACGTCTCGAATGTCTCTATCTCTGCGAGCTCGTACACCGAACCCCGCCAAAGCCGCTTTTGCGACCGCCGCGCCGCTCATCGCGGAGGCACCCTTTGCCAAAAAAACCCAGGCGGGTGAGAGCAACCG
>WNFJ01628411.1_pt1 | contig 10471 bp, 8 predicted proteins | sample 5400461 | NCBI WGS metagenome assembly WNFJ01 (sample SAMN13153349, study PRJNA577476) | soil metagenome | isolation source: 115 cm saprolite on Douglas fir-dominated hillslope | place: USA:California | collected 2013-09-17
GGATTAAACCCGAGGCTGTATTGGCTCCGCAGTAGCGCATTAATTGATCCCAGCACCTTTGGTAATTCTCCCTCAAACGTCACCGGATAAAAAGCGCCGCCAGTTTCTTTGGCGAAGGTTTGCAATGTGTTGTCCGCCTGAAGAAAAGTCATTCTTCCGGGCATGCCATTTAGACCATCAGTCGCCGGCAGCATGTCGCCGTATTTCTTCTTGAATAGGTTGGCGGTTCCAATGATGTAAACGGGGACGCCGGAGTTCTGCAAAATCTTTCGAGCCTCGCCGTAGTTGATCTTGCTGAACGTGTCGATTCCGGATGCTATGAGAATTACAGCTCGGCGCCTGCCTTGTATGCTGACCAAACCAGAATAATCAGACTTTTCTGACTTCGAGTCTTCCAGCACCACGGAATCGCCCCGGCCTCCGACCAGCACAAACTTCAGAGCATCGAAGAGATTTGTTTCTCTAAAGGCGGGAGGATTTCGCACACCTGGTTGATGCGTCCGGGATCGTTTGTAAAATCGGTTAGCGGCGTTGGCCGCATATCGAATGCAACAACTGAAACATAGTCGTCGGGTGGTTTTATGAACCGCTGGAGAAACATAGCCGTCGGACGGATCACTTCGTAGGTGCCGGGATCGTAGCCACTGCTTCCGTAGTAACCAAAGATTTCCGACCACTTGCTGTATTCAACTACCATGGCGACGGTGATCGGCGCCTCGGGCGTGGAAAAGTTTGTGATTGTTTGCTGAACGCCGTCGGCGAAAATGGCAAAGTTTGGCTTTTTCAGGCCCGTTACGATTTGTCCTGTCTTTTTGTGGTAAACAACCGCGTCGACGTTCACAACGTTTGTGGCGATAGTAAGCTTCTCAATATCCTTTGGTGGCTTTGCTGAGAGATCGGGTGGCAAGGGCTCTTGTTGCTTCTCACCCTCGGCGTCGCCAGGTCTTTTGTTCTTCTTCTCATTGGTAGTTGGAGGCTGCCTGCGCGATTGGGAAAAAGCAAGATTCGTATTCGTTCACGCTCTTCCGATCTTATTCGTTCCCACCAGAAATGCGAACACAAGCGCAAAACTGAGGAGGGAACGGCAGGATTTGAGCACTTTCATAGTTACAACTCCCGAAGAAACAGGGCGTACAAGTTTAGAAACTTTGCGCAGGAACGCTTTCAATTCGGCAAATTTTACCGAGGCTGTCAGTTGTCTGATGCTGGGACGTACACCGAAGGTTTACTACGGGCGCGGCAAACCACCGCCCGCTTCAGCTTCAATCACGATATCGTAGCTGCCTGTGTTGTCGGCCAGATCGCCCTCGTTGACTCCCAGGAACAGCACCCCGTCGCGTTGTGCGACGAAGTCGCGTCGAGTTCCGATTAGAATGAAATCGTCATTGTCGTCCCCAATTACGGCAATGAGCGACCCGGTAGGTTCGTTACGCATCAGCTTATCATTATCCGGGATAGTGGGAACACCGGCGGGCGTCGAAAATCGGCCGCGACCAAGCGAAACACGTCCGGAAGCACTAATCCTCAAACGCTGTCCTTTTCGGACCACAAGACCACTATTCGTCCAGCCATTGTTTGCATTGTCCGCACGCACCGCGACTTTGATTGTGAAAAAGGTTGGCGAACTGCTTCCGGATGGCTCCGTTTCGACCCGGGGGGGAACTGGCGTGCTGGAATCGTTCTGACCAGGTCGGACAGGTTGCGAAGTCGATGGGCCGGCTGTTTCAGGCGTAGCGACATTCCCTGCGGGTGCAGCGGCACTTTCTGTGTTTGCGTCGAATTCTATTGATTCAACATCCTCCGCGTAGACTGTGGTGCGCCCGCGCCGCCCCTTTGCGCCACCGCCAATCAAAACAGTGAACAGTTGGTCTTTAAATCCAATTACCTGCCCGCGAATAACGCTACCGTCCTTCAACCGAATCGTATCTGCCAGCGCCGGACTAATGAGTGAAAGCAATAATGGAATGACGGGTAAGAGTCGCAAGGTACTTTTCATGATATTTCTCCCTGGGGGCATTTCGTTGACGAGGTTTAGCAAGACTCGGATGCTTTTGCAAGCGGGAGAGGTGTGTGGGCTTCGGATGCCGATGCGAGTCGAAAGGTTGCGGGCAGTTCAGGCGGCGTCCCGGCATTGAAAAGGTATTATCAATTCACAGCGAGAAGTAGAAACCAAGGATGGACGACAATCCTCCTATCTTCCCGGCGATGCTGCGAAGATCGAACAGTGCAGAATCTGCCGGCCTGAGGGGGCTGGCGATGAGCATTGGGCAGGAGACTTGTCGCAGCACGCGGTCCACGTTTGACCCAAACAGTGCTTGCATTCCGTAATCCCGACCGAGCGTGCCCATACACACAAGACTTATATTATGTTCCCTTGCATAGCCGAGCACTTCGCGATACGGCTTACCCCAACGCACTCCAGCCGTCACTTGGCACCTCTCACGCACGTCCGCGGGAACAGAATCCTCCAATCGCTTAAGTGCACGGTGGTACGCACTTGTAATGACTACCTCGTTCCACGCAATCGCCGATTCATTTTTTTCCGGCTCAGGAAGCACATGCAGCAGGTGCAACTCGGCCCTGAAGGTTTGGGCGATCGAGAGGGCGTACGAAAGCGCCAGCTCGGAACTGCTTGAGAAGTCATGGGCTACGAGAATTCGCCCAAAGTTGACCTCGGTTTTCGTCTCCTCCTTATCCTGTGGGTGAATCACGAGCACCGGGCAAGAGGAGGTGCGGAAAACCTGTTCGGCGGTCGGGCCGAGTAGTGCTTCCACTCGCCGCGAGCCCATTACGATTAGATCCATGCGCACGATCTCTTCGCCAACGTTTCGTCCGCTCTCTACCAACACGACATGGCAAAGAGGTTGCGGAGAGCTATTGGTCTCCGCGTACTGGCCGATCGAGTCCTCCAACTTTTTCCTGACACCATTGTCAGGGGTGCCTGTAGTTACGGTTGTCAGCAGAGTCGGCACTTGTGTGCAGTGGCAGAGGAAGAGACTAGCGTTGTAGGCGCGTGCGAGTAGCAAAGCGTAGCGCGGTGCTTCGTCGGACTCCGGTGGCAAGGTGACAGGACAAAGAATCCCTTCAATGCTCATCATCTCTCTAGACTCCCGAGCTAACGTTATCGCAATGATTACTGTTGAATGGCAAATCGTGTGCCCGCCAAGAAATACGCGAAATCTTTTGGGGCGAGGGTTGGGGTTGGGGGAATATCACCAACCCGGAGGCGAGTGAAAAGACCCCGTCCAGAACACGGAATTAGCATTTAATGGCTTATGCAGTCAGCAGAGTGGAAGGTCTTTGCGGAGGAATCCAGCCCTGTTTTCAGCACAATGCTGCCGCTCGGGCACGCAGGCGTGGACTTGAGTCCAACTCTCTGAGCTTTTTCAGCCGGTAGCGGAATTGGTCGCGTGTAAGCCCCAAAAGATCTGCGGCGCGCGTCTGGTTGCCACCGGCCTGTGCGAGAGCCTGTTTGAGGAGCGAGGTCTCCACCTCATTAAGCGAGATTCCCTGCCGGGGGAGGTTAACCGTCCTATCCGCGTCTATAACGCTTACCGGACGAGGCAAACTAGCTTCAGCTTTCGGCACGATCTCCCGCGGCAGGTAACGAGTCGAAATAATATCGCCTTCTTCGAGAATCATCGCGCGTTCGATCACGTTTCGCAGTTCGCGCACGTTGCCAGGCCAATCATAGAGCCGGAAGGCCGTCAGGGCCTCAGGCGTAAACCCCTTGATTTTTTGGCGGCCGTTAGTGTTATTGAGGTCAATGAAGTGTTGAGCCAGGAGCAATACGTCATCGCCCCGCTCTGACAAACGTGGAATATCAAGCTGAATGATGGCGAGGCGGTAATAGAGGTCGAGGCGGAAGCGCCGTGCCCCGCACTCTAGTTTTAGATCGCGATTTGACGCGGCGATCACGCGCGCACTAAACGAGACATCTTTCAAACCGCCGACCCGCCTGAAACTACCCTCCTCCAGCACGCGCAGGAGTTTTGCCTGCAAGTTGATGTCCAGTTCGCTAATCTCATCGAGGAAAACCGTTCCGCCGCCGTTAGCTTGTTCGAGTAGACCTGCCTTGCGCGCTCTAGCGTCAGTAAAGGCTCCTTTCTCGTATCCGAACAATTCCGATTCAATCAAGTTCGACGGCAACACGGCACAGTTTATTGCGATGAACGAATGATCCGCGTGTTTCGACGCGTAATGGATGGCTTTTGCGACGAGGTCTTTTCCCGTGCCTGACTCACCCTGCAAAAGCACCGACGACACTTCGCTTTCGGCTACCTTCCGAGCCAGCCGAAGCATCTCCTGCAAGACTGGCGACTGTCCGACAATCTGGTCGAAACCAAATTTTCTGTTTTGGACCCTTGGTAAAGGTCGAGGTTCGCCATCCTCAGAACTTATAGACGTCCCGACAAAGGAGCTGTCGGTTCGATCATCGACTCGTCGTTCAAGTTCTTCGTTGAGTTTCCTCATCTCCTGTTTGGCTAGCTTGATCTCCGGTGTCTCGATGACTTCCCAGTTCCCACTTCGTCTGGCCAAACAGAACTGGTGCGTACGCGCCACGTCCAGAATCTCAGCAGCTCCGCTTTTGGCGAGCTGGTAAGTGCACCAGACAGTCATGGCTCGATTGCTGATTGACTTATTGAGGTGGTTTTCGTACGCACAAAAATCCTGCCAATCTTTCTTTCTCAACCAACACGTATCGCTGGAAACTCGCATGCCCTCGTAGCCACGGGCCAACGCCTGTTTAAGTTGTTTGTTCCAGGCGTTGGTTACTCTGTCGAGATTGAATGTGTCGTTCTCCAGATACCATTCCTCGCCAAGGAACATCTCTATGCTGCGATCGGCGAAGTGCCGGTCAAGGTCGGGCACAACTAATTGCAGGGCATTGCGTGCTTCCTCTTTCGTGAGTGGGGCGGCAATTACCCAGATGCAGAATTCTTTATCTTCCAGCCCCGCTTTGAAATAAGGAACAAGCGTGTCAAGCAAGTCCTGGTTTGAATCGTAGAAGTGGCAGAAGTGTGTTCCCCAAGGCATATCTCCTACGACGCTGATGCCTGTGTTTCTTAATCCTATTTCAGCCATGACTATTCCACCTTAATCGACTGCGGCAATCGTGAGTTTGCATGCGCTATTGGTTACTAGCGAGCCCCCGCACATGGCGCGCGAAACCTGTTTAGCGCCCAGCCCATTAGGATTGGCTCTGCACAGACTGAGTTCAAGGCACCTGAAATTACCTAACTGAGTCCGCCGGAGTGATTCGGAGATATGGGCGACCAGCAACAGATGCCAAGCCGCTTAATGCAGAGGCTCCGTTTCTACTTCGTTGCAAGGATATAAGCGCACTCTACTCGCTCGCGATGCTGAATACAACATCATTATTAAGCCTATTGTGGCCAATATCCCGTAATTGCCATTTGAAGGCGAAGGGCGGGGCCATTTCACCCACTGGGAACTTTCGTCCATCCCGCCGATTGGTCGCCGGGGGAGGAATCGGGGCGCTGAAAACAAAACGCAAGGCAAAAGATCGGGAAAACCATGTCTAAGCCGATGGCATAGCGAATGCTCAGTCCGCATTGAATACCTGACCTTAAAAGGAGATGTAGGCGCGTTTCCCCGGGGAAATCGCAGCTTCGCTGACTGGCAAAAAATAGAAGAGGAGACCCAAATATGTTGAAAAGAGAGGTAAGACCACTGGTCATACTGTTGATGCTAATTCCACTATTCACATCGGCTGTGTGGGATGTGTTTGCGAAGGTTAGGCCGCAGGCCGTTAACGCTCACATTATCAAAGAGGTGCGTCACGAGCTTGCCACCCTGCCTTATTACGGGGTCTTTGATTGGCTCGAGTTTGAGGTGCGTCCAGACAACACAATTGTACTGCGCGGACAAGTGGTTCGGCCCACTACCAAATCAGAAGCGGAGGCCCGCGTGAAAGACATCGAGGGCGTAGCAGGCGTGATTAACCAGATCGAAGTTTTGCCGCTTTCACCCTCAGACGATCGTCTGCGAGTCGCCCTTTATCGGGCACTCTACAACTGGGATTCGCCGCTGTTCCGCTATGCAACGCAGTCAGTCCCACCAATTCACATCATCGTCGCGAAAGGGCGCGCCACGTTGAAAGGCATCGTTGATTCGAAGGCTGACGCGCAATTGGCCTACGTAAAAGCGCGCGGTGTCCCCGGCCTCTTCGATGTGAAGAATGAAATAACGGTCGCGGGCGAACAGCCTCGATAAGGCAGAGAAGACTACGCGCGTCGGATGATGACGGTGAGACAACCCCAGGGATCAGCAGTTGAGTTCTCTTCACAAGAACACGAACAGCGTAGTTTGAACATTGAGGAGCACAAGTCATGGCGAAAGCAATAGGTATCGATCTGGGGACCACTAACTCGGTAGTGGCGGTAATGGAAGTCGACACTCCGACGGTGATCGTCAACAGCGAAGGCGGCCGGGTCACACCGTCGGTAGTGGCATTCACCAAGACTGGCGAACGCATCGTCGGTCAGATTGCCAAGCGACAGGCGGCATTGAATCCGGAGCGAACGATCTATTCGATCAAGCGCTTCATGGGCCGCAAGTATTCCGAAGTGACACAAGAGCTCAAGCAAGTTCCATACAAGGTCGTTCCTGGTCCAAACGATGCCGTCCGCATCGACATCGACGGCAAGCTTTATTCACCCGAGGAGATCTCCTCTTACGTATTGCGGAAGCTGGCTGACGATGCCGGCAAGTATCTCGGCGAAAAAGTTAAGGACGCCGTGATCACCGTTCCTGCTTACTTCAACGACGCCCAGCGGCAGGCCACCAAAGATGCCGGCCAGATCGCGGGCCTTAACGTACTCCGTATCATCAACGAGCCGACGGCGGCATCCCTGTCCTATGGCCTGGACAAAAAGAAGAACGAGACGATCCTGGTCTTCGATCTTGGCGGCGGAACGTTTGATGTATCGATCCTGGAAGTGGGCGATGGTGTCTTCGAGGTGAAAAGCACGGCGGGTGATACACACCTTGGTGGCGACGATTTCGACAAGCGGGTAGTCGACTGGTTGGTTGAAGAGTTCAAACGAGACCAGGGTATCGATCTGAGTAAAGACCGGCAGGCATTGCAACGACTCACTGAAGCGGCAGAAAAGGCAAAGATTGAACTCTCTTCCGCCATGGAGACTGAGGTCAACCTGCCCTTTATCACGGCTGATGCCACCGGGCCCAAACATCTTTTGTTGAAGCTGACGCGCGCCAGGTTTGAGCAGTTGACGCACGATCTTATCGAGCGTTGCATGTCGCCCGTCAAGCAGGCGATCTCCGATGCCAAGATCACTGAAAGGGATCTGGATGAGGTGATTTTGGTTGGCGGTTCCACACGCATACCGGCAGTCAAGGAACTCGTCCGCCGGTTAACAGGCGGCAAGGAGCCTAACCAGTCGGTGAATCCGGACGAAGTGGTCGCAGTCGGAGCGGCGATTCAAGCCGGCGTTCTCACAGGCGAAGTTAAAGATGTACTGCTGCTTGATGTGACGCCGCTCAGTCTGGGTCTGGAAACGCTAGGCGGTGTGATGACCAAATTGATCGAGCGCAACTCTACAATTCCTTCGCGCAAGACCGAGATCTTTTCAACAGCGGCGGACAATCAGTCGGCCGTTGATATTCATGTTCTGCAAGGTGAACGCGAACTGGCTCGTGATAACCGGACGTTGGGCCAGTTCCGACTGGAAGGGATTGCGCCTGGACCACGCGGCGCGCCGCAGATCGAAGTTACTTTCGACATTGATGCCAACGGCATTCTCAATGTCTCTGCGAAAGACCTGGCGACAGGTAAGGAGCAGAAGATAACAATCAGTGGTTCCACTTCGCTCGACAAGGGCGAAATAGAACGGATGATCCGTGATGCCGAGCAACATGCCGCGGAAGACAGGGCGCGGCGCGAATTGGTTGAGGCGCGCAACAATGCCGATTCGCTGGCTTACACCGTCGAACGCTCAATTAAAGACCTGGGGGATCGTGTGCCCACGCACGAACGTGCACGCGCTGAGTCGCTAATTAGCGACATCAGAAATGCAATCAACGAAGAGTCGACAACCATCGATCGCCTGAAACAGTTGACGAGCGATCTGCAGCAAGTGGCACACGGCTTGGCGAGCGCGGCTTACAGTCAGGCAAATGCGGCCGGCGCTGGAGCGGGTGGCGGCAGTGGTCGCGCGTCTGGCGGTGGCGGCGATGACGATGGGATCGATGCCGAATACACGCCGAAGTGAGTCCATTGAAAATAAGGACAGGATCTACAGGATTAGCACGATGAGATCAAAGCAGGTTCGCGATATTAGTCCTGTTGGTACTGTCAATCCTGTCTGTAGATTCTGAGATGGTTAATGACAAGCGATGGCCGTCAGGACAAAAGACTACTACGAGGTGCTCGGCGTCAGCCGTAGTGCATCGGCGGATGAAATCAAGACGGCTTATCGCAAACTCGCGCGCAAGTTTCATCCCGACCTGAACCCGGGCGACAAAGCCGCTGAGGAACGTTTCAAGGAATTGCAGGAAGCATACGACGTACTGTCGGACGTCGAGAATCGAAAGCTCTATGACCAGCACGGTGACAACTGGCGCGCTGTTAAGCAGGGAGGCGGCGCGCCTCCTCCCGGATGGGAAGGCACGAGGACCACTGGTGGACCACAGGGCTTCGACTTCAGTGATTTTGATTTTGGCGGCTTCCGAGGAGGAACCGCGGGAGCAGGATTCGATATCTTCGAAGAGATGTTCGGTCGCGCAGGCCGGGGCCCCAGCACCCGAAGTAATCGCGGACAAGACGTTGAGGCCGAACTGGAATTGTCACTGGAAGAAGCGCATCGCGGTGGCCGGCGGACGTTGCAACTTCAAGTGGCTGACACCTGTCCGACATGTAATGGGTCAGGCGTCAAGGACAACCAAACATGCCCGACGTGTGGTGGGGCGGGGCAAGTACCAAAGGTCAAGACTCTGGAGGTAAATATCCCGGCCGGAGTGCGAGATGGGTCGATTGTGCGTCTCGCGGGCCAGGGCGGCGCAGGGATGAGTGGCGGGCAGGCAGGAGATCTTTACCTGCACATTCGCGTGCGACCACACCCAGTGTTTACGGTGCGCGGTGACGATGTCGAAGTAGTGAGGCCGATTGCACCGTGGGAAGCAGTGCTGGGAGCACGCATTGACGTGCCGACAATCGAAGGACAGGTCGAGGTAACCGTTCCAGCAGGTGCGCAGAGCGGGCAGCGGTTGCGATTGCGCGGGCAAGGTTTGAATAAGCGCCGAGGAGGTCGCGGCGACGAATACGTGCGATTGAAAATCGTTGTACCCAAGGAGGTCAGCGCTGAAGAGCGCAGGCTGTTTGAAGAACTAAGTCGCGTGTCGAACTTTAAACCGCGCGCGGGTTGAGAATTCGAATTCATGTCCGACGAACTAATGTCCGATATGCTTTATTAGCTTGTCGTCCTCTCCCCGCACGAGCCCGCGGCCAACCGCTGCGACAAGCTAAAAAAGCGTATCGGACATAAGGCGGCATATTGGACATAGAGCGAAGCTGACAAATGGTGGGTGAACCCGAACTTGATTATCGCGCCGGAGTAGCAGCAGTTCGCAGTCGCAACCCGAGACTGCGGAAGTATCTCGAGTTGGTCCAAGACATCATTGTGCTGGGTGTCTGCGCGGCGCTTTTCATTGCCATGTTGATTAAGCTTTTTCATCTGGGACGCTCGCTACTAGGTGGCACCGATTTCTCGGCAGTTATCTCGGACATCCTCTTCATACTCGTCCTTATCGAGCTGTTTCGTTTGCTGGTTATCTATTTGGAAGAGCATCGCATCTCGGTTGCGACGATGGTTGAGGTGGGTATCGTCGCTACGTTGCGAGAAGTGATCTTAAAAGGAGCAATGCAGGTTGATTGGCGGCAAATGCTGGTTCTTTGCGCATTCATACTCACACTTGGTTTAGTGTTGCGCTACTCGGTTCCACCAGAAATGAATGCGCCCAACTGACGAACGTTAGGCCGAGTCAGCTCTTAAAAAAAAGAGCTATCGGAGCGAATTTATGCGGCTGAATGATTTTGACGTAGATGAACCACTTACCTTCGACGCGGTAGCAGAAATAGTAAGTGCCCGGCGTTCGCTGGTGGTCCGCCTCGCGCAACAGGGATTGATTGAAACAGTCGACAGTAAAACCGAACCGCTATTGCCAAGGCGCGCCATCATGCAACTGCGGCGCATGCAGCGTCTCCATCGGGACCTGGGAGTCAACTTCGCCGGCGCGGCAATCATCCTCGATCTGGTGGGAAGAATTGAGCAGCTAAATCGCGAGCTGGCAGAGATGCAACAGAGGTTTGGAGAATAATCAACGGCACACCGCGGTTTTTATAAAGGGCATTCGTGAACTATATTCCCCTTCCCCCAAGTTTCGATGCCTGATTCAGGAGGTTTCCTGAATCGCCAGAGGAGTTTTTTAT
>WNFJ01370120.1_pt1 | contig 10470 bp, 15 predicted proteins | sample 5400461 | NCBI WGS metagenome assembly WNFJ01 (sample SAMN13153349, study PRJNA577476) | soil metagenome | isolation source: 115 cm saprolite on Douglas fir-dominated hillslope | place: USA:California | collected 2013-09-17
GGTGACCTCAGCGCGAGGGATGCGGCAGACGCCGTGTGGCGATAGTCTCCATTCCTGGATGGAATGAGCATGGACCGACTGGCGGCAATGCAAGCTTTCGTCCGTGTGGTGGAAGCCGGGTCATTCTCGGCGGCCGCGCGGGCGCTCAACATGGGTCAGCCCGCGATCTCCAAGACGGTGGCGCAGCTGGAGGCGCGCCTCGGCGTGCGCCTGCTGATGCGCTCCACGCACGGTCTCGCGCCGACCGAAGCAGGGCAGAGCTTTTACGAGCGCGCCAAGCGGTCGATCGAGGAGGCGGACGAGGCCGAGGCGGTTGCGCGCGGCGCCGGCAAGGGGCTGACCGGACGGCTGCGGATCAGCGCCGCCGTCACCTTTGCGCGTCTGCACATCGTGCCGCACCTGCCGAAGTTCCTGGCCGCGCACCCCGGTCTCACCATGGACGTGGTGCTTGATGACAGGATCATCGACCTGATCGAGGAGGGCGTGGATGTCGCGCTGCGCATGGGCGCGCTCGCGGACTCGACGTCGCTCTCGGCGCGAAAGCTGGCGTCTTGCCCTCACCATGTGTTGGGGACTCCGACCTATTTCGCCCGATCGGGCGTGCCGGCCACGCCCGCCGAGCTCGCCGGCCACGCAGCGGTGATCTACACCCGTGAGGGCGCCGGCACGTGGTGCTTTCGCCAGGGGGCGACCGAGGTTTCGGTCACCGTCTCAGGGCCGCTGCGGATGAACGCGGCCGAGGGCGTACGCGCCGCCGTGCTGGCGGACATGGGCTTGACCATAACTTCGTCGTGGATGTTCGGTCCGGAGCTGGGGTCAGGTACTGTGCAACGGGTGCTGACGGACTGGTCGCTGCCGCCAATCGATCTCTGGGCGGTCTATCCAACCGGCCGCATGCCCAGCGCCAAGGCGCGCGCTTTCTCGGCATTTGTCGAAGCGGAGTTGACGCAGGCGTCATCAGAACCGGGGGCCCTCACTGTCACCCCGAGCGAAGCGAGGGGCTTCTAGGTCGCGGCGGTCGGATCGTCCTTTACGGTTAGATGGCGTAGACAAGCCTCCTGCTTCCGCAAACGCGTTCGGCAAATTAACTCCGCCATACGATATCTCCAATCTCTTGCGCATCTTGAGGAACAGGATGGATCGCCTTGGCACCATGGAAACGTTCGTCCGTGTCGTGGAGACGGGTTCATTCTCTGCAGCGGCACGCGATCTCAAGATTGGCCAGCCGGCCGTGTCCAAATCCATTGCGCACCTGGAAGAACGGTTCGGCGTGCGGTTGTTGATGCGTTCGACGCGGGGACTGACACCGACCGAAGCTGGCCAAGATTTCTACGAACGCGCCCGCAAGATCATTGACGAGGCACGCGATGCAGACATCGCCGTCTCAGGCGCCGCCGGAGGCCTCACCGGTCGCCTGCGAGCCAGTGCCGGCGTGACGATCTCACGCCTGCACATCGTGCCCCGGCTCCATGTTTTCCTCGATCAGCACCCGAACCTCGCGCTCGACCTCGTCCTGAGCGACCGCACGGGCGACCTCATCCAGGAGGGCGTGGACATATCGTTTCGCACGGGGGTGCTGAGCGATTCCTCCGTGATCGCGCGCAAGATCGCGACAAGCCGTCGATTGGTTGTCGGAACGCCGGCATTCTTCGAGCAAAGCGGCGTTCCGAAAACGCCGACCGACCTCAGCCGTCATGCCGCCGTGATCTACACGATGGAGCGGGCGGGCGGCGGCGACACCTATACCTTTCGCCAGGGTGCATCCGATATTGCCGTCACCTTGTCGGGGCGGCTGCGCGTCAACGCCGCCGAGGCAGTGCGTGCCGCGGTTCTCAGCGGCCTGGGCTATGCGATCGCTTCGCAATGGATGTTTGCGCCCGAACTTGCATCCGGTGCGGTGCGCGCGGTCCTCCCCGACTGGGTCCTGCCGCCACTCGATTTCTGGGCCTTGTTTCCGACGGGCCGCATGGTGACGGCCAAGGCGCGGGCTTTCGCAAATTTTGTCGAAGCCGAGCTCGCCAAGCCTTATTCCGCAGGCGAGCGCGGTTGACGGGGCTCGCCCGCGCTTGTCGCAACCTGGCCGACCGTGAACGGAAATTCTCCGTCGTATCTGTCGTTGCTTCCCTGCGGACAAACCGTCCACCGCAACACGTAGGCGCCCGGCGTCGGAGTCTGGATCCTCGCGAACAATACTTTGGGTGAGGCTTCCAGGCGAGCATGTATGGTTTCGATGACCTTGCCGTTGAGGACGAGGGAAAGCGACGACCGCTCGTGGCTGATGGGCCGATCGAACTGGATGAATACTTCGGTGCCTCGTTCGCCAATCGTCACGCTTTCCATTCGAAGGGGGCGTGTCGTGTCGGGCTCGGCCGTCTGGGCATGCGCCTGAAAGCCCAGCACGCATAGAACGGCAAGAGAAATTCCTCGAAAATGTCGCGCCATCATGACTGCCTCCAGCGAATGGATGAGGCACACCAATGTAGGCGAAGGCGGCGGCGCCGATAGGTCGCCCGACGGCATAGAACTTATTCCAGGCGGCTCTGGCCGCTCGACCCGTCCATTCCCGCGGGGAATAGTTCCTACTAGTTCGAGCGGCCTGCCGCGGCCAATGGCCCCGCTGCATGTTGCGGCCTGATCACATCGCCCGAAGCGCTGCAGAGATTGCTGCACATGACGGGCGATTCGGTGCTCTTTGCTGGAGGGGTCTCATGAAAGAAGCCAACGTTGCGGCCAAGCCGGTCGCTCGCTCGTTTGCCCGCCCACAGGAGACCGCAGGGCTTGGCGCCGCAATCCTGAACATTCCCGTCAAACTGGTGATAGTGGGACTGAGCCGGCTCGGCCTTCTGAGGAAGGACCTGGGTTACCACCTGATCCGCGGATCGATGGTGCTCATCTTCCTTCTGTTCGGCTACCAGAAGTGGTTCGAGTACGAGGCCCAGGTGCTGATCCCGTTCATCAGCAACGGCCTGCTCATTTCCTGGATGTATCCGGTTTTCGGGGTACGCGGCGCGAGCTGGTTCCTGGGCGTGTCGGAATGGTTGTTCGGTGCGCTGCTGTTCTTTGGTTTCTGGAACAAGCGACTGGGCGTTCTGGGCGCCGCTGGCTCGTGCATCACCTTCCTATCGACCGTCAGCATCATTCCCTTCATGCCGAACGGCTGGGCGCCATCGGCCGGCGGCTTCCCCGCCATGGTGGGCAACGTGGCGTTCCTGATGAAGGATGTCGTCCTCTTCGCCGCGTCCTTCTATCTGCTAAAGCAGGACGTGGTGAGGGCGACGGCTCCGCAGAGCGTGGCGACGTAGACGTCACTGCCATTCACACGTGTATCGTGGAGAGGTCGATGACCAAGCGCACGTTCCTCGTCACCGGCGCGAGCAAAGGAATCGATCGAGCACTTTCGGATAGGCTCGTCAACGCCGGGCACTGCGTCGTGGGCCTTGCCCGAAATGATGGTGATTTCCCTGGCAAGTAGGAGCGGCGACGCCATTGTTGCGCGCCGTGGTGGCCGAGGTACTGCGCCTCTATCCGCCGGCATACGCGCTGTTTCTGCGGCACGCCGTCAACGGTGTGGAGCTGGGCTCGCTTTCCATCCGCAAGGGCGACCTGGTGCAGACCACGCCCTTCACGCTTCAGCGCGACGGGCGCTGGTTCGTTGAGCCCGAGTTCTCGCTCCCCCCGCGGAGCGGATTGCCGATGATCTGGCGGAAGATCGCGAAAGGCGGCTAGGGAGCCGCCGGCCTATTCGTCGACGAAGCGGTGGCTCATCTCGAGCGTCGGCACGAAGCATCGAACCTTTCGGCCGAACCATCGGTAGCGATTGCGCGCGACTAGATCGTAGACGGCGTCGCGCAGTCCTACCGGCAGGACACGCAGCAAACGCAGCCAGCGCCACGGCGCCTTGAGATGCGCAAGTAAGGCAAGCCCCGCATCCGAGCGAGTCAGCCCCACTCCGTTTTCGATGACCAGGTAGGTTTTCTCCAGGGCAGTCTGATCGAGCCCATGACGCGCGGCGAGTGCGAGGCCCGTGCCGGACCAGGCATTGACAAAGCGTATCAAATGATCGCGCTCGTGGCGCACGAGGAAATGAACCCACGCGCTGCACAGCACGCAGTCGGTGTCGAACACGATCTGCGGGCCTGGCGCCGCGAGATTCTCATTATCGACGATCTTGCTCACGGAGGCACCAATTGGGGCATCCATTAGCCCGAAGCAACATGCGCTTTCGATCCCTGGGAAAGAACAGAAATTAACCCCTTGCGCCGTTGGTGCGTACCAGGCCGGAACACACTTTACAGACGTACCCTCCAACCGAAACGAGAGCCCAGACCTCCTAGCGGGCAGGCAGAACAAACTTTTTCTCCCTTGGCGAGGCGATGGCCTCGAACCTGGGATCGACGAATGCTTTGAGCAGACGGCAGGTTTGGATAGTGGGGAAAAGGCCGGGAAATGGGCCTTTCTTGCCCAGATTTCTCCGGGGCCTGATTGTCGAGTGGTGGTTCGCGATACATGCCTTGAAATGCCTGGCGGCGTGATTGCATGCTCACAATAGATTGGAAATATCGTGCCGCATACGTGAGGGGCGCCAACAGCGCGGGGCGGGAAATGGCATGCCTCGACCGTTGCGTGGCTGCTGTCGCGCCTAGAGTGACCCGGACGCCGAGGCAAAGGTTGCGGGCGTCGGCCCGATCAGAGAGCGGAAGGCGGCTGCTCGAGGTCGGGCTGAAACGAGCTGAGCCAACGGCAAGGCGATCGGTTTCTTAGCGACCGGGAGACCGTCGCTACTGGCGATGCTCGCCTGAGGCTAAGCGCCATCTGGTTGAAGCGGGCAGGCGAGGCATCGCTGATAGATGACCTCGCCTCGGGTGGGCTCGCCGGCTGCCGCCTGAGCGGCGCGTTGAGGCAGGAGCCCGACCATGACAGTTGCAGCGAGAGAGAGAGCCACAAGGCCTCTCATGGTGTCGCGACCTCAGGACCGGCTCAGATGATGAAGGCGTCCGGCACTGGGTTCTGACCCAGCGCCTGGCGTAGAACCGCCGAATGCATCGCCTCGTCGCCAAGGATGGAGGCGAGTTCCCTGGCGAGATCGCGATCGGTGAGTATCGGAATGGTACCGAGATAGGCGCTGGCGGCGCCCTTCTCGAGCATCGCGGCGAAGGCCAGGACGTCTGTCTGTGTCTTGAGCTTGTCCTTGGGGAACGCATAGTCCTTGGACGGCGTCGCCGGCTGAGCGTGACGGAGCCTTGGAGCTATTTCCGCAGCACTGGATATCCGCTGACATATATCCAGTCGGAAGCCTTCGCCGGGATATGACAGGCCTGACAATTCACTCTGTAGTCGGTCGACGTTGTCTTCGACGGATTAGCCGCGTCGAACCAAGACCAGCCCCAGCCATCGCCCCACAACTTGCTGCCTGGGTGGCTGTTCTTGCTGTCCTTTACCATTACGAACCAGCCCTCAAGCGTTTGGGCGCGGCTCACAGTGCCGGTCGTCATCGATCCGGTTGCTGTGCTGAAGACTTCCTTGACCAGCACGGAGCCGTCCTGGAAATGCCCGTCCCTGAGATAGGCTTCAACCGTGCCGGGCGATGCATAGACGACACGGAGTTGCTTCAAGCCTTGTCCCTGGTCAGCTGCGACCGCCCAGATGCCGAGCGCCTGATAGGTGGCGCGGTACTCAGCCGGGACGTGCAAATGGCCCTCGGCATCCGCGACTGGACTTGCCGTTCGGTTCAGTTGCCCATAGGCCGTGAGCGAAACGGCTGATACCGCGATGGCGACGCCGAGGCCGTGCATGATCTTCATGTTGCCGTTCCTTATTACTTGTTCAGCAACACGTAAAACTGTGTCCAGACCTCGTCCTTCTTCGCGCCGCCTATGTGGCAGTAGGCGCATTCCTCCTTCGCCTTCACCTTGGCGGTGGACGCCTTCGGCTCGTGGTGATTGAAGTTGAAATACCCCCAGCCGCCGGTTTCGGCATAGCGCCTGGTGTCCTTGACAGTGACATCGGCGCCGTTCAGTGCACCCGGGAAGTATCCTCTTCCGGAGGGCTCGGTGCGCGATCCATCAGGATTCTCGCCTTTGATCGTGAGCTGCAATTCCTTGAACAGGATCGTGCCCTCGGGGAAGACATTGGTTTTCTTGTAGATCTCGTACGAACCGGGCTCCATATAGACGTTGTGGTACTCCGGGAAGCCCGCCTGGTTATTGTTCAGCGCCTCCGGCGTCAGCGGCGAACCGAGATATATCCATTCATGGAAGTTTCCCCGGAGGACGTATATTCCGGCAGGTACCGCGTCCTTGTCAGCGCGCCCTCGTTCGGTGGGGCCTGCGCCAGAACGGACGTAACCAGCGTGCCGATCGCGAGCAGCACTATCGCAACGAAAATTCTCTTGGGCATGGCGGCATTCCCCGTGACCGTGATTCCCACGGAAGGCTTACGAGGTCGTACGATCCGCGGGCTGGAAGGACTTCTCCTAAATCGTCCCTTTGTGGGCGCGGAAGAAGCCTTCGAGACACAACAATGCTCACCTTTGAAAGTGCGCTCTACCGCGCTTCTGCCGATTTTTCAAATTCTGGCTGCGAAGCTGAAGTTCGCTGGCCTTGGCGGCCGCCCAACATGGCCGACCGTGAACGGGAATTCTCCATCGTATCTCTCGTCGCTGCCTTCCGGGCACACCGTCCAGCGCGCAATGTAGTTGCCCGGCGCCGGAGGCTGGATCCTGGCGAACAACACATTCGGCGGAGCCTGCAGGCGAAAATGTATGGTCTCGACGATCCGGCCGTCGCGCATGAGCGAAATCCAGGACCGCCCATGGTTGATGGGCCGATCGAAGCGCAGCAGCAGCTCGGTGCCGCGTTCGCCAATCGTCACGTTTTGCAATGCGATGGACGTTGTTGCATCCGGCTTGGCCGACTGAGCATGGGACTGAAGGCTGAGCAAGCAGAGGACGCCAACAGAAATGGCTCGAAGAATCTGCGCGGTCATGACTGCCTCCGACGACAGGGTCAGGCGAGGCAAGATTGGCGCAGCCTGGCGCATGCATAGGTGGCGCGGCGGCATGGAACATATTCCAGGTCGGAAGACGCTTCCTTAATTCCCGGAGGGAATAACTCCTATCCGTTCGGGCGGTCTGCCGCGCCGGACGGATCCGCCGCATCTTGCGACCCGATCCCTGCACGGAGAGTCGCATGCAAGACATCAAAATTGAAGCCTCGTTCAGCAGTCCACGAGAGACGACGGCAGCGGGCGGCGCCCTGCTGGACATTGCCGTCAATCTGCTGACAAAGGGACTGACCCGTCTCGGTCTCCTGAGGAAGGATCTCGACTACCATCTGATGCGCGCCTCGATGGTGCTCATCTTCCTTATGTTCGGCTACCAGAAGTGGTTCGAGTATGAGGCTCAGGTGCTGATCCCGTTCATCAGCAACGGCCCGCTCATTTCGTGGATGTATCCCGCCTTCGGCGTGCGCGGGGCAAGCTGGTTCCTGGGCGTGTCGGAATGGCTGTTCGGTGCGCTGCTGTTCCTTGGTTTCTGGAACAAGCGACTGGGCATTCTGGGCGCTGCCGGGTCGTGCGTCACCTTCCTGTCGACCGTCAGCATCATTCCCTTCATGCCGAACGGCTGGGCGCCATCGGCCGGCGGCTTTCCCGCCATGGTGGGCAACGTGGCGTTCCTGATGAAGGACGTCGTCCTCTTTACAGCGTCCTTCTACCTGCTGAAGCAGGACGTCGAAAGAGTGATGGCGTCGCAGCAGGCCGCCGCACTCTCCAAACGCGAACATCAGTGACGGAGGTTGCGATGTCCCAAGTAGAAAGTTTTCAAGTGGTGATTCTCGGCAGCGGACAAGGCGGCAAGCATCTGGCCTGGCATCTGGCGCAGACGGGACAGCGCACGGCCGTGGTGGAACGGCAATGGGTGGGAGGCTCGTGCCCCAACGTGGCCTGCATGCCCAGCAAGAACGAAATCTGGAGCGCCAGGGTCGCCCACCTGACGGCGCCGTCAAGACGGACATGGCGAAAGTGCGACAGCGCAAGCGCGCCATGGTCGACCGCGAGGTGGCCTTTCACCTCGACGCCTACAAGAGGAGCGGCGTCGACCTGATCATGGGGACAGGGCGGTTCGTGTCGCCCAGGACGATCGAGGTCCAATTGAACGACGGCGGCACGCGCCTTCTCGCGAGCGATCAGATCGTGCTGAATGTCGGAACGCATGCGGCCATCCCGGATATTCCCGGCCTCGCCGCCGCCCAGCCGCTGACCCATGTCGAGGCGTTGGAGCTCGACTATACTCCGGCGCATCTGGTCGTGCTCGGCGGCGGATATGTCGGCATCGAAATGGCCCAGGCGTATCGCCGATTCGGCAGCCGCGTCACTGTCATCGAGCCAGGACCTCGGATCATCAGCCGCGAGGACGCCGACGCCGCGGATGCCGTGCAGCGCCTCCTGAGCGATGAAGGCGTCGAGTTCCTGGCGTCCACCCAAATGCTCAAGGTCGACGGACGGAGTGGAAAGAAAGTGACCGTGACAGTGCGCTCGGCCGCCGGCGAACGGACAATCGAGGCCAGCGACATACTCGTTGCAGCAGGTCGCATCCCGAACACCACCGGCATCGGTCTCGAGAAGGCCGGCATCGAGCTCGACAATCGCGGATACATTCGCGTGAACGAGCGGCTGGAAACGACCGCGCCCGATGTCTGGGCCATCGGCGAATGCGCGGGCAGCCCGCAGTTCACCCACGTCTCGGTCGATGACTTTCGCATCGTCCGGGACAACCTGGCCGGTGGCAAGCGCAGCACGCGTGATCGGCTGGTGCCACGTTGTCTGTTCACCGATCCGCCGCTTGCCCATGTCGGACTGAACGAACGCGAGGCTGAACGGCGAGGCATCGCGGCGCGCGTCGCCAAGCTGCCGATGAGCGCCGTGTTGCGCACCGAGGCGACCGACGAAACGCAGGGCTTCATGAAGGTCATGGTCGGCGAGGACGACGACCGCATCCTGGGCTTCACCATGCTCGGCTCGGAAGCGGGCGAGGTGATGGCGGCCGTGCAGATGGCGATGCTGGCAAAGACGCCTTACCCGATCGTGCGCGACGCGGTCATTGCGCATCTGACCTTCGCCGAGGGGCTGGGGCCGCTGCTGTCGAATGTGGCGCCTCGGCCGGTGACGAATGCCTCGTAAAGGAGCGGAGATGAGCAGCAGGACCAAGCCCATTCCCGAAGCGGATGAATCGGCGCCCCTGTCCGTGAGCCTCACCGTCAACGGCCGGCCGCGCACGATCGCGGTCGAGCCCCGGACGACGCTGCTCGACGCTCTGCGCGACACGCTGGCGCTCAACGGCACGAAAAAGGGCTGCGATCGTGGTGAGTGCGGCGCCTGCACCGTGCATATCGACGGACGCCGCGTGCTTTCCTGCATGACCCTGGCGGCGATGCAGGAGGGCCGGCGGATCACCACCATCGAAGGGCTGGAGGAGGGCGGGCGGCTCCATCCCGTCCAGGCGGCCTTCGTCGAGCATGACGGCTTTCAATGCGGCTTCTGCACGTCGGGCCAGATCATGTCGGGCGTGGCCATGATCGAAGAGGCAAAGGCCGGCTGGCCGAGCGCCGCCACGGTCGACGTGGCCCGCTCCTTCACCCTGGCGGACCTCTCGAACACCGAGATTCGCGAGCGCATGAGCGGCAATCTCTGCCGCTGCGCCTGCTATCCCAATATCGTCGATGCGATTGCCGAAGCGGCGGCGGGGAGGCGCTGACCCATGCATCGGTTCTCCCTGTCGCGCGCCGGCGATGCGGTGACAGCCATCGCCGCCCACGCCCACGATCCCACGCTCGCTTTCATTGCGGGCGGCACCGACCTTTTAGGCCTGATGAAGGACCGTGCCGCACTGCCCGAGCGGCTCCTGGACATCAACGGTTTGCCGGACATGGCGCGCATCGAGGCGCTGCCCGACGGCGGCCTGCGCATCGGCGCGCTGGCACGCATGAGCGACGTTGCGGCTGACGTCGAGGTGCGGCGGCGCTTTCCAATGATCGCCGAGGCGCTGCTGTTTGCCGCCTCCGGCCAGTTGCGCAACATGGCGTCCATCGGCGGCAACATCCTGCAGCGCACGCGCTGCCCCTACTTCCGCGACGGCGACGATCTGCCGTGCAACAAGCGCCGGCCGGGGTCGGGCTGCTCGGCCCTGCGTGGCCTCAATCGCAACCACGCGATCTTCGGCTGGTCGGAGGCCTGCGTTGCCACCCATGCCTCCGACGTGGCGGTGGCGTTTGCGGCGCTGGACGCCCATGTCATCGTGCGCGGGCGCAGCGGCGAGCGGTCGATTCCGTTCGGCGATTTCCACCGCCTTCCCGGCGACACGCCGCAGCGCGACACCGCGCTCGAGCGCGGAGACCTGATCGTCGCTGTCGAGGTGCCGGCGCAGGAAGCAGGGCGGGCTTCGCATTACCTGAAGGTTCGCGACCGGCAGTCCTA
>WNFJ01623298.1_pt2 | contig 10470 bp, 12 predicted proteins | sample 5400461 | NCBI WGS metagenome assembly WNFJ01 (sample SAMN13153349, study PRJNA577476) | soil metagenome | isolation source: 115 cm saprolite on Douglas fir-dominated hillslope | place: USA:California | collected 2013-09-17
CGTCGCGTGTGGTGGGGGCAGCAGCGGCCCCACCGGCCCGTCTGGCCCCCCCGCCGTCACGCTCGTCAACGGCGCGACGATGCCGTCCGGCCCGATCGGGTCCACGGTGGTGATTCAAGGCTCGAACTTCGGCACGGGCCAAGCGGCGGCGTCGGGCCAGGTGCTGTTCACGAAGAGCACGGGCGGCCCCGACACGGCGACCATCGCGAACCCTGGGGACTGGACCAACGGCTTGATCGTCACCACGGTGCCGAACGGCGCCGTGACCGGCAACCTGGTAGTGAAGACCTCGGGCGGGGCGAGCACCCCGTTCACGTTCACCGTCCCGGCCAAGGTGGGCCTTAACCCCTCGACGATCAGTTGGACGAGCACGACGCCGTTGCCCGTCGGCCTGAGCGGGCACGCGGTCGCTGCCGCCACGCTCCCCGGCACCGCGGCGACGAGCGTCGTGTACGTCGTTGGCGGTGCGGACAGCAGCAACGTGCCGCGCGACTCCGTGCTGTACGCGACGGTGTCGAACACCGGCGCCCTGGGAAGCTGGACCAAGACGACCGGCCTGCCCGCGCCGCGCGCCTTCGCGGCCGCCGTGGTGGCGACCTCGACGAACTCCCCCGTGACGGGCGGGTCCTACCTCTACCTCCTGGGGGGCGACAGCACCGCGAGTGGCAAGCCCGTCCAGACCGTCTACGTGGGGACGCTCAGCGCCTCGGGAGCCGTGACCAGCTGGACGACGGCCACCTCGTTGCCCGTCGCGACGCATTCGCTGGGCGCCGTGATCTTCGATGGCAACTTGTACATCGCAGGCGGGTCGGGGACTGGCAACGTGCCCGTGGCGACGGTGTATCGGGTGGCGATTCAATCCAACGGCCTGCTCGGCAGCTCGTGGACCGCCGAGCCATCGCTCCTCTCGGGGCGGAGCTACTTCGGGTTCGGCGTGAACGGCACGTTCCTGTACGCGGTGGGCGGTGACAACGGCACCGTGACGCCCAACGACTCGAGCGTCTCGGCGACCGCCCTGAACGACGTGCTGTACGCTCAGATCGACGTGCACACGGGCGATCTCACAACCGCGGGGTGGGCTTCACCGCTCCAGACCAACAAGCTCAAGAAGGCCGCCAGCAAGCACACGGCCGTGATGACCGGCGGGTATGTGCTCGTCACCGCGGGGCTCTACACCGGGGCCAGCACCGGGGCCACCGAGGAGACCTATGCCCAGCTGAATAACGACGGCAGCACGGGCGCCTTCAACGGGGCGACGGGCTCGAACACCATCAGCACGTTGTGCGGCCCCAACTGCAACATTTTCAATCATGCGGCCGTGGGCTACTTGGACGCCACCGGAGCGTTCCACGTGCTGGTAGTGGGGGGCGATAACGTGAACGCGCCCACCAAGAAGCGCGCCGGCGTCTACTACTACTGAGACGCGACAGCGATTCAAGAGCTCGCGGGAGCCAGGGCGCCGAGCTGGGCGCTCTGGCCTCCCGAGTCAAAGCCCTGCCTCGAATCGCTTCTCCCTTGCATCGAATCGATCCAGGCTGTGTCACTTCGCATCGGCGCGGCCCCATGACCGGGCTCACGCGACCGGGCGTATGTTTGCGTTGTGCAGCGACTTGCCTATCGCGCGCCTGAAGGCATGGTTGCTGCGCTGTTCTGGACCACCGCGACGTATCGAGGCAGCGATGACCATGACGACGTCACACCGGGCAGCGGGGCGAATCGGCCGTCGCATGTCACCTCAAGTCGGTATCCCCTCATCTCGAGCGCAGGAGTGCGTGGCCTAGCATGAGCGGAATCCGTGGCATCGTCGGGATGCTCTCTGCCGAACCCGGCGCTCCGAGTCCGGCAGGCGCCTCCAGTGGAACGAGCGAGATCCGCTTGGTGGTGGCGCGCCTGAGCGATTCATTCAGCGAGTTCTGGCCCGTCCTGGCGCGCGACGTCGGAGCGAGCCTCGCCTACTGGACCCCGGCGACCGAGGAGCCCCCGCCATCGGGCGCGGCGGTCGTGCTGGTAGCGTCGGGGGGGCAGGAAGGTGACGTCCCCGCCCTGCTCGCGCGGCTCGCCGCGCCGGCGGACACGCCCGTGATCGCCGTCGGCGCCGCCACATCGCACCGGATCGGGGCGCAGATCGTGGCCGCGGGCGCGGCGGATTACTTCGCCCTCCCCGACGACCGCGACGGCCTGCGTGATGCCGTGGCCGCCGCGCTGGAACGGCGCCGCGCGGCCCTCGGGCGCGCCGCGCTGGCCCACCTGGAAGCGCAGGCGTATGCGTTTCGCGAGATCGTGGGCCGCAGCCCGGCACTCCGCGCCGTGCTCGAGCGTGCCGCCCACGTCGTACCCCACCGGGACGCGACCCTGCTCATTACGGGTGAGACCGGGACCGGCAAGGAGTTGTTGGCCCGCGCGCTGCACTACGGCGGCCCCCGGGCGGCCGCGCCGTTCGTCGAGCTGAACTGTGCGGCCCTGCCTCCCGCCCTGCTCGAGAGCGAGCTGTTCGGCCACGAGCGCGGCGCCTTCACCGACGCGAAGACCGCGAAACCTGGCCTCTTCGAAGTCGCCGAGGGGGGCACGGTGTTCCTCGATGAGGTGGGCGACCTGGCGCCCGAGCTGCAGAGCAAGCTGTTGCGGGTGCTCGAGCAGAAGACGATCCGGCGCCTCGGCGCCACCGCGAGCCGCGCCGTCGACGTGCGGATCATGGCCGCGACCAACGCGGACCTGGCGCAGGCGGTGCGGAGCGGGCGGTTTCGCGAGGATCTCTACTACCGGCTCAATGTCATTCCGCTCGAGCTGCCGCCGCTACACGCGCGCGGCGACGACGTCATCCTCCTCACCGAATTCTTCCTCGACAAGTTCGCTGCCCAGTATGGGCTGCCCCGGCCCCCGTTGACACCAGCGGCACGACGCGCGCTGCTCGCCCATCCCTGGCCCGGCAACATCCGGGAGCTGCGCAACACGATCGAGCGCGCGGTGCTGTTGTCGACGTCAGGCACGCTGGCGTTGGGCGAGCTCAGCGCCGGCCCGGCGTTCTCCGGGTCGGGGGGCGCGCTGCCGTTTCCCGCGCGGCTCGCCGACATCCAGCTCGCGGCCGCGCGGGCGATGCTCGAGGCGACCGGCGGCAACCGGTCCGAGGCCGCGCGGCGGCTGGGCATCTCGCGCGCTCGCCTGCACCGCCTGCTCGAGGGTCATGCGAGCGCCGGCGATCAGGAGGAAGACACGCCGCCCGGCGGGCTGCCACGAATTGACCCAGGTGGGTCGCGGTGACGCACAGGCGCCCGGTTCGTCTCACTGTTCGACAGACACTTACGATGGCTTGCCACTTGCACCAACGGAGCGGCGCGCCTAAGAGGGGGGACTCTTCGATGCGTCCGATTATTCTCGCGGTGGTCGCGCTGGCAGCGGCCGGGGCGTGCACGTCCACCAGCGCACCCGTCAGTCCCCCGCAGCGGGCGACGGTGAACGTCATCTTCGAAGACTCCACCAACAAGCCCCTGCTCGCGACGCAGGCGAGTTTCTACGCGGTGGTAGGGCAGGATCGCGCTGTGCGGCTGGTCTATCAGGGGACTCTCCCCACCGACTCCGGTGCGGAGCTGCTCCGCTTCGAAGTGCCGAGCCTCGGGCTGTGGCGGAAGCCCGACGGCACGAGCTTCGGCCCGAACGACTCGATCAAGATCACGGTCACCGTGGTCGATCCCAAGAAGTTCCTGTTCGACTTTCAGCCCGCCGGGCTGCAGTTCAACCCCAACGATCCGGCCCACCTCAAGGTGGAGTACCTCCACGCGAACCATGACTACAACGGGGACGGGGTCATCGACTCGACCGATGCCCGCATCGCCACACAGCTGGGCCTGTGGCGTCGCGACCCGCCGGATACGCTCTGGGAGGAACCACTCGGATCCGTCCGGTTCGACGACATCGACGAGTTCGACGCGAACGTCCTTTCGTTCTGCGCCTACGCGGTCGCCTGGTAATAGGGAGGGTGGGTGTCGGTGACGAGTGCGCTGTCGGACGACCCGATCCTGGTGAGCGAACTCCGCGCTTTGGCGGAGCGGGGGCGGCACCGCGAGTTGTTGAAGCGTCTCGCGACGGTGGCCCCCGAGCTGGTGGCGCGCCGCACCGCGTTCGCGCTGCTCGCGGCCGAGGCCCACGGCCGTCTCGGGGCGCACGCCGAAGCGGAGCGCTGGGCAACGGTGGCGCTATTGAGCGCCCAAGCGCGCGGGGAACGGCACGCAGAGCTGCGCGCGCGTAACCACCAAGGGGCGATCGCGCTGGAGCGAGGCGACGTCGGGGTCGCGAACCTCCACTTCGCGGCGGGACTCGAGCTCGCGCGGGCGCTCGGGGATCACGCCGCGGCGGCGCGCTGCCTCAATAACCTGGGGATTATCGCGAACCTCCAGGGAGACCCCCGCGCCGCCCTGGCCAGCTACCAACTCGCGCTCGCCGCCTACCAGCAAGCCGGGCTGGTGCGCGGCATGGCGGAGACGCAGCACAACATCGGGATCAGCTGGCGCGATTTGCGCGTCTACGCCCGGGCGCTCGACGCCGCGGAAGAGGCCGTCCGCCTCGCCCTGCAGGTGGGGGACGAAGCCCTCGCCGCCCTCGCCGTAGCCGGGCGAGCCGAGCTGCACCTGATCCAGGGGGATGCCGAGCTCGCGGGCGTCGAACTCGCCCGCGCCGGGGCGGCCTTCGAGCGGCTGCAGCATCCGGGGGGATTGGCGGAGGTATGGCGGCTGCAAGCTGGCGTGGCGCGGAGCCACGGAGACCAGGAGGGCGCCGTCGCGCTACTGCGACGCGCCGCGGCGCTCCTCGTGAAGGGGCCCGGTAGCGCCCCCACCCTCGCCGAGATCGAGCGGGACCTAGGCGCGGCGCTCGTCGCGCTGGGCGATGAAGCGGGCGCGCGCGCCGCACGCGAGCGCGCCGCGGAACTGTACCGGCGGCTCGGCGCCGCACGGGCGGCCGACGCGGTTGGCGCCCTCGCCTTAGGGGCCAGCTAATGCCCCCGCGCCCGCTGCAGTCTGGACGGGCCCGAGACGCGTCCCCAACCCCAGAGGGCTGGGAGGACTCCTGGTCTCGGATTCTCTCGCAGCTATTCCGGAGGTTGGGCTACGAGAGATCGCGTGGCGGGTCCCGGGCGCTCCGCAACGCTCGGGGCTTGGCACTCCCACGGCGGGCACCTGGCGTACGCGAAGGCCGTGAGGGTCTGACCTCAGTGGGACGAGAATCAGGACGCCCCAGTCGACGCACGTTGCCCTACGCGCGAATCCACGGCCTCCTAGGAACCGCCGCCCACCTGCCAGTTTTTCCCCCATGCCAGCAGGCGCAACAGCGCGAGTTCACCGTCAGCGATGCCGACCACACAGGCCGCCGTGCCAATCGCTGCCAAGACTTCCCACACATCGAAGCCCCGAAACATTGCGATTGTCCCCCGACCAAGCTCTGAGCCGCTTCAGCAACTTCGCTATCGTCCAGCTGTCCCACCCACGACAGCACAGGCCCCTTACTTCTCGAACACCAGGTGGGTGTCGCTCTTCGTCACACCGGCAATGCCTTGAACACGGTTGAGGACGAAATCTTGCAGGGTCCGTGCGTCCGCAGCTTCGACGAGCGTGATGATGTCTGGCAGGCCCCAACAAATGTCGGCCGACTTGACGCCGTCGAGACGCCGCAACTGCTCCACCACCCCGGCGTTTTTCCCTGGTGCGACGTGTACAAAGACGTAGGCTTTCATGGCTGCGCCCACGCCGTAGCAGCCGGAGCGGTCGCCGCAGCCGCCCGGTTCAGCTCTAGCCATTCGGCCGCCAGCGCGCGGAACGTCCCCTCGTGGTGGTCCCACGTTCTGACGACCGCGTTCACCACCTCGACACGGACGCCCAGCAGGGTTCCGACGTAGTGCTCCCGGCGCCACCGCTTCTCCATCACACGCCCCAACACACCCGCGTCCCCGTACGTGGCGAGGGCCAGGAAGCAATCGTTCCAAGTATGCCCACTCGCCCTGAGGCCGCGCGTCACACGCTCCGGCCCCAAGGCCTCGAAGGCGGTCGTCAGTAAGGTCTTCTCTACCGGGCTCATGGCACCCTCCTCGTGGTGATGCGAACTCGCCGAGTCGGCCCCCCTAGGGCGCTACGAGGACGCTCGGAGGCGACCCTGCGGCTGCGGCTGCGGGGGCGTCCCGCTCGGCCCTTTCCCCGAACACCAGGCCCATCGGGTCCGCCTGGACCGTCAGCGCGCGCCGGAGCTCCTGGATCTCCTGGTCGGTGTGCCCGGCCGCTCGAAGCTTCCGGTTCATCGCGATGGTTTTGACTGCGGCCTGCAAGGCCCCCAGGCCGAGCGTCGCGCAGGCGGGACGAGACGCCGCGATGTCGCGCCCGAGGAGGTCGAGCATCTCCTCGTAGGAAAAGCCGAGCACCTCCTCGAACGTCGGCTGCAGCCGGTTCGCGCGCTCGGCCAGGATCGACGCGGCCGCCTGGCTGAGCGTACAGCCCGCTCCCTCGAAGCTGACAGCCGCCACGCGGTCGTCGCCCTCCTGCGCCTTGAGGTACAGCGTGACGACGTCCCCGCAGCCGGGGTTGCCGCCCGGCATCTGAACCTCGGCGTCCGCAAGCTTTCCCCGGTGGCGGGGCCGCCGGGAGTGATCCACCAGCCAGGCGATGCGTGCCTCCCGATCCATTACGGCTTCTCGATCGGCGTCTTCACCAGGTTGCCCCACTCGGTCCACGACCCGTCGTAGTTGCGGACGTTCCGAAAGCCGAGGAGGTACGTCAGGGCGAACCAAGTGTGCGACGAACGCTCGCCAATCCGGCAGTAGACGATCACGTCGTCGGCCGGTTTGAGGCCGTTCTCCTCCTCGTAAATCGTCCGCAGCTCTTCCGCCGGCCTGAAGGTGTGGGTGTCTTGGTTGATGGCCCGCCCCCACGGGATGCTCTTCGCACCCGGAATGTGGCCGCCGCGCAGCGCCCCTTCATTGGGGTACTCCGGCATGTGGAGCCGCTCGCCGCGGTACTCCTCCGGGCTGCGCACGTCCACCAGCGGCCGGCCGCTCCGGACGTGCTCCGCTACCGGCTCGCGAAACGTGCGAATGCGGCTGTCGTCGCGGTCCGTCGCCCTGAGATTGCCCTCGGGGTAGCGCGGCACGTCCGTCACGAGGGGGCGCCCTTCTTCTGCCCAGCGGAGCCGGCCGCCATCCATGATGCGGAGGTCCTCCACGCCGAAGAGCCGGAACACCCAGAAGGCGTACGTCGCCCACCAGTTGTTCTTGTCACCATAGAACACGATGGTCGTGTCGTCGCTGATCCCTTTCGACCGCAGCAGCCGCTCGAAGCGCGGCCGGTCGATGTAGTCCCGGATCAGCGGATCGTTCAAGTCCGCCACCCAGTCGACTTTCACCGCCCCGGGGATGTGTCCGGTTTCGTACAGCAGGATATCCTCGTCGGACTCCACGACGCGAACGTTCGGGTCGGCGAGGCGATCGGCCACCCACTGCGTGGAGACCAATACGTCGGGGCGCGCGTAGCCTCGCGCTTCAATCTCGGTTACCGGCGCCACGGTCTGGGGCATCGTTGCCTCCTTCTTTCCGTTTTTTGACCAACGGCCCTGCTCGAGCTCCAAAAACCAGAACGGCTGCGGTCCCACTTTTCCGGGACCGCAGCCGCTCACGAATTGTTAGTCCGTTTGCTCTATCTCACAGCCGTGCCCGTCCCGGACCCCGACAACGGGGCCCTGCTACAGCGGCAGGCTCTTGCCCTCCCGACAGTCGCAGCGGAAGCGTACGGCGTCAAGGCGAACCAGACGTTCGCCGGGCCCGCGCGAGGTGCGGGAGGCCGTATTCAACGGTGGCAGCCGGTCCGCGCGGCGGCACGTTCCCGCGCGAGGCTCCGTAGTCCTCATCTCGTCACGTCTCGGCGTCCGTTCATGGTACCCTCTCGCGCCCGGGCGGTAAGCCGCTCGACACGAGAGCGATGCCGTCGAACCATGTGGTGGCGCGCACGCCCGTGTTGTCGGTATCGACCATGATGGCCACAGCCGTGATGGTTTTCGGGGTCATGCCGAAGGCGTTGCGATAGTCCGCCACGAAATCCCGCTCCTCGGCAACCCACTCGTTGGCCCGCTGGTCTCCGCTCTCGACCACGATCGTGGCGACGCCGCTGGCGTAGGGGCTCTGGTAGACCGCGCCAACGACCTCATGGGCGGCCCAGACGTAGCAGACGGCCTGGGTGTGCGAGCTGAAGCGATCGGAGTCAAACACGACAAACAACCGCGCGGCATAGTCGTCCCCGCGCTTTTCGCGTTCGTGCTCGTTCGGCGAAAGGCTCGCCCGAACTCTCCAGCGCCACGAGATCCGACCCGTCGCTCCCGTGGGGACGCCGAGCCCGTGCCAGAGGGCCGAAGCCGCCTTGTCGCTGGTCGCTCTCAGGACCGGCCTACCGTTCTCCTGCACCACTTCGTAACGGGTGCGCCTCGGGCCGAGCGGCTCTTCCTTCCACCGGTCCTTCCATGCCGCGCGAAAGTCTTCTCGGAAGACGTGCGACGACTCCGCAGCTGCCGACGGCGGATGCTGGCGCCCCACGGCCGCCCCCGACGGAACCACGCGGCTCCACCCGGGGACGCCGAATAGGACGAGGAGCCCCAAGCTACGGCTCATTCGGCAAGGAGGGCTACTGGCAAGCGGCTAGTGCTTCATCTGATCGTGCTGCATCATCCCCGCGCCCGACTCGAGCAGCGCATCCGCGAGCCCCACCTTGAACTTCTTGCACCAGATCACCACGTGGCTGAAGCTCGCGAGATCGGTGCCTGCCGGAATCGCGATTGTGGCGACACCGGAAAAGCTCTTCACCCGGCCAAGGTACAGCGACTGCTGATCGACGCCTGCCGTGCGACTCAGGATGACAAACGGGTCCGGTGCTTTGCCGAGCGAGAAGTCCGGGGTGAAGCGCAGCACCTGCTTGCCGTTCTCGGTTACGACCTCAAATCCGCCCGACACTGTGTGATTCCCGACCCCCGTGAAGCTGCCGTGGAGGCTCTTCGACATCGCCATCGCCTCGTGCCTCATAGCGTCGTGGGCCATCGCCTGAGCGCTATCGGCCTGGGCCGCAAGCGGCCGGGCGACCGACAGGACAGCGAGCAGCATAACGCCGGACGAGGCAAGGCGGGTCAGGGAAGTGGGACGTACCGCCGGCTCCGACCGAGCATGGTCGGGCAGCCACGGGGGAATGTGCCGGGCCGACATGTCGGGGAAAAGGCGGAAGTCCCGAGATGAGAGCATTGTCATGCTGCTCTAATCTCACGGATCCTGCTGCGGCACCGACTGCGATGGTGATCGGTGCGCCCGCGCCGCCGCGACGGTCGGTCGACGTGTCGATCGAGGACGAGTACACGCCGCTACGCATTCGGGCCTAGGCGTCGCGCCAGGACTCCCCGCTGCCGAGCCGAGCGACCTGGCAGCGTGAGCGCGCCAGGGCGGGCGCCCGAGCCGGAGCCCCTTCCGGTGCCGAGACGGCGCACTAGCTTGGGCGGAGCGGCGCGCGCCAGCCCTCCGGCAATGTCTCTCGCTTGGCCACCCTGGACGCTTTCCCTGCTCCCCGCGCTTCTCACCGGCCAGGAGCTGCGGCTCGCCGCGGCCCAACCCCCCGATTCCGCGCTCGTGGTTCGGCGCGTCCACCAGGCGCAGGCGGACTTCGAGCAAACCAGACGAGCATCTCTCCCCGTCTCGGGGGGCCACTTCGGCTCGTCATGCGACGAGCGGATCGGGCGGTTCTGCTACTGGTACGACGACGCTCGCGCCGCGCCGCCCGAGGAGTCACGCCGGATCGGCGACGCCCGGGACCAGCTGCTCCAGGTGCTGGACGACGCTGCCGTCGCCGTCCCCGGCGACGCCTGGATCGCCGGGCAGCGGGTGCGCTATCTCGTCGAAGCAGGGCGCTTCCCCGCGGCGCTCGCCGCCGCGCGGTCTTGCCGCGCGGTCCCTTGGTGGTGCGACCTCCTCGCTGGCTTCGCACTGCACGGGGCGGGTGACTTCGGGGGCGCAGACAGTGCCTACGACACGGCGGCGCGGGACATGCCGAGCGACGAGCGGTGCCGCTGGGCCGACGTCTCGCTGTTGCTCGAGCGCGACCTGCGGCAGCGCTACCAGCGGCTGACGTGTGACGAGCGAGCGGCGTTCGAGGCGCGCCTGTGGTGGCTGGCGCAGCCGTTGTACTCGCGGCCGGGGAACGATCGCCGCACCGAGCATTGGGCGCGCCTCACCCTGACGCGACTCCTGGAACACGCGACCACGCCGTACGACATGGCGTGGGGCGATGACCTGCGTGAGCTGACGATCCGATACGGCTGGCCGGTCTCCTGGACCCGGGAGGCGCGGCGCGCGGGTGACGGCGCGGCGCCGTCCGTGACCGGTCACGAGGCGCAGCCGAGCTGGCCCTTCGTGCCCCTCGCCCCGACGTTCTCCGCGCCCGAGAGCTCCCGCGCCGCGGACTGGACTGC
>WNFJ01012845.1_pt1 | contig 10469 bp, 6 predicted proteins | sample 5400461 | NCBI WGS metagenome assembly WNFJ01 (sample SAMN13153349, study PRJNA577476) | soil metagenome | isolation source: 115 cm saprolite on Douglas fir-dominated hillslope | place: USA:California | collected 2013-09-17
CCGAATGGCGCGTTCAATCTTGTGAAATTTGCCGTCGACGAAGTCGTGAAGCCATCCGGCGAAAAAATTCGCATTGATTGGCATGGCCACAACGACCGCGGCCTATCCATTGCCAATTCGCTCGCTGCTGTTGCTGGCGGGGCGCACCAGGTCCACGCCGCGGCCAACGCTCTCGGCGAACGCGTCGGCAACACGCCCATGGAGTTAATGCTCGTCAATCTTCGACTCATGGGGCTCATTCAGCAGGACCTCTCCCGGCTCAAGGAGTATTGCGAAAAGGTCGCCAAAGCCACGCGCACGACGATTCCACCGAACTATCCGGTCGTGGGCCATGACGCGTTTCGCACCGCCACGGGAGTTCACGCTGCTGCGCTGATCAAAGCCTTTCGAAAAAATGATCTCGAACTCGCCAATGCGGTTTACAGCGGTGTGCCCGCGCATCTTTTCGGCCTCGACCAGGTGATTGAGATCGGCCCGATGAGCGGCAAATCCAACGTGCTGTTCTGGCTGGAGAAGCACCACATTCCCGCGGACGACGCCACGGTTACGCGCATATTTGATGCCGCGAAGCAGTCCCAGCGCGTCCTCTCTGATGCCGAAGTTTTCGCGCTTTGCACCGAGGCTGCGCGCAATTGAGCGGACAACGGTGTTGCAGGCCGACGGTGAAACGCGCTCTCGTTTGCGTTATTCTTCTGGCTATGCCGGTTCGCTCCGTTGCTTCTCCTCATGCACCGCGCCAGGCCCAAGGTTCACGGCTTCCCGACAACCCGCGAGTCCGTGCCGCTCTCGATTGGTTCACGCCCAATATTTCCTGGGTCAATGACCAGCAGGTGCGCATCACCGAAATCCCTGCGCCGCCGTTTCAGGAAGCGCAGCGTGCAGCAGCGGTCAAGGAGTTGCTGGCCGAAGCCGGATTGACAGCGCAGATTGACAAGGCCGGTAACGTCATCGGGGAACTGCGCGGCGTGAATGAAAAAGAAATTGTTGTCGTTGCCGCGCACCTCGACACCGTTTTTCCTCCTGGCACGAACGTAAAAGTTCACCGTGATGGCAGCCGCATGACCGCGCCGGGTATCTCCGATAACGGCAGCGGTGTGGCAGCGCTACTGGCTTTGGCGCGTGCCGTGCAGTTCGCGCACCTCAAGCCGCAGCGCACCATCCTATTTGTCGGCGACGTTGGCGAAGAAGGCGAAGGCAATCTGCGCGGCATGCGCGCCATCGTAGATAGCTATCGCGCGAAACTGAAAGCCGCTGTTGTTCTTGACGGCTCCGGCACCGAACACGTCACGACAAAGGCGCTGGCTTCGCGTCGGCTCGAAGCCCTGATCACAGGTCCCGGCGGACACAGCTGGTCTGACTTCGGCATGCCCAATCCGATCAACGCTTTGGTCCGCGGCTCCGTGCGTTTTATCAATACCAAGGTTCCGGCCAGCCCTCGCACAACTTTCAACATCGGCCAGATCGAAGGCGGCACATCGGTGAATTCCATTCCCCATGAAGCGCGCCTGAAAGTCGACATTCGTTCGGAGAGCGAGGACGAGCTCACACGCCTCGAATCCGCCCTTCGCGAGTGCATCATCGCAGGCGTGCGCGACGAGATGGAGTCCGCGCGCGATCGTTCGAAGGGCAAGCTGGAATGGAAGGTCGAATTGCTGGGGAGTCGTCCGGGCGGTGAATTGCCGCCGGATTCGCCGCTCCTGGCTGCGCTCCGCGCTGCTGACGAGTTTGTCGGCAATCAGTCCCGCATGGAACGCTCTTCGACGGATGCGAATATTCCGCTCTCCATGGGAATCGAGGCCATTTCCATCGGCGCTGGCGGCAACGGCGGCGGGTCGCATTCATTGCAGGAATGGTACGATTCCGCCGGCCGTGAAATCGGGTTGAAGCGCGCTCTTCTTACTATCCTCGGAATTTCCGGAGTTGCCGAAGAGAAGTCCCGATGAAAGTCCGGACGCCTCTCGCTCGATGCCTTGCCTTCATCCTCGCGCTTCTTGTCGTTGCGCTCATTGCGGCATTCCACGCGAAATCCAGTGTCGCACAAAAAGCTCCGCCCACGACTTATTACGTCCACGGACGGATTTACACCAATGATCCTGCGCATCCGTGGGCCCAGGCTATGGCTGTCAGCGATGGAAAGATCAGTTGCATCGGCAAGATGGACCACGTCCTGCTCGAATGCGGAGGCGGGCAGGAAGGCGCGGAGACCGTCCAGCTCAAAGGCCAATTTGTAATGCCCGGTTTCAATGACGCGCACGTGCATCTCGGTGGCGCTGCCGCGGACGAACTTGCTGTCCCGCTCACGGGAGTGCCTTCTGCGCAGGAAATGCAGAAACGCGTCGCCACCGCGGTCGCGCAGCAGAGAAAAGATTCCCCAATCGCCAGCAGCTCGATGCTGTCGCGCCCAAGAATCCCGTCATCCTCACCCACATTTCTGGCCACGTGGCCGTCGCGAATTCTGTGGCGCTCAAGATCGCCGAGATCGACAAGCACACTCCCAATCCGCCAGGTGGCGAGATCGAACACGATGGACTTGGCGAGCCAACCGGAATGTTGAAAGAAGACGCCGCGATGTCTCTGGTGAAAGTGCGGATTCCCGACCCCTCATCTGAGCAGCGTCGCAAGGGTATCGAGCTGGTCCTCGAAAACGTCGCTAGGAACGGCGTCACCTCCGTCCAGGATTATTCCGAGTGGGCGGATTTTCAGGTCTACCAGCAACTGAAGGAAGAAGGAAAACTCACGGTCCGCATCACGGAGTGGCTGCCGTTCAACACACCACTCAACGATTTGCAGAATATGCGTGCTCAGGGCGGTACCAAGGATCCGTGGCTAAAGACCGGTGCGCTGAAAGCGTTCTTGGATGGAGCCATGGGCTCGCGCACCGCCGCTATGCTCGAGCCTTATTCCGACGATCCCTCTACCAGTGGAATCCTTACCAACGATCCGGAAAAACTCACCGCGATGGCCATTCAGCACGACAAGGCTGGTTTCCAGCTTGCTTTCCACGCTATCGGCGATCGCGCCAATCGCATCGCGCTTGATGTCTTCGAAGCGGTCGCCAAAGCCAACGGCCCGCGCGACCGCCGCGACCGCATCGAGCACGCGCAAGTCGTCGCGCCCATGGATTTCGCCCGTTTCGCGCAACTCCGCGTCATTGCTTCCATGCAGCCTTCGCATCAGACCACCGACATGCGCTGGGCCGAGGACCGCATCGGCCGCGAGCGGATCATTGGCGCCTACGCCTGGGCCACCATGCAGAAAAATGGCGTCCGGCTCGCCTTCGGCACGGATTATCCCGTCGAGCCCATTAGCCCGTTTCGCGGTTTGTATGCCTGTGTTACGCGCGAACGCCCGGATGGCGGTCCGAGAAACGGCTGGGAGCCGCAGGAGAAAATTTCGCTCGAGGATTGCATCCGCGCGTACACCTCCGGTTCCGCGTACGCGCAGTTCGAGGATGGAAAGAAAGGCGAGCTGAAACCCGGCGAGTACGCGGATTTCGTCATCCTTTCGAACGATCTCACCAAGATTCCCCCCGCGCAGTACACCAAAACGCGCGTCCTCCGCACGGTGGTCGACGGGCGTACCGTCTATCAGGCCGCGCAGTAGACCCTCTGCTCCGCAATTCTCTCGTAGCAGGTGTCGAACCTTTCGCTTGACGCCAGCGGAGGTGAGGACTAGGCTCGCCAAAAGCGGAGGTGAGCCCTCCATGCATTCCACGAGATACGCTGCCCGGTTGCGAACGGGACGGCTCATTTTTCCGTTAGTCCTCAGCATTCTCTTTCGCGCGCCTCCAGCGCTCTGTCAGGACGGAGTCAGCGAGCAAAAAGCCATCAGCGGCAACAACGCTACGATTGTCGTGAACGTTCGCAATAGTTCCGGCGATCCGCTGCCCGTTTCTGCCGTGGTTAAGCTTTATCGGAATGGCAGCATTCCCAACGGACAAACAACCTCTGCGCAGGGCCGGGCGATATTCCTGCCTCAAAATCTTGGCGACTTCTCTGTGGTGGTGGAAGCGCCAGGGTACAAACCCGGGCGTGCGACGGTGGACGTCCCTATCCCAGTGAAAGTGGAGGTTGATGTCTACCTCCAGCCCGAGAGCGATGCGAACGGGAACTCCTCTATGAACGGTGCCTCAGGGTCGCCCGTTCTGGCACCCAAAGCGCAAAAAGAAGTCGATGCAGGCGTTAAAGCACTTCAGGAAAACAAGCTCGACGACGCTCAGAAACATTTGGATGTTGCTGCCGCACTCGCACCGAGCCACCCTGACGTCCTTTACCTTTTCGGTGTGCTTTACGTCCGGCGGAATGACCTGCCCCGGGCGCAGGAAGCACTCACCAAGGCGACACAAATTGACCCGCACCATGCCCGCGCGCTTGCCGCTCTGGGAACCGTCCTTTCGAACCAGAGCAATTATGAAGCGGCGATTCCCACTCTCGAAAAGGCTCTGGAGGTGAATCCACATTCCTGGGAGACGCGCTGGACACTGGCAAAGGCATGTTATTATCAACGGCTATACGATCGGGCGCTGAAAGAGTCGCAAAGCGCGCTGGCAGCCTCTGAGGGCCGTGCCCCAGAGATTGAGCTGCTCGTCGCCCAGGCGCTGACCTCCGTCGGCCGCTATGAAGATTCCGCGCAGACTTTGCGCAATTTCCTGCAAAACCATCCTGACAATCCCCAGGTTCCCGTCGCGCGCCGCTGGCTCGAACGACTCAGACAGGCCGGCAAGATCAAGAACAAATGATTCTCCAACCTACGCTCGCCTCCGCACTTCTCCACTGGCACAAAAGAGCGGGGCTGAGCCTTGCGGCCCAGCCCCGGAAATGTGGTTAAGTTATCGCAGGGCTTAGAAATCGAACCGCAGCGCGAATTGGATGAACCGCGGCGCGTTGTACTGCGAGTTCAGCGCGCCAAAGTTCCCGCTGCTGAGTTCCGCTTGTGTCCCCGCTTGATTGGTGAACATCGGATGATTCACTACGTTAGTCATCTGGCAGTCGAAACGCGTGCTCACGCGTTCGGTGATTTTTGTGGTCTTTGAAACGCCGAAGTCGATGTTCCACCGGTTTAGGTCGCGCAAATAGCCGCGACCCGTGCGCCCGTCTGTGACAAGATCCGGCGGGCGGAAGAATGCCACTTCAGTGTTGTCAGCATTGACCGCGCCCGCATTCGAGTACATGGTGAGCGCGCCGGTAGTTGGGTCACGGTGAACTGATGCCTTCTGGTGCTGGTTGTTCACCGGGTAATAGGCGCTGCAGTTCCCAAACACAGCTCCTTGGCCGAATTCCTGGCAACTGTTGAAGTTTATGACATCAAGCGGCAGACCCGTTGCGTAGGTCCACACCCCTGCAATGTTCCACCCGCCGATGACCTTGTTCGCGAAGTTGCTGCTCGAGAACCGCCCGCGTCCAAACGGCAGGTCATAGGTAGCCAGCGCAACGATGGCATGTCGCCGGTCAAACTGCGCCGAGCCATAATCCCGGTTGAGATTGAAGGCGTCGGAGGCCTCGTTCAAACTCTCCTGGTTCTGGCCGATCTGGTCGAACGCGTGGGAGAACGTGTAGTTAAAATTAAATGTCAGTCCCACGTTTGTCGTCTTGTGCAGGCTGAGGAATCCCGCATTGTAGTTGGAACGGCCATTGCTGCCGATGATGTACGAGTCCAGGACCTGATTCATGTCCGGGCCGCCGTTACCAGGCCCAAAACTCTCCCAGAAGTCCGTCAGATTGTAGTACAGGAATCCCGTCTGTCCATCACTGAAGTTGTTGATGAAAAATTGAGTGCAGGTACCCGCCGCGCACTGGCCGGTCGCCGCTCCCAGGGCCTCCAGGTACGGCTGATTTGGAATCCCCGATGGGTTGAAAGTGCCATTCACCACTGCGGTAGCATTGGCGCGCATAGTTTGCGCGATATTGCTGAACGCTTTAGCAAACGTCTGCCCGCCCAGGGTATGCATATACGGTACCTGTTGCAGGGAGTAGCCTTGATACAGCTTTTTGGCGTAATTGCCGACGTATCCAACTTCCAGCAGCATGTTGCCGCGGAGTTCGCGCTGGTAGGTTAGGTCAAAGGTGTCGGCGTAGCCGACCTTGCGCTTGGGATTAATCCGGAAGTCCAGCGTCTCATAGGGGCTGTTTGTACCCGGAATCAGCGGCTGGCCCGACGGAATCGATGCCAAGGATGGCATGGGAACCGTGGTTCCGTCCGTTCCAATCCGGAAGGCATTGCCTGGGTTGGAATTTACCCCAGTGGTCGCAAAGCAGGCAACCCCAGTTGCGGTGTTCTGGGGACCCGCGCAACGGAGGTTATTGCCGAAGCCGACTCCCAGCGCCGGAATCATCACGATCCCGACGCCGTTGATGCGGTCAAACACACGCGAATAGCCGGCGCGGAGTACGCCCTTGTGGCCGCCCATCAGCCTACTCACTAGCCCGTCGCCGGAAGACGGATTCCATGCAAAAGCCACACGGGGGCCAAAGTTGGTCCAATCCGGATCGTAAGGATACTTGCGTCCGAGTTGCTTGATTGGCACATAGTCCAGTTGCGGGTTGTACATTTGTCCGGCCAGTGCCTGCGTCTCTCGCGTTTGGATGTACTTGTCAAAGTCAATGACTTTGCCGGTGGAGTCGTCCACCACCATGGTCTGCTCGCCGCTGGATTCGTACGGCGGCAACTGAACGCCCCAATTAAGGCCCAACGTGAGTGTGAGAGATGGCTTGAGGCGCCAGCTATCGGAACCATAGAGCGAGTAACTGTCCACGACTGTGTGCTGCCGCAGGGGAGTGCCAACTGGGTTGGGTGAGAAATCCGGTCCGCGAGTAAAGAGCTGTTGGGCCCGCTCCATGATACCCAGAATCGAGGCGTAATCAGTGCGCCACCTTGAAGAGCTTCCTGAGAATCCAGCCGGGAACGGAATCCCACTAACGTGGCTTCCGGAAGACAGCCGTCCGATGGTAAAGACTTCGGAGGTCAATCCGCCGACCACCTTATCGTCCCGCTGGTGGTAAAAATGCTGGCTCGCAAACCGTCCGCCAAACTGAATCAGGTGCTTGCCCTTCACCCAGCTCAAGTCTTCAAAGATGCTGTAGTCCTTGCCGTTCCACAAGCGGCTGCGGGCGTTTTGCGTATCCACGTTGATCGGCTGCATGCCCACCGTAATGCCTTCTCCTGAAATGCTCAGGGAGGCGTTCGACCCGTTAGGCTGCGGAAAGCCTTCTGGTGCAGGCATCTTGGCCAGAGGGAAAGTGGCCCACTGCCACCAGTGCCTCAGATAGTCGAAGCGTGTGCTGGTGGTGAGATTGGAAGTAAGCTGTCCGGTTAGCCCGGCTACCAAGTAACGCGGTGCAAGTGGCCGTTTCGCCGTCGACGAAGGTATGCCGGACTTGTCGCCGGAGACCAAACCCCCAATGTCCACTTGGACTGGCGCGCCAAAGGTCGTCTTGTCGTATCGATAGCTGCTCATGAACTGCCACTTCTGATTGAAGATGTGGTCGAGACGGATGACGCCAAAATCTTCCCGCAGTGGAGTTGCCGCTGGTGCGGTATAGCCCAGCGTGTTGATCCCATCCGCTCCCGAGGCAAACGGATCATTTCCTGCCGGAAGGAGGCTCCAGACCGCTTTGATCGAAGGATCAAGTCCCAAACTTCGCGGATCCAGTGTATTTGTAGTTCCAGGAACTGACACGCCGGCGCAATCGGTAACAGCACCCGGGTTCAGGTTGTACTCTGCTCCCCCAAAATGGAGAATTCCAAGTCTCATGTCGCAAGACGGTACGCGTCGGGATACGTCCGTCGAGCTGATATACCGGCGCCCCTCATAATTCACGAAGAAGAATGTTTTGTCCTTCCAGATGGGTCCACCGACCCGGCCGCCAAAGCGATTGTCGTGCAATGGAGGATTCGGTTCTGTGAGGCCAGTGACGGCGCTTACAGTATGGTTGCGCGTCCACGTGTTGGCATTCAAGACGTTATTTTGTAGGTATTCGTACGCTGCGCCATGCCAGGTGTTGCTGCCACGGCGCGTTACCATCTGCACCTCACCGCCTGCGGAACGGGAGAAGCTCGCGCCAGAGTTGGTAGTCACCACGCGGAACTCCTCCAGGCTTTCGATCGGTGTGGGCACAACGGCGCGCGGAGTGGCGGTAAAGTTCGTCCCGCTGTACTGGCCGCTGCCCGCCGTGCTGTCGGTAGCGTCGCCGCCATCGAGCAGGAATGTATTCTGGTCGCTCCGCGCCCCGGCGATCTGTCCGCCCGTGTTGTCACCCTCGCCCATTGCGTTTGGTGAGCCGGGCGAATTAAAGCCGGGATTGGCAAGCGGCTGAAGAAGCAAAAGTGCTGTCGCGTCTCGGGCGAGACTGGGGATATTATCTAGCATCTTGCGGTCCATAACGCTGCCCACGGAAGCATCCATGGTTTGCAGTTCAACCTGCGCCCCGGCCACCACCTCAACCGTCTCGGATACCGTTCCAATTTCGAGTTTCGCATCCGCGGTAAGCGACTTGCCCACTTGGACATCCAGAGGCCCTATGGTCGTCGTTCGAAAGCCGTTCTTCTTTACGGAGACTTTGTAGGTGCCGGGCGGCACACTCACAAAGGTGTAGTAACCGGTATCGCTCGTTGTTTGCGTGCGAGATTCGTTGGTGGCGGCGTCCAGCAGTTCGATAGTAGCCCTAGGAACGGCACCGCCTTTTTGGTCCGTGACCGTTCCGGTCACGGTCGCCGTCGAAGAGCCCTGCCCACGCGCCAATCCTGGAACAAGGAACAAAATCACGAGCACAGCAAAAGCAAATGAGATTCTTGCATTTCGCATACGTTTTCCCCCTCCACTCTTGAAGAACCCATAAATCCTGGGAGATCAGAGCCACGACCAGACACACTCCCCGAGAGATTCCAGGTCAAGTCCTCAAAATGGTCGCAACACTCTCATTCACCACAGGATGATATTGGCGTGAAACTAGTCCCAAGGAGGGGTGTTGTCAAGGGTTTTTATTAATTTTGGCTAAAAGAAATATCAGGTTTATATGAAATGAGGGAAGATCCGCGTACTTTTCGTTTTGGAATCGCCGGCCAGTGTGACGCTACGGATTGCCGGTCCCGAGATGGAAAAATTGAAAACTGCTTCAGCTGCCGTTGGAGTAGTGCTTCACGTCCACGGTGTCGTACAACCCCAACGGTCCGAACGGCCCCATCCCGTACCCTGGGAAGCGCGTTTCAGTCCGCACCATGGACCAGAACATGCACGACTCCTCCGGCCAAAACTTTTTCTTGGGCGCGGAACGCCAGTTCTTGGGCAATTTTCTGTTCCGCTTGAATTACCAGGGATCAATGGGCCGGCACTTGCCGATGCTTGAGAACTATAACCGTACGGATGGGGAGGCCTACAACGCTGCCTTTTCCAACATTCGCCCCAACCCCCTCTACACCGGCTTCAACTATCGTTCGAACAGCGTGAGCTCCAACTATAATTCGCTCGTCGTGGAAGCACAGAAGCGCATGGGGCACGGCTTGCAGTTCCAGACCGGATACACGTACTCGAAGCTTCTGGACGTTAACTCGGAACTGTTTGCCGGCTGTTCAACCATTGGCGGCTTCACCGCGCCATACTATTACATCTCGAATAGCAGGCCAGACCTGTCCTATGGCCGGGCTGCTTTTGACCATAGACACGCCTATAAATTCAATGTGATTTACCAGATGCCCTTCCTGAAGCAAGAAAAGGGCTTCGTGGGACATGCCCTGAGTGGCTGGACACTCTCCAGCTTCTTCCAGTTGTACTCTGGACACCCCGTGGATGTCTACAATGGCAACGGGAGGTTTGCTGGGAGTGCGCTCGACGCGAACGGCATCCCTGAAAACCTTGGTGGCGATTACAATTTGGACGGCGTTTTGAACGACCATCCTGTTTTCACCGGATCGAGCCTGAGTTCCGTCTATAGCGGAAAGAGCCCGGCCGATGGGATTTTCACTGACAACAACCCAATCGGTTGCGGTTTTCCAGGACAAGCATCCACGAACACTGCGGCCTGCAATAAGGCCTTCGGAGTTGTTACTCCGAACTCACTCTTTGCAAACCCGGCATGGGCCGAAGTTCGTGCAAATGGACATGGGCCTGAGCAAGAGCTTCAAGCTGACAGAGACGATGAAGCTCGACTTCAAGGCCACAGCCCAGAACGTGCTCAACCACCCCAGCTTCGACTGTGTCAGAGGTGACGTGAGCAGCGGCACATTTGGCGCGGCGCAGTGCCTGGCGCAGAACCCCTCGGGAACCACGCTAGGGGCCCCGACGTCGCGCATTATGTCGCTGGGGTTGCGGCTGGCGTTCTAGCTTTACTTCCGCAGTTCGCAAGGACTGCGCAGAGCAAACGTAAATGTTAACGGCGGGGGAGAGTCCAACGGACTCTCCCCGTTTTTCTTTTTGCTTCGGAACCAACACGCGGCGTCAATCACTAAAAACTAAAAAACAGAAAACTACAAATTGA
>WNFJ01608962.1_pt2 | contig 10468 bp, 15 predicted proteins | sample 5400461 | NCBI WGS metagenome assembly WNFJ01 (sample SAMN13153349, study PRJNA577476) | soil metagenome | isolation source: 115 cm saprolite on Douglas fir-dominated hillslope | place: USA:California | collected 2013-09-17
CGCCGCTACAAGGACCGCGTGTCGATGCTGGTGCCGTGGCGCAGATCGAATTGATCGATCAGCTCAATCCCGGCTGGATGGTGGCACCGGATCCTGACCGGTGCCAAGCCGGCCACCCCGAATGAAAGAAAGAGGATTTTCCATGATCGAGGAAACTCGGGACCGCATCGATTACGATGAATGCGGGGCCGGTCCGACTGTCGTGCTGGTGCCCGGATCGTGCAGCACAGGCGCCGCGTGGCGGCCCGTGATCGCCGCTTGGGATAACCAGTTTCGTAGCGTGACCACTAGCCTGCTCGGGTATGGCAGAACCGCCGAACGCCGCACCGCATCCGATTCTTCCATTTCTTACGAAGCCGATACGTTGGAGTCGGTTATTCGAAGGGCCGGCAGTCACGTCCATCTGATCGGCCACTCTTTTGGCGGCTTGGTGGCGCTTGCCGTAGCCCTACGCAACCGGGTTCCTTTGGCCAGTCTGGCGATCCTTGAGGCTCCAGCGACGGAGGTGTTGCGAGACCGGAAGGAGGATCAACATTACCGCGCATTCCGCCAAATGACCGATGTCTATTTCGCCGCTTTCGAGGGGGGTAAAGCTGACGCGATCGAGACAATGATCGACTTTTACGGGGGCGCCGGCACCTTTGCGGCCTGGCCGCCGCGGGTTCGTGCCTACGCCGTGGAGACCACCCCGGTAAACATCCTTGATTGGGCAAGTGCATATGGCTTTCCCTTACCGGCGGCCGCGCTGGCTGCAGTTCGGCTTCCCATCCTCGTCCTGCGGGGCGGGGCAAGTCATTCTGCTGTGCAACGCGCCAACGTCCTGCTTAGCGAGCGACTGCGAGGGGCAACTCTCGGGGCGATCGAGGGAGCCGCGCATTTTATGATCGCAACGCATGCTAACGAGGTAGCCCGGTTGGTTGCGCTGCACGTGCATCGGGCGGAACGATCGAAAGTCCCAGCGTAACGGCCTTGGCTCAAGAGCGTTTGCCGGTATCAGGGTAGAGAACGGGGCCCGCTTTATCCCACGTGGCGGGCAGTCGTTAAACTGTTCGTAAAGGAAATCCGTAAAAATACAGCGTTACGATTCAAGCAGATTTCCCGGAGCGACCGCATGGCGTTTGGCTTTAAAGGACGCGGCCTCGCTCCCTTGCGGCTTAACCTGGGGCCAAAGGCCGTCCTGAGCACGGCTCTCCTGATCGCTGTGAATACCGCGCTTGTGATGGGTGCCGGCTACTGGTCGCTGACGCGCGACTTCGATGCCCGCGCGCAGCACGATATCGACATCAACCTGCGCACGCTTAGTCTCGCGTTTGGCGAAACGTTCCCTGAAGCGAAGATCGCAATTCGAGATGGCGTCGTAGAGCGCATTGAACTTCCGAACATGCCGGAATTTAGCGACCACAAGATTGTGGATCGGACAACCTCTTATGTCGGTGGTACCGCCACGCTATTTGTTTACGACGAGGCGTCGCAGCAGTTTGTTCGCCGAACCACGAATGTGAAGAAAGAAAATGGCGACCGCGCGGTTGGCACCCAACTTGCGGCCGATCATCCGGCGCAAACTCTGCTCCGCAACGGTAAGGCCTATAAAGGGCCAGCAGTACTGTTCGGACGCCGCTTCTACACGGCGTATCAACCGGTCTTCGGTGCAAGCGGCAGGATCATCGGCATTGCTTATGTCGGCATTCCCACGGCTCAGTTCGACAGCATGCTCTCGCAGGCGCTCTGGGCCATGATTATCGCCGCGGCCATTGCCGCCTTGCTCGTGCTCGGGATGACGATGGTGATCGTCCGCCGCGTCACCAGGCCGCTGAGGGCTGTAACGGGAGCACTGACCGTTCTGGCCGAGGGAGAGACGGATGTCGAAGTCGGGCACGTCGATCGGCACGACGAAATCGGCGCGATCGCCCGGACCGTCGGCGTTTTCAAGAACAACCGTATCGAGCGCCACCAACTTGAGGCCGAACGCATCAGTGCTGAAAAGCTTGCAATGGATCGTCGCAAGGCGGAACTCAATCAATTTGTCGAGGATTTCCGTATCAAGATCGGCGGAATCATCGAGCGGGTGTTAAATTCCTCGGAGCAATTTGAAAAGGACGCACAGCAGCTTTCCGCGACCGCACATTCGACTGCGGAAATGTCCGGTCAATCCGCCACGGCCTCGAGACAAGCCTCTGAACATGTCCGCAGTGCTGCGGCCGCTTCGAACGAGCTGTCCCAGTCGATCGTGGAAATCAGCCGCAGGGTCCAGGAGTCGAACGGTGTGACCGCCGATGCGGTCAAGCAAGCCGACGCCACCGACGAGCGGATGACGGAATTGTCGGCAGCGGGCGACCGCATCGGCGATGTCGTGAAGTTGATCACGTCGATTGCGGAACAGACCAATCTCCTGGCGCTCAATGCAACCATCGAGGCCGCGCGCGCCGGCGATGCCGGCCGTGGATTCGCAGTGGTGGCGCAAGAGGTTAAAAACCTCTCGGGCCAGACTGCAAAAGCCACCGACGAGATCAGCGCGCACATCGTCAACATGCAGCGCGCCACCGGACAATCCGTCAGCGCGATCAAGGCGATCGGGCAGACGATCGAGCGCATCAGTGGAATCACCACCTCGATTTCCTCCGCGGTCGAACAGCAGGGTACTGCGACGCAAAGCATCGCCAAAGGCGTCCAGGCTGCCGCCAGCGGCACCCTCGAAGTCGCTGACAACATCGAGCACGTTGCAAAAAATGCTCGCGAAACAGGAACGACATCGGGTTTGATGCTGAAGTCCGCGCAGGAACTTTCAGAGGTGAGCAGTCACCTCAAGGACGAGGTCGAGAAGTTCCTCGATAGCGTTCGCGCGGCATGATCACGAGGCGGCCATAGCGCCGGCCGCCGCCGCCTGAACTTCCTCGTCCGTCATCCTTGATGCGTCGATCCCGGAGGCGGTAAGACACACGGATCTGCGCGATTTCGTTCTCGTTCGGGCCGTCGGAAGCAGCGCGTCGTTTAGTAGATCACACCGGAGGACGGTTTTGGCCTGGCAAGTGTGAGCTATCTCATATTCATTTGCGGTGTTCGGGCGTAGGATGTAATGGACCATTCGATCATCTTCAACCTTACCGGTTGATGTAAGCCTTCGCAAAGCTTGAAAAGCAGATTTCTTTCACGCGCGTGGGTTCTTGATGGGCGATGGATTATTCGTGTTCGCCGCAAGATGGACTGTTGGACAGCTCGTGAGGTCTAACGATGCGTCTAAGCCCTTCAGTAAAGACAGGCGGATTGGTCCTCTCCGGCTTGCTCGTCCTGGCTCTCTTAGCCCGGACCGACGCTACCGCCGGCAGCGACTGTCCGTGTATTAACGCCGGCCCCGGGGTTTGCGTTCGCGACCCTGTCTGCGAAGCGCGCGAACGCGAGATGCGCGATCGGCTGATGCATGATTTCCATCAACGTGAGATGCGCGCGGCCCCGCATAGCGACACGATGACGGGTTTCCGGCCTCCGACGACCGCGGCTCCTGTCCCACGCAATAGCACTACGATGGATTATCATTCGCGGCCCCCAACCACACTGGCGCCGGCCGCTCCGCCGCCCCCGTTACCGCAGGCGGAAAGCGCCCGCCCGCCTTCGCTTCCAACTATTGCGCCGACGGCTCCGCCAGCCGGTGGTCACGCTCGTGCTCGGGCCGCCCCTCCTGCGGCGGATACCGGCAAAGCCACCGCCCAATCGGATCAAGCGTCGACCGGCGGCCGGCCACGGATCCTTGAAACGGGCTATGGCCTTTTGTCTGAACTCGGCAAGGAACACGAGGGTTATGGCTTGTACTCGTACGCCATCTTGCCGGCCGACATGCAACGGTCCGCGATCTTCCTTGCCGAGTTGTTCAAGGAAATCCCGGCGATCAATCAAACCGGAGCTCGACCTGCGCAACTGAATATCTTCTACGTCCCTCTCCAAAAGGACAGGGAACGGGATTTCGCGACGCTGACGCAGGCATCACGCACAAATTGGGAAAAAATGGGCGCGGATTATTCGAGATCGTTCTACGACTACAGGATCGCGCGCGCGTTACTGGACCATGTCTGCAATCCGCCGGCTGACAGCATCCGCCCGCTATGCGAGGGCGACCTGTCGAGGGGGCCTTATATCTTCACCTATGCATCGCCCGCCAGCAGCATGAACTCGGTGCCGCCACCTTTCCTGTTCGTCGATCTCAGCAACGTTCACGAGCAGGCATTCGGCGAATTTATTGCGGCATTCAGGGCGCAGGTGAAGCGTGACGACATCACCGATCAGGCAAGGATAAAGACGCTGCGCCTGACGATCCTGAACGTCGCACTCACTGCGGCGGATTGGGTGAGCCCGGTTGAGAAAGCGATCGCCGACATCGTTCATTCACCGTCCGACGACGGAAAGAAATAATTCAACGCATGAAGTACAGCCCCACATTGCTGGCTTTCGCCGCGCTCCTCGCCATCGTCTACGGCGTGTTGTTTTCGATTTCCTATCCGCTGGTCGAAATCAGCGCCGGGATCGTGGCGTTGTGCGTGCTGTTGGGCATCGTGACCTGTCTGGCCATCGCCACAATCTGGAACGCGCTCACGCGCCCCAAGACGTCCCCAACTGACCCAACTTCTCCGCCGCGGCCGGCCAGCACCAATTCTCCCACGCGTCCGTCACGGCGCCGCAAGCAATCGCAATAAGTCAGAGCTACCCCACCCGCCAGCCGACTTCGGCGGCAAAACTCTGGTAAAACTCGGGCTGATAGGCGCGTTCGGGTGTTTGCCGCACACGCTCATCGAGCCGGTGGGCGTCGTCACCGACCAGAATGCGCCAGCGTTCGGCCTTGACGCCATCGAGGATGATCCTGGCGGCTTGAGCGGCGGTCGTCGGCGCCTCCTCGCGAAAACTGCGGGCGCGTTCGAGCCCAATCTGCTGAATGTCTTCATCCGACATCGGCGTGGTGTCGATGCCCATGCCGTTGAGGCGCTGACGCGTCGCAAGGATATCATTCTCGCTCAGCCGTTCGCTGCCATTCTGGATCTTGCGGGAATTCGACACGATTGAGGTGCCAATATGGCCGGGCATCACCACCGAGCATTTGATATGCGGCGCGTTGAGCCGGAGATCGTTGATCAGGGCCTCGGTAAATCCCTTCACCGCGAATTTCGCGGCGCTATAGGCGGTGTGCGATACGCCAAGTCCGACCGAGGCCCAGAACCCGTTGACGCTAGAAGTATTGACGATGTGGCCCTCGTCGGCCTTCAGCAGCATCGGCAGGAAGCTGCGGACGCCGAGATACACCCCGCTCCAGCAGATATTGAATGTCCTCTCCCATTGCTCGCGCGTGTTGGTGAACAGGCTGCCGCCGCCGCCGATGCCGGCGTTGTTGAATAGCAGATGGATCTTGTCGGTCGCCTGCTGTTCGACTATCTCGTCCCGGAAGCGCTTTAACTGGTCCTCGATCGAAACGTCGGCGATGTGCGTGGTGACGCGAAGCCCCTGCGGCAGCTTTTCCATCTCGCAAAGCCGTTTTGTCTCCGCCATCGCATCCGCGAAGACGTCGCACATCGCGACATTGCAGCCCTCGGCCACCAGCTGCCGCGCGAGTTCGCGGCCCATCCCTGTTCCGCCCCCGGTGATAACAGCGATCTTTCCGGCAAAATCCTTCATGGGGATCGCTGACCTTTCCGTTGCAATAGTGTGAGACTTTGGACGAAGCGAGAGGATTTGAACCTAAACCGCTAGTCTCCCGGTGATCAAGGCTTTCCCGCTTCTCAAAGCCCAGTGGATTCGAAGATGACGTGATCCTTCACCCCGTCAGGCAGGTTCAAGTGGAGCGAAGACCATTGGCGACGTGGTTGATGACATCGCGCAGCCACGCATGCGCGGGCTGGTTGTCAAGCCGTCGCAGCCAAATCATCGCGGCTTCGATCGGTTTGGGCGAACGCGACAGCCGATGGAAAACAAGGGGGTGAGACCTTGTCAAGGTTTTGGCGACGTTTAAGGGAAGCACCGATACCAGGTCCGATGTCACCAGAATCTGCGCGGCCGACAAGAACGGCGCGCGCATGGCTGCTTTCAGGTTAGGCTTTGATCTTCCGGGGACGGCGTCAACAAAATCGGGTCCAAATTGAGCAGACGAGATTTCCAGTTGGGGGAGAGTTGCCAGCTTCTCCGTCGAGAATTCCTGGGCTCTCGCCGCCGGGTGGCCCTTGCGGTGCACGACACGGCGAGTTTGAGCGATGATCTTCCGAACCAACCCGCGGGCTCATATATGGCGATCTCAGCTGTACAGGTTCAATTGGCACTTTATCGAAAGTACAGGTTCGACTCGGAGGCATCGCGTGACGGGTAGTTTGACACTCATTTGGCCGGCAATGGCAGCCGCGTTTCTGGCCTCGCTGGTCGAGGCGGTCGAAGCTCTGACGGTCGTATTGGCGGTCGCTACGGTTCGCGGCTGGCGTCCGGCCGGGCTTGGCGCGCTCGCAGGCCTTGTGGTGCTGGCGCTCATCGTGGCGGCGCTTGGACCCCTGCTCGATCATGTCCCGCTGCGCCTGCTGCAGCTCGTGATCGGAATCCTGCTGTTGCTGTTCGGCATGCGCTGGCTGCGAAAGGCGATCCCGATGAAACGACGGTATTCGCGGCCGAGACCGCAGAGCTGCGCGAACAGGCCCGCCGCAACGAGGCTCGGCTCGATTGGCTCGCTGCACTTGCCAGTTTCAAGGCGGTGCTGCTCGAAGGACTTGAGGTGGTGTTCATCGTGATTGCGCTTAGTGCCGGCCGCGGCATGCTGATTCCTGCGAGCGCAGGCGCAGTTGCAGCATGCCTGCTGGTCGCCGGCGTCGGCTTTATCGTGCATCGGCCACTGGCGCGGGTTCCGGAGAACACGCTCAAATTCGCGGTCGGCGTGATGCTGTCGGCATTTGGCGTGTTTTGGACCGGGGAAGGTCTCGGCGTGGAATGGCCGGGCTCGGATTTCGCGATCGTCGTATTCGCCGTGATGTTTCTGGCTGTCAGCGGCGCGGCGGTCGTACTGGCGCGCCGCTCGAGGGCGGAGGCTTTGTCATGAGCATGCTGTCCAGCGTGTTGCGCGAGCTGGCTTCGCTGTTTGTCGACGACGGCCCGCTCGCGCTTGCAATCGTTGCGATCGTGGCAGCCGCCGGCATCATGGCAGCCCTGCTGCCGGACGTTCCGTTGGCGGCCGGCGCGATCCTGTTGTTCGGTTGCCTTGGCGGGCTTCTTGCAAACACCCTAAGCGCCGGCCGGCGCTGATTGCACCGCTGGCGCTTCGCGACCGTTGTCGATCAATAGCGCCCGCTCAGACGACCCGGCGCTCCGGTGAGATGTCATGAGAATAGTGCGTACACTCCACGATGGCTAACAGAGCGGAGTTTTTCAGCACCATGGGATCTCGCTCGCCTTTCGCTGCGCATGCGAGAATCTGCGAGGCGATTTCGGCTTTCATCGTCGACGTGCGCTTCGCTTCGGGAAGCATCGCTGTGGCGTCGTCAAGCACTGTCTTCATCAACTGGATCAATTCAGGCTGAAAAGCTGCTCCTGTTGGGTTCATGGTTGCCTCCTGTCCACGCGATCTTGGACCGCCATTCTAAGTCCCAATTTTTCGCGGGAGCAACGTCCAAATTGGCTCTGCGGCGATTTTTAATGCGCCTGATCGTCGTTGCAATGCGGCAGGGCCGTCATGACCGAAGATCGCAGCGGGATCGCGCATGCCGATCCAACCGCCGCACGATTGGGTTTTGAAAATTGCCCAGCCTCATGCGACTTCGGCTTGATTAGGTGAATATGTACCAAAGCGACAGCACCGCGCATTCAGCAACCGTTCAGTCCTTTCGTGAATTAAATTGACCGGCCTACCGAGCGGTCCCGGAGGGAGGATGCTGTTCCGGTGTGTCAGGGACCCGGATAACCCTCACCGGGCCCCGCCTCCGGGCAAAAAAAAAGCTCACCAGTCGCAAAAAGCGCTGCGACCTACCACCACGCGACGTTGCGTTCTTGCTCCCAGATTTATTGAGCGTCAAGGCCGCGCTTGTTGGTGACCAGCAGGCCGCCGGCCTCGATGGAGCGTGTTGCATATATGGAACACCCCCCTTTAAGTTCACTTGCGTACATCCGGTCCGGAACCAATCCCCGACCTCCGCTTGATGTGTATCGCTGGGCAGTAACGGGAAGTGCGGTGGTTAGAAGAAACTATTTTACGCGTCAGGCGAAGACGCTTCTCAACTTCGCCAAATCAACATCAGATCCTAATCTTGCGGCGGTCCTGATCGATAAGGCCGCCGACATGAAGTCGCGGTTGGATGAGTCCAACGCGCCCGACCCGACGCCCTTGGCGCCGGACGTTGAGCCGCCCGCGAAGTAAGGAGGCTTGCCGCGCGCAAGGCCCGGGGCTTCCGTATCTTTTAAGCAATTGCTTTAACCGGATGGCAACGGCTGGTGGGCTATTTCCTGTCCGTCACCCATCGGAGTCACCTATGGCCAAACTCTTTGCGCGCTTCATGCATGACGAATCCGCCGCCACCGCCATCGAGTACGGCCTCATTGCTGCCGGCATTTCGATCGCGATCATTGTGGCGGTCAACGGTCTCGGCAGCAACCTGAATGGCATGTTTACCTCGATCAACGGCTCATTGAAATAAACTACGCAGTAATCGCAAGCAGCCCGCGCTCGGGTGCGGGTTTTGCTTGCACGCGGCGCGTCGGATCGCCCCGCCGGGTTCATGCGGGACCAGGTTGCGCTTTTTTTGCGGTGGAGAGTTGTTCGCGTTCGCCGCTTGCGATGATTTTGAACACTGTCATCCGGCAGCGCTCGCTGTAGCTGACCCGAATTGTCACGCGGCGCACGCCGTTCGAGCAAATCTTCGAAAAATCAGAAGGTGACGCTTGGGCCAGAGACCCTACTGCGCAAATTTGACGGTGGAGACTGGCCACTTTCCGTCGTGGCCCCTGATCGAGATTCGAAGGCCGTGCAATTCGTCAAGCCAAACCTTCTCCACCGTCCCGGCCTTTCCATCGGTGAGGATCACGGCCTTGCCGACAAGCTCGGTCTGGGCTTGCTCGAACGCGCCGAGGATTGTCGACGCACGGACCTTCGCAGTTGGCATGGGTGACCCGGAATCGGATGCGGAGCGGGTCGCTGTTTGCATTTGAAAGGCGCAGAAGTCGTGACCGGCCCGCGGCAAGCGGGTGTCCGGCCCGCGCGGAACTCCCCAAAAGGCCGTGAGCGCCCGGCCACTTCCGAAAATGGCGGCCAAAGCGGAGATCTTGCAGGTATCCGTTATAGATCGTCGGGACCCTTAATGCCTGCCCGCCTTAGATCGCGAAGAAGTTTTCGCACCAACACCACGTTTGTCTTTTGCAGCTCGTGATTATTGCCAAATTTAAAACGGTTGCGTTCAGTTACGATCAGGCCGTCGTTGCCTTCGGACAGGATAGCCCGCTTCTTCAATCGATCTACCCGGCGTCTAATCGTCTCTATTGGCAAATTCAGGAATCGAGAAAGCCCTGATCGAGAAATGCCTTGCTTGATCTCATCAGGCTCAACGGCATGCACACTCGAGAACTTTTTATCAAGCTCGGAATCTTTCATGACATTCAGCACGTTCGCATTCAGAATCGCATGGATGATCAGCAGGTCAAGCGGATCGAAATCGTAGTGGCGAAATAATTCACTGATCGAACACAACACGTAGGCAAGCGAGTGTCTGGAGACCGTTCGTATCAAATCCGAGGATTGCGCGTCGCCCATCGGTGACACTTCCCGCACGTCTGACCAAAATCAAACTAAAATAATCGCGCCAACAGTACCGCCTTTTGCAGGTTCAAGGCTACCCAAAATGGGTAGAGCCAAACTTGCCAAGATCAGCTTTTTCACAATTATCGGAGCGATGTCGGCACATCCTGAAAAACGGAAGGATCGTCGAGTCGAATTTTCACGTGGCATCAACTGTCACATGTTGGCCATTGACGGGACTTGGCGCAGAGCTTGTCTGATGATGGACGTTGCGCCAGGCGGCGCGAAACTGATCGTCACCGAATCTGCGGAAGGGCTCAACTTAAAGGAATTTTTTTTGGTTTTGTCTAGCACAGGTCGCGCATTTCGCCGCTGCGAGCTTGTTTGGATTAATGGTGATCAACTCGGCGTTCGCTTCCGCGATACCCAAGCGAAATCAAAGACGGTGCACCCGAGGAAGACGAGGTAACGTGCGCACTTCAAGGTCAAACTTGTCTCGAACGTCACAGGGACGGTCGCCGACGTTCGCAGCGCCAAGCGCGCGGGCAAAAACGGCAGAACGGGGTAGGGTAAGAACCGCCCGTCAGAATCACGTCAGAATCGCAGACGGGAAAGTAAGGGGATTCAGTAGCTTAGTTGGTCGGAGCGAGAGGATTTGAACCTCCGACCCCTAGTCTCCCAGACTAGTGCGCTAACCGGGCTGCGCCACGCTCCGATGCCGTTCCCTTAGCTTCG
>WNFJ01297436.1_pt1 | contig 10467 bp, 7 predicted proteins | sample 5400461 | NCBI WGS metagenome assembly WNFJ01 (sample SAMN13153349, study PRJNA577476) | soil metagenome | isolation source: 115 cm saprolite on Douglas fir-dominated hillslope | place: USA:California | collected 2013-09-17
CCTAAGCGTGCACACACTCTCTCGTCCACGCTTCGTCTTGATCACAATCCGCGCCCGCACCAGGTAGGCAATATGTTTTGAAATCATCTGCTGTGAGAGCGCAAACGGTTCCGTCAATCCATGCACAGAGGCAGGCCCTTGTGAGAGTCGTTCGATCATCGCCCTACGGGTGGGATCAGACAAAGCCGCAAATGTTGTACCCAATCTATCCACAACCATATGGTAGTGGATTTTCTATCGGTGTCAAGTATGAATTTTGCGATCCCTGATTGCTGCTCCCTGATCTCTAAACCCTGGCACCTGCGCTAATTTATATTCCCCCCACGAGCCGCGTATCGCAGCCGGGGTGCACGGTTTAAAAAAAGGCTTCCTCAAGCAATTACTCATTAACCTGACGATTACAGTGCGCACCGCAACCTGCACAGGAGCGCGGCCGGCAGGGTTGAGGCGCTGGCATCCGGGGCCGGAGGAATGTGGATTGCCTCTGGACCGTGTTCTGGATGTATCACCGGCTTGTTGGGCAAGTGATCTTCGCCAGTTGGCTCGCTACGACTTTCACGACGAGTGATAAATCGCCGAGGCACTTTTCTAGCCACGACAGCTCTGGAAACGTGGTTTGTCCTGTTCTCGTCAATTAACAACGGAGCCCCACCTGTCCGATATGCCGACTTCCTCGTCCAAGCGGATGCCCAAGCGTCACCAGCAAGAGGGTTAGCACGCCACGGGCACATTTTCCAGTACCAAAAGCACTCTCCCAAAGTGAGCTGCTCAACTACAAGTAGCCTGCTTCAAGCGCCTTCAGCACGGCCTGTGTCCGGTCTCTAACGCCCATTTTCGAGAGGATGCTCGAAATGTAATTCTTCACCGTTCCTTCGGCAATTGTGAGACCATCGGCGATTTCGCGGTTGCTGTAGCCACGCGCGATCAGGCGGAGAATCTGGACTTCGCGCCCGGTCAGAGGTTCGGGCGTGTCTGTACTGGGAAAATCGCATTGAATCCGATCCAGGTTGTTTAGCAGGCGTTCTGTGATCGTAGGATGCACCAAAGTTCCCCCGCCTGCAAGAGTGCGGATTGCACTCGTGAGTTGGGCCAGGGAAACATCTTTGAGCAGATATCCTTTGGCGCCCGCCATGAGCCCACCGAGGACGAATTTGTCGTCGTCGAATGTTGTGAGGATCAGTGTCGGCGGAAAGTATTCAGATTGCTTCAATTCTTTCAGAACTTCGAGCCCGTTTCGCTTCGGGAGATGCATGTCGAGGAGCACCACATCCGGCTTAGCTTCGGGGATGATTCGCAGTGCTTCCTCTCCATCTTTTGCTTCACCTACGACATCGATGTCGTCAACCATTTCTAGGAGTGTCTGAATTCCTTGACGCACGAGAGTCTGATCTTCGACGAGGCAGACGCGAATCATACTGTGCCTCCAGAGAGAGGCATCCACGCAGTAAGTCGAAAACCTTTAGCAGGTTGCGTCTCAATCTCTAGTCTGCCGCCAACCTGTTCAAGGCGCTCTCTCATGCCGATCAAACCGTGTCCAGGCTGCACTTCTTTGGAACCCCGGCCATCGTCCCTCGCCTGTATCGCAATGCCGCTGTCCGTACCCGCAAGCTCGATCCAAAGATTGTCGGCAGCAGCGTGGCGAATAGCGTTCGTAATGATCTCCTGAACACATCGCAGCACGGTGTGTGCCCGCATTGGATCATCGACAACCAGATCGTCTGCAATCAGAAGATGAATCTGAGGTGCGGTAATACCCGCTACAAGTGCTCTCAACGCCTGGGAGAGCCCGATCGGATCTTCGCCACGCAATGTGCTTACGACGTTTCGGAGGTCGGATAACAGCAGCTTCGTCACAGATTGCGCCCGTTGAATCTGGACCAGCGTATTCTCCCGAGCGAGGAGGCTGGCAGCTTCCAAGTTCAAGCTGAGTGCGGTTAAATGATGGCCGAGCGTATCGTGCAATTCGCGCGAGATTCGCTCGCGTTCTGCCAGACGGCTGGTATTTGCCAATAATTCACCAGTTGCCCGTAATTCATTGTTGGCCCGAGCAAGGCCCGAACGGGCGCCTGCCTCGCTTGCTGCAAGAAAGCAACTGAAGAGCGCCAGAATTTGGAATCCTACGTAGGTGGTCATTAGACCCAGCACGGTGCGTGGTGGCCAGCTTACGGCAAGGATGGCACCCATCAATACAGCTTGTGCCGCAACCCAAAACAGGGCATGACGGAGCGGTATAAACCAGCCGAGTTGCGCGGCGACGAGAACCAGTAAGGTTCCTTCATGGCCGGTGCAAACAAGGGAGATCATGATCAGCGCGGTGATTGATTGAATTACCAACGAGGCAAGTTGACGATAGTGCAATCGCGGAGAGTCTGTATTCCACCGTGTCAGCCCGAATGTAGCGCCGAAAATAGAAAAGCAGGCCAACCAAAGACCGTAACGAGGTTGACGCAGCAGGTCAGGGGCCTGAACAAGCCTGGAGAACAGCGGCAAACCTGCCAGGAACCACGTGAGGAGACCGGCACTGCGTATAAGTCCCCGTGCCCCAAGGCTCATAACGATATTTTAGGCTTCGGCGGGTCCTGCGGCACGTGCCAAAAGTCATGCCCCTATCGAATGACGTTCAGCACTGCCTTAGCCTGAGCGTTTAACCCTACGATTGTTTGGTTTAGCGTCCGCATTTTGGATCGCTGACTAGGAATCCTATAGTGGAAACTTTCTGGCAAGATCTGAGATACAGCCTCCGAGCACTCCTGAAGCGGCCCGGCTTCACGATCACGGTTGTGGTCACTTTGGCCTTAAGCATCGGTGCCAACGCAACCATCTTCACTTGGATCAAGGCGGTCCTCCTGGAGCCTCTACCCGGTATCAAACACCCCGATCAACTGGTTGAAATATGGGGTGCGACTCGCCGCAACTCCGCGCTCTCAACCTCCTACCTCGACTACTTGGATTTCCGCGACCGCAATGTCGCTCTCTCGGGTGTGACCGCCCACCAGATACTGTCTTTCAATTTGGGCCGCGGCGCGAACCCGGAGCGTGTGCGAGGAGCTGTCGTCTCCGGCAACTACTTTGAGGTACTCGGGGTAAAAGCTCTCATCGGGCGCACTTTTCTTCCTGAAGAGGACTCGACACCCAACTCGCATGCGGTCGCGGTGATTGGCTATGGGTTGTAGCAGCGCAACTTCGGCGCTGATCCACATATACTCGGACGGACAATAACCCTCAACGAGCACGATTTCACAGTGATCGGCGTTGCTCCCTCGGATTTCGCGAGCCCGTTCGCCGGCATTGCCATCGATGTCTGGACGCCGGTCATGATGAAGGACTATGTGGCACGTCCTCATTTCTCGCTCACCGATCGCGGCAGCCGATGGCTGATGGTCATGGGCCGTTTGAAACCCGGCGCGACGGTCGCGCAGGCACAATCGAATATCGCAGCAATTACGCGGCAATTGGAAGAAGCATATCCCCAGACAAACGAGCAATTGGGCGTTGAGGTTTATTCAGTTGAGCATTCGCCCTATAGCTTGAAACAGAACCTTCACTCGTCGCTCATAATTCTGATGGCGGCAGTTGCTGTTGTGCTGTTAATCGCCTGCGCCAATGTTGCTAACTTGTTGATCGCGCGGGCGACAGCGCGACACAAAGAGATCGCCGTTCGCGTGGCCCTGGGCAGTAGCCGCCTTCGACTGGTGCGGCAAATGCTGACCGAGAGTTTGGTGCTTGCTTCGCTCGGCGGCGCAATCGGTCTAACGCTCGCTTTCTGGACGACCCGAGCTCTTCCTGCCTTCCTTCCCCCATACAGCGCTGGCAGCCATTTCAATACTCGGCCCGACGCCACTGTCTTCGCATTCACCGCCGCATTGACGGTGATTACGACGCTGCTCTTCGGTCTAGCGCCCACCCTCCAAGCTTCGAGGCCGGACCTGGCCACGGCTTTGAAGGAAAATACCATGCTGATCGGGCGCGGACAGCGCAGAATTTCCCTGCGACACGGATTGGTGGTTGCTCAAGTTGCCCTTTCGACAGTTGCACTGATCAGCGCTGGACTGTTCCTTCGCAGTCTACGGGAGGCATACAAGGCCGATCCTGGATTTGATCCGAACCACGTTTTGCTCGCTTCATTCGACCCGTTCCTGAGTGGCTACGATGAAGACCACGGACGAGAGTTTTACCGCCGCCTCGTCGATAACGTCAGAACGCTGCCGGGCGTACAATCGGCAACCCTGGCGCGACGCTTGCCGCTCACCCTGGGCGGCATTGCGTTTGCGAACATTACGATCGACGGCTATGCACCGGCGCGTGACGAAGATATGCGGCTCAACTACGAGACCGTTGGCCCAAACTATTTTCAGACCATGCGTATCCCATTGGCGAATGGCCGAGACTTCGATGAACGAGATCGCGAAGGCTCTCAGGGGGTGGTCATCATCAATCAAACTATGGCCCATCGTTACTGGCCTAAGGGCGACGCTCTCGGCCAACGTCTCAAGCTGACGAACGGTTGGCTGGAGATCGTGGGCATCGCCAAAGATGTGAAGAATCGGAGCTTGAACGAGTCCCCACAGCCCTTCTTTTATCTGCCACTGCTACAAGGCTATCGGTCGGATATGATTTTGGTCGTGCGCACGGCAATGAATCCTGAGCAAGCCTTTCATGCCATCCAGTCCGAAGTCGCCGCACTCGACACGGCAATACCCATTTTCGATGTCAGAACTCTCGAAGAGCACATCGGTATCTCGCTTTTCCTACAACGCATGGCCGCAACCTTATTGAGCATCTTCGGTCTGCTCGCGCTTTCACTTTCCGCCCTGGGGCTCTATGGCGTTATGGCGTATGCAGTGAGTCAGCGTACCCGCGAGCTGGGAATTCGCATATCCGTAGGAGCACGGCAGAGCGATATCTTAAAGCTTATCCTCGGGCAGGCCTTGATGTTGGCCGCAATCGGGATGACCGGCGGTCTGATCACGGCATTCGCCGTGACTCGCTTTTCAGCCCATCTGTTATATGCAATCAGTCCTGCCGATCCTGTGACCTTCGGATTCATTGTGGTGTTGCTATTCGTGGTCGTGCTGGTTGCAGGCTACTTCCCAGCACGGCGCGCAACCAAGATCGACCCGATGATTGCACTCCGCAGCGAATAGTCCTTCGAATCCTGTACGGAATGAGCAATGAAGCTTGACGAAGACATTTCCACGCGACTTTGACTGCACATCGCTCATCTACTCAGCCAGCAGCAATGGAATCAGATGCTTTCACTTATGCGGGAAACATTACGATTGCACTGCACTGACCAGGAGAACCACTTGATCCATCTGATTCAGGGGAAGGCACTGCTTCCCTGTTGGAAGTAAGGATTCCCGTTTGCTCAATCGTATCTTCAGAGCGTTTCGATACCGCGATTTCCGCCTGATGTGGCTAGGCGCATGCGTCTCCACTATCGGCACGTTCGTACAGCAGTTCGCGCAAAGCTGGCTGGTCTACGATCTCACCAAAGACCCATTTTATCTTGGCCTAGATCTCTTTCTCGGCCAATTACCCATCATTTTGTTTTCTCTGTTTGGCGGCGTCTTCGCAGACCGCAAGGACCGGCGCAAGATGCTGCTCGCCTCGCAGTACATCCAAATGACGTGCGCCTTCCTGCTCGCGATCCTGTTCTTCACTCACGCTGTAAGGGTCTGGCACATCCTGACGCTTTCCTTCGTCGTAGGACTCGGCCAGTCCTTTGGCGGACCCGCATATTCGGCATTGCTGCCGGCCCTTGTGGGACCGGAAGACCTCTCCAACGCTATCGCCATGAATTCCATCCAGTTCAACCTTGCACGAATCCTCGGCCCCACCATCGGCGGTTTGGCGTACACGGCGTTCGGCCCGACCTGGTGCTTCACTCTGAATGGTCTCTCTTTCGTCGCGGTCATCGTCTCGTTGTTCATGATCCAGGTGAAACATGTTCCGCCCAAATCGCACAAGCCCATTCTGCACAGCATGCGCGAGGGCATCCGGTTCATCCGTAACCGCGAAGGCATGGAGTCGCTTGTCGTGCTTGCTTTTTGCACTACCCTCTTCGGATTCTCGCTTACCGGGTTCTTACCCGTCTTTGTCCAGAACATCTTCCACAAAGGTCCGGAGACGTACACATTGCTACTGGTTTTCTCCGGCGCGGGATCGGTATGCGGTGGGCTGATCGTGGCCGCCATGGAAAAGCTGAAACAACAGGGGCGAGTCGCGCTGCTGATCCTGATTGTGCTGGGAACTGCTACCGCCGCATTTGCCCTGTCCAGGTGGCTTCCGCTCTCCTGCATTCTGATCTTCGTGGGAGGCGCGGCGATCATGGCCTCGGCGTCCCTCATGCTTTCGCTCGTTCAGTTGATCGTGACCGATGAGATGCGGGGCCGGGTGATGAGTGTGTACAACCTCGCCTTTCGTGCTGGAATGCCCTTGGGGAGTCTGGCCCTAGGAAAATTGATGCCTATTCTCGGGATTTCATTCACTATGGCCGGTACCGGATGGATGCTAGTGGCTGTCTCGCTTTATTTCCTGTTAGTGAAGCGCGGAGTCGCTACCTTTAGGACACCTGCCGAAAGTCATGTTCAAATCGAATGACGTTTAGCACTTCGCGCGGGTGAGTCTCCGTAGCATATTGCTGCTGAGGAGAATCCACCATGTACAAACCGATCAGCGCGATTCTGACGGCGGCTCTGCTCATTATTCCTGGAAAAATATGGGCGCAGACGCCTTCTCATACAGAACACTCCAATATTTCTCCCACTCAGGTGAGCTTCTACAGCGTGCCTCTGGCATGTCCGGCGGCACGTGGTCTCGGGTGTGGGAGTGCCGCCAAACCAGTCCTGCGGGCGCTCGAAAAGAAGAGCACTATCGAGGAAGCCTGGCTTGACCATGCGGGAACCACTCTCGCGATTGTCTGGAAACAGGAAACCAATGCCGACTCACGTTCGGCGGTGATTCGATCTGTTGCGGACGATCGCGGCATATCGTTGCTCGAACTGCGCGGGGAGCAGCGAGATAAGGGTTTGAAGAGCTTCACATCCGGGAAGGGATGGTATCGCGGCGACGAAGTGGACCGCCTCAGTGAGGAAGAGGCGGGGGTCATCGCCGACCGTCTGATTCGCAGGGCAGCATTGAAGGCGCCAACGATCGCGGACAAATCGGCGACATTAAAAACCGCCATCACCAACTTGATCCGGGAGCGACTTACCAACTGCACGTCGGCAGAGTGCCGTGAGGATTGCCACAAGAAAATGGTGGAGGTTGCGCGCCAAAATCTGAACGACCAGGAATTCAATGCTCTTATGGAGGCAGAGAAGCAGGGCGCTCGTCCTGTGGGATCTGAACAGTAACTGCTCAACGATTTGGCGTGGTGCTCATTGCAAGGCATCCCTGTACTGCGCCATATTCTTCCGGTGAGCGACCGCAAGCAGCTAAAAGGCGGTACAGTTCGAGTGACAATCGTTGTTCGAACGAGTCGAGCTTTGGTAAGGCGCTCACAATGCTGGCTGCCACGGTATCGAGATCGATCCTGTCGTGAGTAATCATGCTGCTTACTCTCCTTGTCGAACAATCTGAATCCGATCGCCCGACACGTTGTCCGGTATCAGAGTGCGCCGGGCTTTGTCCACTAGACGCAGGGTGTGGCGATTTATGCAGTTGTTCAAAACATGTAACCGATATCCGAAGCGGCGGTTGGGTAAGCGAAGATCGTAGATTTGAGAGCGGTCGCAGTAAGGCCGTTTCTCATGGCAAGTGCAATCACATTGATTACTTCTTCGGCATGAGGACCGACTAAATGCGCACCCAATATTCGGTCAGACTCGTCTTCGACTAGCGTCTTGAAGCCATACACAGGTTCCGCCACGCGTCGCGCCGTGTAACACCCGCTTGTTTTCTCCGACTTTACGTGAAACTGAAGACCTTGCTTGAGCGCCGCCGCCTCCGAGAGGCCGACGGTCGCGATCGGCGGAACCGTGAAGGCCACGCTGGGCACTCCGGTGTAATTCGGCTTGTGTTGATTTCCCTCCAACAAGTTCGCCGCGACGATCTTTGCATCGTGACTTGAAACCGGCGTCAACGGCGGACCAACCTGCGCCGCATCACCTGCCGCATAGACGGCCGGGTTCGAGACACTCTGCAGAAACTCATTAAGGCGAATTCGACCTTTCTCCGTCTCAACGCCGGCTGCCGCCAGATCGAGGTCTTCGAGAGCAGGCGCGCGCCCAGCGGCATGGACGACCAAGTCGGCTGAAATGCTGATCTTATCGCCCTTCGAGGAAGCTCGAACCAGAAAGCCATCGGCGGTCTTCTCGATCTTCTCAACCTGGGTGCTCGTGTGAACGGTTATCCCCTGGGAGGTAAACCTTTCCAGCAACCAATCGACCAAGTCGGGATCAAAACGCGGCAGTATGCGCGTTCCCCGCTGCAAGATCGTGACTTGAGCGCCTGCACGTGCGGCAATATGCGAAAACTCCGAAGCAATGTAGCCGCCGCCAACCATGACGATGCGTGAAGGTAGTTGATCTAGCGAGAGAAAGGCCTCGCTATCGATCAAGTGTTGTTCGCCCGGAATTCCGAGCCTCACCGGCTCCGCGCCAGCCGCAATCAGGAAATAGCGGCTTTCCAGGCGATCGCCATCGACCTCAAGCACGTTGTGGCCTGCGAAACGTGCCCGGCCTGTGAACGCATCTATACCTTTCTCCTCGTATTGTTGCCTGTTATCTTCCGGGACCGGGTCAGTAAAAGTGCGCTTGAATGTCATCAGTTCTGGCCAATTGATGCTGCAATTTCCCGTCACGCCACGGGCCCGCATGCGGTAGGCGAGATCAACGGTTTCGGCACCAGAGACCAGGACTTTCTTCGGGTCGCAGCCGCGTAGTGCGCAAGTGCCGCCGAATGGCCGAAAATCGATGACTGCTACCCGCCAGCCAGCGGCGCGAACCCGCATGGCAACTCCCATGGCCGCAGTTCCGGATCCGACGATCACCAAATCATAGGTACGTACCAAAGCACTGTCTCCTTGATATCGTTGACATCAACCCGCGCAACACGACAGTTCCTTCACATCCTTGGTGAAGGTCTGTGCCGCGAGCTTCAATCCCTCAACCATGGTCAGGTACGGGAACAGTTGGTCGGCGAGTTCCTGCACGGTCATCTTTGCGCGAATTGCTAACGCCGCTGTCTGGATGAATTCTCCCGCTTCCTGTGCCACTGCCTGCACGCCGATCAAACGTCCGCTCTCAGCTTCTGCAACCAGCTTGATAAAACCACGGGTATCGAAGTTGGCAAGCGCGCGCGGGACGTTGTCGAGCGTCAGTGTGCGGCTATCAGTTTCTATGCCGTCATGGCGCGCTTTCGCTTCGCTATAGCCGACCGTCGCAACCTGCGGATCGGTGAACACAACCGCTGGCATGGTGGTTAGATCGAGAGTTGCATTTCCTCCGGTCATATTGATGGCCGCACGGGTGCCGGCTGCTGCCGCAACATAGACAAATTGCGGCTGGTCGGTGCAGTCTCCGGCGCCATAGATATGTGGCACACTAGTACGCATGCCTTTGTCGATGACAATCGCACCTTGCGCATTGACGGCAACGCCTGCCGACTCCAATCCCAAACCATGCGTGTTGGGGGTTCGGCCAGTGGCAATCAACAGCTTGTTTGCACGCAGTTCGCCGTGCTCGGTCGTGAGGACGAATTCGCCATCTGTGTAAGTAACATGACTGGCTTGGGTTTGTTCCAGCACCTCGATACCCTCAGAGCTGAAAGCTGTGACGAGCGCCTCACCAACGGCTGGATCTTCGCGAAGCAAAAGCGTATGACGAGCCAAAACTGTCACCTTGCTTCCCAGCCGCGCGAAGGCTTGCGCCAGTTCCACTGCCACAGCCGACGAACCAATCACAGCTAGACGCGTGAGAATCGTATCGCTCGCCAGCGCATCAGTTGAAGTCCAATAAGGTGTTTCTTTCAGTCCCGGAATGGGCGGAATAGCAGGGCTCGCGCCGGTTGCAATCAGGCAGCGGTCGAAGGACACTTCGTGCTCGCCACCCTCGTTGAGGCGAACGACGAGATGGTGATCGTCTTTGAACCGCGCCTCTCCTTGCAACACTGTGATTGCCGGATTGCTGTGGAGGATGTTTTCGTACTTGGTATGCCGTAGCTCCTCAACGCGCGCCTGTTGCTGGGTCAGCAGCTTGTCACGCTGAATTGCCGGTTCAAATGCCGAAATGCCGCCGTCGAACGGGCTCTCCCTGCGCAAATGGGCAATATGGGCCGCTCGGATCATGATCTTCGATGGGACGCAGCCAACATTGACGCAGGTCCCACCAATCGTGCCGCGCTCAATGAGAGTGACGCGCGCTCCCAACTCGACAGCTTTGAGTGCCGCCGCCATTGCAGCGCCGCCACTGCCAATCACGGCGACATGAAGGTCTGCTTCACCACTACCGGACCTGTCCTGTC
>WNFJ01744699.1_pt1 | contig 10467 bp, 12 predicted proteins | sample 5400461 | NCBI WGS metagenome assembly WNFJ01 (sample SAMN13153349, study PRJNA577476) | soil metagenome | isolation source: 115 cm saprolite on Douglas fir-dominated hillslope | place: USA:California | collected 2013-09-17
CTCCGAGCGCGGCTGCGGCAGCGCCTTCTCCATGATGTCCAGAATGTGGAGCCGCGCGATGCGCGCCTTGTCGAGCGCCTGGGCGACAATCGGGAAGTCGAGGCCCTCGATCTTGATGTCCATCTGAATCGAGGTCACGCCCTTCCGCGTGCCCGCCACCTTGAAGTCCATGTCGCCCAGGTGATCCTCGGTGCCTAAGATGTCGGTGAGGATCGCGACGCGCTTCCCTTCCTTGATGAGGCCCATGGCGATCCCTGCGCAAGCGGACGTCACCGGCACGCCCGCATCGTACAGCGCCAGCGAGCCGCCGCACACCGTCGCCATCGACGACGAGCCGTTGGACTCGAGGATATCCGACACGATGCGGATCGTGTAAGGGAACTGGTCATAGGGCGGCAGCACCGCCTGGACCGCGCGCTCGGCGAGTGCGCCGTGGCCCACTTCGCGCCGCGACGTGCCCCGGATCGGCTTCACCTCGCCGGTCGAAAACGGCGGGAAGTTGTAGTGCAGCAGGAACGACTTGGTGGTCTCCTGCGCGACGTCGATCGAGTCGATGCGTTGCTCGTCGCGTGACGTGCCCAGCGTGACCGACACGAGTGCCTGCGTCTGGCCGCGCGTGAACAGCGCCGAGCCGTGCGTCCGCGGCAGCACCCCAACCTCGCACATGATGCCGCGCACAGTGTCGAGATCGCGGCCGTCCACGCGTTCGCCGCGTGACAGCACCTGCTCGCGCATCGTGTGGTACTCGATGTCCTCGATGGCGTGCGAGACGTCCTTCGTGTTGTCGGGGAATTCGGTGGCGAGCTGCTCCTGAATGGTCGCCTTGAGAGCGGCCAGCGCCTGCGCCCGCTCGCTCTTCTCCGGCAGGTTCAGCGCCTCCGAGATGCGCGGCTCGGCCAGCGCCGCGACGCGCTCCTTGAGGCCCGCGGGCGGCTCCACCTTGGTCCAGTCCATCTTGGGCTGGCGCAGCGCGGACGTCAGCTCGCCGGCCGCGTCCAACAGCTCCTTGATGCCTTTGTGCGCCACTTCCAACGCCTTGACGATCTCCGCCTCCGACAGCTCCAGCGCCCCGCCCTCGACCATCACGATCGACTCAGCCGACCCGGACACGATGATGTCCACGTCGGAGAATTCGAGCTGCTGGAAGGTCGGGTTGAGGATCCAGCCGCCCTCCACGCGCCCCACCCGCACCGCGGCGACGGGTCCGTTCCAGGGTACCTTCGACATCGTGAGCGCCGCGGACGCCGCCGTCACGCCCAGCACGTCGGCGTCGTTCTCCTGATCGGCCGACAGCACGTAGACGAAGACCTGGACCTCGTTCTTGAAGCCCTCGGGGAAGAGCGGCCGCAGCGTCCGGTCGATCACCCGGGCCGAGAGGATCTCCTCGTCGGAGGGGCGACCTTCGCGCTTCAGGAAGCCGCCCGGGATCTTGCCGGCGGCGTACGCCTTTTCGCGGTATTCGACGGTCAACGGGAAGTACGGCAGGTTGGCGACTTGCTCGGATACGGTCACGGCGGCCAAGACGACGGTTTCGCCGTACTGTACGAGGCAAGAACCCGCGGCTTGCTTCGCCAGGCGGCCTGCCTCGAGGCGGAGAGGACGTTCCGCGAACGTCCGTTCAACGTGCTTCATGATGAGACCTGTCTAGAGCGTCTAGAGCGGGATGAATACGCCGAGCGCCCCGGTGCTCTTGCCCGGGGGCGACCTGCGCGACGCCTTGACCATCTAATGGCGGAGACCCAGCTCTTCGATGAGCTGCCGATACTTGTCCAGGCTGGTCCGCTTGAGGTACTCCAGGAGCCGCCGGCGCTGACTCACCATCATCAGCAGGCCGCGCTGGCCGTGGTAGTCCTTCGCGTGCACCCGGAAGTGGTCGGTGAGGGAGTTGATCCGCTCGGTGAGCCGCGCGATTTGCACTCGGGTGGACCCGGTGTCGTTTTCGTGCAACCCGTACTTCTGGACCGGCGTCGTCTTGTCGTACATCGCGTCAGATTCCCTAATTGTCGTGAGCGCGCTAACTTACCCGGGCCGAACACCATTGTAAAGCCCTAGATGACCATCGCACCCACCGATCTCGTCGGGCAGACCCTCGGGCCCTACCGACTCGAACGCCTGCTAGGCCAGGGGGGGTTCGCCTGGGTGTTTGTGGCCCGGGAGAACGACGGCACCCCCGTGGCCCTCAAGGTCCTGAAGCCGCGCTACGCCGGCGACCCGCAGTTCGAGCAGCGCTTCCGCAACGAGAGCGAGACGGCCGCCAAGCTCGAGCATCCGAACATCATTCGCATCCGCTCGGTCGGGAAGACGGGCCAACACGTCTATTTCGCCATGGATCTGTGCGCCGAGAGCCTCGGCAACAGGATCGCGCGCGAAGGCCCCCTGCCCGAGCCGGAAATCCTGAACATCGCCCGCGACATCGTCACCGGCCTGCAATTCGCCCATGCCCAGGGCGTGATCCACCGCGACTTGAAGGTGGACAACGTGCTGCTGCATTCCGACGGCAGTGCCGTGATCACCGACTTCGGCATCGCGCGCGCGGTGTCGGGCTACGTTGCCTCGACCGGGGTCAACATGACGATTGGCACGCCCCACTATCTCTCACCGGAGCAGGCCCAGGGGCGGCCGCTCGATCCGCGCACCGATTTCTACGCCCTGGGCGTGACGCTCTACAAGGCGGCGAGCAACGAAGTGCCGTTCATGTCCAACGACTGGTTCGAGCTGGCGCGGATGCATGTGGAGGAGCCGCCCCCCTCGCTTCGCAAGAAGCGGCCCGAGATCTCGAAGCGCTTCGAGCGCGTGGTGTTCAAGTGTCTCGGCAAGCACCCCGACGACCGCTACAAGAACGCGACCGAGCTCCTCGAGGACCTGACCGAGGTCGAAGCGCGCCGCTCGGCACCAAACAGCAGCTGGCGATCACGGGCGAGCTGCGCCCGCGCTCCGGGCCGCGCGTGCTGGTGATCGCCGGCTTGGCGGTGGCGTTACTGCTGTTGATCGGGCTGGTGGTTAAGCTGATGCGGTAAACAGGCGGCGAACGGCCTCCACAACTCGCGACCACAAGCCAGAAGCGGAGACCGTGAGCGTGGAAGGCGTATCGGGGACCTGTACGGTTTCCCGCTTCCCGCCGCCTGACAACGCTGCTGCCGCAGCGCGCCTCAAGTGTGGCTCGTAGGCCTTGGGGAACTCTCGATGCGCGAGGCGAATCTCGAAACCGGGCCGGTCCGGTGAACCCACCAGCTCGACCATCCCCGGCGCTGCGCGCTCGATCACGTCGATCACCGGCCGTAACCCTTCCGCCTTGCCCTTTCCCCTATCCCTGTAGTACGCCTCCGCCACTGCCGCGACGACGCGCGCGGCCGTCTCGCGCCCCGCGACGTAGGCGGCGAGGACGTCGTTAATGGAAGAAGCTGCGGACGACATCGTTCCCGATCGCGAAGATCATCAAGCAGACCAGCAGGACGAAACCGATCTGTTGCAGGCGCAACCGCACGTTCAACGGCAACGGACGGCGGCGCACGCCCTCCGCCAGTACGAATGCCACTTGCCCGCCGTCGAGCAGCGGGATGGGCAACAGATTGAGCACGGCCAGGTTCACTGAGAAGAACGCCAGGAAGTCCAGGAAGCGCTCAAACCCGAGTCGCGCCATCTGCCCGGAGACCTGGGCGATGAGAATCGGCCCACCGACCTCGCGCACCGACAACTGACCGAGCAGGAGGCCCTTCACCATGCCGACGATGATGCGCACCCGGACCGCAACGTCTTCCGCGCCCGCCCGTGCGGCGCCGGCCAGCGTTTGCCGCACGTGCATTACGGGCAGGTCGCGTTCGGCGCCGATCTGGCCATAGATCTTGGGGTGCGGGGGAATCGAGTCTTTGTCCTCCTGCCGCGCCGGCGTCACGACCAAGTGCACTACCGCGTCGCCGCGCAACACGTCGAGGTTGACGGGCGTGTCCGGGTTGCGCCACAGCACGTGCAGCACGACGCTCCACGACCGTGCCGTGTCGCCGTTCACCCGCACGATCATGTCGCCGACCCGCAGGCCCGCCCGGCTGGCGGGCATCCCCGGCACGACGACGCCCACCCGCGGCGGCTCGAGCCAAGTCAGCGCCCGGAGCAGAGCCAGGCGCGTCGTCGCGCTGGAATCGACGTTCACGACGAGCGGGACGGCACGGCCGGCGACGTCGAAGCGCAGCTCTCCGCCGTGGTGCAGCACGGCCTTCTCGATCGCATTCAGACTGCGCACGGTGTCGCCGTTGATACGGAGGATCTGGTCACCGGAATGCAGCTGCGCGAGCGGCTCGGCGCCGGCAGGCAGCTGGGCCGCGGCGACCGAATCGATCCTCGTCGTCGCCACCTCCGGCGTGCCGATCGTCGCCGCCATGGTGGCATAGATCACGAAGGCGAGCAGGACATTCATCGTGACCCCCGCCAGCAGCACGACGAGCCGCGCCCACACAGGCTTCCGATCGAAGGCGCGGGCCGGATCGACCGTGTCGGTGGGCCGGCCGCCTTCGAGATCGCCGGCGATTCCCTCCTGCTCCTCCATGCCCGCCATTTTCACGTAGCCGCCCAGGGGCAGCATCGAGATCCAGTACTCGGTCTCGCCGCGGCGTACGCTCACGAGTGGCTTGCCGAACCCGAGCGAGAACCGCAACACCTGCACCCCCACGGCCTTCGCGGCGATGAAATGCCCCAGCTCGTGCACGAAGATGAGGACGGCCAGCACCACGATCACCGCGCCGATGGTCAGGAGCATACGGCCTCCTCGGCGAGCCGCCGCGCTTCGGCGTCGGCGGCGAGCACGGTCGCGAGCGACGCCGCGGGCACGGGGTGCCAGCGGTCGAGCACGGCCGCGATCACCTCCGCGATCCGACCGAAGGTGATCTTCCCCTCGAGGAACCGGGCCACGGCGATTTCGTTGGCGGCATTGAAGGCCGCGGGCGCGGTCCCGCCGGTCACGCCGGCGGCGCGGCCCAGCGCGTAGGCGCGAAACAGGTCGGGGTTGAGCGATTCGAACGTGAGCGCCCCCGCCACGATGGGGTCGAAGCGCCGCGTGCCGCTGTCGGCGACGCGGGCGGGATGCGTGAGGGCGTAGAGAATCGGCAGCTCCATCGTCGGGAAACCCACCTGCGCCAGCACCGATCCGTCGACGAACTCGACGAAGGCGTGCACCACCGACTGCGGATGCACCACGACCTGCACGGCGTCGTACGGCAAATCGAATAGAAAGTGTGCTTCGATCACCTCAAGCGCCTTGTTGACCAGGTGCTGCAGCGCTTCGGCGACGGTGGCGGTCGCCGCCCGGCTCGCTTCCCACGTCCGAAACGGCCCGCCCGACGCGGTGAGGATCAACCGCGCGACCTCCGCCGGCCGGCGCCCGGTGATGCACTGCAGGACCGCGCTGTGCTCGGAGTCGACGGGCACCACTTCACCGCCGCCCTCACGCGCCGCTTGCCGCACCAGTTCGCCCGCCATCACCAGGGTCTCTTTGTTGGCCAGCGCCACGCGTTTGCCGGCGCGCAATGCGGCGAGCGTCGCCTCGAGCCCCGCCGCGCCCACGATGCCGTTCACCACGATCTGCGCATCGGGGTGGGTCGCCGCCTCGATCAACGCCTCTTTCCCCTTCCCCCTTCCCCTTGCCCCATTCTCCCCGTTGACCAAGCCAACGAAGGCCGGCTGCCAGTCTCTGGCCTGCTGCTCGAGCAGCTCGCCGTTGGAGTGCGCGGTCAGCGCCACCACCCGGAAGCGTTCGCGTTGCCGCGCCAGCACCTGCAGGGTGGAGCACCCAATGGAGCCGGTGGAGCCGAGGATTGCGACGCCGGTGGTCATATCAGGCCGAACAGCTTGAATAATCCCGCCGCTGCGGGAATCACGAAGTAGAGCGAATCGAGCCGGTCAAGGACACCCCCGTGCCCCGGGATGAGGTGGGAGGAGTCTTTGACGCCGGCTTCGCGCTTGAAGAGCGATTCAGCGACGTCCCCGACCTGCGCCAGGAGTCCCACCATCGCCCCCATTGCCCCGAGCTCCCAGGCGTGCAGGTGCCAGCCGAAGCGCGTGAGCACCAGCGGGCCGATCACGAACGATCCGGCGAGCGCGCCCACCAGGCCACCCACGGCGCCCGCCCACGTCTTGTTGGGTGAGACCACGGGGGCGAGCTTCGGCCCGCCGATGGCCGTGCCGGCCGCCATCGCGGCCGTGTCGCAGATCCAAGTGAGGGCGAGGGGGAACAAGACCAGCGAGCAGAAACGCGGGCAGCGCGGACGCATACAACGCACCGAACACGGTCACCGACACGGCCGCCAGCGGGTGCCGGTCGGGGCCGCGGGCGCTGAGCGCGGCGCCGAGCACCAGCATCAACCACAGCGCGCCGGCGAAGATCAAGGACTCAGCCCAATGCAGCTCGGAGCCCCTGGCCCAGTAGGTGGCGAGCGGGATCGCCGCCGCCGCCAGATACCCGGGCGACGTGAGCGCCGCCACGCCCTGGTGCCGCGCGAGGGCGTAGACCTCCCGCGTTCCCAGCACCCCCAGGACCGCCAACAGTGCCGCGAGCACCCAGCCGCCCTGCCAGATGATCAGGATGGTCAACGGAATGGCGACGCCGGCGAAGGCGATGCGCTGCAGCAGGTTCTTGGACATCAGGCCGTGACGTTACCGAATCGCCGGTCGCGCCGCTGATAGTCGAGGATGGCTTCGAACAGGTGCCGCCGCGTGAAATCTGGCCACAGCACCGGCGTGACGTACAGCTCGGCGTAGGCGAGCTGCCACAGGAGGAAATTCGACAGGCGCCGCTCGCCCGAGGTGCGGATCAGGAAATCGGGGTCGCCCCAGGGCGCCGTGTAGAGGTGCTGCTGGATGGCGTCCTCGTCGAGGTCCTCGAGCCGCTTGGTGCCCTTCAACACCTCTTCGGCGAGCAGCCGCGCGGCGCGCGCCAGCTCGGCGCGCGACGAGTAGGAGATGCAGAGGTTCAACGCGAGCCGGTTGCCGCTCGCCGTGTCGCGCTCGGCGCGCTCCACGGCCGCGCGCGCCCCGGGCCCGAGCCGCGTGCGATCCCCCAGCACGTGCACCGCCACGCCCTGCCCGCGCAGCTCCGCCACTTCTTTGGCGATGTATTCCTCCAGGAGACTCATCAAGGCGGAGATTTCGCTGGGGGGGCGCTGCCAGTTTTCGTCGGAGAACGCGAACAGCGTGAGGACTTCGATGCCCGCTTCGATCGCGCCTTCCACCGCTTCGCGCACGGCCTTCATGCCGGCGCGGTGGCCGAGCGGCCGCGGCAGGTGGCGCTCGCGCGCCCAGCGCCCGTTGCCGTCCATGATGACGGCGACGTGGCGCGGAACGGCGCCGTTGAGCTTGAGCTGCGAAAGGAGATCGTCGGACATCTCAGACCTCGAGGATCTCCGCCTCCTTCGCCTTCAAGGCCTCCTCGATCGCCTTCAAGTGATCGTCGTGCAGCTTCTGCGCGTCCTTCTCGCCATGCTTCTTCTCGTCTTCCGGCACGTGCTCGGCCTTCTTGATCTTGCCGATGGCGTCGGCGCGCGCGTGCCGCACGGCGACGCGCCCTTCCTCGGCGTACTTGTGGACCACCTTCACCAGCTCCTTGCGGCGCTCTTCGGTGAGCGGCGGCAGGGGGATGCGGATGATGTTGCCGTCGTTGGACGGGGTGAGCCCCAGCTCGGACGCTTGAATCGCCTTCTCAATCGCCTTGAGCAGGCCTTTGTCCCACGGCTGCACCGTGAGCAGCTTGGGCTCGGGCGCCGCGATGCCCGCCACCTGATTCAACGGCATTTCGTTGCCGTACGCTTCCACGCGCACGAGGTCGAGCAGCGCGGTGCTCGCCTTGCCGGTGCGCACGGTCGAGAACTCGCGCCGCGTCGCCTCGACCGCCTTGTCCATCGACTGCTTGGCAGCCTTCAGATGGTCCGCAATGGTCATTGGACGATCGTGCCGACGCGCTCGCCGGCCAGGACCTTGGCCGTGGCGCCCGGTTGGTTGATGTTGAACACCACGATGGGCAGGTTGTTCTCCTTGCACAGTCCGAACGCGTTCGCGTCCATCACCGCGTACCCCTTCACGAGCGCCTCCTGGAAGGTGAGCTCGGGAATGAACTTGGCCGTGGGGTCCTTGCGCGGGTCGGCCGTGTACACGCCGTCCACGTTCGTCGCTTTCATCAGGACCTGCGCCTCGATCTCGAGCGCGCGCAGCACCGCCGCGGTGTCGGTGGAAAAGTAGGGGTTTCCCGTCCCGCCCGCGAAGATCACCATGCGGCCCTTCTCCAGGTGGCGCACGGCGCGGCGCCGGATGTAGGCCTCGGCTAGCTCCTCCATCCGTATCGCCGTCATCACGCGCGTATCCACGCCCTTCTTCTCCAGGATGTCTTGCAGCGCCAGCGCGTTGATCACGGTGGCCAGCATGCCCATGTAGTCGGCGGACACGCGGTCCATCCCCTGCTGGCTGGCGGTGGTGCCGCGCAGGATGTTGCCGCCGCCCACCACGAGCCCCAGCTGGACGCCGGTCGCGGCGACCCGCTTGAGCTCATCGCCGACGCGGTCGATCACAGCGAAATCGATCCCCGCGGCGCGATCGCCGGCGAAGGCCTCACCCGAGACCTTCAGCAGCGCCCGGCGGAACTTCAGCTCTTTGGCCACTCAGTCGGCTCCCAGCTCGAAGCGCGCGAACCGCCGGACCTGGACGTTTTCGCCCGTCTTGGCGGCCAGCGCCTTGACGAGGTCGCCCACGGTGACGGAGTCGTCCTTGACGAATTTCTGCTCCATTAGCACGGTCTCCTCGAAGAACTTCTTGAGACGGCCCTGGATGATCTTCTCCCGCATCGCCTCGGGCTTCTTCTCCTCCACGGCCTGGGCCTCGAAGATGCGGCGTTCCCGCTCGACCACCTCAGCCGGCAGGGCTTCCTTGCTCACGGCCATCGGCCGCGCCGCCGCGACGTGCATGCACAGGTCCTTCGCGAGCGCGCCAAAGTCGTCCGTGCGGGCCACGAAATCCGTCTCGCAGCCCAGCTCGACCATCACGCCGATTTTGCCATTGTGATGGATGTAGGACGCGATCAAGCCCTCGCTCGCTACCCGCTCAGCGCGCTTGTCGGCCTTGGCGACGTACTTCACGCGCAAAATCTCCTCGGCTTTGGCGAAGTCCCCGTCCGCCTCCTCGAGCGCCTTCTTGCAATCCATCATGCCGGCTCCCGTCTTGGCGCGGAGCGCGGCGACCTGCGTGGCGGTGATTGCCTTCTTCCCCACGGTTTCTCTTCCCCTCAAGTTGTGAAAACGCCGCCCTCGCAAGCCGGACGGCTCGATGGGCGGCGGGTGAATGTGTGCGGCGACTCCCCGCGGTTCGCGGCTAGGATTCGCCCCCGGCACCCGGCTCGCCCGCGGCCGGTGTCTCTTCCGTCTTCATCCGGGCCGCGATCGCCTCGGGTTTGGGCCGCTTGCGGCGCGCCGGCTTCTTCTTCTTGCGATCGCCTTCCACTTCCGCCTCCACGCCCGTCTCCGTGGAGTACGTGGTCGAATCGCCGTCCTGCGACGAATCGTGCAGCGGCACCTGGCGCCGCGCTTCGCCGATGACGTCGGCCAGCGCCGTCGTGATCAGCGACACCGAGCGGATCGCATCGTCGTTGCCGGGAACCGGCACGGTGATCAAGTCGGGATCGGCATTGGTGTCGACGATCGCCACGACCGGAATGCCGAGCTTGTTCGCTTCGGCGACCGCGATGCGCTCCTTCTTGGCGTCGATCACGAACAGGGCGCCGGGCAGGCGGCCCATGTTCTTGATGCCTGCGAGGTTCTTATCGAGCTTGACGCGGTGATGCTGGAACAGCAGCTGCTCCTTCTTGGTGTAATTCTCGAACTCGCCCTCGGCCGAGCCCTGCTCCAGCTCCTTGAGCCGCTTGATCTGCTTCTTGATCGTCTGATAGTTGGTGAGCGTCCCGCCGAGCCACCGCTCCGTCACGTAGTAGGCGCCGCAGCGCTGCGCCTCGAGCTCGACCACGGCCTTGAGTTGCTTCTTGGTGCAGACGAACAGGATGCCCTCGCCGCGCAACACGACCGCGCGCAACAGCTCCTGCGCCTGCTCCAGCTGGCGCAGCGTCTTCTGCAGATCGATGATGTAGATGCCGGAACGTTCGGCGAAGATGAACCGCCGCATCTTCGGATTCCACCGGCGCGTTTGATGGCCGAAGTGGACCCCTGCTTCCAGCAATTCCTGCAACTGAGGCTGCGCCATGCACTCCCTTTCCGGGTTTTGACTCGTCCGCCGTCGTCATCTCCGCCGGTACCCTGCGCCGCAGGGACCCACCAACGGATCGAACGGCGTGTGTGTTTACCGCTTGCTGAACTGGAACCGCTTCCGCGCGCCCGCGCGGCCCGGCTTCTTCCGCTCCACCGCGCGCGGATCGCGCGTCAGCAGACCGTTCTCACGCAGCTTTTTGCGGTGCCGCTCGTCGGCCAACACGAGCGCGCGCGCAAT
>WNFJ01515556.1_pt1 | contig 10466 bp, 13 predicted proteins | sample 5400461 | NCBI WGS metagenome assembly WNFJ01 (sample SAMN13153349, study PRJNA577476) | soil metagenome | isolation source: 115 cm saprolite on Douglas fir-dominated hillslope | place: USA:California | collected 2013-09-17
GAGGGAGGAAAGAGAAACGAAGAAAATCAAAGTTGTCCTGAGCATCGCCGCATTGGCCGCTTTCATGGCGTTGCCGGTCTATGCTCAGCACGGTGGCGGACATGGAGCAAGCAGCAGTACCATGCATGGAAGTTCGTCTTCGACGCACGGCAATTCCGCCGATGCTAAGGCCGACAAAAGTTCGTCGTCCCATGGACCGTCCTCGGTTGGTGAAAAGCTGACCGACAACACTAAACTGGCCGCCAAGCTGCAAAGCCTGCTTCCGCCGGGAACCGACTTGCAGACCGCGGCCAGCGGGTTCAAAAACCTGGGCCAGTTTGTGGCCGCGGTGCATGTCTCGCACAATCTCGGCATTCCTTTTGATCAATTGAAGGCCAAGATGATTGGGCCGCCGAAGGAAAGCCTGGGTCAGGCCGTCCACGCTCTAAAACCGGACGCTGACTCCAAGACGGAGACAGGCAAAGCGACCAAGCAGGCGAAACAAGATATGGACGATTCAAAATCGTCTTGATTCGCTGACAACAAGCTAAACTGCAAAGGCGGCCATCCGACCGCCTTTGTTCTTGCACGAGTGTTTAGTTCGCCATCGGCGTTCCGGTTAAGGACTCCAGCACGCGGACCGGCGCTGCTTCCGGACTCACCAGCGCCTGCGGGGGAATAATAAAAGTCTGTTCGAGTGCGAACTGGCCGGACATCACGGCGTGAGGAACACCGTCGGTGTAAACCATCCAAAAACAGCCGGGCGGAAACACCACTTCACGTCTGGGTGAGTTCTTCTGGAAATCCGTATTCTCTTTGAGCCAGTCATGCAGGTAGAGCATGAACTCGTCATAACGCGAGCGGTCGCGTACCGGCAAGCCCATCCTGGCGCCGGCACGCGCCAGAGCCCGGCCCATCGTGCCGCGACGCGGGGGATCCAGCCGGTGTGCCTGCATGATCCCGGGCACAAAGGCATGAAAGGGCGCGCCCACCCTCCAGACGCGGCCCGCGGAGGGATTGATGTTGACGAAGACGCGCAAAATTCGTCCGCCATGAGTGGGCCTGGTGGGAAAAGCGTCCACGTGCAGGAGGTCATTTCGCTTATGCAGCGGCAGCTCCCTGCCCTGTTCCTCGAGCGGGCGGAAGCTCGCAAAGTCCAGCTTGAGCCGGCCCGCATAAGGCGCAAGAAACTTCGCGACAAACCGCGCAGCCTCCTGGGAGAAGCGCCGCATCACGCGTTGCAGGCGCTTGCGGTCGGAAGCGTCGGCAAAACCGCGGAGAACGTCGCTCGCCGGGCGATACGAGATGTTTTTGTGGAAACGCGACTCGGCGGCGTTGCGCGAGAGCAGGAACTCTCGGTCGTCCTCGGGAAACTCGAACGGAACTTCACGAAAAAACAGGACTTGGCCGCGCTCGAGTTGATCACAATACCAGCGGGCCTGTTCCGGGGCATAGCCCTTCACTTCAATGGCCTGTGAGGCAATGTTCTCGGCTGCCATGACGGTACCCATCATATCTCTTCGCGACCATTCTTCGGATGCTGGACCGCTTTCACGGACGCTTCCCGTCCGGGGCCATGGCTTTCTCGATTTCGCCGACGATCTGTTTGACGGATGGCGCCAGGTTTCCCTCCGGATCCAAACGCAGGTACTCGCGAAACTCGGCCAAAGCGAAGGGCAAGTCCTGACGCTCCAAATAAACGTTCCCCATCAGAACGTGCGGTCCGGCGTAGTCAGGATTGATCTCGATCGCCCGGCGCGCGTGGGGCTCCGCTTCCTGCCATTTCCCCAAAGCGCCAAAAGTACGTGCCAGCTCATAGTGGGCCTCGGCCGATTCCGGATTGAGATCCAGGCTGTGTTCCAGCGCTTTCCGCGCGCCTGTGTAGTCGTGCTGCTCGTTCATCGCGGAGCCCAAGCCCAAAAACGCCTGGGCATTGCCCGGCTCCACTTTCGAGGCTTCGCTAAAAGCCTCCTGGGCGTCGCTCCATCGCTGCGCTTGCATGTAAGCCAACCCCAGCAGGACGTAGCCCGGCCCGTACCAGGGATCGATCTTCAGCGCCTTCTTGAATTCTTCAACGCTGGCCGCGGCATCGTGCTTGCGGAAAAGAAGTTCCTGAGCCCGAGCCAGCGTCTGCTGCGCTTCAGGGCTCGCGGGCCTGTGAGTGCCGGCGAAAGGCGTCGACGCCGGCCCGTCGCCGGCTGGGTCGCTCTGCACGGCTTCTTTCTGCAAAACTTCTTTCTGCAAGGCTTTTTTCTGCAAAACAAGCTTCGCTTCTCCGCGCGGCGCCAGCGTGAGATCAACGACAAAGTACGCCATGGCATATCCGGGGGACCGCGCACTCACGGCGAAGAACTCTCTTCCTCCGTTCTGGCCGATGGCTTCCAGCCGGTGGAAGGTGAAGTTGCCCTTGGAATCGGTTGCCGTGCGGGCGACCTCCGGTTCATGCGCGGGCGCCGCGTACCGGCTGGACACGATCTGCAAGACCACAGGCACTCCCGCAGGGGCAGGCTGCCCGCCGAGACGCACCTGGCCGGAAATCTGTCGCGCGTCTGGAGCTTGGCTTGGAGAGGCGGGTTGGGCTTGGATACTCGCAAGACCGAAGGCTACCGCCAAGGGTAAAGATTGAAATACCGCAAAATTGCGCATAGGAATGACGACTGCCTTCTATTCTACAGCTCCGTCCGAATGGTCTGTGGCGCGGAGCTTGATGTGTGTACCGTTATTTGTCCAATTTGCGCGTCTCGGATTCAATGTGATACCTTCCGCTTCGCTAGTCATTTCACTCAGATCAAGAGGGGGAGAGAATGGCCTTGATTGTGATTCTGGTGCTGGTTGTCCTGGCTGTCCTGATTTTGGCCGGCATGTACAACAGCCTGGTTCAGCTTCGCGTGCGGGCGGACTCGGCCTGGTCAGACATTGATGTGCAACTCAAACGGCGGCATGACCTGATTCCGAATCTGGTAGAGACGGTCAAGGGCTACGCCGCCCATGAAAAAGGGACTTTCGAGAACATCGCGAAGTTCCGTTCCCAGGCGATGCAGGCCACCACACCCGCCGACAAGGCGCAGGCGGAAAACCAGCTGAGCGGCGCCCTGAAGAGCCTCTTCGCCGTGGCCGAAAATTACCCTCAGCTCAAGGCTTCTGAGCAGTTCACCGAACTGCAGACCTCGCTGAACTCCATCGAGGACAACATCCAGAACGCCCGCCGCTACTACAATGCCGTCATCCGCGATTACAACACCCGGGTGCAGTCATTCCCGGTGAACATCATCGCCGGCATGTTCGGCTTCCAGACCAGGCAGTTCTTTGAAGTGGAGGCTCCCGAGGACCGCCAAAACGTACAGGTCAAATTCTGAGGGATGAACAGCAACTCCAGCGCGCGTTTGCTTCGGGGGATTGGTCCGGCGATTCTTTTGCTTGTCACTCTCCTTGCCGCGGTTCCCGCCTGGGCACGAAGCTATCGCGTCTCTAATTTCGAAAGCACGATCCACGTAGATGACGACGGCTCCGCGCGGCTAAGCGAGAAGATCACCTTCGTTTTCGACGGCGAGTTTCACGGGATCTATCGCATCATTCCGGTGGACTATCCGGGCCCTCGCGGGACCAACTATTCGCTCTTTATCAAGATTGGCCGCATCGCCGATGAGAGCGGCTCCCCGCTCAAGTACGAGAAGCACACCAGTAAAGGCTTCCTGAATCTCAAGATTTTCGTACCCGGTGCCGTGGACACGACCAAGACGGTCAACATCGAGTACTCCGTCGCCAACGCCACCAAGTTCTTGGAAGATCATGACGAGTTCTACTGGAACGTGACTGGAAACGATTGGCCTGTCCCCATTGGGAGCGCGTCGGCCACGGTGTTCTTTCCGCCCCAGGCCAGCGGTTCGCTCAAGGCCCAGGCATTTAGAGGCGCTTACGGATCGGCGGAGCCTGCCCGGTCGTCCGTGGAAGGGCCGACGGCCAGCGCTGAGGCCACCAATCTGCCGATGCGCGGCGGCCTGACCATCGATGTCTATCTCCCCAAAGACGTGCTGCACGAGCCCAGCACGCTGACCAAAGCGGGACGGTTTGTGCGCAGCAATCCCATTCTGAGCCTGCCGCTGTGGGCTTTCGCCGTGATGTTCGCCCTGTGGTGGTTCAAGGGCCGCGATCCTGATCCCGGCATGTCGGTGGCCCCCATGTATGCGCCTCCGGACAACATGGGCCCGGCGGAGGTGGGAACGCTGATCGACGACAGCGTGGCTCCGCGCGACATCACCTCGGTGCTGGTGGACCTGGCGGTGCGCGGCTACGTCAAGATTGTTGAGGCGGACCATAAAGGCCTTCTTCTCAACACCAAGGACTACGAGTTCCACCTGCTCAAAGACCGCTCCGCCTGGACCGACTTGACGGACTACGAGCGAGCCATGTTGGACAGGATATTCGATGGGGCGCAGGTTACGCGGCTCTCCGAGCTGCGCAACCACTTCTACACGGCGTTGCCCATGATGAAGGACGAAATCATCGGAGCGCTGAAGCAGAAGGGCATGTACACGGTGGACCCGGAATCGGCGCATATCATTTGGGGGTTCGGCGCCATCCTGGTCGTGGTCCCATACGTGTTTCTGCAGCTGATCGGCTTCGCTGACTTCCTGAATTCCGCGGGGCTGACGGTCGTGTGCGGCATCGTCGCTGCGGTGATCATCTTTCTTTTCGGCCGGCTACTCACGGCCACTAGCTTGCGGGGTGCAAAAACCCGCGTGCAGATCCGAGGCTTCCAGGAATTCATGAACCGAGTGGACGCGGATCGTCTCAAGCGCATGCCGCCGGATACATTCGAGAAGTTTTTGCCTTTCGCCATGGCCCTGGGCGTGGAGCACCGCTGGGCCAAGAATTTTGAAGGCATCGTGCAGAATCCGCCCACCTGGTATCAAGGCACCGGCCCAGGCATGTTCAACTCCATTTACTTCGTCAACAGCATCGGGGCCATGTCCAATCAGGCGACCTCGGCCTTTGTGGCCGCGCCACGGGCCAGTTCCGGCTCCTCGGGATGGAGCGGGGGAGGGTTCAGCAGCGGTGGAGGCTTCTCCGGCGGCGGCTTTGGCGGCGGTGGCGGCGGAGCCTTCTGAGGCGAATCGAATAGCGGCCTCCGGCCTGAAACGCGGCCTCACCGCTATGGCTTCCGCGGCCTTTTTCCTCCAGTGCCCGCCCATCGGAAAAAGGTCACCCCAGCTCAGAATTTTTCCCACACTCTTCAAACGCGCGGTTCAGAGTCAACATCCAACTTAGAGTGACCGAGTATCGTTGTGCGGCTGAGTCAGATGCACGTAAGGAGTTTCTGTAATGGATGAGCCAAGGCAATCCAAGCCGGAGCATCCCGAAGGCGGCAACTCTGAGCTCAGTCCGCCATTGCTCCTCAAGGTTGGCGGCACGGAACTGGAGAAACGCGCGGCACAAGTCGGCAAAGCGGCCGGCACGGCTGTTGGGGTGTTCCGCGACGCGCGACGGAGATTGCGTGAAGCGCACCCAGAGCCAGGCAATGACCGCCTTAGTGCTCTGGGCGCGATCGCTCGGACCCGGGCTTGGGAACTGCGCCGTAAGGCCGCTGAACAGGTGGAAGAGTGGCGCCGCGTTGCCCAGGAGATGACGACCGAGCTGGGCCGCCAGGCCAAGACCGGCTACGAGAACGCACGGGACCGCGCGCGGCAGACGGGGCGCGACTATCCGGTGCACGTGGTGATCGCCGCGGGCGTAGCGGGGTTTCTCATTGGAGCAGGACTGAGAATTCGGAGGTCACAGCGTGCCGGCTGAACGATCATTAGCGTCCGCGCTGATGGAGATCAGGGACGAGCTGAAGGTGTTCGCGCAAACGCGGGCGCAGCTCCTGCGCGCCGAAATCGGCGAGAAAATGCGCGTCTGGAAGAGCTCCATGGTGTTCTTGGGGCTGGCCGCGCTGTTTCTGCTGACCGGGTGGTTTGCCTCTGTCTTCGCGGTGATCGCCCTGCTCCACAGCTGGATCGTCTCCGCCAGCTACGGGTGGTTCTTTGGCGGCCTGATCGTGAGCGCCATTCTTCTAACGTCGGGAGCGCTGTGCGGGCGAGCCGGGTACAGAGGAATCAAGGCCTCCGGCATGAAACCCACGCGTACGTTGAGAGTGCTGAAACAGGATCAGGAATGGATCCAGAAACAGACGAGGCCCGCATGACGAAAGGTATTCCCGCGGACGTGCTCGAAAAACTCGCAGAAGACCAGCGCAACCTTCTGGGGAACCGCGTGGTAGAGCTGCGCCAGACGGTCAAAGAGCGCCTGGATGTCAAGAGCTATCTTCGCAACCACGCGTGGCCCGCCGCCGGCGTCCTGACCCTGGTAGGACTGGTGCTGGGATACGCAGTGGCCGGCGTGTTCCGCCGCGATTAGACCATTTTCGGAATCGGTGTGACTCCGCCTCAGAGCCTAAAGGCCCGCTATTTCATCGCTTCAATGCAGGTCTAAAGACCTGCTCCACCCCGTTGTTGTCGGCACCGTTGATGAAACAGGGCTAGCCGCCAAACCGATGGCCCTTAAGGGCTTCGATGCCTGCCTCCCGATTCGCCCAATCCCCTGGGGTGTTACCTAAGTAGATGAAGCATCTGTCCTGGTTTTGCATTTCATGATATAAACCTCCTGCGTTCTCCACCATGCAGGATACCCAGCCCCTTTCCCGGGTTGAGGGTAGTTTTGAGGAGGCAAATGTCAGAAGCTAGGACAGGGAAGAGATTCCCGCTGGAGCTGCCCACCCGCATCCACCGCAAAGGTGGCGATGCCAAGGCGACTACGGCCGACATGAGCGCGGCCGGCGTTTACATCATGGCCGAGACGGAGCTTTCCGTCGGTTCGCCGATTGAGTTTGACATCACCCTGCCTGCCGACGTGCTCGGAACCCCCACCGACGTTGAGGTCCATTGCAAGGGACGAGTGGTGCGCAAAGAATCAGGCGCCAGCACGGGCAAGAAGAAGAAAAAGAACGGCGTGGCCTGCGTCATCGACCAATACGAATTTATCCGCAAGAACAAAGGAAGCCGATAAATGCTGAAGATCATTTTGGCCGACAATCAAGCAATCTTCCGCACCGGAGCAGCCAAAGTGCTGGCGGTTGAGGATGACCTGCGGATCGTGGCGCAGGCGGAGAACACGGAAAAGATGCTGATGGCGCTGGAGAAGTTCCATGCCACGGTGATGATCTTCGGCGCCGACGTCCATCCCAACCTGCCCGAAGTTGTGGAGGCGGCCAGAAAGTACAAGACCAAGCTGATCGCCATTGCCGACACCGGCCAGGATTCACGCCACTACCTTACCAACGGCGTCCACGGCGTGATTTACCGCAACGTGAGCGGAGAGGCCCTGGTGCAGTGCGTGCGTAAAGTCACCAAGGGTGAAACCTGGGTCCAGGATACGCTGGAAAGCAAGGAAACCGCGGAGAATGACCTGGTGGGCGCGCGCGTGCGCGACCGGCTGACCGCCAAAGAGCTCAAGATCGTTGCCCTGATCGTGCAAGGCTACAAGAACAAGGAAATCGCCGCGCAACTGGGCACCACGGAGCAGGTGATCAAGAACTATCTGCGCAACGTGTACGACAAGATCGGCGTCTCCGACCGGCTGGAGCTGGCGCTGTTCACCATCCACCATCGCATCCTCGCCGAGGCCGCGGCCACCTCGGTTGCGGCGGGAGGCCAGAGATAGAAGGAAGAGGGGACGCAACGAGCGTTACAAAGCCGGGTGCTCGCTGCTCTTGAGCAACTCGTTGACGATTGTAACCAGCTCTTCAGGGTTCACCGGCTTTTCCAGATAAAGATCGGCGAGGGGTTCAGCCGCCTGGAAGGCCTCGGCCACGTAGCCGGAAACCACGACCACCGGCATGCTGCTGTTGCTCTTGGCTGCCTGCACCACCGCCCTGCCGTTGGCGTCGCCCAGGCGCCAGTCGGTAACCACTGCATCATAAATATTGCTCCGGAGCTTCTCGAGGGCATCGCGAGCGGAAGTCGAAGCAGTCACAGTGTGCCCCGCCTGCTCCAGGATGGCGCATTTCAGGGTGACGACGTGTGGTTCATCGTCCACGCAGAGAATCCTGGCCATATTGGACGTTCCTTTAAAGCTGACGCGCTACTTTGACCGCCTGATGAGAGGAGCGGTAAACGTCGCTGGCTTATTCTCCGGCAGGCATTGCGCTCAAGTCAAATAGGCCGGGCTGCCAGGGAGGTGAAGGCCTTCATTTCTTCTTCTCCGGCGGAGCGTCGCCTAGTTTCTCTGCCACCGACTTGGCCTGGGTGAAGAGCAGCAAATAATCCGGGCCTCCGGCCTTGGAATCCGTTCCCGACATGTTGAACCCGCCGAAGGGATGCGCGCCCACCATGGCGCCCGTGCATTTGCGATTGAAATACAGATTGCCCACGTGGAACTCATGCCGCGCGCGCTCCAGCTTGTCCCGGGAGGCGGAATAGACCGCGCCGGTAAGACCAAATTCGGTGTTGTTGGCAATCTCGAGAGCGTCGTCGTAGTTGCGCGCTTTAATCACCGCCAGGACCGGCCCAAAAATCTCTTCCTGGGCGATGCGCGCGCTGGGCGAGACGTCGGCAAACACGGTGGGCTGGATGTAATAGCCTTCACCCGCGTCCTTGGCCGGGCCGCCGCCGCTGATCAGCCGGCCTTCCTTCTTGCCGATTTCAATCCTTCATTGATCACCGGTCCCATGGGCCTGTTCTCCGCCGGTTCGCCCACCGAGATCCGGTTCACGCGATCTTTCAGGCGCTCCAGGAACACGTCATACACTTTCTCGTCAACGATGGCGCGGGAGCAGGCCGAACACTTTTGTCCCTGGAAGCCGAAAGCCGACTGGGCCACGCCTTCGACTGCGGCATCCATGTTGGCATCGTCGGCGACGATGATCGAGTCCTTGCCGCCCATCTCCAAGACCGTGCGCTTGATCCACTTCTGCCCTGGGCGCGGCGTTGCCGCGCGCTGATTGATGTCGAGCCCGACTTCCTTGGAGCCGGTGAAAGCGATGAAACGAGTCTGCGGATGCTCCACCAGGCCAGCGCCGAAGCTGGAGCCGGAGCCGGGGCAGAAATTCACCACGCCGTCGGGCATGCCGGCTTCCTCGAGCGCCTCAAAAAACTTCGCGGCGATAGCCGGCGAATCGTGCGAAGGCTTGAGCACCACCGTGTTGCCGCAGACAATCGAAGCCATGGTCATGCCGGCCATAATGGCACAGGGAAAATTCCACGGCGGAATCACGGCGGCCACGCCTAGAGGGATATACATGAGCCTGTCATCTTCGCCCGGCAACTGCACAGGGGTCTTCGTCTCGGACAAGCGCAGTGCCTCGCGCGCGTAGAACTCGGCAAAGTCGATAGTCTCCGCCACATCAGCGTCCGCTTCCGCCCAGTTCTTGCCGACTTCATATACCATCCAGGCACAGAACTCGAACTTGCGCTCGCGCAGAATACCGGCCACGCTGTGCAGCAGCGATGCCCGTTCCTCGACCGTGGTCCGCTTCCAGCTTTCGAATGCAGCCGCTGCGGCCTGGATCGCCGGCTCCACATGCTCGCGGCCCGCGCTCTGGAACACCCCCACTACCTGGTCCGGGTGCGCCGGATTGATGGTCTTGATCTTGCTCTGGGTCTTGATCAGCCGGTCTCCGATCACCATGTCGTACTCGCGTCCCAACTCGGCGCGCACTTTGGCCAGTGCTTCACGCATGCGCCGCGCATTTTCCGGGTTGGTGAAGTCAGTGGCCGGTTCGTTGCGGAACGGCCCTACAGGGAGGCGCAATACCGGCTTAGAGGTTTCCAGGATCGTGGTTGCCATAATGATTTCCCTTTGCGCTCAGCGTCCGAGTCGACGATGCCAGCGAACATTCCATTCTATCGCAAATAGGAGCAGCTCCTGTTCAAGGACGCCGCGCTCGTACACGACGTACCGGGCGGAGCGCTCCCTACCGAGTGCCCCCTACTACTCCCGGTCGACAACGTTCCCAGGCTAGCATTCATCTTATTAGCAATCGATGGAAGAAGCTTCACTGCTTCTGGGAGATGGATTATGAACTACCGAAAGATTGCTCGTTTCCTGCTGATTGGTCTCTGTCTCACGGCCGTCGCTTGGGGACGCGAAGACCGTCTGATCAATACCGGAGTAGCGCCAGGCGCAGAAGGCAAGGTCGTCACCAGCACCGACCGCAACGGCAACACCGAGATGGAAATCCAGGTGAAGCACCTGGCGACCCCGGAGAAGCTGACACCGGCCAAGCAAGCATACCTTGTCTGGGTTCAGGCTCGAGGCAAATCCCCGGAACTGCTGGGCATTCTGCGCGTGAATGAAGACTTGCAAGGCAGCCTCAAAGCTACCACGCCTTATAAGACTTTCGACATCCTTGTGAGCGGCGAAGACAACTTGAAACCGGAAGTGCCCTCCGGCATGGTGATTCTGAAAGGCACGATCGAGAGAAAGTAACCTGCTCACTCCTCGGAGACGGG
>WNFJ01297546.1_pt1 | contig 10465 bp, 11 predicted proteins | sample 5400461 | NCBI WGS metagenome assembly WNFJ01 (sample SAMN13153349, study PRJNA577476) | soil metagenome | isolation source: 115 cm saprolite on Douglas fir-dominated hillslope | place: USA:California | collected 2013-09-17
TCGCGCAGGAACTAGGCCCGTTCGGCATTACCGCTAACTGCATCGCCCCGGGCTTCATCGCTACTGGACGGCTGCTGCCGTCGTTTGAAGCGGCCGGAATCGAGCAAGTCCTGCAACAGATTCCCCTGCGCAGACTGGGAACGCCAGAGGATTGTGCTCGCGTGGTCGAATTCCTGGTCACTGACCTAGGCGAGTACATAACCGGCGCGGTCATTCCGATCGACGGCGGGTCAGTCAGCTGAACAGCGCGAACAGGCTACAACGTCAGCACAACACAAGCGAGGAACAGATCTTGACTGAGCACCGTAATGAAGACATCACCGGAGCCGTCGGCGTCGCAAGGATCATCGCGAACCTGGAGGACCCGATCGTGCTCGGGATGCCGGGCGGCCATATGATGCGTGTGTTCGACGCGCTCTCGTGGCACCAGGACGAGGTGCGGACGCTGCTGCTGCGCGAGGAATCCCTAGCCACCGTTATGGCGGAGGCTCTAGGGCGCCTGACGTCGAAACCTGCGGTCGTGATGGGCCAGGGCGCCTGGGTCCTGGGTGACGCCGGCATCGGGATAATGGAAGCTCACCTGGGAAGCTCACCGATGGTCATACTCGTCGACGCTACCGAAGGCGGCTCATTCTCCCACCACGGCCCGTATCAGTCCGGATATGGTGACTACGGCGCGTATGACATCATCAGCGGATTCCGGGCGATTACCAAACGGGTCTTCGTGGCGCTCGATCCTGTCCAGGCCATACAGATGACTCAACTCGCCGTCAAGCATGCCACCGCTGGACAGCCTGGACCCGTGGCTGTCGTCTTCCACAGCCGAGCGCTTATCGACTCGGTCAGCAACGCGGACCAGCCGAGGCTGTACCTCGACCACCAATATCACAGCCGCTCACCGGTATCAGCGCTGCACAGCGACGTACAGAAGGCGGCGGCGCTGCTTCGCACCTCACAGCGGCCCGTGCTGGTGGCGGGCAACGGGATTCGCCTAGCACGTGCGGATGTTGCGCTGCGGAGCTTTGCGGAAGAACATGGGATTCCGGTGGCCACGACCGCGGCCGGAAAAGGTATATTCGCTGAGACGCACCCGCTGGCGCTAGGGGTTATCGGCTCGTTCGGCAACCCGACCGCGAATGTCGCAGTGGGCGACGCTGACCTGGTCCTGGCGGTGGCTACCAAGCTAGGGGCTACCGATACGGCCAGCGAGAACCCGGCCCTGATCGATCCACGCCGGCAGGCGATCATCCAGATCGACGTGGAGCCGCTGAATGCTGGCTGGACGTACCCCGTTGATGTCCAGCTCGTCGGTGACGCCATGACCGGGCTGCAGGCCCTGAGTGAGGAGGCTTGCGGCCTGCACGCTGATGGCGAGGCCAGAGTTGCTCGGTTCCGTCGTCGGCTTGGCTGGCACCCCAGCTCACCGATCAGCGGCGAGGGCCAGCTCCGCCCGCGCCGCGTGGTCCAGATCTTGGCCGAGGAAGTGCCCCAGGACAGCGTCATGGCCTGTGACGCGGGCGAGAACCGGCTCTTCATGCTGCATGACTTCGTCGTGGGCGATGGAGGAACGCTCCTGCAGCCGACCGGCGGCGGCGGCATGGGGTATGCGATCCCGGCAGCGATGGCCGCAGCTCTAGCGGGAAACCGGTCGGTGTACGCGGTCTGTGGGGACGGCGGATTCGCCATGACGCTGCACGGTCTGATGAGCGCGATCGAGAACCAGCTGCGCCTGACGGTTATCGTCCTCGATAACCGCGCGCTCGGCTGGGTGCTGCACGGCCACTACCGTGACCAATGAGGACGAACTACGCAAAGCTCTCAAGGAGGCTGTAGACAATACAGGGACGTCAGTTATCGTTGCTCGTACCTCACTGGAGGATTCCTTCCTGGACGTGGCGTCATCCCTGTCCGGTCGGCACGCGGAGTCGATCGATGACGGTCAGTGAGTCGGCAAAGGTGCCCGACGCTGCCGGTCCGGTTGGTCCAGCGCAAGCATTGGGCGGTTTAGGCCCGAGCCGCGCCCTGCAGGGAAGGACCCATGGCTATGGAGATCCACACCCGCCAGCTGCGCTATTTCCTGGCGGTCGCGGAGACCGGCAGCTACCGGCAGGCGGCAAGGCAGCTGTACGTCTCCCAGCCATCGCTAAGCCGGGCGATCAAGCAACTCGAATCCAGCCTTGGTGCCCGTCTTTTCGAGCGGTCCACACGAGGAACTGCGCTCACCGCCGCCGGGTTCTCGATCGCCGAGCCTGCGCGCCGGCTCGTTGAATCACTGGACCGCGCGTATGCGCAGATCTCACCAGGCCTGAACTCTAAGACCGCGTGGCGGGGTGCCCACACGCCGGAGAGCCTGGAACGCGCACTTGGCTGCGTGGTCGGGGCGATCACGGAAAGCTGGCCGACGCAGGATTTCGTCTGCCACGAGATGCCGCAGGCGGAGGTAGCGGACGCAGTGCTGACGGGCTCGTGCGACCTTGGCCTTGGGATCGGCCCGCCGCCATGGCCGGAACTCTGCCAGGAGATTGTCGGCCGAGAGCCTCTCGCGGCACTAGTGGAGCACGACGGGAGGTTGGCAACGGGCCCGCTGTCGGCAGAGCGACTGCGAGGGCGGACGATTGTCCTGCCGCCGCCGTCTCAAGCTGAGTCTGTCAGTTCACTGGTCCAGCACGAACTGGCGGCGCTTGGACTGGATGGCCAGGCGGTCATGGGCGAGCTGCCCGGCCTCTGGCGTGAGCGTCTCGCTCGCCCCGGGATCGCCTTTGCCATAGTAGAGAGGTCCAATGGCAGGAACGACGACCCACATAGCTGGGTCGTACGCGAACTCCCGCCGCCGTTTACCGTGCAACATACGTTGTACTGGCTATCCGACGCTGCCTGGGAGGCCCGCGCAGTGCAGATCATCGAACCAGCCCGGCGGGCGTGGCAAGCCCTAGCGGAACTGAGCTTGTGATTGATGACTGACGTGCCCATCGGTGCTCTGGCCGCCTTTTACGCGGTACTAGAGGAACGTCTGCTCGGCTGCGCAGCCGTTAAGCTCGGTATTTCCCAGCCAGCGGTTACCCAGCGCATCCACTCGCTGGAGCGGACCTTGCACAAGCCTGTCTTCGTCCGTACGCCGAGGGGAGCCGAACTCACCCCCGCTGGTCGTGTGCTCTTGGAGCAGACGCGTGCGTCCTGGGAACTGTGGCAAAGGGCGACGGCGGACCTGAGGGACGCAAGCCCCTCGGCTGACGCGGTACGGATCGCTTACGCGCTTACCACGGAGCAGCAGGTGGCAGACCTGCTGCGGCAGATCGCGGCTGACGGCCTCGACTTGGTTATCCGGCGCTTGTGGACGTCTGAACTGTCGCGCGCAATTGCCGCGGGGAAGATTGACGTCGGCTTCGCCCGGCATCCCGAAACCTGGGGGGATCTCCGCTGCGAACTGCTGTGGGAGAACCCCCTGATGCTGAGCGTCCCGGAAAGTCACCCGCTAGCGGCACGGAAGGTCGTTTCGCTTCGCGAACTCGCCCAGGAGACGCTGGCTGTCGTCCCCCGCAGCCTGTCCCCTGGCAGCTACGACGTCGTCGAGGCTGCCTGCCTGCGCGCCGGGTTCGCCCCTCGCCTGGTCCCACTGGCCCACCTCGTGGGACGCGTACGGGTAAATCCCGGAGTACGACAGCTGCCATCACTCGGCCCTGCCCTCCGGCCCGAGGAGTACCCGGTCGGAACCGTGCAGATCCCGCTGGCAGAACCAGTAGGCATGGGCCTGCACATGATCAGTCGACACTCGGACAATGACCACCCGCTAGTCCAGACGGTACTGACGTTCATGCGCTCAGCCGCAAAGACCCGCTGGTGCAGCACGCGGCCTGTTACTTCCGGCAGCTCAGAACACCTCGGCAGCGGGTGAAAACTGACCCTCTAACGACGCAGGGCAAGTCGAGGTCGCTGACAGTAATCAGATCGATACTTTACGTGCCAGACATGTAGCCTGTGCGGCCCGCGGTGACCTCGGCCTCATTCCGCAGAATAAACTTGCTATCACATTTCCTGATTTATCGGGAGATGGCCTTCTCCGTTATCAGTACCCGAGCGAATCAGCGATACGCAACGTACTGAAGAAAATCGACGCTGCCGCACTGGATGCCATCACCTGCGCATGGATCTTCGCGCAGGCAGTGAAAGACAGCTCGAAAAACGATTTTGCCATCGCGATCCACGGGAAAGTGCTGCGCGGCGCATGGACAGACGAGAACGACCAGGTGAAATTGTTCTCCGCGATGCTCCACGACGAGGCAGTCACAGTCGCACAGGTCAGGGTGCCTGACGGCACAAACGAGATCACCCAGGCGGAAGCAATCCTGAACGCCACGGAAATACCAGACGGAAAAACCGTCCTGCTCACGATGGACGCCGCGCACGCCCAGGATGAAACCGCCAGGATAATCGGCGAGAATCCCCGCGCCGACTACGCGGTCACCGTCAAGGGAAACCAGCCGTCCGTGCAGAGGGAAGCATTCCGAAAAATACTCCCGCTGCTCAGCGGAACCCCGCACGACATCATGGCCGACGACCGTCGCGGACGCATCAAGAAATGGTCATGCTGGATCACGGACGCAGCAGGAATCAGCTTCCCGCACGCTAGCCAGTGCGCCTTCATCCGCCGCGAGATCTTCGAGAAATCCGGCGACCGCATCAGCAAGGAACATGCACTCGTCATCACCAGCAGGAACGCAGGAAAAATGACAGCCCATGCCATGAACAGGCACGTACGACACCACTGGGGAATCGAGAACAAAATCCATTACGTCCGCGACACCGCATACCAGGAAGACAACAGTCACGCCTGGCAAGGAGAAGGCCCGCAGGCACTCGCATCACTCCGCAACGAACTGCTCGGTCGCGATCTGCGCAGACAGGTTGAAGATGGCGTCAAACGTGTCACGGGAATGTCCGGCATACCGGTCTCCCTGTGTGAGTCGCGTGACGTCGAGCCACTCGTACAGCATGAAATCAAGATCGCGACGGGAGAGGATCAGCGACGACATGGCCTGGACCTCCGCAACCGGCATCGGCCCCTCTAAGACCTGGCCCGACATCTGATCAGTAAAAGTGACGCCATTGTAACTAATCTACTCGAAGGCTGTCGAGCGCTCTCAGCGGAGCAGGCCCCGGGGCCGGGCGAGCCCGCCCAGGTGGCGCCGCCACGGGTAAGTGTTGACGGACCGACCAGAAAGAGAATATGATGTCACTTTCACTTCGAGCATTCTCACTGCGATAGAGGAGGGAGCGTCCCGTGGCTGAACCCGCATTCGACGTGCTGTCGCCGGTCGACGCCCAGCTCTGGTACTGGGACACGCCCGAGACGCCCATGGTCATGGGCAACGTCTGCCTGTTCGAGGGCAGGCCCTTCTTCGACGAGTCCGGCAACTTCCGCCTCGCAGACGTGCGCCGCGTGATCGAGTCACGGCTGCACCTCGTGCCCCGCTACCGGCGCAGGATCGTCGACGTGCCTCTCGGCCGGCCCATCCTCGTGGACGACCCGAGCTTCGACATCGCCAACCACGTCCAGCTGCTCTCCCTGCCCGGACCGGGTACCGAAGAACAGCTGAAGGCCGCCTTCGCCGAAGTGCACGAGGGCCTCCTCGACCACTCGCGGCCGCTGTGGAAGATCGTGTTCGTCCAGGGCCTCGCGGACGGCCGCGTCGGCATGATCCAGAAAATCCACCATGCCCCGTTCGACGGCGCCACCACGGTACGGATCATGGAGACGCTCTTCGACCGCGAGCCGAAGCCCAGGCCGGCACCCCCGCCGCCGCCCTGGCACCCGCAGCCTGCACCCCGGGCCCGCCAGGTCGTGGCGCAGAACATCCGCGGCTCGCTGCGGGCCGCCTGGCGCCTCGGCACCGGGCCGCACGGACCCTCACTGTCACCGCGGCGCCTCGGCAGGTCGGTGAGAACGCTGGCCGCACTCAGGCGCTTCCTCCCCGCACCGCCCACATCACTTAACGGGCCGCTCGGCCCGCGCCGCCGGTTCGACTGGATCCACACCACCCTGCCCGAGGTCAAGCGGATGCGGCGGCTGCTGCCAGGTTCCACTCTTAACGACGTGATGCTCACCGCCGTGGCCGGGGGCCTGCGCGAGTTGTTCCTAGCCCGCGGCGAGGACGTCGCGCCCATCCGCCCCCGCGTGTTCGTACCCGTCGACGTCCGCGACGAGACGGGCGCCGAGGCCGGCAATGTATTCAGCGCGCTGGTGCTGCCGCTGCCGATCGACGAGCCTGACGTGGTGGCTCGACTGCGCCTGATCGCCAGCGAAATGGCAACCCTGAAGTCGGGCCACCAGGCCCAGGCCATGCGGCTGGCGATGAACCTCTCCGAGCTCGTCCCCCCGGTGCTGCAGGCCGCGGGTGCCTGGCAGACTCACCACCGCGGCATGTTCATGAACCTGACGGTGACGAACGTGCCCGGCCCGCGGCGGGAGCTCTACCTGCTCGGCGCCAAGATGCTCGAGCTAAACCCCATGCTGCCCCTCGCCACCGGGCTCACCCTCAACGTCGCGGTCGAATCCTACACGGACCGGCTAAGCGCTGGGCTCTGCTGTGACCCCGAGAAGGTTCCCGACCTCGACGTGTTCAAGCGAGGCGTCGCCACCGCGCTCGACGAACTGCTCGCTCGCGCCCCACATGAACCATTCCGAGATGTGAGCCAGAGGTGAGCGCCCGTCACCCGCCAGGTGCGAGGCTGACGCACAGGCCGCCTGGAGCAGGGCCGGAGCCGGCGAGATCACCGATCGCGAGCAGGGCGTCCTTGAGCGGGTAGCTTCGCGCCCCGAGGCGCTCCAGCGGAAATCTCTTCGATTCCAGGAGGTTGATGGCCAGCGTGTAACTCGCACTGCGCTTGCCGCGCACGCCTTTGATGGTGAGCGACTTCAGCACGATCTTGTCCGATTGAAGCCCGGGGACGGCGTTGTCGCCCTTCACGCCCGCGATGACCACGGTGCCCCGGGACTTCACGATGTCGATCGCGTCGGTGATCGTGCTCGAGGCGCCCGGCACGACGTCGAAGACGACGTCGACGCTTGTCGTCATGAGCACGCTCAGCCCAGGCTCGGTCGAAGCGCTGTCGGACGAGGCACAGGCGGTGGGAGGCTTCGTCATCGACGCACCGCACACCGGGTCGAGTCCGGCCGCGCTCAGCGGGAACCTGATCATCTGGCTCGCCGGCGACGCGAACGCGATCGAGGGCGTGCGACCCGTGCTGGACAAACTGGCGTCGGTCACGCACGTCATCGGCCCCCGTCCGGGCATGGCCCAGGCGGTGAAGCTGATCAACGCGATGGGGTTGGCCATCAACCTCATGGCCGTGGCAGAGATGTTGTCGGTGGCTCGGCAACACGGAATCGACGGTGAGCTTGTTATGCGGGTAATCGAGGGCGGCAGCGGTTCGAGTTGGGTGACGTCGGCCATGCCGGGTGTCGCGTCATTCCTCACCGAGCACCACATCAGCAATCTGCACAAAGACCTGCGTGCGGCGATGGTCGACGCCACCCGCGCCGGCTTCCCCATGCCGGTTACGTCTGCGGCCATGCATTCCCTGCGGTACACGTGGCCCATGGAGGAAATGGAGATGACGTGATGGAGACGGCTCAGCAGTGGCAGTGCCCCGCGCACAACCTGGACGATGAGTACAATCCGCTGGTCGCGCCGCAGCTGACCGACCCGTTTCCGGTGTGGGCGCGTGCGCGTAGCGAGCGCCCCGTCTTCTACAGCAGCGCCGTGGGCGCCTGGGTCGTGACGCGGTACGCGGACATTGTGAGCGTGCTGCGCAATCCAGGTGAATTCGGCCCGGGCGTCGAGCGCAAGACGACTCGACTGCCGGGGATGCGGCTGGCAGCCAACGATGGCCTTCTGTTCAAGCCCAGTGCGACACAACGCATGGCGCAGCGTCTGTATGTGGAATGGAAATGATCCACCGGGCGAGGAGTCGCGCACCATGTCAGGAGCTTGACGGTGCCTGATCGCGGAACGGTTCGCTTCGACGGACGAGTCGCCGTGGTGACCGGGGGTGGCAGAGGGCTCGGGCGCCAGACCGCGATGCTCCTCGCCGAACGCGGGGGCTTGGCCGGGAGTTCGCGCTTTTGCTGGCACGCCGCGGCGCGGCGATAGTAGTTAACGACATAGGTGTTTCTGCCGATTCGGGTCGCACGACTTCCAGGCCGAGTTCGCGTCGACCGACCCCAGCCGGCTGATCCCGCTGTGCTACCTGCCGTGGTGGGACCTGGACGCGGCCATGAAGGAACTCGAGTGCTGCCTGGAGATCGGGCACAAGGGCGTCAACTTCGGCTCCGAGTTCGAGAAGCTGGGATTCCCCCGCCTGCGCGAGGACCACTGGGCTCCGCTACTGCGCCAGATGGAGGAGATGGGCGTCTCGGTCAACTTCCACATCGGCTTCGGCAGCAAGACCGAGGAGGAGATCCGCTCGGCCACCTCGCTGATGCAGGACTCGCTGGACATGGCCAAGACCACAGCCCTATTCATGCTGGGCAACGCGACTTGCATCGCTGAGCTGATCTTCGGCCAGATCTGCCACAAGTACCCCACCCTTAAGTTCGTCTCGGTCGAGAGCGGCTACGGGTTCATCCCGTACCTCATCGAGGCCTTCGATTGGCAGTTCATCAACACCGGTGCGCAGGCGAACCACCCGGACCTGCTGCTGCCGTCCGAGTACTTCAAGCGCCAGATCTACACCAGCTTCTGGTTCGAGCAGCACCTCGTTCCGCTGCTCCCGCTGTACCCGGACAACGTCATGTTCGAGACGGACTACCCGCACAGCAGGAGCCTGTCGCCAGGTGAGAACTCCTACGCCAAGTCGGCGCGGGACACCATCATCGAAAATCTCGGCTCGGTGCCGGAGGAGATTCTGCGGAAGATCTTGCACGACAACGCCGCCCGCGTGTACGGGCTCACCTGATCCAAGTGCAAGCCGGCTTGTCCGAACTCAGTCGGAGGCATGGCTTCCCACCGGCGTCGTTCCGCCCTCGCCGCGCAAGACCCGGTTGGCGAGGGCGGTGTCGTAGTACACCCATATTCCGGTTATCCGGCCGTCCGCGATACGGAACAAAAAGTGATACAGGTTGTTGTAGATTCCCTGCTCGGCGAACTCGGCGTAACTCTCTACGACGGCAGCAACCCGGTCCTCTTCCGCTGTCATGGTATCGATCCGAAAGCCGATACCGTCTCGAGCCTCGCTATACAAGGCCTTAATCCGGTCTAGCTGTGCCCGCATGGTGCGAGTCTTGCGTTTTGCGAGCGTCCACCACTCACCTTCCAAATCGAGCAGCCGCTCGACCCGGTCGAAGTCGCCGTGCGCCCAGGAGTCAAAGAAATCGGCGACGATGCCCTTGTTGGCGGACAGGCTAGCGCTGGTGCCTTGAGATTCACTGGGGCTCTGAGAGTGACTATCGGACGTCGGCATCCTGGTTCCCCTTGTTGAGAATTGCCGGGCTCCTAACAGATATCAAGCGGCTATAGCCCGGAGACTACAATACCTTTGCGAGAGCTCGCAAGATTCTCAGACATCTGCGTCGTTACCCGCGACTGCTTGCAACACTAACGTTTCGTAAGGCCACCGAGAGTGGAACGACAATGTGACAAAAGTCGCCGCGCGATTGCCCGGTTGGATCTTAGCCTCGATTCACCAGCGGCAAATTCTGGCGTAGCCGCGGCTGCGCCCTCCTACACAAGCCACAGTGCGAGCGGCGGAGCCAGCCGCCGGTGCCCGCGGTGGTGACGTGGCCGCATCCCGGCCGGAGCCCGCAGCGCGCCGGACTGGATACGATGTTTGCGCCAGCAAACACAGGCGAAGTGGCGGATGAGGAGCGTGACCTTGGCCGGGCGGCTGACCATCATCGGCGGCGGAGTCATGGGGCTCATGACGGCGTACCATGCCGCACCGCTGGCGGAAGCGGTGACGGTGCTGGACCGGTCACGGGTGGGTGACCCGGCCACCGCCTCCTTCGGCCTGACCAGATCGGTTCGCAACGACTACCGCGATCCCGGATACGCGCGGCTCGCGTTCGAGGCCCGGCGGCTGTGGCGGGACTTCGAGCGCGATTGCGGCCAGCGGCTGCTGATCGACTGCGGCTGCCTGAACCTGGTGAAGGGCAGCGTCACGCCGGATCTGGCCAGTACCTACGCGGTGGAGAGCTACGCCGTCCTCGAGCGGCTGCAACTGCGCCGCGAGGCCTTTTCCGGTGCTCAGCTGCGGGAGCGGTTCCCGCAGTTCGACGCGGACGGTGGCTGGCTGGACGTGGACGCCGGGTTCGCCGACCTGGCCGCGGTGACCGGGGCCCTGCGCGAGGGCCTGCGCGCCCGCGGCGTGCGGGTCGCGGAGAACACTGAGCCGCGCGGGATGACCAGGTCCGGCGGTACCTGGATCGTGGCCACCGATTCCGGGCCGGTGGAATCCGATGTCCTGGTGG
>WNFJ01327422.1_pt2 | contig 10465 bp, 9 predicted proteins | sample 5400461 | NCBI WGS metagenome assembly WNFJ01 (sample SAMN13153349, study PRJNA577476) | soil metagenome | isolation source: 115 cm saprolite on Douglas fir-dominated hillslope | place: USA:California | collected 2013-09-17
TAGAAGATATAGCGTTCGCCCACTCTATAGCGTGCGCGGGCCTGGAACAGCGCCGCCGGATCGGTGATGGGCCTGTACTGGTCGCCAGCCGCCTCGTAGGTGACGCAAATGCGTTCAGTAGGCAGGTGCAAGGCATCCATCATGTCCTGCCTGGCATGCTGGGATACGGTAATGATCAACGTGGCATTGCGGGCCGCGCGAGCAACGAGGCGCATATAGGCTTTGACCCTGGCACCTGCCTGGTAGGCTGGCAGACGCAGCGGAATCACGTCGTGGATAGTAACGACGGTCGGCGTGCGTGGGAAAAGCGGTGGGGCGAAATATGGCACGTGATAAAGGTCGGCGCCTGCCTTTCTTGCAGCTGCCGGGCCTGTATGCTGTTCCCATACCAGTTTTTCAATGTTCTCGTTGCGGCCGGCAAGCGTTGGAACAGGACTGACCTGGTAGGGAAACGGTATATTTCCGCTGCCATCACGTTTCACGGGTCTCGGTCCCAGCAAGAGATATTCGTTTTGCTGGTCGATTTCTTTTAAGGCGCGGAGTAAATGGAGCAGGTACTGCCCGCTGCCGCTGTTTGGGGTCTGCAAGAAGAGGGAATTGAGCGCGATTTTCATGGGGTGCCTTCCTCGTCAGCGAAGTTTGTGACTCCATCATAGAGCTTCTGGTAGATGGAGAGCATTTTACGCGCGGAGGCTTGCCATGTAAATTGTTTTGCGCGCTCGTAGCCCTTCTGGCGTAGTTCCTCTTGCAGCGATTCATCCTGCAGAATGCGCATAATCGCCGCTGAAAGTTCCCCGGTATTGTGCGGGTCGATCAAAAGCGCGGCATCCCCCGCGACCTCAGGAAGAGAAGAGGTATTTGAGGTGATGACCGGGGCGCCGCAAGCCATGGCTTCTATGGGAGGTACGCCGAAACCCTCGACAAATGAGGGGAAGACGAAAACATCGGCAAGGCTGTAGAGGGTGATCAGCTCCAGGTCGCTGGTGTGCCCCAGGAAGCGGACTTTTTTCTCGAGCTTGAGTTCCTCCACGAGCTGTAGTGTCTCCTCGTAAAGCCAGCCTTTGCCCCCGGCTATGGCAAGCATGACCGGCCCTCCCTTCTTTTTCTGGGCCTGGTAGAATGCCTTGATCAGGCCGATGTGATTCTTGCGTGGTTCAAGCGTACCAACGCCGAGAACGAAGGGATGTCTCAAACCAAATTTGTGATGTGTCGCTCCCAGGAGGACCGGGTCGGTGATACGCTTAAAATGCCCGTTCACGCCGTTAGGGACTACAGTGAGTTTCCCACGAGGTGTCTGAAAGTGTTCTACCAGCTTGCGACTGACCTCCTGTGAAACGGTGCAGACGGCATCTGCGGTGGCAATCGCTTCGGGCACGACCTTGTTGAGGTAGTCCACCATGGAAGGCACGGCGAACTCCGGGTGATCCAGGAAGGCGAGGTCATGGACCGTCACGACCTTGCGCAGTTTCTTGCCGATGGGGGGCAGCGCGAAGTCTGGTCCATGATAAATATCGACCTGCCCTGCGAAATAGTTGGCATAGAGCGGCAAGCGCCAGCGATACCAGATGATGTTCAAAGAACGATCGGGAATAAAGATACTGCGACCGTGTACGTTCTCTGCTGTAGGAAACGGACGCTCCCTGGTGGGGCGTCCGCTCGTGAGCAACGTGTACTGGTTGACCGCATCTTGTTCCAGCATGGCATCCACCAGTCTGCGCACGTAGTTGCCGATGCCCGCGCGCTGCCTGATGGCCGCTGTATAATCAATCGCAATCCGCATGAAAGACCTTGCAAATCCTACCCGGGAGGCCAGCTAAATTTGCGTCCACCGAGCAGGTGAAAGTGCAAATGAAAGACAGCCTGGCCTGCATCGGGTCCGACGTTGGTGACGAAGCGGTAGCCACGCTCGCCCAGTCCCAGTTTCTTTGCCAGTCTATCGGCAGTGATAAACAGGAGAGCCAGCATGGGACCGTCTTCCGGCGTCAGGTCAGACATGGAGGCGATGTGTCGCCGGGGGATGAGGAGGATATGGCGTGGGGCCTGTGGATTGATGTCTTCAAAGGCGACCACGTCTTCATCCTGGTAGATTATTTTAGCGGGTATCTGTCCCCCTGCTATGTTGCAGAACAGGCAGTTTTCCATAGGCATTCCTCTTTACGCTTCGCCTTCACTCCTGGTTTCAGAGGGGGCGGTGGCAACGGGTTTGGCTGTTTCACCCTCTTTTTCGGGTGAAGCATCGGTTACTTCGAGGGTGTCACCCTCTTTGTGTAAGGTCAAATCGGTCTCGATTGAGGAGATTTGACCTTCGGGCGTTTGTTTCTCCAATTCGCTTGCCGCAGGAGTTTCTTGCTTAGGCTCTTCGCCTGCCGCGCTGCTTTCTTGCTCCGGCGCTGCACTTGCCGCAGGAGTTTCCTGCTTAGACGCCTCGTCTGAAGTGGTCGTTTCCTGCTCCGGCGCTACGCTGGCTGCAGGAGTTTCCTGCTTAGGCGCCTCGCCTGAAGTGGTGGTCTCTTTATCCTGCATTTCGCTTGCCTGGGCAGTCTCCTTGTCCTGCGTTTCGGGCTCGTCCTTCTCTTTCTTCTTAGGTCTCAGTTCCAGGCCGTGAAGGGCCGGATCGTTGTACTGGGGCAGATTCATTTCCAGGCGGATGGTTTTGATGGCCTGGTAAACATCACCAGGTTTGAGCGAGAGAGCTTCGGCAATCTGCTTATGGATACCAACAGGTGGTAGGGGCAGATGAGGTTCGTAGGCTTCTTTGATTTTGGCCAGTTCTTCCTCGTTCCCTTTATAGGTCTGGAGGTCCCACCAGCTTGGGATGTCCTGCTTTTCGCGGAAGTCCTTGATGATTTTTTTTACAGCTGTCTTGGGAATGCCCAATTCCTTGGATATCTGTGTGCGAATGCCGTCGAACTCGGTCGGTACGGCCAGTTCCTGGTAGCGCGCCTCGACCTGGGCAATCTGCTCTTCCGTCGGCTTAAAAGGCGCTGGAGGTGGAATCTTCTCCCGCTTGGGCTTCGGCGGCGTCACAGGTTTGGGCTTTGGTGTTTTTTGCTTTTGATCGGTAGGCTTGTCGCCACGACGTTTATCCGGACGCTGTTCACCAGGGCCTGCTGGCCGGGGACCCCTCGGTCCGCCGGGGCCTGGCATTGGTTGGCGCGGTCGTTGGGTGTCAGTATCAGGAATGCCCATACCACCTCCTACGCGGTAGGGAGCAGGGCCGCGATAATTGCCCTCGCGATAACCGCCGGGGCTATGGTAATTGCCTTCGCGATAGCCTCCGGGTCCACCGGAGCCGCGCTCGTCGCGGTCGCGGTAGCCACCTGGGCCTGTACTTTGATAGCTTCCTCTGTCTCGCTCTGGCGCGCCGCGATTGTCTCGTGGTGCAGGAGAGGATGGTATCTTCGGTCGAGTTGGTTGATCTGGCTGAGCCACCTTGACATCGCCCTGTGTATCAAGCCAGTGGCTTGTGCCGCTGGCGTCAGGTTTGGGTTTGGGTGGCGGCGGAACCGAACGCGCCTGGGCTTCCGTGCCCGGTGCAGTTTTACCAGCTGATGGAGGCGCTGCCTTGGCCGCCATTTTTTCTTTTCTTGCTTTTTGCAGGCAATCGGGGCAAGTCACTTCTTTAGCATTTGCCGACTGAAACCACTTGCCGCACGTATTGCAACGTATCTTTGTTTTGCTCATGCGTAATTTCCCCTGTACCACTAAGAATGACATTATTTTGTGTCGGAATGCACCTACTAGTATAGGGTGTATATGTGTCTTTGTCTACCCCTTGTTTTCTGAGGAGCCCAGAAGTCAAGCGAACGATTGACGCTTCCCTTAAACCTGCTATACTTAAGCGGGCGCTCCGATTGGATGGAGTTGGCCCCTGAGATCAAGAATTGTAAGGATACTCCAATGCGAATTGCACTTGACTATACGGCAGGCATCAGGCAGGGAGCGGGAGTTGGGCAGTATGTACGAAGCCTGGTGGACGCGATGCTTGCACAGGATGCTAACAACAAGTACACATTGATTACAAGCGGACGCCCCATAAAGGAGCGTTCATTTCCTACTGCTGATAATGTTCGCGGTCGCAGTGTATTTATTCCCGATCGCTACCTTAATATTCTCTGGTACCGCTGGCGATAAGGTGCCACAGGAAAAGGTTACGGTCATTCCCTGCGGCGTTGCACCTCACTTCCGGCGCATAACCTGCCCGGCGCTATTAGAGGCAAAATGCACAAGATTGTTACCGTCTATGACCTGGCTTTTCTAGCACATCCAGAGACGGCAGTTCCTTCATTGGCCGCCTACCTGAAGAAAGTAGTACCAGAAGCGGTAGCCGCAGCTGATGCTGTTGCCGCTATATCTCATGCAACGAAGCAGACCCTCGTCGAACACTATAAGGTGCCACAGGAAAAGGTTACGGTCATTCCCTGCGGCGTTGCACCACACTTCCGGCGCATAACCGACCCGGCGCTATTAGAGGCAACGCGTCGCAAGTTTGAATTGGAACGTCCTTTAGCCCTCAGCGTTGGGACGCTGGAGCCGCGTAAAAACCATCTCGGCCTCATCAAGGCTTTCTACGAGGTGCAGAAAAGCAAAGAAAGCTCGGCTATGCTTGCACTTGCAGGTGGGCAGGGCTGGCTCTATGAAGAGACGCAGCGCATGGTGACGGAACTCAAACTGGAGAACAAGGTACGTTTTTTGGGCCGTGTTAGCGAGCTTGAACTGATCACATTGTATAGCCTGGCTGATGTGTTCGCTTTTCCATCGTTTTTTGAAGGCTTCGGCATACCGCCATTAGAAGCGATGGCCTGTGGCGCTCCTGTTATCACTTCAAACACGTCCTCCCTGCCGGAGGTCGCGGGTGATGCGGCAATTCTCGTTGACCCACATGACACGCATGCAATAGCGGATGCAATTACCCGCGTACTAGAGGATGAACAATTACGGGAGGAGCTACGTCAGAAAGGATACTTGCAGGCACAACGTTATACCTGGTCCAGGTCTGCAGGCAAGATGCTTTCTGTTTATCAGAAGCTGTTTAAAGGTGTCACAAACTTTGCTGAGGAAGACGAATGGTGAGACCTATGGCAGGGGCTCGCCATCTGTCATCCTGAGCGCAGCGAAGGATCTCTCGCTGGGCCGAGCGCAGATCCAAAGCTCGCGCTCAGGATGACAGCAGGGCTTAGGTTCACGCCTATGGGGCAAGCCCCGCTACTACATTTCAGCCATTGAAACGAGAATGACAGAGCACTACATACTTATTAAAACAAAGCATTTTTGAAAGGTAGATTGAGATATATGCCCAATGCATTGATTACCGGGATAACGGGACAGGATGGCAGTTACCTCGCAGAATTCTTGTTGGAGAAGGGCTACCGCGTCTACGGCATGGTGCGCCGCACCAGCACATTTAACAACGAACGCATCCGTCATCTCCTTGATCGCATCGTGTTGATTGATGCCGATCTCCTTGACCAACTCTCACTGATTCAGGCACTACGTCAATCAAAGGCGGATGAAGTTTACAACCTTGCAGCTATGTCGTTTGTGGCGACGTCATTTCAGCAGCCTGTCGCTACAGGTGAATACACGGCGCTGAGTGTTGTTCGAATGCTGGAGGCAGTGCGGCTGGCGGATTGGCCGATTCGCTTCTACCAGGCTTCTACCTCTGAAATGTTTGGTAAGGCCCAAACAGTCCCACAAAATGAGCGTACACCGTTCTACCCGCGTAGCCCTTATGGAGTGGCCAAGCTCTACGGGCATTGGATCACTGTGAACTTTCGCGAGAGTCACAACATGTTTGCCTGCTCAGGAATACTGTTCAACCACGAATCCAGTCGTAGGGGTCACGAATTTGTGACACGCAAGATCTCTCATGGTGTAGCGCGTATCAAGCTGGGCTTGCAGGATAAGCTGGTACTGGGCAACCTCGACGCGCAACGCGATTGGGGCTTTGCGGGAGACTACGTTGAGGCGATGTGGCTAATGCTCCAACAAGATAAGCCGGATGACTATGTGATTGCCACTGGCACGACTCACAGCGTCCGTGACTTCGTCGTTACAGCCTTCGCGCACGTGGACATCCACGACTGGCAACGCTATGTGGAGATCGACCCACAACTCTACCGGCCTGCCGAAGTTGACCAGTTGATCGGAGACGCATCCAAGGCGCGCCAGCGGTTTGGTTGGCGTCCTCGTGTAACGTTTGAGGAACTGGTGAGTATGATGGTTGAGAACGATTTACAGCAGGTTTCGAGCCTGGCACCACGTCCAGGTAGATCCTTCTAGATATGAATCGCTGTTTGATATACTCATCATGCATGAAGGACCTCTCAAGCATAATCCCACATCCAGCAGATGAAAGGTAGCTGAAAGACAATGTCGATTCCGTCGCGAATTCTTATTACAGGATGTACAGGTTTTGTGGGCGGTTATCTGGTGGAACAATGTCGTATCCGCTATCCACAAGCAGAGTTGTTTGGGCTATCGGGGCACCCAACCCTTCATACTGCCACGCCTGGTATGAGTGACCTCGAGCTCTCGGTGGCAGATGTTACGCAGCCAGAAGCCGTGCGCCAGGTAGTGGCAGAGGTAAAACCGGACCTGGTTATCCATCTTGCTGCGCAGTCCTCGGTATCAGCGTCATGGAAGGACCCATCTGGCACACTCAGGGTCAATGCCGGGGGGACGATACATCTACTCGAAGCTTTGCGATCCGAGCAACTAACTCCTCGAGTCGTGCTTGTTGGTTCTGGCGAGCAATACGGCATGGTACGCCCCGAAGACAACCCTATTCGCGAAGAATGCCCGTTTCGACCTGCAAACCCGTATGCAGCCTCAAAAGCGGCGCAGGACCTCTATGGCTACCAGTATTTTGTTGCCTATGGGCTACCGATCTTGCGTACGCGCCCGTTTAATCACTTCGGGCCGCGTCAGACTTCTACGTTTGTGATAGCCAACTTTGCCCGGCAGATTGCCCTGATTGAAGCAGAAAAAGCCGAGCCTGTGCTATCTGTAGGTAATCTTCAGGCCCGGCGAGACTTTCTGCCAGTAGAAGATGTTGTGGCTGCCTACCTTGCAGTTGCCGAGCAGGGACGGCCTGGTGAGGCATACAACATTGGCTCGGGTCAAGCCCGCTCAGCTGGATCTTCTCCTGACTTTTGCAAGAACGTCCATTCAACTGCGTGAAGATCCTGCGCGCCTGCGTCCGGTAGACGTGCCGTTGCTAGAGGCTGATACCTCGCGCCTGCGCGCGGACACGAACTGGAGGCCAGCTGTACAATTCGAGTTAGCATTACAACGGACACTTGATTATTGGCGAACAGTGGTAACCTAAGATTAGACCCTCTGGTATCAGCAACATTGGTTATGTAGCAGGAGCCGAACTATCCCGTTGGTGCAGAGCCAGAGCCATTCGTAGGTCCAGGGCCACGGTCATCCGTTGGCAAGGAATCGGAGCCATCGACTGTGCCAGGGCCATTCACTGGCGTAGAACCAGTCGATGGCGGGTTGTCCAAGTTGGCAAGGCTTTGCTGGCCGTTCTGGGATTTGTTTATGTTGAGATGATCTTCCAGGCCCTTATTAACGGATTCGGTGGTGGAGGAAGCCTCGCCCTGTTTCGCTTGCTGCGCGCGCAGTTCGGTCAAGGCCGTTTGCATTTGTTGGACCCAACCAGCCTGTTCGCTTTGGAGAGTGGTCTCAACGTCATCTACAAGCTTATCTATGTTAGCCTGATCCGCTTGTGCATCACCCAGGGCTATCCACCAGTTTTGAATGTTGGTCAGAGTCAAGATGGCATGGTTGTATTGTTTCAGCGTGTTCGCTACCTGGTTATACTCGAGGTATGCGACCATGGCAGTCGCCACGGCGGTCGTCACCGTGATTACCAATTCGAAGTGTATTGCGGCCAGTAATGTAGCGAGACCTCCAAGGCCCAGGATGATCCATTGAAACCGTATTAACTTCCGTCCTAGCTCCTGGCTCTTGCCTTTATACCAGTTAAGCTGATCAACCATCCGCTCTTCGATATAGCGGTTGGGTGGAAGGTAAACGGACGCTTTAACTTTTGGCTTTCCTGGCCCGGGTTCCTTAGCGGTTGACCTGGTCTGCGATTGCTTATTGCTTTTAAGGCGAGTGAGAGCCGGAAAGATGGCAAAATCAAGGTTGCCCTCCACCCACTGACTGTTGATGGACTCCAGCATCTTGGCCAGTCTGGCCTCACGGGTCGTCTTGTTTTGAACTACCTGTATATCGCTGTAAATACCAGTACGTGTACGATAGCGAAACATTTCTCGCTTGAACGCTTCCGTAGCAGTTCGCATTGTAACCCATCTGTTGCCTGGATCGAAGCGGTTAGCCCCCGCTATCAGCAGCGCCAGTAAGACGGGCACGCTAATAAGCACATAGTACAGTACATCTCCCAGGCCCAACTTGAAACTGCCGATCGATAAAAGCGGCACATTCCACTGCATTTGCTTATAAAACGCTTGAAAAGCCGCCAGAGCAGTTATGAATACTCCCAGCAGCAATATCCATAATTGCTGTCTATGAAAGGTATGCTGTTGTCGCATGGCATCAGCGCTATAAACCCGGGACTGGCCATAAGCCTGGCTGAGTATATCGTTGGCCTTCAATCTGAGATCAATGCACATCTCCAGTTTTTCAGGCGCCTCGGTAATCGGGAAAAAATGCAGGTCGCCTTCGGCAATCACTTCGGCTAGCACCGGGTCATCTATAAAGGAGGGAACAGGTTTAGGCTTATTCGGATCACCCGGCTTCCAAACAGAGAGTTTTTGTATATAGTCTTGCTTGTCTTGCCATGCTTGTTGGATCTGGTCTGCAAAACCACCGCTGCCCGCAATTACTAGAATCGGCCATCCTTGCCGTACGCTCCTAACAACTTCATCTTTGGCAACGGGGCTATCATTCACCAGGATCGTTAGGACGGGAATGTCTTGAGATAATATCTCGGCTATCTCATACATTTTGTCTATCACCCCGTCCGAATCGAGACTTTTTACCACTACGAAATGCGTGTAATTAGACTCGAGCATCTTATGCCCATCAGCACCATCAACACCATCACGGCCAGGCCAGGTGATCTGACTGTCGTTGGCTATCCCTAGCAAAGGCGCTTTGACGTTACGGTCTAGCAGAGCCTTACTCAGTGCCGTCATAACTTCGCCTGCAGTGCTTCCATCTATGATTAATGCGCTGTTCTCAGCTACAGCGCGGGTCAGGCCGCGACTGAACAATTGGTGTAGGCGTGCTTGCGAATTAGCGTCCGGAATGTTGGTTCCGCCCGCAATCAGAATTACCGCTTTTGGTGTTACCGTATCCGCTGTTGCCAGGTCAAGCTTTGTTATAAGCTCACTGGCACTCGTACCTGGCAGAGTCTCCACGAGTGTAGTTTGTCTGCCATCGGGAAAAACAACGTTGTTCACTGGAATATTGCGTTGGACCTCGTTCACTGCAACCCTCCTGACATTGTTAATGGATAAGTACTACCATTGGACTTTTTAGTAGCATACCATAAATATATTGCACAGATAAGTCCCACCCTGTACAATTAGATCAATCAGGCTAAAAAGGATTTTTAATCTGGTCTCCTAAATGTAATTGCTGTGATGAACGAGATGGAAAAACCTGCAAAGTTTGCTTTTTCAAACGGGAGGTCAGCTCTGTCTGTGCGAGTGAGGCATGACGAAGAGTTGCCTGCGGCCCTGCATGAGCTCGGATTGCGCAGTGGCCAACCTAACCTGGTCCTGATTGGCGGCGCCAGCAAGATGGATGTGAAAGAACTGAACGGCATTCGTTCGCTGTTTGTGGAGGGTCTGGTACCGGCGATCGCCGCTTTAGATGCAACTGTGATTGATGGAGGTACAGATGCTGGGATAATGCAACTGATGGGCCGGGCACGAGCAATCACTGGCGAAACATTCCCTTTAATTGGAGTAGCTGCGGCTGGAAAGGTCACCACGCCTGATCAGGTTAACCGATCAGGTAAAGCTACTTTCCTGGAGCCTCACCATACTCACTTTGTGCTCGTCCCTGGCACCCATTGGGGGGACGAGTCTCCGTGGCTATTCCGTGTTGCAGATGTGCTGGCAGCCCAAGCTGCTTCGCTGACAATCCTCGTCAACGGCGGTGAAATCGCCTGGGAGGATGTCACACAGAGCGTGAAGGCTGGTCATCCAGTGCTGGTCATTGGAGGCAGCGGCCGAACAGCCGACACTATTGCGAATGCATTGCATAAGGAAGCCACTGATGAGCGTACGAAACGACTGGTGGATTCGAACTTGCTTAGAGTGGTAGATTTAACAAGCGACTTTGGCGAGTTAACTCGCGTAGTTGAAGAAATGCTTTCCGAATAAAAGATGGGCATTCATTTAAAATGGCGGTGGCTCTTCATTGAAGAAGCGAACGACATCTTTAACATTGGCAGTTCTCCGCGCTGGGGGAAGAGCATCGA
>WNFJ01417865.1_pt1 | contig 10463 bp, 15 predicted proteins | sample 5400461 | NCBI WGS metagenome assembly WNFJ01 (sample SAMN13153349, study PRJNA577476) | soil metagenome | isolation source: 115 cm saprolite on Douglas fir-dominated hillslope | place: USA:California | collected 2013-09-17
TCATATCGCAGCCCGTAATTCAGGGTGAAATTGTGGAACATCTTCCACGAGTCCTGGGCGTAGAAACCGTAGATATTGTCCTTCGTCCGAACGGCGCCGGGGCCGAGGCCAAGGTCAAATTCTCCGGGTATCGTGTCGGTGGAGTCGAAGCTGGTGTATTGGCCGAAGTGGAACTGCTGGAACAGAGAGAAATAGGGATAGTAACTGATGTTGAATCCCGTCTTCACAGTGTGCGAACCCTTCGTCCAGCTTAGGTTGTCGATGTACTGATAGCGTTTCTGGTTAGCCCCCTGAGGGCAGCAGAAGTCCGCGCCTGTGTAATAGGTGTTGTGGGCTTGACCGGGCACTGTGGTGTCATCGGGTGTCGTGCTGACAAATTGATGACGCGCAAAACGCGCTTCGTTGGTCAAGTGAGGGGTAATAGTAGAAACAAAACCGATGTTCAAAACCTCGTCGTTAAACTCTGTGTTTACCAAAGAATTCGGCGTTATACTGTTGCCAGTCTGAACAACCAGATTGTTTTCCCGGTCCCGCTGCACATTGTAGCGGGCGCTCAGCGTGTTGTTGCTGCTGACCACCCAGTCGAGCTTCGCTGACGCTAGCAACTCATTCCATGGCTGCTGAACCGTAACTGGTCCGGTGTTCGGAGTGAGAGTAAGGGGCAATGACTGGCGAGTGTCCTCGTAACTTCCAAACCAGAAGAGATGGTCCTTAATAAACGGCCCTCCGAGTGTAAAACCACCCTCTTTCTTGTGGAAAGGAGCGCGTGAGCAACCGGAATCGCTTGCCAAGGCACCTCCGACAAAGTTTTTCGATGGGCAATTCCCATCTCCAGGAACTGCATGTTCAAATAAACCCAGATTGTAAAACGGACTGGAAGAGGTAAGATTGCGGCCCCGGAAATACTCGTGAGCGTCACCGTGGACGCCATTGCTTCCCGACTTCGTGACGGCGTTAATAATCACACCGCCGGCCTGTCCATATTCGGCGTTGTAGTTATTCGTGAGTACCTGAAATTCTTGAATTTCGTCGACTGAAGCGCCTAGCGCATCTCGACCCGAGACCACTTGGTCCACGATATTGACGCCGTCCACGTTGTATAGATTGCCGCGATAATTAAATGCCCCAGGAGCCACGAGGTCGCCGTTACCGCCGACGCCGTTTCCCGTGTTGCCGCTGGTGTCAGCATGTACTCCAGGCGCCGATAACGCCAGCTGTGCATAGTCATTGCTGACACCGGTGCCGCCGGAAAGAACGGGCAACCGAGACATGTCCGTAGCGCTGATCGAGGTCGAGACTTCTGTCTTAGTCGTCTCAATGAGCGGCGCCTCACCACTTACTTCGACTGTCGTGGCAGTAGCGCCTACCGTCAATTGAAAGTTAACGTCGCGCTGGTCGCCCACCTGTAATTCCACTTTGCTCACGCCCTTGGCAAATCCAGCGGCCGCTATGCGCACCTCATAAGCACCCGGAGGAACGTTTGGAATGGTATAAAAACCGCTTCCTGTCGTGGTCGATGTATGCTCCACGCCTGTGCTCACATTCCGAGCTGTGACTGTGGCGTTAGCAACCACCGCACCTTGCGGGTCGGTGACTCTGCCGGTGATGGTTGCGCTGGCAGCGCTCTGTGCCTGCACGACGCCTGAAATCATTAGGACAGCCACAATGACCAGCAAACAAACGAAAACTGGTTTCCGCATAAGAGCCTCCGTGTGAGATGGGACAAGGGTGGACGGGACGGCCGACGGGGTTGTCGCAACGCAACCCGCATCAGAACCTGTTTTTGTGCGAACCTGGGTAGAATCTAACAACATTGCTTAGACCGGATACAGCAAGAACCTAACCAATTGCCTTTCGCTGCAGATTCAATAACTTACCCACGGAAGCATACACTTTTTGGGATGTCTGTCAACTTGTGTAATATGGAATTTCACATCTGGAGACATCTCCTACGAGTTTTACGAGCTTCTGTCGGCTCCCAGGAGTTCCAGAAAAGACTTGTGCACGCGTGGGTCATCGCTCAGCTCGGGATGGAAAGTCGAAACCATAGTCTTCCCCTGCCGGACTGCGACTGGGTCGTTCCCTTCGGTAGCAAGCACTTCGACCCCTGGTCCCATGCGCTCAATCTTCGGCGCGCGGATGAAGACCATTTCAATCGGCGATCCGCAGAAGAGTCCCTCGCGTATTGAGCTGTCAACCTGACGGCCGTAGGCATTGCGGCGGATTGCGATATCAATCGCTCCAAGGCCCAACTGTGGTGGGTTGTCGATTTCTTTGGCCAACAGGATTGCGCCGGCGCAGGTGCCGAAGGTCGGTTTTGCGCGAACGAATTCTTTCAGCCTTTCGAATCCTGCCTCGCCGAGAAGTTTGAGAAAGGTGCTGGACTCGCCTCCGGGGATCACAAGGCCATCTATTTCGTCGAACTGCTCGGGCTTTTTTACGAGCACAACCTCAGCACCCAGTTCCTGGAGCCGTTTGCGATGGGCATCGAAATCGCCCTGAAGAGCCAGGACGCCGATACGAATAGTCGTTGCTTGTTGGTTGTTGGTCGTTGGCTGCCTCGATTTGATTTTAATGGATTCGGGGTCACGAGCTGAGAGTCAAAAATCCCCACGCTTCGCGAAAATCCCCGCCCAATCGGAGCTTGAACGGGGCACACGGCCACCCGGCGTACATTGGCTGGCGTTTTACAGGGAGCCTTAGAATGCCAATGCCCCACAACGATTCATCGCTCACATCTGTTTCGTCGGTTTGGTTGTTTCCGCTACTGTAGCTGTCCAGGCCCAGCAGCCCAAAGCCGATTCTGATGTCGCCATCTCGCAAACTTTGCAGGCCACGGAACGGGCCTGGCTGAACGCTGAGAAAAATCACGATGCGGCGGCATTCGAAAAAATAGTGGCCAATGACTGGATCGCCATAAGCCCCGACGGCAAGAGCCAGACGAAGGCGGAGAGAGCGGCTGAAATCAAGGCCGCCCACACCACCTCCACACCACCTCCGCCACCATGGGCGACATGAAAGTGCGCGTCTTCGGCGACACCGCCGTGGTCACAGGCACCGACGATGAAATCACCTTGGAAGACGGCAAGAAATCCAGCGACCATTATGTCTGGACTGATGTTTTTGTGAAGCGCAATGGCTGGTGGCTGGCTGTAGCCTCGCAGACTGCGCACATCAAGTAGCTTGCTCTCGCCTTGCAAGCCTGTCTTTCGATGCAAGAATTGCAACGCCAAAAGTAATCTCGAAACGCGCGAGATGTGTGCATCCGGCGCTGCTAGGATCTGTGACTGGCACGCGAGGGCCTTGCGGCCCCGCGCCCAAAGCCTTAGCCTTTTACAACTCTTAGCTGGTTATCGACAGAAAAAATTCCCGGGACACCATTCGCCCGCATGCCGGCAATGTTCCTGTCCATTTCATTATCGACCACGCCCATCAGCGTCACATGGCCTCCATTCACAATGATGCGGATGGACTTGTTGACGCCCAACCCATACTTCTGCAGAGTTGGATAGCCATAGATCGTGCGGAACAAACGGACGCGCAAGCCGTCGTCCATCGGAGATACCGGCAGCACCTGAATCTGATTATTCACGTGTTCGACACCTTCGATTCGCTTAATCACGTTTCCCGCATCGCTCTTGACTACCGGATTCGTCACTTCGCCATTCAGCGTGACATTGTTGTTATGTCAGGTAATCGAACGCATTCACATAGGGCAGCATGTTCAATTCATGTTTCACTTGTTTATCGAGTCTTTCCATTCCCCGCTCAGAGGCCACCGCATTCTGCACGGACAATGAAAGCCCCGACACCATCATTCCCACACTTAATACTAAGGTTCGCACTTTCATATCAACCCTTTCTGTAAGTGCGAACCCGTTTCCGCCCGAAAAGTTGCGTCAAGACGCTGAAGCACAGAGAGCTATGCGTAAAGAATTGTCAATTCGTTAGCGGAAATCGAGTCGCAGTGAACGGCGCCGGAAGCGTTTTCCATGTAGGGACAGAGGCTGTCCTGAGCGAAGTCGAAAGGATGCCCTCACTTGTCCGGCGGACCAGGTGTATCGGGCCGCATCCCGTGTGGGTCGGACACTGGACGCCTTTGACTTTGATTCTGCCCCTTGCGTGGCCGCCTCCCGTGAGGTAAGAACAAAATCAGCTTCAAAAGCGTCGGACAAGAGTGTCCGACCCACACGGGACAATGTGGAGGCATTTCGATGACTGACTTCGAAAGGCTAATTGAGGCCGCAAAGCGCGGCGACCTGGCAGATGTCAGAGCCATCCTCACAGCCCACGGCCATGCCGAGCTCGTCAATCTTAATCAACGCAATCCATCCGGCGCCACCGCCCTTCATCACGCGGCTTTTGGTGGACATCGCTCTGTGGTTCACGAGTTAGTCAGTCACGGCGCCGACATCAACGCCACCGACAGTCAATTCGGCGCCACTCCTGCCGGCTGGGCCATCGAATACCTGCGCGAAATGGGTGGATTCCTCGCCATTGAGCTTGACGACTTTGCCCATGCCATACGCCGCGGTGACGTCGAATGGGTTCGACGATTCCTCCACCGCTTCCCTGCTCTTCGGGCAGTCCGTGACACGCAAGGAAAACCGTTCCAGGGCTTGCCCAGGAATCTGGAAATCAGGAAATTGTGGATTTGTTTGGGTCAACTGCTTAGTTGGGATAGTTTGAGAAGGGTGGGTCAGCCGGGTGCCCCATCCTTTCGCGCCCTTTGCGAAAGGGTGGGATACCACTGCCGCCGTCACCGCTCCTCGTCGCCCAGAACCGCCTCCAAATCCCGCGCGCCGTGAAGGACGCGGACGATTTCTACTCCGTTTGACAGCGGCAGATAGAAGATCACGTGGTTGCGGACGGCGAAGCTTCGAAGATCGGTTGCTAGCTCCGGGCCGGGCGCGGCCTATGTTGGGCCGACGAGCCAGCGTTTTGAACTTACGGTCAATGAGGGTGGGTAAAAGCGTCTGCGTGGGCAACACTGTCGTCGGCGATGTAGGCCCAAATCTTGGCGAGATCATCCAGCGCTTCGCGGCCGCACTACGATGGAGGCATCTATTTGCGGCCGGAGGCCGTGCGCGCGGCGAGTCGCTTGCGGCCTTCGCGTCTCAACTCTGCCACACTCCACAGTTTAGCTGGGCCGCTGTCCAGGCCTTCGCGAATATCCTGCCGCAACTGTTCCAGCCGCACCGACCGCAGTTGGTCCTCGGTTTCCATCAGACGCAGCGCCTCCCGCACCACCTCGCTTGCGGAGTTGTACCGTCCCGAGGAAACCTTCTGGCGGACCAGTTTTTCCAGTTGAGGGGTCAAATTGACGTTCAGGGTCATGGGCGCTCTCCGGTTGGTTCAAGGTCAGGAATAGCATGGGTGGCAAGGATTGTCAATGATTGACAACTCGGCTCGCGGGTCTGGCTGCGGTGGTAACCCGCCCTTCGAAAACCGCGAAGGGTGGGGCAGCCTCAGGGAGAATTAGTTTTCACAAAGGTGGACCAGCCCGCCGAGCTTGAGCTAGTCGAAGGGATGGGGATTTTGACTTTCGATCAAAAAGGAAAACTGCGGGCCACTCGAACACCGATTCCGCATCGAAGTTAAAACACTAAAATATTTAGGAGGACAGCCATGCTAAACCCAAGCAAGGCATTCAGCAGCTTCTCAGTGAACGACATTCAGAAGGCGAGGGAGTTTTATGGAAAGAAACTCGGGATCGACGTCTCCACCGGACCGGAAGGCACTCTGGTACTAGCCCTCTCCGGCGGCACCAAAGCTCTGATGTACCCCAAACCCAATCATCAGCCCGCCACTTTCACTGTCCTGAATTTCCCCGTTGACAACGTAGAAAAAGCGGTGGATGAACTCAACCAACGTGGCGTGCGATTTGAAATCTATAACGAACCAAATTTGAAGACCGACGCGCGCGGAATTTCCCGCGGCAACGGGCCAACGATCGCTTGGTTCAAGGATCCGGCCGGAAACATCTTGTCGGTTCTTGAAGCGGCTTAGCGATCCATCCTAACTAGGCGGGTGCCCCATGTCTCGCCTTGCGAGACATGGGAGTGACGGGAGTTCCCTTCCCGATTTGTCGATCAGAATGAGAGGAGTCCGTTCCCAGGTCTCGCAACGGAGGCGAGACCTGGGGCACCTGGCCTCCAATTTCAACCAAGTCGTTGACATGCCAAACTGCACAATTACCACTCCCAGTTTGTTATTCTTAAAGTAGAGCTTTAAAGAAAGCATGGATCCCCTCCGCCCCCAGTGGCAGCGGAGGCTTTTTCTTGGCATGAAGGTGTTGTAAACCGCAAGGAGCCTGCCCTGAGCACAGTCGAACGGGTGGGGCAGCGCATGGAAAATCTCAAACGGTAGGGCGGTCCGCCAATCCTACGCACCGGCTGCGGATGTCAGCTCTTGTGATTGCTCTGCCGGAGCCAGCGCGATCAGTGCTACGCCGACGACAACGAGCGCAGCCACTCCCAGCAGTTCTCCGCGTCCGATCAAATTCTGGTATGCCTGCAGCGCCATGACTGCGGCGTGAGCAAAGCTCGACCATGCGGTGAAGGCGATCAGGCTACGATGCCGCGATGGGTTGCGCGTCGCCAGCAGCAAGAAAATTCCCAGCGTGACGTAGAGGCTAAACATCATCGCCAGTGCGGGCTCTCGCCGTAGAAACATCAACAGGGGAAAGACGCCAGCCAAAAAGAGCAGTCCCACAACTGCCAGTGCAACCTGCAGCGCCCGTTCTCGACGCATAGTGGCCTCCTGCTAAATCAAGCAATGTGGCAAAGACAGCCCCGTCACCTAGTGCTTCGACCATGTCCAGCCGGTGATCCACCAGCCTGCATCTGTCCGCCGCAGCGCTACGGTAAAAACAGCGGGCCTCTTTAACAAGTTTCCCATGTTGCTTGTAGGTGTAAACCGCCGGAGCCACGAAATAGGCGCGATCACCGGTGACGTCGACGGTCCATAGTGTGCCCAGCGTGGCGACCCCGTCCGTAATCCCGCTCTTCTCGTCGTAGGCTTTCAACCCCTTCCACCAATCGGCGAACGCCGTCTGCAGTTTTTTCTCATCCAGGTTGTCGAAAAACTGATGCACCACTACCACTACATCGGTCTTCTCAGAGGCAATGGCTGATTTTGGATTGCTAATGATAATGATAATGATTCCGAGGGCGACCACGATGTTCAGAGTCTTGCCCGCGAGTCGTTTGAAGTCCATGGCTTCCTCCCATTCGGAATTTAGCGATCGTCGCGTCCATGTGGCCCCGGTCCTACTGCGCGGGAGTATACCGCAAGGGTGAGTTAGGCGGCCCAGGCGAACGGACAATCCCCTAGAGCTGTCCCACAACCCCGTTGGCAAGATCGCTCAACTGCTTGTCGCTTGCTGACCCGCCGATAAAGAAACGAACTTTGCCCTTGCGGACATGGAGCCCACGATCCTTGTCCAAATAAGCCTCGTCTCCAACACCGGCTACCGCCGTCGATCCCTTCCCGAAAAAGCCTTTCAATCTTGCGAATAGATCCGCTGCCGCAGCCGACGAGGGATCAACGTAGGCTCTGAGCAAAAACCTCTCATGCGGAGATTCGTAGGAACAGTCCGTCCCCTGAGCCGTGTTTGGGAATGGCCGGGGAGCGACCCTCTCTTTCGGGGCGCCGTAGTTTGATCCTAAGGTCTTGCTCAGTACAGCCGCCGGCAGCAGCGAACACAGGTCAGCCGGAGGTTCGGCCGCGCTTGCCAACTGGACCGAGCAGGTGACTAGGATGAAAGTTGCAGCGGTCGTTGATATTGACATCGACACCTTACTCAAGTTAGCCATGTGAGATGCCTTTCGTTGCGACGTTTTTCCTTAACCCAAGCGCCCAGATTATATAAGAGCGGAAATTGTGGGGCACAAGTGACAGCACCCATGTAGTTCTGGAGTCTTAGGGACGCGAGTTAGCGGAAGTCAACGAGGCCAGGTTTGAACAGAAGTAGAGACCGCCGATACGCCCGCCCGCTGTCGCGTGCAAGAACCCTCGATGGCGGCGTTCTATGTGAGAAGGCCGTTTATGCGAGTCTTGATCCGCAGATTGAGCCGTCAGGTCGTGTTTCTGGTGCCAGCGGACCATGCCGAGGTGTTTATGTGCTCGGGACAAAAGCCCATCCCAACCACCCTCGCAGGCAATCGCCGCAGCCGGGGAAACTTCTCCGTCATGTTCAGCAGCAGCGGAGGCGGAATTATGACTGGCGAATCAAAAACCCGCTCCAGGAAATGCTTGTGCATGAAGACCTGCACGCGTTGAATCATCTTCGCCGGCCGCTCCCGCCGATCTTGCACTGCCTTCAGGTCTGAGAGACGCACGGTGCCGTTGAGCAGCTTTGGTGCAAGCAGGTTAGCCGTCGCCACCGCATCTTGAATCGCGAGATTGATGCCAACTCCGCCCACCGGAGACATGGCATGCGCCGCGTCTCCAATGCACAGCAGTCCTTCGCGATACTACGTCCGCAGATGATTCACTTTGACGTTTAACAGCTTGACGTCATCCCACTGCGCCATTTCGCCGGTGCGATCCGCGAGGAACGGAGCGCAATTCGTGATCTCTGCGTGAAATGCCTGCAGCCCACGCCGCTGTCTTTCCTCGAACGAACCTTTGCGAATGACGTAAGCGCACTGCCAATAGTCGGCACGATCAATCAGGACCATAAATTGACCCGCGCCGACGTAACCAAAAGCCTGCGGCGGATCGCCCGCCCACTTGGGGACGCGAAACCACAGCACATCAATCGGCGCGCCCAGGTCAATCAGCTCGAGCCCGGCGCGTTCGCGCACCGTCGAACTCCGGCCATCGGCTGCCACCACCAATTCTGCGCGCAGTTCGAGCGTCCCTTCCGGCGTGTGTGCCTTCACGCCCGTTACCCGGCCGTTTTCGAGCAGCAAGTCCGTCACTTCCGCTTGCATGCGGAGCCGGAACTGAGGAAAGCTTTGCGCATGACGCACAAGAAAGTTCAGGAAGTCCCATTGCGGCATGAAGGCGATGAATTTGCAATGAGTGGGAAGATGCGTCAAATCCGCGAGATGAAGTACGCGCTCGCCAAAATGCGCTTCAATTCCGCGCAATTCATCATGCGGCTGGCGAAGCAGGTCTTCAAGCAGGCCAAGCTCGTGCATCACCTCCAGCGTTGAAGGATGAATGGTATCGCCACGAAAATCGCGAAAGAAATCTTTGTGTTTCTCAAGGACCGTCACTTCCACGCCGGCGCGAGCCAGAAGAAATCCCAGCATGACACCCGCTGGTCCGCCGCCGGCAATGCAACATGTAGTGCGGTCGCTCATAGGTCCTTGGATTTTATGCTACCCACGATGACGGGCGGTACTAGCCCCTTCGGCGGCCTTGGTTTTTCGGGCCGGAGTGTAATCGCTAGTTGAGCTACATCGCTTCCCTGCTGGGGCCTCCGGGTCCGACCAATTTCAATGGCAGTGTCGCACGATAAGCAACGGCGGAATATGGCAACGCCGTTGTCATAAGGCTCGGCTACCGGCGCAATTATTGGTTTCGAGAAACACTTTGGACATAGAGCCCGGTCGGGGTGACCCTTGTCGAACCACAAAGGATTGTTGAACTCGAAGTCGTCTCCCTTGAAACGCAACTTCGCCTTGAGCTCATGATTCTCATCTTCAAGGTCGCCCGCGTCGCGCTTCAAGCTCATCAGTGCGTCATACACTTCCATCAGTTGTTGCTTCTGTTCAAGCTTTGATGTGCCCTGAGCGATGTCGTAGATCGTCTTACCAGCGGTAGCAATCGCGTTGAAAGTGTCAATTTAGCTTGGGGATCTAGATTCATCGCTACCAGCCCCTGGTCTGCAGCATCTGGGCTTCGTCCAGCGCGGAGACGGCGAGGCCTTTCATCGCGCTGCCGGCGTCTTCGCTGACTTCAAGTAACACTTTAGGGTCGTTGAAGTGGGTCGTGGCGCGGACGATGGCTTTGGCGCGGCGCTCGGCTTCTGCGGGAGGGGCGAAGGTGGTGGAATCGTTCATGAAGATTCCGGAGCCTACGAAGACGGCTTCGGCGCCGAGTTGCATTACGAGAGAGGCGTCGGCGGGGGTGGCGAGGCCTCCGGCACAGAAGTTGGGGACGGGGAGCTTCCCTGCTTTCGCTACCAGCTTCACCAGCTCATACGGCGCTTGCAGGTCTTTGGCTTTGGCGTAGAGTTCTTCTTCGCTGAGCACGGTGAGAATTTTCATGTCTTGAACAATCTGGCGGATGTGCTTGACGGCGTGGACAACGTCTCCGGTGCCGGCTTCGCCTTTGGTGCGAATCATGGCAGCGCCTTCGGCGATGCGGCGGAGAGCTTCTCCGAGATTGCGCGCGCCGCAGACGAATGGGACTTTGAAGGCGTGCTTGTCAACGTGATGGGCTTCGTCGGCCGGAGTCAGGACTTCGGATTCATCGATGTAATCCACGCCAAGCTCTTCGAGAATTTG
>WNFJ01714128.1_pt2 | contig 10462 bp, 12 predicted proteins | sample 5400461 | NCBI WGS metagenome assembly WNFJ01 (sample SAMN13153349, study PRJNA577476) | soil metagenome | isolation source: 115 cm saprolite on Douglas fir-dominated hillslope | place: USA:California | collected 2013-09-17
CAAAGCCTAACCGTGGCGGATCTGGAGTTGGATCGTCTCCCGTGGGATGCGACTTGCCGAAGGTGATACCGTTCCGTGAAACGACAAATGGGGCGGGCATGGCTGGCCCCGTTGAGCCAGTCCCAATCCTATTGGTGTCAGCTCGCACCTCTCCTCTTGACATGGGCACGAAAATCCGCCGGGCCAGAAATATCTGAGGCAGGTTCTGCGGATAAAGCATGGGAAAAACCAGCGCGGCCGTGACCAAGACTGCCTGTAGGGTGAACGAAGCGAGAGCTGTCCAGCGTCGGGCGGAAGGTTGCGCGGGTGACAGTCCGGAAAACATGTGTCATCTCCTCAACAGTGGTGCTGTTGCGAATAAAGACACCACGGTTGGACTTGCCGGACTGTGGAGCGAGAAAAATAAAAAAGCCGCGATTTCTCGCGGCCTTGGGAACTAAACTCTGTCTCTGGTGTCGCCTACTGTTTAGCTGGCGGTGTGGTGCCCGGCTTGGTCGCCCCTGGAGTCGCCGGCTTCGAAGGAGCGCCGCTGCCTGAGGGCCTTGCCCCGGTCGCACCAGCGGGCCTTGCAGGCGCCGGAACCCCCGATTTGGCGTTGTAAGCGTCGACGATCGGCTTGGTAATATCCAGCGTGCCGCTGTTCCACAGCACCGGCCCATTCGGCCATTGGTTGTTCGTGGAGGCGTCAATGATCAAGGCAAAACCGTTGTTTTTCGCATAATCAACGATCATGGGCGCCATCTTCTGCAGAATGCGCTGCGCAATCTCGTTCTCTTGGTTGCGCGCATCCTCCTGGGCGTCCTGGGCGTCACGCTCCAAAGCTTTCTGTTTGGTTTCAATCTGCTTCGCCAGGCTGTTCTTGGCCTCTTCGTTCAGTTTGTCACCCTGGGTATTAAGCTGCTTCTTTAGGCCGTCGATCTCCTCGTTTTTTGCCTTCAGCTCGTTTTGTTTAGGTTCGAGCTTTTTGCTCAAGGTATCAAAGTCGCGCTGGCCTTCGTTACTGGCAAAGATGGCACCTTCAACATTGATGGTTCCAATTTTGCTGCCGGTGGCGCCCGCAACTGCAGGGGGATCGCTAGCCGAGGGCGCGGCGGGAAGTGCTGCGGAAGACCCGCCACTGGTTTGGGCCAATGCCGTTGCCGAGAATAGCACCGCCGCAACCGTGAGAGAACGCATAAGCGTAAGTTTCATGTGATTAACTGGACTCCTTAGGAGTACTGCTCCTGAATTTTGTAAGATGCGACTTCTTCAGATATCGGAATACCCGGCCACACAACTACCTTTTTTGCGAGTAAGGCGAGCCGATTCAGACCCTCGCATGAAAACTGGGAGCGCCGCGAAAAACGCCACGCACAACCGGCGACTCAGGCGTGTGGATAATCCATTATAGAAACAGGCGCTGTTAACCGTCAATCCTCCTAGAAAGTCGTCCCTACAGTAAAGCGGAACGTCTTGCGCGGCTCGCGGAGCTGATAGGGCGGCGAAAACGTGTTGCTGGCCAGCTTAAAGGTATAGTCGCCCGCATCTCCGGCGGGAAACATGGGACGTGTGATCGGCACCGGCGACTGCGACAATTCGTTGAGCCGCAGCGGGTTATACGCCCAGTAGATGCGGAATGGAGCGTTTACAACGGGAAGGAAGACCTGCAACTCAACTCCGGTGGAAGCCCGCGGCTGCCAGTTGGTTCCGCCTAGAATTGAAAGATTCTGACTGAATGTGAACTTCTGCGTGCCTAAACACGTGTTGAAGAATGGATCCAGCTCGGGGCAGCCATACGGAGTGCTGTTGATGGCGGTGAACTGGCCGTTATTGATGCGCAACTGCGATCGCCTCAAGATGGGATCAAACCCGAAATCGAAAAAGGGTGCAATTGCTACTGGCCCCGCGATGGTAATCCGGTATTCAGCATTGGAGACCAGACTAAGATCTCCGCCGGGGAACGTGATCTGGTCCACGGGGATGGGGATTTTGTAGCAGTTCGGTTCAGTACCCAACGAGCACGGCCCCAGGGCGGGGTTCTTCACCACAAATGTATTGTCCCGATTCCGCAAGGTGACCGAGGAAGCGGTGGGCAGAAATGCGACTGGCGATATGGAACGAATATCAAAACCGCGGAGGTCATTTTCTCCACCCATGTAGGACCGCTGGAAGGGAGGAGCAACCAGCCCTCCAAATCCCGAGAGAAACGAACCCTGGAAATGGATGCCGACGGTATTGCGGTGGTTCTGCAGCGGAAAATGATGCTTGTATTCGACGATGGGGCGGACCGTCCTTACGGTCCCGCCTAGGCCGGAAATTTCACCGCCTACGAAATATTCCGTACCCGAGTGAGGGTACAACGCTGCGTCCAGCTTGTTCTCGGAATAGCTCACAAGCATCTTGCTGGTCACAATCCCATTCAATGCGTTAGGCCCGCTAACTCCACTGAAGGCGAGAAAGTTAAACAAATTTTTGGACGCGGTAGTTAACGCCACCAAGGACGACACATCGTAGGAATACGTAGCGCTGACGCGCTTAAAAGACCGATGCAGCGGGTAGGAAGCGTTAAGAGAGAAGCCCTTGCTGGCCTGGGTGTAGTTTTGCAGGCTCTGTAACTGTGCCGCCGACACGTTCAATACCTGCCCGGTGATGAGCGCGCTCTGCCTCGCTTGGTCATAACTCAGCTTTCGGCCATACACGGTGAAGCCAGCGCTTAGCGGACGGTCAAACAAGTAGGGCTCGGTGAATCCAAGCGTAATGTCACGTTGCAGGGAGCCAATGTTCGCTTGGACGGACAGAGTGTCGCCCAAACCCAAAAAGTTGTTGGTGGTGTAGCTCAGGCCGATGAACGAACCGGCCAAACCGCTGACCCCGCCTGAAAGCCCGATCTGGTTCTTGCCCTTTTCCTTGAGCTTCAGGGTCAGATCAACCGTGCCTCCTTTTTCGTCGAGATGGCGTTCAGTGACGGTGGGATCATCGGGCTTGATCTGCTCGAAATACCCAAGCTGATTCAACCGCTGAATACTGAGCTTCCAATACTGTTCGTTATAAAGTTGTCCCTCCTCCAGCACCAGTTCGCGCCGGATGACCTTGTCACGGGTAGTCGTGTTCCCGGAAAACTCGATCCGGCGAACAGAAAACTGCTTGCCTTCATCCACGTCAATATCAAAAGATACCTGCTTTTTTTGTTCGTCAAAGCTGGGAGTTGGGATGGACGTGAAGTTGATGTATCCGCCGCTGGCGTAAAACGTCTTCAGGTTTTCCAGTCCTTTGGCGATCTTCTGGCGATTGAAAATTTCACCATCTTTGATGGGGAAAAGATTCCGCAGGACCTTACTGTTCGCGTAGGCCTTGTTGTTCTTGAAGGTGATGCTTCCCAGGAAGTAGCGTTCCCCTTCCTCGATGGGAACGGTGATGTCCATGGACTTGCCGGCGCCGTGCTGAATCAGTGGAATGTGAAATCCGGAATGGCCAGTGTCGCGAATCTTGGTTTGCGGCTCACCCACCACTCCCTTGAAGTACCCGCGGTTCTGCAAGGCCTCGCGAACCAGTTCCATGTCCTCATCGAGTTTGGTCGCGTCATAAGTCTTGGCAAAAATGTTTTCCAGAAAGATCGAATGTGGTACTCCAATCGGACGCATGAAGTGCATGGCGTGCCGCAGCTCTCGGCTCTTCACGTTCTTGTTGCCTTCAAACTTGATCCGTCCTACTTTGACTTTCGGCCCTTCCCTGACCACAAACGTCACTCCCACCGACGCCGGCGGTATGGGGCGCACTTCAGTCCGGATGGTGGCGAACTGATGTCCGTGCTCCGCCTCCAACTGCTTGATCGTGACCTCGGCCTTCTTCACTTTGGTGGGATCATACTGCGATTCGACCGAGAGCCCGACTTTGGCCTCTTTGAACCGGTCGAGAATGTCGCTCTTCGAAATCGCATTGATCCCCAGATAGTTGATCTCTTTGATCCGTGGCTTTTCCTTCACATAGACGTGGATAACCCAGCCTTTGGGTGTGGCCTCGCGTTCGAAGCGGATGTCCTCGAAGTAGCCGGTATTCCACAGTGAGTTAAAGTCCCGCTCCATGGCCGCTTGGTCGTAGACGTCACCCGGATGGGTGAAGATATGCGCTCGAACCGCTTCTGCGGGAACGCTGCGATTGCCGTGGACTTCAACGGCGCTGACCAAGTCCTGCTGAGCCAGCGCGGGCGTCGCGCCGGCCAGTAGAAAAAGTAGGCCCGCTAAACCACCGAGGAGATCAAGACAAATCTTTCCAAATGAATGAGATGCGCGTCTGGCTGTGAACTTCGCCAGACACCCTGAGGTGCTTTGTCCCCAAATCGCAGGACTATCCTGATGAATGCGAGAAATCGCCAGTTACCTCAGATAGGTAGAGTATGGAAAACCGCAATTATACGGTAGAGCTGTGGAGAGCGTCCAAGGCCGCCGCTTCAACTTGCACTCACGGGTTCCCGCCGAAAAAGCTCCACCTCAACCAAGACGGAATAAAACGTGGCGGAGTTGCCCATGTCGGTGAGTTTTTCCGACGTAAGTACGTTGATGTTTCGATTGCCGGGTGTAAGTTTTGCCCAGTGCAGCTTCGCCGCAACTACTCCTGGCGAAACGTTGCCATCTACTTTGGCTTTCAGTTGCATTTCGCCGCGGCGATTAAACGCTTTCACCGTATCGCCATCACCAATGCCGCGCGGCAGCGCATCGGACGGATTCATCTCCAGCAGGCCAACTTCCTCCAGAGACTGCATGCCCGGCAAGTTAGAGAAAGTCGAGTTCAGGAAGTTGTCGGCTTTGCGCGCCAGCAGTTCCAGAGGAAAGGCTTTCGCGTTGCCGGTGTGGCGAGACTCTTCCGGCGGAATAAAAGCCGCGACCGGGTCGAGCCCCAAAGCTTTGAGGCTCTCGTTGTAAAGCAGCGCCTTGCCGCTTGGAGTGCGGAAATTGCCTTTCGCAAAAGGCAGAAAGGGTTCAGTCGATGCGTTTCCCTTCCCCTCAAAATTCAGGCGGATGTGCCCTTCCTTCTCCAGCCGCTCTCGAGTGATTCCCTGTAGCCAGGGATTGGACGATGCCAGCGCCTCATCCATCATGTCTTCAACCGAATCCTGAAAGCATTCTTCCTCAAATCCCATTCTCTTAGCCAAAGCCCGAAACAAATCTACATTCGACCGACACTCGCCCAGAGGCTCAATCGCCTGATTCGACGCCTGGAGATAGTAGTGCCCGTACGCGGATTGCAGTTCCTTGTGCTCGAAGAAAGTTGTCGCCGGCAGGACGATGTCGGCATAGTCGGTGGTGTCGGTGAAAAACTGCTCATGCACTACGGTAAACAAATCAGACCGCAGCAGACCGCGAACGACGTCATTGTGATTGGGACAAACTGCCGCCGGATTCGAGTTGTATACGAACAGAGCCTTCACCGGAGGATCATTCACCACATTCAGCGCCTGACCCAGCTCGACCATGTTGATGGTCCGAGCATCTCTGCCCAATGACGATTGCATCAGGTCGGTACGTTCGAGAGCGGCGTTGTTTAGTCCAAACGCGGCACTGGTGGAAAGCTGCAAGCCGCCGCCAACCTCTTTCCATGAACCGGTGATGCACGGGAGCATCGCAATCGTCCGCGAGGCCATGCCGCCATTCTGTGAGCGCTGTACCCCATAGTTCATGCGAATGGCCGCCGGCCGGCAAGTTGCGTACTCCACTGCGAGTTTCTCGATGTCAGCGGCGGACATTCCCGTCCACTGCGCAACCTTTTCCGGCGGATACTCCTGCACTTTCACCCGCAACTCGTCAAATCCTGCGGTGTGCTGGGAGATGTAATCGGCGTCGTGCAGGTTCTGGTTGATGATGACGTGCATCATGCCGAGCGCAAGCGCGACGTCAGTACCGGGATTGATCGGAATGTGCCAGTCGGCGCAGGCCGCGGTGCGCGTCCGATAGGGATCAATCACTACCAGTTTCGCGCCGTCGCGTCGCGCCTCTTCGATGAAAGGCCAAAGGTGCACATTGTTGCCGTGGATATTTGCCGCCCAGGCGATGATGTATTTGGAATGCCGGAACTGTTCCGGCTCCGTCCCCATGTTTGCGCCGTAAACCGACCTGACGCCGGCGCCACCCGCTTCTGAGCATATGTTGCGGGCAAGCTGCGATGCCCCCAGCCCATGGAAAAACCGGCGGTCCATCGAGCCATAGTTGAGCTTGCCCAGCGTCCCGCCATAGGAGTACGGCAGGATGGCCTCGCTGCCGTACTCTGTGGCGATGCTCTTGAAGCGCGAAGTAATTTCGTCGAGCGCCTCGTCCCAAGTAATGCGCTGGAAGACCTGCTCAGCCCGTGTGGCGCGGACACTCCTGTCCGCGAACCCTTTCGGTCGCACCCGCTTCATCGGATACAAAACGCGGTCCGGCGAATAAACCCTATCCAGATATTTCGCGACCTTAGCGCACAAAAACCCCCGCGTAACCGGGTGCGCAGGATCGCCTTGTATCTTGACCGCCCGGCCATCGTCAACCGTGATCAAGACCCCGCACGCATCCGGACAATCATGCGGACACGCGGCGTGGACCGTTTTTTTCACAATGCTCTGATTATACGGCGGGCGTGCGGAACTCATTTCAGGCCCACGTAGAGATCAACTTGCGCGTTTTGCGGATCCTGGCTGCGCTGGTCGTAAATCTCGAAGTCGGTCTTGTAGGTCCGCTGGATCTTTTTTTCCGCTTCAAGCTTAAAGATCGCTTGCCATGCCTGCGGCACTACCTTGGGAAGCGGTCCCTTTTCACTGGTGAGCACAGCAAAGCGTCCTCCAGCGACGTTCTTTGCCACCATTCCCGGCGGCGGAAGAGTGCCTTCCTTCACCATGGCGCCGATCACGAAATCGTATTCGCCGTTGTGGTCGCTCGCGTAGTCGGAGTAAAGGGCGTAGATATTTCCGCTAATCTTGTTCGGAATTTTCGTCAGATTCCCTTCCTGAAAAAACTTCTGCCACTGCCTGGGAATCATGCCGTCGCCGGTCGCCTCTTTCGCATTCGTGGTGCGGGCCCCAATCCCGATCACTTGAAACCCTGGTAAATCTGCGCGGGTGATGACGTCCTCCTTTTGGCCGTTGGCTATTGCTATTTGGTCGTCCGCAAAACCCCCGCCCAGCAGGCTGGCAATGCAGAAACAGATGATGGCGCGAAACATCTCTGCTAGACCTCAGATTCCGGGGTGGCAGCAAACCGAGCCCAACAGCCAACAACCGCCCTACTTAATTTCCATCACTTCTTTTTCCTTCGCCTTGCACATCTCTTCCATTTTCTTGATTTCGTCGTCGGTGAGCTTTTGGATTTCGTCCATGGAGCGCTTTTCTTCGTCTTCGGTGATCTTCTTGTCCTTGAGCGCTTTCTTGATAGCATCGTTGCCATCCCGGCGGATGTTACGGACAGCGGTGCGATGGTCCTCGAGAACTTTGTGCAGATGTTTCACCATCTCCTTGCGGCGCTCCTCAGTCAACGCCGGTATCGGCACGCGAATGATCTTGCCATCGTTCATCGGGTTCAGCCCCAGCTCGCCGGAACGAATGGCCTTTTCAATGGCCCCGAGTTGGCTGGGATCGTAGGGCTGCACCGTGATCAATTGCGGCTCCGGGGCGTGGACCGTGGCAACCTGATTCAACGGCATTTGCGCGCCGTAGGCTTCTACGATCACCGAGTCCAGCATGTGCACCGAAGCCCGGCCGGTGCGTGTGCCCACCAGCGCCTTGCGGAAATCTTCGACTGCCTTGTCCATGCGGGTCTTCAGTTGTATGTAAGTCTCTTTGAGTCCGGGGACCGCCGCCATCGTAGGTTGCGCCATGTCTGTGCTCCCTCAGAAGTTAGCTGTGGAACGGTGAATTATAAACCGTCGGTCGATTCAAAAGCGCCAGCCCTCTTGACGTTGGTAACATATATGGTACCATGTTACAGGGTCGCGGTACAGCAATACATCGGCCCCGGCGGACGCAGTCCATTCGCCGAATGGTTCGACGGTTTGAATGCCCAGGCTGCCGCCAAAGTGGCCACAGCGATTACTCGAATCGGATTGGGTAATTTTTCGAATGTTAAGGGCGTAGGCGCCGGTGTTTACGAATACACACTCGATTTTGGGCCGGGCTACCGCATTTACTTCGGCAAGGATGGCGAGGTTCTTGTGATCCTGCTTGGTGGCGGGACCAAGAAGCGGCAAAACAGAGACATCGACGACGCAGTCGCGAGATGGCAAGACTACAAGCGCAGGAAAAAGTGAAAAGAATCCAAATGCCCTTAACCAAAGATTTTAAAGAAACAGTCCGCGCGCGAGTACAGCGTGACTCGGCTTTTCGCAAGGAACTGCTGCGTGAGGGAGTGGAGAATCTTCTCGCCGGAGATGTGGAAACCGGCAAGGCCGTCCTGCGCGATTACATTAACGCCACGATCGGCTTCGGCGAACTGGCCAAAGTCACGCGCCATTCGCCCAAGAGCCTGATGCGAATGCTGGGGCCGTCAGGCAATCCGTATGCTCGAAATCTGATCGAGATCATAGCGTACCTGCAGGAGAAAGAAGGCATTCGCTTCCGGGTACGCGCAGCGACCGCCTAAGAGAAGAACTCCTGGAATTTTTCGAGCACGAGCAGCGGCAAGTCTTCACGCTTCTTCTTCCCCGCGAATCCCAGGTCGTGCCCCGCGCCTTCAACCGGCAGCAGCAGGGTCCTGGCAGAAATAAGCTTCCGGGCGCTTTCGATCTCGTCAAGCGTCCCGAAGGGATCGTGTGTGCCGTGCACGAACATGACCGGAACTTCGATCTTGGGCAGATGCTGCGTCCGCGGCTTCTCGGGATGGCTGGGAGGGTGCAGAGGATAGGACAGCAGAAGCAACCCGTCCGCCAGTGGCTTCTGCTCGGCGCCCATCCCATCGGCAACCAGCATGGATGCCTGGCGGCCGCCGTAGCTCTGTCCGCCGAGGAAGAGATGGCCGGAGAAAAGCTTCCTCATAGCAGCCGCCGCGTGCTTCAGCCCCTCGCGATCACGGACCGCATCGCCGGGCCTGGGCGGGCCGTAGGGACGCTGCTGGCGAAACGGTAGATCGCAGCGCAACACCGCGAAACCCGCGCCAGCAAAGGCCTCCGCCAGCGCCGCCAGTAGCGCCGTTTGCGCGTTGCCGCCTGCCCCGTGGGTGAGGATCAGGCTGTCGCCGGAGGCGGATTCGGGGCGATGCAGGAATCCGCGAGTAGGAGGATCAGACGAAGGTTCAGAAAAGTGCTCGGCGGTAGTCATTAAGGTAGAAATCTAACACGCGGCCGTCGCACACGGTTGCTGCGAGGGACTTATTTACCGGGTGTATCGCCAAATGATCCTTGGAAGCAGAGCATTTTGGGCGTAGATTGCTTGCGTGAGCCGCGCGACAATTGCCTACTTGGCACTACTAGTCTCCTTCCTTGGTCTCGCCCAGACACGCCCCCCTCACCTCAATTGGGACTGGCGCCGAGCGGAGGAACTAAGCTGGAAAGAGAGCATCACCCGAACCAAGAATATTGCAGACGAAGAGCGGAATCGGCTGATTGCCGCCATCTCCCAGCAACTTCTTCCGTCCGCAGCCGATCTTGGAATTACGACCGGAGAGCTCCGCACGGTGGCGGGAGAGACCCGAGTCAAGTATGTTGATCTGGATGGCGATGGCAAACCCGAAGTTATTGCTCAAGCGGGGGGCGAAAAGTCTGGTTGCAGTCCTACCGGGAACTGCCCGCTGTGGGTCTTGCGGCGACGCGGGAATAAATACTACGTTCTGCTTGAAGCCGAGGCGCAGACATTTACGGTTCAGCCCAGTCGGAATGGAAGATTCTCTGACTTAGTGCTCACTAGGCATGGCTCTGCGTTTGAATCAGAGGCAAGAGTCTATAAATTCAACGGGGAAGCTTATTCTGCGACTCGCTGTTTTGACGTGCACTGGTCGATATCGGGCAGCGACGGCGAATATCACAAACTGAAGGATCCCAAGATAGCGGGATGCGATGAGCCACGGTCTAGTACAGACTGAGAACCCTGCAAACGACCCACTCCAACGAACACCTAACGGCCCCCATTCACCACATGCAGCCTCATAAAATTCGTCGAACCCGTGGACATCCGCGTTCCCGCAACCACACCCACAATGTCTCCCGGCTGGAGTTTGCCGGAGCGCACCAAGTCCTGCTCGGCGGTCTCCACCATGCCTTCGACGCTGAGGTTCTGTTCCCAGCACACCGGATGCACTCCCCACAGCAGGTTCATGCGATTACAAATTCTCGCGCGGCTGAAGGCGTAGATGGTGGTGCGGGGACGATACTTCGAAATCATGCGCGCGGTGTTGCCAGTGTCGGTGAACACGGCGATGGCGGCCATGTCCACGTCTTCGGCGGCGTGGGCGATGGACTCGCAAATGGTCTCTGAAATCGAAAGCCCGGTGTGCTCGCGGCGGCGGCGAATTTGCATAAACTCCGCCATGTT
>WNFJ01054091.1_pt2 | contig 10460 bp, 16 predicted proteins | sample 5400461 | NCBI WGS metagenome assembly WNFJ01 (sample SAMN13153349, study PRJNA577476) | soil metagenome | isolation source: 115 cm saprolite on Douglas fir-dominated hillslope | place: USA:California | collected 2013-09-17
GAGTTGTTCGAGGCGCTCGACATTTGCTTTGCCAGAATTTACCAAAGCCTGTTTCGAACGAAGATCACTGACAGCCTGATCTGTCTCCTGGTGTGAAACCGAGTCCGTCTCAAGCAAATGCTGCCAGCGCGCTGCCGTGATCTGTGCCAGTTGGAGATTCGCTTGGGCATTTTCAAGATCGGCCCGAGCCTGCCGAAGCTGCTGGTCAAGCTCCGGGGTTTCAATCAAGGCAAGAAGCTGGCCTTGTTTTACGTGCGCGCCCGATGTCCGCGTACCACCGCTGCACATAGCCACTCGTCCTAGTTCGCTTTCAGCCAAGCAATCATTTCTTTCCTTGTTAAGCCCATAAAAAATGCCCTCGCTTTCGCGAGGGCATCTTCTCATTTATTTACCGCCGGGCAACGGAGTTTGGTAACAGTCTGCCTCGGCGGCCCTTCTGCTTGCGTCGGTTCGTGAGGCTTCAGCGTTGGCCGACCTGCCCGACGCTCGGAGTTCCGATTCCGTTCGGAAGGTCGCGCGCGGTGGTGAAGATGTCCTCGTCGTGGTGGACGCCGTTCAGCGGCGCAAACGGATCGACGTTGCGCGTATCGGACCAGAGGGGATGGGCTTCAGCACCCTGGTTGATCGTTAGGCCTGAATAGTCGCCGTTGAAGCCGGCTTGGATGCCATCCGGCGGGCGAAACACGGGCGACACAACGAGGAAGTTGAATGGTGCCGCGAGGCTGGTGCCACCGGCGAGGACGTAGTCGGAATTGGCTTGCTGGACACCCGGCTGGCCAGGTGCGAAGCCGCCGGGCGGCGTGAAGTTCTCATTCGGGACGCGCTCGCTCCGGAAGTAGCTATCTCCTACACGGTCTGGCGCTGCCTGTTCCGCGACGGCGATGGCTGGCATGTAATGGTCGAGGCCGCGATCGGGATTAAGCGTGACGCTCGGCGACCAAGTGGAACCCCCGTCAACGGAGGCGGCGAGCTCAACGTCGTACTCACCGTTGCGGTAGTCCTGCCAGGTGGCGAACAGGTGGCCATTCGCCCGATTGATCGCGATACGCGGGAAGTCGTTGGTACGGATGAAGGGACCCGGAACGCACTCCTCCGGCCCGCGGCCGAAGTCGCACAAGGGCTCACCCACAATTACGTCGTCGCCGACCTTGACCGGACTCGAGCAGTTCAGGCGTGCCGTTCCGGCCGGTGAGCTTCCGCTCGGGGCGCAATGGACGCCGAGTTGCTGCGCGTTCGGGTTGTTGGCGGCGGTGTTGCCGTTGTTGAAGATGACCTCAAGGTTGCCGTTCGGGAGCACAATCGGGTCGGAGCCTTGATCGAGGTCACAGTCGTTCGGTTTGCGAGTCGGGTCGAAGAAGTTGCCGAAGAAGCAGAGCGAGGCGGAGCGCCCGCTGATCTCCTCCGGAGTGGACCAGGTGACCCCATGGTTGGTGGACATCGAGCCAAAAATCGCCGCGCTGCAAAACCCGCCGGGGTTGAATTGCGGGTTGATGCACCTGTCGTCGAAAACGAAGACGGTCCACGTCGTATACACATTGTCCCGATTCGGGCTCGAGGCGAATGTGTCCGCAGTGATGAACTCCTTGTCGTGGAAGACGCCTGGGTTGTTGTCCTCGACGACGATGAAGCGGCGGCTAAAGGTTGGGATATTCAAGAAGAACGACCCCTGCGCGCCGAGCGGCGACTGCGCCACATAGACCATGCTGGCGTTGGAGAAGACATCAAATGCGACGCAACTGAAGAAGCCCCTGCCCAGCGAGTCGAAGGCCGGGGCGGGGTCGCTGCTGGCATCGTAAGTGTGGAAAGTGCCGGGGTCGCCCTGGATCGTGTGGCGGTTCGGATCGCTCCCTGTCGGCGTCTGCACCTGAGGATTGTTGACCTTCTGACGGAATGGAGGCAGCAGGTCGCCCCAGCTTACGCCGTTGTCGGTGGAGAAGGCGATGCTGCACTGGTTGAAGCCGAGGCGGCTGTCGTTCTGGCCAGCGATGAGGTTTTGGGGATTGGCGGGATTGAAAACGATCTTCTCCTCAGCCTGGCGGCGGAACGTGCAGTCCTGGTTAACACGCTTATTGTCGAGGTCCTCGGAACCGGTGCGCTGGCTGCAGCCAATCGTACCCGGCGACTGGCCGAGGTCGACAGAGCCGGCGTCATTCGAGTCGAGGTCGGCTCCTTCCCCACGCTCGCTGGTGGCTTTTAGCGCCTGCTCCGCGGCGACCAGTGTCCCGGGAGAGATGAAGGGCACACGTTTTGACTCGGGCCAGTTCCCGGGCGCAACGATTGGAACTGGTAAGCGCGCGGGCCTTAGCTTGCCCATTGCCGCGTCGTGCAGCACCCTGCGCGTTTGGTTCTGGGCGAATGCTGGCCCAGCACAAAGGAGAGCAAGCGCAGCCGCCGCAATCAGCGACAGTGACATGGCCTGGGAGATTTTTTTCATAAGGGTTCGCCTCCTGTCGGGTTAACTAGGATTCACGTGGTTTTTGAGCGCCCGCAATATATAGACTCGGCACGCTCGATGCGATCCCGAATCTAGGAATCGTTTCAAGCTGATAGTTCCAAAACTGCTAGGGCTATTAATGGCAAGCATGTTAGGCCGCAGTTGCGGGTACGGAATTGGTCTCAGGTTTGAGTGACATGTTCTCTCCTTTCCACGCTTGTGGCGAGCTTTCGTGAAAAATCCCCACGAGATTTCGCCCTCTCGAACTAAATGGATGGTTAAACGGTTGACAGCAGTGGTCGCCAGCAACTGGGTCACTTCGGCGGGGAAAGCATGTATCACCTTCTTTATGTTTGGTCTTGATGCTTGGTTAGTCTTGGCCCTCATCACGACAAGATGGATACGAAGGATGGCGCGCCCGATACACACCCGAAGGCTTCACTCGACGCGTCACCCGTTGGGTTAGAGATTGCTCGGCTCGGTAGGAAAAAGGAGTCGGCGTCTTTGGATGGAACTGCAGAGGAAGGATCTATTCCAGAATCATCTGGGATCGGTGGATTTCCACTGGCCGGTGGACAATCTCCGACATCCCAAAAATATCAAGCTGACCTGGTAGGAAACGGGGACGGTTGCCTATAAAGATCCCGATCTCTGTCGCACTGGATTGGCAGCGGATGGAACTCGCCCGCAGCCAATGCGGACAGATCAAAAAAACAACTTCGCGGTGTCTTGCAATACTTCCGAGCCAACTGGAACCCCAAGTGATCCAGGCGCGTACATTACATTGCTTGGAATTTGCCAGATAACCCAGACTGGCAAATTCCTCTGCCGCACATTTTGCGGTTGCCCGAACGTAAAACCGCACGGTGGTGCTGTCAATCGGGATAATTCCGTAGTACTGACACGGTACTCACACCTTAAGTTTGTTTCATTGCGCTCTAGATTCAGCGTGGGAACCGGGCAAAGAAGCCCGCTGCTAATGCAGTTCTGTTTGTCAACAAAATCGCTTACTCGTTGTCGTCCTGAACTTGGTGACCAAGCCGATGATAGTCCGGCTGTTCACACGCGCTGGCGATGTACTGTGCTTACCTTTCGTGTGCGGAGTGGGTTCCGCGCTTGCGTGCCGGCTTACGAAAGGCGACAACACTCGCGCGCTGATAACCCGAGTGCCGCATGGGTTGCGATCGAATATTCGTCCGCACTGGTACTTTTTGCAGCTGCGCGCGTGCGTGGCTGCGAGCCAGATTACGACGACACCACTACAAGTGCGTCTCCGGTGATACGGTTGTCGACGCTTGGTACGCCAGGCAACCGCCATCCGGCCCGAACAGCCTCTTCGCGATTCGAGCCACGAGCGCACGGAGTCTCTAGGCGTCACTTCGTTATCGTCAGCTTCAACGATGATCCGGCTCGCGTCGATTTTCGCCTTGCGTTCCAGAGCGGCCTCGATCGGGCCGCGCGTCAGAGTCCTTGCGCGATTTCCGACAGGAACCAAGTCCGGCGCTCGGTTTGATCAATCCAGACCTCGATCATGCTCGCGGTCGCCACGTCATTGAATTTCTCGCACGTTTCATGAGCGGAGCGGAAGTAGCGCGTCAGTGCCTGATTATCGGCGGTGAGTTCTGCCAGCATCTCTTTCGGCGCGACGCTTTCGTCGTCGTTGTCCTTTAAGCGCTGGTGCCGGGTGATGTCGCCGATCGAGCGCAACGTGGTGCCGCCGATTTTGCGCGCGCGTTCAGCAATATCATCGGTCATGGCAAAGACCTGTTCAGAGTGTTCGTCGAGCAGCAGGTGATAATCCCGGAAGTGCTGCCCGGTCATATGCCAGTGGAAATTCTTGGTCTTCAAGTACAGCGCGAATGCATCGGCTAGCAATCGACGTAGCGCGGTTGTGATCTCGACGACGCCTTCGCGGTTGAGGTCAGTTGGTGTTTCGTGCATTGCATGGTGTTTTTCCTTGGCTTGAGTTGAGGCTTCCTTTGGCATTGTTGGTTTCTCCTTTGTCTTATTTTAATTCGAGATATGCGCTCGCCCCCCAAAGCGGTTTGTTTATCGCGGATTCGAGCCGCATGCAGGACATTTTTGATTATGACGGGCCCTTGAATCACCTAACTATCCTGCCCTAGTTACAAGAAGCTGCTGTGCTTCGCCACAATTCTAAGCGCACTGAAAAGAGCGCGCTTCCCTGCCGCGACGGCTGTTCCATCTAGGTTATCCCTTCATCCTCGAGCGCCAAGAATCTCGCCCGGGGGAACCCCGCGCGCCGTGTATATATCGTGTATATATAAGGATGGAGGAACCCGGACGTTTTCGCGACGCCGTTCGTTCGGATTAGGCAGCCCGATCGTACCGGTGGTGCAGCCCTCCCAGTCGTACGTGAGAAAGGACGTGACCTGAGGCTATGGTGCGAGTTCTGCCGTCTGGCGTTCCCTTCCCGAGTCCGAGATGCGTGCGGTCCTCATGGTAGTAGCGAATATACTCAGAGAGCCGGCTTTTCAGGTGGCGTTCGTCAACTGCGATGATGTGATCCAGGAGATCACGCCGGCAACTCCCCGCAAGAATCCTGTTGATAGCTCGACAGAAAGCACGGTTCTTACCGCCTTCGCGTTCGCTACAGGGTTTGTTGCATCCAACTTGTAGACCCAGACTCGGAGGTCGGAAATGCGTAAGCACCAGATTCTCTTGACTACCCAAAGCACCCCACCTTCTGACCAAGCTTGGCTCGAGATAGAGTGTACTGCCTCGGTTGAGGTCACCTCAGAAGAAGAAGGCTATCCTATTGAATCTGCGCTGTTAGGAAAAGACGGCCATGGTTGGCGTGCGGCCAATCCGGGAACTCAGATAATTCGGTTGATATTCGACGAGCCTCAAAGGCTCAGACGTATTTGGCTGGCGTTTGAGGATGCCGAAAACACACGCACCCAAGAATTCGTGCCGCGATGGTCGCCGGGCGCAGGACATTCTTTCCGGGAGATTGTACGCCAGCAATGGAATTTCAGCCCATCCGGTTCAATCCGGGAGATCGAGGACTACACCGTCGAACTCTCCGAAGTGGCAGCGCTTGAATTGATCATTGAGCCTGACAAAAGGAACAGTGAAGCTCGTGCGTCCCTACTGAGTATGCGCGTAGCGTGACCTGCCCGGCTTGCATTACGCGGCCGGCAAACGTTGCACCTGCTTCGCCAGAGCGTTTAGACTTTCCGCTTTTGACACAACCGCACTGATACCGTAAGCGTTGGCATCCGAATGTCCAATGGCTGTATCAAACGCGGTGAAGAGTATTATCGGCACTTTTGGCATCAGCAGACTGAGAAGTAACTCTGCGGGCCCGCCATGGCGACACATTCTCCTGTAGCTTACGGTGAACTGAATCCCGAACACTTTAGAAACTTTCCGAGTCGACTCGTAGCTATCTCATAGCGCAAACTTTTAGGTTTTCATACTGGCTAGGCGTCCAATTATGGTGCAGGGGCCAAGAACACCTCGGTTCCTTCATCCTGCTGCGGCATGCCAGGCAGTGTTGTTCCATTCGCACTCTGCACGGAGCGAGTTCTTCGCCGGTAAGGCAATTCCCATCAAACTAAAGAGGCAAGAGCCTCGCGGTGCGAGGCCGCCGTGGGCCCGTCCCCCGGTTCTCTGCGTGAAAGTAATACCTTCATGGAATCGGACAGCGGCAAAGGCGCCAAACAGCCTGGTCTGCGTGAACAGCGGTACACGATTCGCTACCCGTTCGCAGCCGACGCCGAGATGCTGGAACTCCAATCCGGGACTCGTGTGAGTGGCGTGACTTCAGATCTTTCTGTTGGAGGATGTTTCGTCTGCGCGGGTCATCCGCTGGAGGTCGGGGCCAGGATCCGCGGAACTCTCACGCATAACGGCCAGAAAGTAGAAATGCTCGCAGTGGTTCGTGTAGTGAAAGCGCGGTTCGGAATGGGCCTCGAATTTCTGGACCTTGATCCCAACTCCCATGCAACACTGCTGGCCTGGACCAGAACTCTTCACAAGTCCCGCCTAATAGATGGCGAGTGATACGCCAGGACTCGTTTTCCAAGTTGGGAGCATCGAGGAGGCAGTTCCTATGGGTTCCGAGCGTCGCCAGTCAGCCCGTTTTCCTTTCTTTGCCTGTCGTTCGCCAAAACTCCGCAAGGCCTTGATTCCGGTTCGCGTAACCGTAACAATGTTACAGGCCACTCCGCATGCTATTCATTTCAACCGCGTTTTGAATCTTGACGAGGAACAGGCAGGAGGGCGGCCGCTATGTTATTGATTTCAAAGCCGACCAGAATTTTGGCGAACCACACGCTACGCGGGATCACTTGACACAATTGCACGCCTCTGGCTTAATCCCGCCGAAGGGCAGTGTGCTTCTGAGAGCGCCCGCTAAAATAATAGTTAGCGGGCATAAAATATGCGGAATGATTCTTTGCTTATTCGCGGCGATTGCTGCTGGTGCTTGTGGTGGTGATCGGCCAACGACTGAATCCGAAAAGCAAACCGACACAGGACCAGTACTTGTTTCGGGTCACTTGTCACGAGATGTTGCCCCTGAGGGGCAATCCTTTCCGCCAAATTTATTCGGGCGAACAAGTCAAACAGGCCCCCAACCAGCCATGAATTGGAACTCTTGTATCGGCGTGGTGGAATGCGAGCATTCCAATGAACAAGGTGAGAACGGAAAACGAGCGGCTGTGAAGGCTGGTTCGCTTCAATATATAACGTCGTGTGAGGAGACGATCATGGTGATTGGAAATCGCTTGAGAGAACTGCGCGAATCAAAACAACTCTCGCAGGGCGACATTGAAAAGCGCACAGGCTTGCTCGGGTGCTACATCTCACGGGTTGAAAACGGTCATACGGTTCCGTCTGTCGAGACCCTCGAAAAAATGGCACGCGCTCTCGAAGTCCCGATGTACCGCATGATGGGGAAGCGCCAGCATCATTGCGCAAGCTGAAACCTCCGAAGGATGATGAATGGGGAAGCACAGGCGAGGATGCCGTTTACCTTTCCAAACTGTGCACACTTCTTGCGAAAATGAAACCTGATGACCAAAACTTTTTGCCGCACATGGCGCAAAAAGCCGCAAGAGGCTCGAACCGTTCCGCTGACTGATTCCCTCACCCACCGGACAGCTATAATCTTTGTGTGAGTACCGATTTCCTGGATCGCCTGGCTAGTCAACTTAGAGCCAACAAGAGCGCTGCTTGCCGCAGAGCAATTCAGCGGATTCTAGCCGTTGTGAAGAAAAACTTTGAAGACGGCAAATATAGGAACCACGTTGAAGCGGAGGCCGACTTCCGGCAATTGGTGGACCGCGACGAAGGCTGCACGCGCTAATTGATCTTCGTCCTCGCGAAGGAACGAAGAAACTCAGACCACTCAAGCGAAACCGGACAAGGGCGACGGTACAAGGGGACATTAAAAGGTGTCGAAAGTTTCGTGGTTCAGTTGGAAGGAAGCTAGGCAAGAATGGAAGCGGTGCAATCCAGACTCGCCGCTTTCACATTCGATATAGGGCTATTCAGGCACCGTGAATGCCCGCTCTGTTTCAGTTTATGACTTCGTAGCAATCAAACTGGGCCCCTACACCCATCGAGCCTTTTGGGTAACTGACAGGCTCTATGTGAACCACGTGACCCGTACAGACCCAGTTGGTTGCGGGCATGTGAGTGACCTCGGGTGGCATCTTGAAGAGGAGCTGCACTGGCGTGCTTCGGACGAGGGGCCAATCCGTTACAAAGTAAATACCCGCCGAAGAAAGATTAAGCGACTCGGTTGTCTGCATTGGCGCGGTGGAGTTCAGGACCGAAACACGGAGCCCGATTCTCAGCTTGAGTCGTTCTGTGCGGCGGCGTTCCATTGGTTTCACAGGCAGGAGAGTTCGAACGCACTCCACAACTTTTCCAATCCCGTCAGACTTAGCGACTACGGCATCGATGCCGAACTTTGAAGGCAAGGACGTGCGCAGCTCCTCGGCATGGACGGTGAACACAATTATTCGGAGGTTCGGCATCAACTCCTTTAATACCAAAGCTGTGACGCCACCATTTATGCCGGGCATTGCCCAGTCCAAGAGAATGAAGTCAGGCTTCAGTTTCGTCGCCTTCTCTATTGCATCTGCTCCATCCACAGCTTCGCCACAAACGGCGAATCCTGAATAGTTCTTAAATTGCGTGCGGATTGTGCTGCGTACCAACGCGTGGTCATCAACGATTAGGATGTTAAGCAAAGTGCACCCCCGATGAGCCGGAGCGCAGCACATTTCGGCGGCAGACCTGTTAGGTAGCCCCGCTGTGGGCAGTTCACCTGCGGTGAGCTAACCACAAGTCACGGTCCATGCCAAGAACGGAAAAGCCTTATACGCTGGTGGTTTATCGTCTTCGTTAAACGCCAACTTTCTGGACGCTATAGGGTTAACCCTGTATTTAATTTATCTGTGCCAAAGCTGTGGATTGTTTTTGCCGGGTTTGACGTGCCCAGGTCGGAATTCCGGCCAAGATACCGCGAATTCCTCGCCGTGGGTTAGACTCCCGTATACCGTTACCAGAGGCCGTCATGCTCAAAGACGATGATTACCTTATCTGTTGGAAGCGGACAACGCCCATGAATTGAACGAACAGTTCACGAACACGGGCCTTGTTGAACTCCGCTATCGCCCCGAGCAATCATGAAGCTTGGTGCTACATGCCGGCGAGAACATATCGAACCATAGTTTTTGCCAAGACTCCCGGCGAGAAGTTCACCGAATTGGTCCGGGATAAATACAAGTTCACCGTCGTGAGAGCGGCGGCATAGATTTTGATTCCGCCAAGGTTTTGCTGAGTTTCCGTCATCTCCATTAATTCGGAAGCTACTCGATCCGGTTTTCATTTTTTGTAGTAACAGGCGGTTACGCTGCTACGGAGTAATTTTATGAGTGAACGTATACCTTATGTATTGCCAGATGCGGGTGCGAAAAACGTATCGGTCCCGCAAATGCCAAAGCAAACGGCAGTGCCGGAAATGCCGAAGCACGGCAGTGCCGGAAATGCCGCGGAACGTGTCCATTGCAGGCGGCGTTAAACCGGGGTCCGCGCTACACAATCCGGTTCCCCACGAATTTTCAAACTTGCCGTACGCATTCGCGACAGATGCCCGAAGATCGAAAGAGTAATGTTTCTGAAATTAGGTAGAAATCTCGCGGGCTCTAAACCCGCGGCAGTTGGCCGCATAGCGGCAAAAGGAGCAGTCATGGCAAAGAAATATAAGAGTGGTGTTGAGCCGGGCGGTATTCTTCATCGGCCAGCCGGAATTGAATACCCGGAGAAAGTAAATCGCGTTCCACGTCCGAAGGGCAAATATCCGTCTGGCCACGAAACTACGCGTTGTGAAATGGGCGCAAAGTCAGCATGACCTAAGAAAGAAGTAAAGGGAATCCGTGCGGCAATCCAGCGTCAAGTCGGCGGTAATTCCGACCCCAAGAAACGAGGTGGAAGTCGAAGTAATTGAAGAGGCGCTGCGCAATTGGTCAGCGCTCTTTTCTATGCTGAATGTTCATGACGATACCGCGGAGTTGATTGGCAATGTCTCGGGGTTGGTTGCTGGCGGAAAGACCGTGGCAAGGAAGCGCTGGGTGACTGCTCCGGCCAAATTAACATTTTTAGGGAGGGTACAAATATTCTGCGTCAGTTACAGGTTTGGTGTTTCCCAACAATAATGTGACTTGTACGCAGAGACCGCCCCGCCCGTCAAAGCGCTTGTGGCCAGCACAGGGCGCACTGCTTTAAACACCCGCGCCCAACCCCGCTTGAGTCTCTTCTCTCCGCGCTGGATCGATGCCATTAAACTGACCTGCCACATCGGCCGACCTGTCACCGTTTGTTGAGTTTTCATGGCGTACTCCTTTGACGATGCAACCATCCATTTCACAGCGTCAAAGTAGCATCGCGGATGGGGCGCTTCAATTATGCATTGGTAGGAATTGGTACTACCGGAGAGTGTGATTTATCAAACTTTGGTATACATCCCGCAGGGTTTTGGGTTACGAAT
>WNFJ01144947.1_pt1 | contig 10460 bp, 8 predicted proteins | sample 5400461 | NCBI WGS metagenome assembly WNFJ01 (sample SAMN13153349, study PRJNA577476) | soil metagenome | isolation source: 115 cm saprolite on Douglas fir-dominated hillslope | place: USA:California | collected 2013-09-17
TGGGGTGCTGGCAAGCTATGTACATTTGCATTTCGGATCGTGCCCGCGATTTGCAGCGCGCTTTGTTGCCGCTTGCGCGGGAAGTTAGAAGTCTTTCGAAACGGCGAGAGAAGGCAAAGAGGGTTCTGAGTTCTTTGCTACTCTCTTTTCTTGATAACCATGATGCGCCAGAGGTGAGCGGGAAGAGCGGTGCAATGCCGCCACTGCCCTCGCAACTGTGAACGGCAACGAAATCCGCGACGAAAAAGCCACTGTCCCAGATCGGATGGGAAGGCGCGGAGAGTAGGTGAGTAATTTGGCCGTGAGTCAGGAGACCGGCCTCTTAAAAGCGCGTCTTTGCCACTCTTCCGAAGGGGAGGAGAAGGAGACCATTGAATCATGAAGAGAATTAACAGAAAAAGTTTGATTGTGATCGTATTCGCGCTGGCGTTCGTGTTGGCGCAGTCAGCATTGGCATTGGCCCAAGCAACAGGGAGTAGCAATACCACGATCAAGGGCCACGTAAAAGATCCAAAAGGGGCGAGTCTGCCAGGCGCGTCCGTGACACTCTATGCGCGTGAGCGCAGTTTTCACCTCAGCACGACTACGGATTCAACTGGTGCTTATCGTTTTGAGAAGCTGGCACCCGGAGAGTACTTGGTGGAAGCGGAGGCGGAAGGGTTTGCGTCAGCAAGTGCGCAGCGGGTGACTGTTAAGCGAGGACAGGCAGCGACGCTCGACATTCCCCTGGAATTGGCAGGTGTGCGGAGCACAGTTGTGGTCACCGCCTCCGACACTCCGCAATCAGTCGATGAAGTATCAAAGGCCGTCACGGTCGTGGATCGGCAAGAGATAGATGAACGTGACGAGTCGGCGATTGCCGAGTCCCTGCGCACAGTGCCGGGTTTGCGGGTGCAACAGCTTGGCGGCCCAGGCTCGTTCACTTCTATCAAGACGCGCGGCCTGCGCAGCGAAGACACAGCAGTGTTGATTGACGGTCTCCGTTTCCGCGATGCCGCTGCCACGCAGGGTGACGCCTCGGGTTTTCTGGAGGACTTGATTGTCACCGATATTAGCCGGGTTGAGGTTCTTCGGGGCTCCGGGTCATCGCTCTATGGTTCTAATGCCATCGGTGGTGTAATCAATCTGGTAACTGATGAGGGCGGTGGCCCGGTCCGCGGTAACGTGCTCGCCGAAGGTGGCGGCCTGGGAATGTTTCGTGGCCGAGGCCAGGTCGCTGGTGGCGCCCGCAACAACAGCATCGTCTACAGCGCCGGCTTTTCACATTTCAACGTCACGCGCGGAGTTGATGGTCAGGATGAAGCGCGTAATACCAGCGGACAAGGGCGGGTTCTTTTTCGCCTCTCACCCAACACCACGCTCTCAGGCCGTATCTACGCCGCCAAGTCTCGGTTACAACTGAATAACAGTCCCCAAGGTATCGGCACTCTGCCTCCGACCGGCATCATCGAAGCCATTCCGCTCTCGCTTACGGAACTGCGTCGCTATGAAGCGGGTGTGCCAACCTCACAACTGAATGTTGGCAACGCTACTTTCATCCCCGCGGCGAACGATCCCGATAATCTGCGGAAGGCGAGCTTCTTTTCCGGCGCGGTCATCTTCACGCAGCGGCCAACTGAGAGGTTCGGCTACACCATGAGCTATCAGGGTGTGGCGACGAATCGGAGCAGCATTAATGGACCACTGGGAGTTGGTTTTCAACCAGTTGGCGGCAGCACGCGATCGGATTTCGATGGGCGGATTCATACTCTGAATGCGCGTTTCGACGCGCGGGCAGGTCGCGCCAACCTCATCACCGGCGGTTACGAGTTTGAAAGCGAGAACTTCAGGAATCCATCATTCGACGTCAACCCCGCGAACAACTCCAACGTTGATGTGACGCAGAGGAGCCACGCTTTCTTTGTCCAGGATCAATTGCGGTTCATGGAAGCTCGGCTGCAAATCTCAGGCGCCTTTCGCGCGCAGTTCTTCAGATTGCAACAACCGCTTTTCACGCCGGCCGCCTCCGCACCTTACCGGGGCATCAATTTTCAATCACCGCCGACGGCTTACACTGGCGATGGCTCTATCGCCTACCTGTTCCGCTCGTCAGGCACAAAGCTGCGCGCGCACGCCGGTAACGGTTACCGCGCTCCATCGCTCTTCGAACGTTTCGGTACGTTTTTCGGAAGCTTCGGCTACTCTATCTTTGGCGATCCGCGCCTGCGGCCTGACCGCTCGGTTGCCTTTGATGCGGGTATTGACCAAACGCTCTACCGTAACCGATTGCGGGCCTCCGCTACTTACTTCTACACGCGTCTTCAGAAAGTGATCATCTTCGACTTCTCCGGCGTGATCAATCCGGCCACAGATCCCTTCGGTCGCTTCGGTGGGTATCGCAATACGAATGGAGGTATCGCTCGCGGTGCGGAGTTGAGCATGACGGCAACACCGACGCGGACGCTGAGTCTCACAGCCGCGTACACGTACACGAAGGCACAGCAGCGCACGCAACAAGTACCAGGCACTCTTCGTTCGCTCGTGGTTCCCGTTCATCAATTTTCGTTGGTCGCGACTCAGCGCTTCGGTCATCGCTTCCTGATTAATTTTGATCTCTCCGCATCAAGCGATTATCTCGGGGCGATCTTTGACCCCAAGACTTTCGCGAGCCGCGCTTATCGTTTCCGTGGACTGGCAAAGGCCGACCTGGGCGCAAGCTACACAGTGCCGCTTAAAGAATCGCGCTCTCTGCGCTTCTTTGGTTATGTGGACAATCTTTTCGACCGCGAGTATTTCGAGAGCGGCTTTCGCACGCCGGGACGCGTCGGGCGCGCCGGCGCAATGTTTGTCTTTTGAGCGATGGAGGAAAGCGGCAGCACAGGCGAAGTCGTTCCGCTTGTTGAAAATGAGGACTACTACCTGGATCACGGGCTAATGGTTTTTACGGCACGTTATCACCTGCGTCGCGGCTATTGTTGCGATCGGGGCTGCCGCCACTGTCCTTACGACGAAGCGCCAAAGAGCAACAACGATAGGAATATTGATAGCAATGAACAGACCAAGTAAGACGGCGGTATTTGTCGCACTGCCGGTCGCATTGATTCTGCTGTTTGCAGGGTGTGGTGGCCGACAGGCGCAGCAACAACGAGCGAGCGTCGAACCCCCGCAACGTATCGTTTCTCTTAGCCCGAGCGTGACCGAGATTCTCTACGGCATCGGTGCCTGGCCACAAGTCGTTGCCGTCTCGCAATACTGCACGTACCCCGATGACGTTAAGAACAAGCCGCGTGTTAATGGTTGGGACAAAACCAATCTGGAGCAAGTCATGGCGCTTAAGCCAGACTTCGTAATCGGCGTTGATGCGCAAGAGCCATTTCTGCGAGATAAGCTGACTGGGCTCGGAGTGCGATCTCTCTTCGTGAAGAGCCAAAGTCTGGCTGACATCTTAGCGTCATTCGGAGAGATCGGACGGGCGAGTGGCCATGAGACAGAGGCGACAGATCTGTCTGCCAAAACACAGGGCGAGATCGATGCGGTGCGAAAGGCCGTCACTGATCGTCCGCGTCCCCGCGTGCTGTGCGTCGTCGACCGTGTTCCGGGTACGATCCGCGACCTTTACACAGCGACGCGCGGAAGTTATCTCGACGAACTCATAAATATAGCGGGCGGCGAATCAATCGCCCCGCAAGCTGAACATGGCTACGGCAAGATTACTAAGGAGGCAGTGCTTACCTTAAACCCTGAAGCGATCATTGACATGGTCCAAGGCTCGAAGGGGAATTTCGGTGAAGACCCGGTAGCCGTGTGGAGTGAACTTGGAGAAATACGCGCCGTTCGCGATAAGAGGATCTACTCGATGACTGATCCATCCGTAATTCATCCCAGCCAGTTCGTCGGACATACTGCGCAAGTGTTCGCGCGAGCGCTCCACCCGGAGAGTTTTCGCTGATGAAAAGTGATCCTTCCACAACGAGGGCGACTCAGATTACTGGTCGCGATGCATTAGCCAATGCTGACGGACCGCTTATCCAAGCGCAACATCTGAGCTTCGCGTACTCATCCTTACCTGCGGTCGCTGATGTTTCTCTAGAGCTACCGCGAGGTGCGATGGGTGCGCTTATCGGCGCAAACGGTTCTGGCAAGTCAACGCTGATTCGGTTGCTCGCCGGGCTACTTAAACCCGACAGCGGAGAAATGATCTTCAATGACGCGCCGCTCTCAACTCGTGACGGGCGGGAGCGGGCAAAACGAATCGCGTATGTACCGCAATCGACTGCCACGGTCTTTCCTTTCACGGCGCTTGAGGTGGTTTTAACGGGCCGCAGCCCGTATAGCGGCCGGTTTCGCTTTGAGAGCGCACACGATGAACAGATAGCGTTGGCAGCACTAGACGCGCTTGACGCCGCACACCTTGCTGCGCGCCACATTACCGAGTTGTCTGGTGGCGAGCGCCAACTGGTTACAGTCGCTCGCGCTCTGGCTCAGGAACCGGAATTGATGTTGCTGGATGAACCGGCGAGCGCGCTTGATCTGAAGCATCGAACGCAACTGGCGCGGGCGCTGCGCCGATTGAGAGATGAGCGGGGCCTTGCCGTACTTATGATCACACATGATTTGATGCTGCTCGATTCCGCTGCGGACTTAATCTTCGCCATGAAATGCGGGCGCATCGTCGCGAGTGGTCCGCCCGAAGCGGTACTTACCGACAAAGTTCTTGGAGAAGTCTATGATGCGCCCGTGCGGACGATGCGCAGCGACGGGCGCACTTTTGTCTGGTCCGAATTGTGATGCCTTCATTCGCAAACAAAGGTCTAAACGAATCCGATACCGTCGAGCTAAACGGAGCAGAGCGCCACGCTACAATCGCCAACCTGCGTCAAAGCAACCAGGCGCGCGTGGGAGTCCGGTTGCGGGTTGCGCTGCCTCTCTTAATTATCTTTCTTATCATCGCGCTTTTGATCGGTCTTTATGTCGGCTACCAGCCACTTGATCTAGCAGCCCTCAGAAGTGATCCGATTGCGCGCGCCGTCTTCCTCCGCCTGCGCCTACCGAGGGTCGTAATGGCAGGCCTGGTCGGTGCGTCGCTGGCGATGGTTGGAGCCGCACTCCAAGCGCTCTTTCGCAATCCTCTTGCCGATCCTTTCACCTTTGGTGTGTCGGGCGGGGCGGCATTGGGCGCATTGGGCCTTGGACTTAGTTTCGCGGGCGTGCCGCTGATCTTCATTGCGGCCTTTACCGGTGCCGGCCTCTCCGTTTTTCTGGTCTATCGGCTGGCTCATTCAGGGGGCGGTGTGATGTTGCCCGGCGCCTTGCTCCTGGCCGGGGTCGTGTTGAATCTTTGCGCTTCCGCCGGGGTTCTGGTGATTCAGTATCTGGCTTCGTACGGTCGTGCGTTGCAGATTCTACGGTGGTTGATCGGCAGCCTCGATGTGGTTGGCTTTGACCTGATTTGGAAGATGCTCATCTTCTTGATTCCAGGCTGGCTAGTTCTGGTCGCAAATGCGCGTGACTTACATCTTTTGGCGACGGGCCAAGAGTCGGCGGCGAGCCTTGGCGTGGACGTGCGACACACGGAACGAATGGTCTTTATAGCCAGTTCCTTAATCGTTGGCGTGACTGTCTCGGTTGGCGGCGCGATCGGTTTCGTTGGGCTCATCGTGCCGCACGCGGCGCGACTTGTTTTCGGCCAGGATGTGCGGGTGTTGCTGCCGGCCTCGTTTCTTTTGGGCGCGGCCTTTCTGATACTCGCTGACACGCTCGCACGGGTGGCGATCTCGCCGGGCGAACTGCCTGTTGGAGCGATCACAGCATTGCTGGGCGGCCCGGTGTTTCTCTTGTTACTAAGAAAACAGCAACGCTACTCGGCAATGTAATGCGCGGGAAGGTGATGAGAGCCAAAGCAAGCATGGATGAAAGCGAACATCGCTTCAGCGAGGAAGAACGTCGCGGAGTCTATCGCGCGATCTACGAGCGACGAGATGTGCGCTCATGCTTTAAGCCCGATGACATACCGAACGATGTGCTCGCGCGCCTGCTCGATGCGGCGCACCACGCCCCTTCGGTCGGGCTTATGCAGCCGTGGAGTTTCATCGTCATCCGCGACAGACAAGTCCGCCAAACCGTTTACGAGATCTTCGATCGCGCGAGCCGCGCCGCAGCTCAGATCTATACGGATGATCGTCGCGCTTTGTACGAGACGCTGAAGTTGGCGGGCATACTTGAAGCACCCGTCAATCTGTGTGTGACCTGCGATGAGGCGACCGTGCGCGGACATGGACTCGGGCGGCAGACAATGCGTGAGACTGCCGTTTACTCGACTGTTTGCGCCGTCCAGAACCTCTGGCTCGCAGCGCGAGCAGAAGGCGTCGGCGTCGGCTGGGTCAGTATTCTTGACGTTGACGACCTACGCTCAGCGCTCGGCATCCCGGAAGTCGTCGTGCCCGTTGCTTATCTCTGTCTGGGTTACGTCACGAAGTTCGGCACCGAGCCCGATTTGGAAATCAAAGGTTGGGAGCAACGCGCGCCGCTTGCGGGTCTGATTCACTTCGATCGCTACGGCGCAACTGACGAAGCCCGCGCCGGAGAGTTGCTGCGTTCCATCAGCACGAAACGACAAGGCGAGAATAAGTCATGAAGGCGCGAGCACTGATGGTGTTAGGCACGGCTTCTGACGCCGGCAAATCCCTCACGGTTGCGGCGCTCTGTCGCATCCTGCGCCAGGATGGTTACGACGTTGCCCCATTCAAGGCGCAGAACATGGCCCTGAATTCTTTCGCGACTCGCGAGGGTCACGAGATCGGGCGGGCACAAGCGATGCAGGCCGAGGCGGCCAGCGTCGAGCCGCACGTTGATATGAATCCTATCTTGCTCAAACCAACTTCCGATGTGGGCTCTCAGGTCATCATCAACGGCAAGGTCTGGGGCAACTATTGCGGCGTTGATTACTACGGTCTTAAGCCGCAACTCCTCGAAGCGGTCAGCGCGGCCTATCGCCGTTTGGCGGCGCAGCACGAGATAGTGGTTTTGGAGGGCGCCGGCTCGCCAGTCGAGATGAATCTTAAGGACCGGGATGTAGTGAACCTGAAAATGGCGGAGATCGCGGACGCGGCGTGTTTGCTGGTGACGGACATCGACCGGGGAGGTGTGTTCGCGTCGCTCGTCGGCACCTACGCCTTGCTAGAGCCACAAGAGCGCAGTCGCTTCTGTGGCTTTCTCATCAACAAGTTTCGTGGCGACGTCAGTCTGTTCACACCAGGCATTAAATACCTGGAGGAGCGCTTGTCGCAAACATGTCTCGGCGTCATCCCTTACCTGCACGATCACGGCATTGACGATGAGGACAGCGTTTCGCTTGAACGCCGCGCTGTGCGACCACCTTTCGATCGCAAGGATTGTTTGTGTGTATGTGTGGTCGGGCTGCCGTACCTTTCCAACTTCACGGATTTTACTGCCCTGGAAAACATGCCCGACGTGGCTGTCTACTACACACGCAGGCCCGAAGAAGGGAGAGCGGCCGATGTGCTGATTCTGCCCGGCAGCAAGAACACCATTCCCGATCTCCTGTGGCTCAGACAGAACGGCTGGGAACCGGTAATCGAATCGCACGCGGCGGCTGGGAAGCCGCTGATTGGAATTTGCGGCGGCTTCCAAATGCTGGGGCGCGAGATACGCGACCCTCATCGCACGGAGAGTGACATCGAATTCGTGCCTGGTTTGAACCTCTTGGATTTTACCACGGTGCTGGAGCGTGAAAAGGTCACTCGCCAAGCGACGGCGCGGTTTGCCAAACCGAATTACCTTGGCAGCGATTATGCCGATCCTCAATTCAGCGGCTATGAGATTCACTTGGGCGAAACGCTGTTAGGAAATGGAAGCCAACCGCTCTTTCATCTGCAGCGATTGGGTGATGAAGAAAGCCATCACGATGGTGCAATCAGCGCCGACGGTCGTGTACTTGGGACCTACTTGCATGGGCTTTTCGACTCGGGCGAGGGCCTCGCGCTATTGCTACGCCACTGGCGGAAGATTTGCGGAAAGCAGCACGCGGTGGCGCGCATCATTGATCCAGTGGCCGAACGCGAGAAGCGTTACGATGCGCTGGCGGAGCACTACCGGAGCAATCTGAAGATGGATGTTATTTACCGTGCACTCGATGGGCAAAGATGATCTCTCCCGCATTGTTCGCGCTGGCTTACGCGTTGGATTGGTTGATCGGCGATCCCGTGTGGCTGCCACATCCGGTGCGCTGGATGGGGCGGATGATAAGCGCCGGAGAGAGAGTCCTGCGAACAATCGCACGCACCCCAGGCAGCGAGTTCGTTGCTGGACTGGCGTTAACTGTGATTGTGGTTAGCACGTTTGGAATCGGCAGTTGGGTCTTATTGCTTTACTTAAGAGGTTTGAATCCGACGCTGGTGTTCGTTGTATCGGTTTATCTCGCCGCATCGACGTTGGCTACGCGGTCGTTGCTTGACGAGGCGCGAGCGGTAAGTCGTTTTCAGGTAGGCGGCGATCTTCTATTAGCGCGCCAACAAGTCGCGCGCATCGTCGGGCGCGACACGCACAACTTGGATGAATCGGAGGTGACGCGAGCGGCGATTGAAACGCTGGCTGAGAGCGCGTCAGACGGCATAGTCGCCCCGTTGTTTTATCTGGCAATCGGCGGCGTGCCTGCGGCCATGGCTTATAAAGCGATAAGCACGCTCGATTCGATGATCGGACATCGAGGCAGACAATATGAATTCTTTGGCAAGTGCGCCGCGAGACTGGATGATGCAGCCAACTTCGTACCAGCACGTTTGAGTGCGGTGTTACTTGTGCTCGCCGCCTGGACACTACATCTCGACTGGCGCGGAGCTTGGCAAATTATGTGGCGCGATGGTGCGAAGCACAAGAGCCCCAATGCGGGACATCCCGAAGCGGCAATGGCAGGCGCGTTAGGTGTTCGACTCGGCGGGATGAACCTCTATGACGGCGAGGCGCACGAAGGTCAATACCTAGGAGACGCCCGTAGGCCTCTTGACCAGCGAGCCCTGCGAAGCGCTTTGCTACTGACGGTCTATGTTTCGCTCTTGATGTTTGCGCTGTGTCTGTCAGTGCGCGTGTTGGTCGCTCGCTGGTGAGAGCCTTGTTGATCGCCCTTGATTTATGAACGGTAAGCAGAAGAACTCCGACACGATCCCTTTACCGCCGCGCTTGCCGCGGAACGAAGGAGAACTTAAGCGGAGCATCATCCTGCTGGGAAACCGTAAACAGACTGAACTCAACTCAAGCGCGCGGCGGGAATTGGAAACTCTGATAGGAATCTATCCCACGCTCAAGGAAGCTGCGCTCTGGAAGCGCGTGTTGCGTCGAGCCTGCCGAGGGGCAAATGAAAGAGTGCAATGAGTTGCGGAGCGATGAATCAGAGATCTAACAGGGCCGAGTCGAGTCGAGTCGCGCACGGCGGAAGAGTTTACGAAGCCGCTCGGCGTTGGGGAATCGGTCCCGGCGAAGTCATCGACTTCAGCGCTAGCATCAATCCGCTTGGTCCGCCCCCAGGAGTTCTATCCGCCATCGAAAATGCTCTTTCGCCGGTTAACCTCCGAGCCTATCCCGATTCCTACGCCTTCCTCCGCGCGCTGGCAGACAAACAGAACCTCATGCCTGATGAGGTAATCGTTGGCAGCGGTACAGCAGCTCTGATGTTTGCCGTGCTGCATGCCATCCTTCCAAAAAGAGTACTTGTGTTGGAGCCTGCCTTCGCTGAATACTCGCGCGCCTGCGCCGCAGTGAAAGCAGAAGTAACGACCTGGCCGCTGACTGAAGAGGACGGCTTCACTCCCAATTTTGCAAGCCTCGTTCGCGCTGTCAAAGAACAACTATTCGATCTGGTGATCCTAAATTCGCCCCACAACCCGACCGGGATCTCGTACCGGAAGGAAGAACTTCTATCGCTGGTTGACGCGGCGCAAGCACAAAACGTCACGGTGCTAATCGATGAAGCATTCGTCGATTATGCGCCGCAAGCCAGCCTGGTTTCCTTGGCGGCAACGAAACCGCACCTCGTCGTGCTCCGCTCTCTGACAAAGTTTTACGCGATGCCCGGTCTTCGCGTTGGCTATGGTGTGTGCAAAGCGAAGTTGGCGGCAAAGATCACAGAGCAGATCGATTCCTGGTCAGTCTCAACCGTCGCGCTGGAAGCTGGACGCGCTGCTTTGGACGAAGATGAATTCGGCGCGGAGTCTCGCCGCGTCAACGCCCTGGCGCGCGAAGAATTCGCGAATGCGCTGCGTGCTGTCGGGTTAAAGGTCTTTCCTTCTGATGCTAACTTCCTGCTCGCGCGAATGCCGCACGGTTCAGGCGAAGACTTACAGCGTTGGCTCGAAGCAGAGCGCATTCTGATCAGACGGTGCGATTCCTTTCGCGGACTCGGGGACGCATACATCCGTTTGGCTGTGCGCTCGTGCGCCGAAAACGTGCGACTGGTTTCCCTGATTGAA
>WNFJ01602217.1_pt1 | contig 10459 bp, 14 predicted proteins | sample 5400461 | NCBI WGS metagenome assembly WNFJ01 (sample SAMN13153349, study PRJNA577476) | soil metagenome | isolation source: 115 cm saprolite on Douglas fir-dominated hillslope | place: USA:California | collected 2013-09-17
TCTGCCCGACCAGCTCGGAGACGCGAAACGGCGCCCAAGACGTCCTGTGGATCGGGCTTGGGCCGAGTCGCCGGATCGCGGCGCGATGCGACGGAGTGGCGTATCCCTTGTGGTCCGCGAAGCCGTAGCCGGGATATAGGCGGTCGTACTCGACCATCGCCCTGTCCCGCGCCACCTTAGCGACGATGCTGGCGGCCATGATCGAAGCGCAGATCTTGTCTCCTCTCACGACGGCCATCTGGGGCAGCGGCGCGTCGGGCACGTCGAAGGCGTCGATCAGCAGGTACTCGGCCTTGACGCTGAGCCCGGCGACGGCGCCCGCGCTGGCAAGGATGCGCGCCTTGTAGAGGCCGAGGCGGTCGACGTGGGTGTGGTCGACGGCACAGACGGCGACCGCCACCGCGCGGCGGCGGATGATCCTGTCGACCTGGTCGCGCTCGTCGGGCGTCATGAGCTTGGAGTCGTTGAGGCCCGGAATGCGATCGCCGATCTTGAGTACCACGGCTCCGCCGACGACCGGACCGGCGAGGGGACCCATGCCGACCTCATCCACCCCCGCGACGACCTTGTAGCCCATGTCGGCCGCCATCCGCTCGAACTTCCAGAGCCTTGGACGCATCCATTCGAGAGTACTGGCAGGACCGTCCGACCGCCACGCCCTTAACAGGGCTCCCTACATGGCGGAGAGACTGGGCGTCACGACATGCCAGGTGCCACCGAATGCGTTGACTCCCTCTCCGTTGGCGGCGTCGCCCGTCTTGTCCTTGACAAAGGCGTAGAGAGGGTGCCCGTTGTACTCGACCTGCATCCCGTTCGCGGTGTTCGCGACGGTGAGCTTGCCGGGCAGCGAGACCGCCGCGGCAGGCTGTCCGGACGGAAGCAGCACCGGCGGCCAGAAGGTGGCGCACTGGCCCGAGCAGGCCACCGTCGTGGCCGTGTCGGAGGTCAGGTAGTAGAGCGTCGCTCCGTTGGAGTTGGTCAGGACTGTCTCGCTCTGGCCCTTCACCGTCTTCCCCACCTCGGCGACGACGATCGTGCCGGCCGGGGAAGGGCTCGTCGAGGCGGCGGGAGAGGCGGTGCTGCCGCAAGCGGAGACCAGGAGTGCGAAACAAGCGATCAAAGTGCGAGCGCCGATCAACGCAAACCCATACCCGCCAGGGTTACGGCCTCGGGCGCCACCGCCTGATCATTTATTGGCAGCCCCATTTGGGGCCAGACGAGGTAGGCTCACAGCGCCGTGAGACCGCCACCTGACGGAGGACTCGTCGCGGGCTGGGAAGGCCGCCGCCGATTCGCCATCGATCCGCGCCGGCGGCTCGGCGGTCACGGCCGGGCCAGGCGGTTCCTGGTTTCCGATACGACCCCGGTCGATGCCGCCCTGGGCGTTTGGCGGGGGCTGGTTTCCGCTCTGCAGCGTCATGCGGTGGAAAACGCGCTTGGCGAGATAAAGCCCGAAGACCGACAGCTGCTTACGCTCGCCTACCTTCAGGGGCTCACCAACAGCGAGATCGCCGCGATGTTGGGCGTCTCGGTTCGCACTGTCAGGCGCCGGCTCTCGGTGGCGCTGGCCCATCTCGAGGAGCAGGCGCGCCGATCCGGTGCGTGGATCTCGTCGATTGCGACCGCGGCCGTGCTCCGATTCGCCGACCAGGCTTCAGCGCTCGGTCGTCTGGCCGGCGGTTGGCGCGAGGGGTGGCCCGGCGTGGTGGCCGTGGGTGCGATCGCCGCAGTCGGAATCGGCCTGGTGGGGGCCGCCCACGACTCGGCGACCGTCGATCGTGTCCGTCTCCCCGCCACGGCTCAGGTCGCTGGTCTTCCCCAGGCGGCAGAGCACTTTTCGATACCTCGCCTGAAGAGCCTGCTTGCCGCCCCGGCGACGACCGGTGTGGCGGTCGCCACGTCTGCTGAGCGCGTGCACGACGAGGCCTCCGCGCCCAAGACAGCGACGAGAAAGGGCTGCGGCGGCAACCCGACCTCGGCGCCGCCGGCCGTTCCGGTTGGACCTCGGGCCGGACACCCGTCAGGCCCGCCTGTGACCCATCCGTCTGCCGGAGGCTGCGACTCGGACTAGGACGACTCTTCGGGAGCCGTAGCTTCGGCCGTCTCCTCTTCCGGCTCTTCAGCCTCCCCTTCGGGGGCTTCGGCGACCAGGCGGCGGCGCTCGCGGATTCTTGCCTCGCGGCCGACCTTGCCTCGCAAGTAGTACAGCCGGCCCTGGCGCACATCGCCGTGGCGCAGCACGTCGATCTTGTCGATGCGCGGCGAGTGGATCATGAAGGTCCTCTCCACGCCGACTCCGTGCGTCACGCGCCGGACGGTGAAGTTCTGGCGGAGGCCTCCACCGGTGACGCGGATCACGGTGCCCTCGAAGACCTGGATGCGCTCGCGGGTGCCCTCGACGACCTTGGCGTGCACCTTCACGGTGTCGCCGGCGCGCAAAGCGGGCACCTTCTTTTTCTGCTGCTCCTTCTCGAGCTGCTGGATCACGTTCATGTCTTTTTCAACTCCTTACTTCGTGGAACGCGTCTCTGCGCTGCCTGCTGCCGGCGCCACTGCTTGATGCGCGCGTGGTCGCCGGACAGAAGCACGTCAGGGACGGTCATGCCTCGGTACTCGGCCGGCCGTGTGAACTGTGGCCAGCCTGTCAGCTCGTCAGAGAAGCTGTCTTGCGCCAGCGAGCCGGGGTCGCCGACCACGCCGGGGACTAGCCTCGCCACCGCGTCGATGAGGACCATCGCGGGGATCTCACCGCCGCTCAAAACGTAATCGCCGATAGAGATCTCGCGCGCATGGAGCGCCGCCCGCACCCGGTCGTCGATGCCTTCGTAACGACCGCACACGATGATCAGGCCCGGCTCCTGGGACAGCTCGGCCGCGACGTCCTGGTCGAGCAGCTCGCCCCAGGGCTCCATCAGCACCACCGGTCCGGGGTTTGTGGCGCGGATAGACTCCACGGCCTCGATCACCGGCTCCGGCTTCATCACCATCCCCGGGCCGCCCCCGAACGGCATGTCATCGACCTGGCGGTGCCGGTCGTGCGTGTACTCGCGCAGGTCGTGCGCCTGCAGGTCGAGCTTCCCGCGTTCGACGGCGCGGCCGATCACGCCCTGCTGGAACACGGGGACGAACATGCCGGGAAAGATGGTGACGACGTCGAATCTCATCTCAGTTGCTGTCTTTTGCGTCCTCGATCCTGAGCAGCCAGTCGGCCACCACGACGCGGCGGCCCGCGACGTCCACCTCGATCACCGCGTCCTTCGTCGCCGGGATCAGGTGCTCGATCGCGCCCTCCCGGCTGACCCAGACGTCGTTGGCGGGGCGCTCGAGGACTTCCTCGACCACGCCCAGCCGCTCGCCTGACCTGGAGAACACGGTGAGGCCAACCACCTGGCGGTGGTAGAAGCGTCCCGGCTCGAGCGGTCTCATCTGCTCGTCCGCGACCTCGAGATAGCGGCCGCGGAACAGCTCCGCGATCGTCCGGTTGTCGATGCCGTGCAGCTTGACCACGATGCCCGGCTGGCTCTGCCTGCTCCACTCCACATGGTGCTCGCAGCCGTCGAGCAACAGGCTCGCGCCCGGATCGAAACGATCCTGGAAGTCTGTCAAGGGCGTGACCTTGACAGCGCCTTCGAGACCGTACGCCCCCACAACCTGCCCGATTCGAATCATGCGGTGACCTCCCCACTGGATTGACGCCGGCCTCGCGGTGCGAAATGCGGGCCGGAAAGGGATGCGTTCGCCAGGTCGACGAACACCCGCTTGCGGTCGCGCGACGACGCCACGCGCACCAGCGTGCGGAGGGCTTCGATGTTGCGACCGGCCTTGCCGATGAAGCGCCCGACATCCTCGTCGGCCAGCTTCACCTTGATCGCGACGGTACCCCCGCCGCGCTCGAACGACTCGACTGAAACGTCGTCGGGTTTCTCGGCCAGCGACTTTGCCACGTACTCGACGAGCGCGCGGTAGTCGATGCCCGGTCCGCTCGGCCCGGAAGGCCTGTCCCCGCGGTAGCCGCCGCGGTTGAAGCCCCCGCCGCCGCCGCCTCGCCGAAAGTCACGCCGTGGGGGTCCGCTTCTCTGTACGTCGCTCAAGGATTCCCTCCCGCTTCAACAGGCTGCGCGCCGCCTCGCTGGGCTGGGCGCCCTGCTTCAGCCACTTCCGCACTTTGTCCGCGTCGATCTTCACCTGCACCGGGTCTGTCATCGGGTCGAAGAACCCGAGATGCTCGATAAAGCGGCCGTCACGCGGCGAGCGTGCGTCCGCCACCACCAGGCGGTAAAAGGGGTGTTTCTTCGCCCCCATCCGCCTCAGCCTGATCTTTACCAACCTGCGCCTCCTTGTCCATAGATTCGTGGAAATCCGACTGTTCGCTTTGCGCCTTGCCGACCTGTCTGGCCGAATTGCCTGGCCATCTTCTGCATGGCGTCGCGCGCCTTGAGCAGCCTGTTGATGTCGGCCGGCTGCACGCCGCTGCCGCGCGCGATACGGCGCTTGCGCGCGCCGTCGATGAGATCGGGGTGCGCGCGTTCCCTGGGGGTCATCGACAGGATGATGGCCTCCATTCGCTTCATCTCTGTTTCGGTGTCCGCGCCGGCGAGCTGGCCTTTCAGGCCGCTGCCCCCGGGGATCATCTCGAGCATTCCTTCGAGGGGCCCCATGCCGCGGAGCTGGCGGATCTGGGCCAGGAAGTCGTCGAAGCTGAGCTGTCCCGCCCGGAGATGCTTTTCGACCTCTATTGCCTTCTCCGTGTCGAGGTTTCGCTCCGCCTTCTCGATGAGCGTGAGCACGTCGCCCATGCCGAGGATTCGCGACGCCATCCGCTCGGCGACGAAGACCTCGAGGTCCTCCGGCTTCTCACCTGTGCCGGCGAAGCGGATCCGCTGGCCCGTCGCGGCTCTCAGGGAGAGCGCCGCGCCGCCCCGCGCATCGCCGTCCAGCTTGGTCAGGATCACGCCGTCGAGACCGACCGCCTGGCCGAACGCCTCCCCCATTTTCACGGCCTCCTGGCCGGTCATCGAGTCGGCGACCAGCAGGGTCTCGGTGACGCGAACTCGCGACTTGAGCTGCGTGAGCTCGTCCATCAGCTCGCTGTCGAGGTGGAGCCTGCCGGCGGTGTCGAGGATGACCACGTCGCAGTTGAGCTTTTCCGCCTCGGCGATCGCGCCTTCACCACGTGCGAACGCGACGTCCTCTCGCGCGGCCAGGGTCCTCAGCTGCTCGACCGCGGCGGGCCTGCGAAAGTCGAGGGCGGCGACCAGGGGGCGGTGGCCGTCGCGCCGCGCGAGCAGCGCCAGCTTCACCGCCGTCGTCGTCTTGCCTGAACCCTGTAGGCCGATGAGCATCACGACGGTCGGTGGCTTCGCCGCGTAGCGAAGACCCTCGGCGTTACCGCCCAGGAGCTCGACCAGCTCGTCGTTCACGGCCTTGACCACGGTCTGAGGGGCCGTCAGGCCGGGTGAGATCTCGGCGCCTGCGAGCCGCGCCCGGACCTTCTCGACGAACTCCTTGACGACCCTGAAGTTGACGTCCGCCTCGAGCAAAGCGAGGCGGACCTCGCGGAGCCCGGCGTCGACATCCTCCGCTCGCAGGACGCCACGCCCGGTGATCTTCTTGAGCGCCGCGGAGAGGCGGTCGCCCAGGGACTCAAACACTTTCGAGCCGCTCCAGCCGGCGTTTGAGGCCGTTGAGCTCACGCTCCAGCGCCTCCAGCGCCTTGCGACGCCGCGACGACTCGGCGAGCAGCCCGAGCCTTCGTTCGTATTCCTGCAGCGCGTGCGTCGAGCGCCGAAGCAGGTCGTGCACGGCAGACCGCGACGTGCCCTGGTGGGCGGCCACCTCAGCCAGCGACCAGTCACTGCGCAGATAGAGGTCGAGGACCTCGCGCTGATGCTCCGTCAGCAGCGCGCCGTAGCGCTCGTAGAGGGCCAGCGTCCGGCCGCGGGCCTGGAGGGTGTCAAGGGCCATGCCTTGACAGGTTACCAAGATTAGAATCAGGGCGTCGTGGGGCCGCTGCTGATCGAGACGTTTCGCTACAACAGGTGGGCCAACCTGCACCTGCTGGACGTGTGCGCACGATTCAGTGAGGAGCAGCTGCAGCTGACGACGCCGGGGACCTACGGCACCATCGCTGCGACGCTCCAGCACCTGCTAGGCGCCGAGCAGAGGTATCTGCGGCGGAGATCGGGCACAAGCCGGAAATCCACGAGAACGACCCGTTTCCCGGCATCGCCCGGATGCGCGCGATCGCGGAACGCAGTGCCGACCTGTTGATCGAGGCCGCCGGCCGGATCACGGAGGACGACGTCGTGGACACGGAATACGGCGGCGGGCGCTCTCGCTTGAGCCTGGGCGTCGTGCTGATCCAGGCGATGCACCACGGCAACGACCATCGCACGCACGTGTGCTCGATCCTGGGCGCGCATGGTCTCGAGTACGGGGACATGGACGTGTGGGCATACGGCGAGGCGACGGGCGGAATGGTGTCGTTGGCCGGGAGCTGAGCAAGTGCTGACCGCGTTCATTCTCATCAAGTCCACCCGCGAAGGTCTCACTCACCTCGGGCCGGAGCTGGCGGACGTCGAGGGAGTGGCGGAGGTGTACACGGTCACCGGGGACTGGGATTTCATCGCGATCGTCCGGGTGCGGGAGCACGAGGACCTGGCCAAGGTCGTCACGCAGCACCTGACTCGCCTCCGTGACGTCGACCGAACACAGACCATGGTCGCGTTCCAGCAGTTCTCGGCCCACGACCTCGAGGCGATGTTCGGCCTCGGTCTCGAGGACAAGCAGGCCTGAGCTCTCTGCTGCCGGTCGCACTGCGCGCGGCCCGCGCGGGCGCCGCGGTGCTGCTCGAGACTGGGCTGCCTCGGCCGGGGAGCGCGTTCGAGCTGAAGGGCGCGGGCGACTATGTGACCGCGGCCGACCGGCGGTCCGAGGCCGCCATCCTCGAGGTCCTGGCGCGCGATTCTCCGGGCGTCGCCGTGCTGGCCGAGGAGGGCGGGGGTTTGCCGGCGAGCACGATGTGGGCGGTCGACCCGCTGGATGGCACGACGAACTTCACGCGCGGGTTCCCGACTGTTGGGGTTTCGGTGGCTCTGCTCGATGGAAGGTTGCCGCTTGTTGGAGTGGTCGTCGCGCCGTTCCTGGGGCTCGAGTTCACCTTTGCGCGTGGCGAGGGTGCGTACTTCAACGGCGACCGGCTTCCATCGCACCGCGTGGTCGACCCATCGGGCGCCGTCGTTGCGACCGGCTTTCCGTTTCGCAACAAGAAGCTGTTGTCCCGCTACCTGCCGGTGATGCGGCAAGCGCTGCTGCGCTTCGAGGACCTGCGGCGCGCGGGCGCGGCGGCGCTGGACCTGGCCTGGACCGCGTCGAGCACGTTCGACGGATTCTTCGAGCTTGGCCTGCACACGTGGGACGTCGCCGCGGGGGCGGGCATGGTCCTGGAGGTTGGGGGGCGCGTGACCGACTGGTCGGGAGGCGATCGGTGGATCGAGACGGGCAACGTCCTGGCCGCCTCGCCGGCGGTGCACGAGGTGCTGCTAGAGCTGGCCACGGAGTCTCCTGAGAGGTAGGTCGACGAGCGAGCGCCACTGCTGGCGCATTGCCATGGCTGTCGGGACGGTTGTTTCGTTTTTGAGTCGTCGTGGTTTGGTGGCTCTGTTTTTGACGGCAGTCCTGAAGTCCGTGTCGAATTCGGTGACGGCCTGCGCGATGTCGTGCATGCCGAAGTGGCAGTCGCTGCCGCCGACGGCGGCGCCGAGCCGTTCGTTGTTCTCTTTGTAAAAGTCCTGGAGCTGTTTGCGCCTCGATGCGCCGGTGGGGGCCGTGAAAACCAGCTCGATTCCGTCCAGCTGCTGCGTCTGGATGAGTCTTCGCAGCATGTCCGGCTGGATCGATGCGAAGTAGGTGGGCATGAAGGGGTGAGGGATGATCGCGAGGGCGCCCTGGGCGTGGATGGCCTTCACGGTGTCCTCGATCGACATGCCGCGGCTGATCGGGTGCGTCAGGAACCAGGCCATGATGTGCGTCTGGGCGGGCCATCTCGTCGTGATCTCCTGTCCGGCGATCACGGTCAGGCCATTTTCCTCTCCGCGCTTTTGGGTCTCCTCGACCGACGCCATGGTGTCGTGGTCGGTGACGGCGATCAGGTCGAGGTTTGCTTTTTTGGCCGCCTCGACCAGCTGTGCGGGCGTGACCATGCCGTCGGAGGCGAGCGTGTGGCAGTGGGGGTCGGCGAGCACGTTTGCTTGATTGTCCCGTTTTGCCCTGTTAAGAGGGTTGTTTCACCGAACTTCTGTTCGTAATCTGCGGGCATGCTTCAAACGGTGTCGCGGGGCGCCGAGATCGCCCGGAGGCTCATCCAGAACCAGCGTCAGATCGACATGCTCCAGCTGGAGCAGTCGAGGCTTTGCGCCGAGTTCGCTGAGACTGACCACTGGTCGGACGAGGGGTCGAACACGCCGCTGGACTGGATCCGTTTCAACTGCAACGTGACGGAGAAGGTGGCCGGGGACCGTTTGGCGGTCGGCCAGCGATGTGGCGAGATCGCGGCAAGCGTCAGGGCGATGGAGTCCGGAGAGATCGGATTCAGCCACCTCGCCGTGATGGCCCGGACGGCAATCGCGACCGGCGCGAAGTTTGACGAGACGCGGCTGCTCGAGGTCGCCCGCAAGACGTCGCCGGGCAAGTTCTATTACGAGAGCCTTCACTACCGCCACTCGGTCGACGCGAAGGCGTATGCCGCAGAGCAGGTCGACCTCGTCGAGAATCGCCGCCTCTGGTTGAGCAAAGGCGAGGATGGCGGGTTGCTCATCAATGGCGTTCTCGACCCCGTCGGAGGTGCCGCCTTTCGCACGGCGCTCGAGCCGCTGGCCCGGAGGGCAGGCTGGGACGACGATCGAAACCTGGAGAAGCGCTACGCCGACGCCCTGGTCGAGCTGGCCAGCAACGGCGGCCAGGTCAGAGTCCAGATGCAGGTCACGGCCTCGATCGAGACGCTCCTCGGCATGATCGGCGCTCCGGGCGCCGAGAACGAGTTCTCGCTTCCCATCTCCGCCAAGACGGTCGAGCGTTGGGCATGCGACTGCAGCCTGACCCGGGTGCTTATGCAGGACTCGATCGTGATCGACGTCGGGCGGAGCGAGCGGACGATCAGGGGACCGCGACGGCGTGCGCTGATCGCGCGGGATCAGCACTGCCAGTGGGCCGACTGCGAGCGGCCCGCGTCATGGTGCGATGGGCATCATCTCGTGCACTGGCTTAACGGTGGGGGTGGTGAGATCGAGAACCAGGTCCTTCTCTGTCACAGGCATCACTGGCTCGTCCATGAGGGCGGGTGGCAGCTGGTGAAGACGGACGATGGGCGTTTGATGACGGTCGCGCCTACGACACAGTTCGGACCAGCCCCTCCGGCCCTGCGGGCCACCTCCGCATGAAATGGGGAGGACACCCGATCAGTCGAAGATGGCGCGCACGAAAGCAGTGGGATCGAAGGGCACGAGGTCGTCGATGCCCTCCCCCACCCCGGCGAGTTTCGCCGGCACATCCAGCTCGGCCTCGATGGCGATCACCGCGCCGCCCTTGGCGGTGCTGTCGAGCTTTGCCAGGACAAGTCCCGTCATCGGGATCGCCTTGTTGAACGCGCGCGCCTGGACGAGACTGGTGAGACCGAGCACCGCGTCGAGGACGAGAAGCGACTCGTATGGCGCGCCGTCCAGTGCCTTGCTCGTGACGCGGCCGACCTTCCCCAGTTCCTCGATGAGATTGCGCTGCGTTTGCAGGCGGCCCGCGGTGTCGACGAGCACCGCGTCGAGGCCACGGTTGCGCGCGATCTGCACGCCGTCGAAGACGACGGACGCGGGATCCGCGCCGCTCGAGCCGTCGAAATGAGGCACGCCCGCGCGCTCCGCCCACGCGACCATCTGCTCGATTCCTGCCGCGCGATAGGTGTCGGCGGCGACGACAAGAGGTTTGCGGCCCTCTTTGCGCAGGCGATCGGCGAGCTTGCCCGCGGTCGTGGTCTTGCCGGCGCCGTTGACGCCGTAGAGAAGGATGCAGGCGGGGTTGCCGGTGAGGTTCAGCTCGCGCGGGTTCTTAGACATCATCGAGGTCGCTACCGAGACGAGTGCTTCGATCGCCTCCTCGCGCGTGCGCGGGGCCCTTGAGCGAACGCCCGCCGCAAGGCGAGCCGCCATCGCGGGGCCGAGGTCGGCCGCGAGCAGCACCTCCTCGAGCTCGTCGTAATAGGTCGCCGAGAGCGGCGGGCTGAGCGCGCGGACCCCTGCCGCGAGAGCGCCGCGCGTGCGGCTGCCGACTCGGCTCCAGAGGCTGGGCCTGGGGTTGCTCAGCCTGCTTGGGCTGTGGTCGCCGCTCGGCTCGCGGGCTTGCGGATATCTTCGAGGCGGACCGAGACGAGGTGGGAAGAGCCGCTCTCGTCGAGGTGGATGCCGTAGAGGGT
>WNFJ01590756.1_pt1 | contig 10458 bp, 9 predicted proteins | sample 5400461 | NCBI WGS metagenome assembly WNFJ01 (sample SAMN13153349, study PRJNA577476) | soil metagenome | isolation source: 115 cm saprolite on Douglas fir-dominated hillslope | place: USA:California | collected 2013-09-17
AAAACGGACTGAGAAGAATGGCCTTCGGCGGCACCCTCACGCCAAAGCGGGAAATACGAGGGCTGCGCGTTTCCTGTTTCCAGTCAGCCACGCAGCCTAGGTTCAGAACATAACAGAGGGACGGGCCACCTCCCACATCTTTCGTATCCCGTCTCAATGGCACCAGCTTGACACGCATTTCGAGCTTCGGGAATATATTCGCGATTTTGTTACGAAAACGAAACAAGCTCTGGAATGGTTTCGATTCACGAAAAGTGGAGGGGTTCTCGTTTTCTGGACTTCTGTTCCACGGCCTCGGCTGCGGAAAGTTTACGATCTCGGTGCGGTTCGGTGCGCAAGGGTACAGGGCACAGAGAGTATCTGTTTCCCGGTGAGTTCTTTGGTTTTCACGGCCACATGATGTGACGTTCCACAGCCGGAAAGCTGTTCGATATTGCTCACTTTCAACGATTAGCAAAGAGGGATATCGGATTTGCCACATCGGTTTCAGAAACTTTCCGATCCGAAATGCAACCCGCGCTGGACTATCGAATCCGGCATGGTCATGAAGCACTCACTATCGTTTCCGCGTGCCCCAAACGCGGCCCTGAATTGCCACGTCAGGCGTGGGGAAAATATTAGTCAGATGAAACTCAGCCTCAGTTTCGGTCACGCCGCTGCCATCGTACTTTCTGGGCAGGTGCCAAGCATGAAATCAAGTGGAAATCGGGTACTGGTGCAGTTTGAAATCCACGAGGATAGCGCATAGGCTGACCCAGTGAGAAACTTTAGCTATGAAAAAGCCTACGCTCGTAATCACGAAGCACAAAGGGTCTATTCCGATTAAAGGCAAGTGTTCTTCCTGCCCGGAAGTAGCGTTTAGTACCGAAGGCAATATCGGTACAGCAGCCGAGCACCTGAATGCGCTTCACGAAGAGTTTAAGCTGCATTTCGACGATGTCCACATTCGCGAGGACGCTAGCCAAGCCGCTGCGCGGATCGTGCGTGAGGCCACAAAGGATTAATGAAACGTGGGCGGTTGTAAGTCTTGCCTCGGTGGGATGCGAACCCCTAGCCTGTTAAAGACCTGATCGAACCTTCCTGTCATAACGAGACGAGTGAAAATCGAATACCGTTAGGATTTGCGCCGAAGGTCAAAGATAAAGGGAAAGAGATCACAGAACACCAGTTTATGCACGTTGGCTGGGGAATCCACGTCTCTCACATCCGAGAGTTGTTGGACAAGTTTCATGTTCCTTATCAGTCTGCCTGAGCAGCTACTTTGCCAAACTAGATTCAAACTGCACCACTACCGGAAATCGGCAACGCTGAAACCGCCTAGCCAGTCGTGGAATGTCGAGGGTCAACCTGTGAAGACGGGCTGACGACTTTTTTCTTGTATTGCTGGTCGAGAGCACGGGTCAGTGCCTCAGTGATCTCGATCAATTTGTCGGGGTTTTTTTCTTGCGCGGCTTCTTCAGCGAGAATCCGCCATTCTCTATCTTGGGACACGATTGTACCCCTTTTCTTTGTTACCTCGACTTGGGGAGATACATTCTCTGTTGATCTGATTAACGCGTCGGAAACTAAAAAGTTACACAAATTTTAAACCCGCAGAAAATCAAAATATGTACGGTGCCGCACCCATTGTCGTTCTTTTCGCCAGAGGGCCGACAATCGCCTCGGCTCTACGTTCGCCGTCGCCGCTCTACGCACAACGTCACAATCACCGTTCGCCACTGCCCAGTATCGGATACGTGGAATTTGCAGCCCTTTCCCTAGACCGCTATTTCCGCCACACCAATCCGCGTTAGAACGCCGTGCAAATTCCGCATATACCCGAGTTCACGGTTTAAACGAACGTGGATGGGGACGCCAAATCAGTCACGTGCAGCCAAACGGTTCTAGGCTACGTTGAACAAATGGCGGCAAACTCCGCAACAACGCGATCGCTCAATGGGCTTCAGAATTCGAGATCACCTTGTTCAAGAAGCCGTGCAAGCGCTCGCCGAATCCGGTGGGAACTTCGAAAGCAGTATTGGTACCACTATTTCTTGCACAATCAGCGAGGAGAGGCGCTGACTGCGATGCTGTTGCTCAGCGGCGATCGGCGGATCAACATCATTAACGTACCCTGGTATCTGCGGGCATGATCGCATGACGGTCCCGTTCGCATATCTGGCAATGAGCGGCCACGGCTGCGGTACAATCTTGGTCGAGATCGGCAGAATTGGCTGGTGCTGATAATTATTTTGGTTCCACGATTTGGAGTGCTGTGGAAAAAACTGAATGAAAACTGAATGAAGAACTTGCCTTTCTCGCCGCTTTCGGCATTTACGCCAGTTGTGGAATCAACAACTTACGTAGAATGAGTGGTACACTGGGGAACAAATCCACCCCCCGCAACCAACCTCATCTTACTGAATCATAAGGGTCAGCGGCGTTCGGTGCTGGCCTTTCTTCTTGTTCATTCCGTGCAGTAACGTGCAGAATTCTCCCAAGTTCGTCTGCAATTCTGCGTTCGTCTGCCGTGACAGCGTGTGTGTAGCCCATCGTCGTTTGAGCTGCGGTGTGCCCCAGCCGATTGAGCCGGACTGCCATTGGCGCACCGATCTGATCGAGCAGCGTGGCATTGCCATGCCGGAACGCATGGAAACCACACTGAGGGATTCCCAGCTTCTTGAGCAGAGGATGGAGTTTGCGCTTGCGAACCAGACTGTGATCCCAGGGCGTGCCGTTCTGTGTCGCAAACAGCAGGCCCAGTGAGTTCGGTCGCCAGGTGCGGAGGTACGCAAACAAGTGCTCCACTAGCTCTGCCGAGATCGGAAATCGGCGATTGCCCTTGGGGGATTTCACGGTCTGGATTTGGCCGCGCCACACGCTCTGACGAACGTGAATCACGGCATTCTCCAAATCCAGGTCCGCAACACGTAAGCCACAAATCTCGCCACCCCGGATTCCGGTCTCCGCCAGAATCGAGTAGAACGTTTTGTATGGCTCGAGAGTTTTAGTCCCCAGTCCTGCATCAGAATTCGGAGCCGCTCCTTGTTGTCTTTTGCGGCTGTCAGCGACGCTGCGATCCGCGCGACGGCTTTGTCGAATGTGCCTGCGCGACTTTTGAGGCGATCTCTGACCTTCGTCTTCGCACGGTTGGCTTTCCAGATGAAAATCATAAAGAAATCGACGGATTCGATTGTTCCATCTCCCCGGAAGGGTGGCCCGACCTGTCGAAAAGGTATTTTTCTAGGTCCTAGAACTTGAGATAATCCGTCATATCCGCACGTCAGATGGATTCGCCGCACACATCACAGCGTAGAGCACAGCCTCACCGGCGGTCTCCGATCCACCCGCAAAAATTTCAGCGTGAATCAATCCGGAGCACTTCGTCGCAGTATCACGATGTGGCTGCGGGAACTGCTGACCGATGCTCAACCATCCGCGGGCCCGGGACGGACGCAGCGATTCTATTCCCCGTAGCCGCTTTCGTCGTTCCGCGCCTGACCCTGGGGCTCGGTGCTCCTATTCCGTAAACGTTTACTATTGGCAGCGGCCTTGCAATCTGCTATCTTCTCGCATCGTGCAGAGACTCCTCCCTCGACGAGGGCAAGCCCTTTACTTGCACGCGCTAACCATCAGGAGGTTGCGATGATGTTTTCCGACGATCGCCGTCATTTCTTGCAGCAGACTGGGCGTGTAGGTCTGGCCTGCTCCGCGAACCTTGTGCTCGGGCGTTTCTTGTCTGCCCAGGCGCAAACCTCGAATGCCAACCAAACCGCCCGCATTTTTATTGATTGCCGGCGCACTGTCGCCACGCTCGACCGCAATCTTTTCGGTTCCTTTCTCGAGCACCTGGGGCGCGCGATCTACGAGGGCATCTACGACCCGGGGTCCAAGTTGTCCGACTCCAATGGATTCCGCAAAGATGTGCTGGAGGAAGTGAGGAAACTCGGCGTTCCCATCATCCGTTATCCCGGCGGCAACTTCGTCTCGGGGTACAACTGGCTGGACGGCGTGGGGCCAAAGCAAGATCGGCCGCGTGTACACGACAAGGCTTGGAATTCCATGAACTCGAACCAGTTCGGGACCAATGAGTTCATGGCTTGGTGCAAGGCTGCAGGCGCGGAACCTCTGATGGGACTCAATCTGGGTACGGGGACTCCCGAGCAAGCGGCTGCCCTGGTGGAATATTGCAACGTTGACAAAGGAACGGAATGGAGCGAACTGCGCCGTAAGCACGGATTTCCTGAGCCTTACAACGTCCGCCACTGGTGCCTGGGTAACGAAATGGACGGCCCCTGGCAGATTGGGCATATGCCGGCCACAGAATACGGACTGAAAGCCCAGGATTCCGCCCGTCAAATGCGTTATGTGGATCCCTCGCTGCAGTTGATCGCATGCGGATCGAGCGGCCCCTTCATGCCCACTTATCTCGAGTGGGACCGGGAAGTGCTGGAACAATGCTACGACTACGTAGATGGGCTTTCCTTGCATCGCTACTTCGGAAATACGCCAGAAGACACCGGCGGCGACAGCGAAAAGTTTGTGGCCTTGAACCTGACCATGGACCGACAGATCGCGGAGACGCTTGCGGTCTGCGATCTGGTGCGCGGGCACAAACGCTCTCCGAAGAAACTGTGGCTCTCTTTTGATGAGTGGAACGTGTGGTATCGGGAGCGCAGCGGATCAGCGGTGAATGGCCACCGCCAGGAAGCTCCGCATCTGCTCGAGGAGGTTTACAATCTGGAAGACGCGCTCCTGGTGGGCGGGCTCATCATCACCCTGCTGCGCAACGCCGACCGCGTAAAGCTGGCGTGCCTGGCCCAAATGATCAACGTCATTGCCCCCATCATGACCAACGGGACCGGCCTCTTCCGCCAGACTATCTACCACCCCTACAACTGGGCCCTGCAATATGCACGCGGATCCGTATTGAACCTTCTGGTGCAATCGCCGACTTACGAGGTCTCACATATGGATCCAGTTCCCTATCTGGATGCGGCGGGAACCCTGAACCCGGAGAACGGTCAGATTTCTCTTTTCCTTCTGAACCGCGACTTATCGAAAGCGCGGGAAGTAGAGATTGTGTGGGAGGACAGTCCGGCGACCCGCGTGGTCACGTCCTTGGTGTTGACTGGAAACGACCTGAAGGCAGTCAACAGCTTCGACGCGCCGCAACGGGTGCAGCCGCAAGCGCTGGACAAGCCTTCAACCAGCGGAGGCCGCACAAAGTTTGAATTGCCGCCTCGTTCCTACACCGTGATTCAGTGGCAGAGCTAGGTTTGTGGTCTTACTGGACGGGAAGCTTTCGGGATGGTCAGACGAAAGTCATCGGCGAGACGATCTGGTTAACGCACCAGTCAAGACCGTCTGCCGGACTCCTCGAAGGAGCCGTAACTCGTTCCTCTTCCTTGAGTCTCGCGACCGAACATCGCAGCCGTGGGAAAACGCGCTGCTGATTTAGGAAGCCAGAGTGTCGGTTACGGTAAGCGTTTACTATACTAACGGTAGCCCTCGATCCCGAATGCCATCACCCACACCCTATCGCCCGGCTGAGCAATCCAGAATGAATCCCGCCCGCACCTGTGGTTTGATGAGCGTGGTTTGCATGGTTCTGCTCTCCTGCGGAGGCGGCTCTGGGAATTCCTCGGGCAGTTCCGGCACCGGATCACCTGTGCTGAACAACTACCATCTGACCGGAGCCACGACGCCGGTGCGTGATCCCAGCCTCATCCGCCAAGGCACGACGTATTACCTATTCTCCACCGATGCGGGCGGCCCAATCCCAGGCCATCTCCCGATGCGCTGCTCAACCGACAAAATAAACTGGCAACTCTGCGGCGCCGTATTCAACCAGATTCCGATGTGGGTGCAAGCGCAGGTCCCAGGCATCGACGGTTTGTGGGCCCCGGACATTTCGTATTTCAACGGCCTGTATCACGTGTATTACGCGGGGTCAACTTTCGGCTCGAACACATCAGTAATTGGCCTAGTCACGAATACAACTCTCGATCCATCCGATCCTGCTTACCAGTGGGTAGATCAAGGCCAGGTGCTTGGGTCTTCCTCGGCAGACGACTTCAATGCTATCGACCCAAATATTCTGGTCGACACGGATGGCAGGGTTTGGCTGACGTATGGTAGCTACTGGAGCGGTATCAAGCAGCGGCAGATCGATCCGTCAACAGGAAAACTGCTGACAACGAATCCCAGGGGTTTCTCGCTCGCTTCTCGGCCGTCGGTACAATACGATCCGATTGAAGGCACATCGTTGGTGCACAAGGGGAACTATTATTACCTGTTTGCTTCTTTTGATGATTGTTGCAATTCTGATCCGTACCGGGACACGTACCGCATTATGGTCGGGCGCGGCACCAGTCCTAGCGGACCGTTCACGGACATGTCCGGAACTCCCATGCTGCAGGGCGGCGGAGCACAGCTCCTGGTGGGGAACGGAGTAACGTGGAATGCACCTGGCGGCGAAACCGTTTATCTGGATGCGCAGAACGGAGACCTGATCACCTTTCACGCTCTGCACCTCCCAGATGGCGCCGCATATCTGTTCGTCAATTCTCTGATTTGGCCAAACGGTTGGCCACAAATTCAGCCCTGAAATTTTTTCCGGGATAAAAGGCGCCCCAAATCGAAAGTTACAGAGTTCAAGATGCTCCTGCGGCCAAGTGCCCGTCACATTCTTGGCCGAGTCCTCTTGATAATCGCGCGGTTGTTCAAATATCGTGCCCAGTCTCCCGATTCCAGCTCGCCGCAAACACGGGCCTATTTGTTTGCCGGGTTTCCTCCCTCCAGTGCCACATGCGGCCACCCACCCGTCCAATCAATCGTCGAAATCTGCAGGTAGGCGTGCCCGGTCTTGGCATCGTAGGCGTGGAACACGATGATGTCCTGGTCCTTCCCCTGCCGCACCGATTCGCCGCCCGGGCCAATCCACCGGCCGTTGCCGAGCAACACCGGAGTTCCGCCGCCTTCCAACATAGGTATGCCGCTCGCATCAGCATACGGACCGGTCGCACTCCGCGCCCGGCCAACCACGGTTTTATAGTTGCTCCTCGTTCCCCGGCAGCACAGGTCAAACGAGACGAATAGGTAGAAGTAATCACCGTGATGCACGAGGAATGGCGCTTCAATCGCCTGCCAATCACCGGGCAACCCGGGTGGATTCGGCGAAGGGTTCGCTGGGGGCTGGCGGCGGGCCAGAGAGTAAATTGTGGTGTCTGCGGAAGCGAGTTTGCCAGTCTTGGGGTCAATGCGGCGCATCTTGATGCCTGTCCAGAAACTTCCGAAGCATAGCCACGCGCCGCCCTTGCCATCCAACATGAGATTAGGATCAATGGCGTTGTAATCATCTTGCAAACGCGAACCCAAAACCAGGCCGCGGTCTTCCCAGTGAAACTTCGGGCTGTGCGGATCGAGCTTCTTATTGGTCAGAAGCGCAATCCCGGACGTGTTCTTGCCAAACACTGAAAACGCATAGTAAAGATGATATTCGCCGTTGAAATAAGAAATGTCTGGCGCCCACAGTTCTTTGGTCTGCGGGCTCTCGTTCTTGATCCAATCCGGAATTTGATCCAACACATGTCCGCAGAGTTTCCATTGGTGGAGGTCCTTCGAGCAGCGGACGGGAAGCTCGCCTTCGCGGTTCGGCCCGTTTCTTGTTCCGAACAGGTACCAGGTGTCGCCATCTCGAATAATGGAGGGATCATGCACGAATTCAGTATCGCCGCTGACCGCGATCTCCTCCCCAGCAGTCGCCGCCTGGGCCGGTGCTGATGAGGACAACCAGACCACGAGACACGAGAGCACGATCGCGCTTTGCTTAACTTTCGAGGCCATGTGCGTTTCCTGCCTTAGGGAGAAATGTTTGCGAAGCAGACTGAGTGTCCTTACGGTAGAATAGCAGCAAACGTTTACCCGCGCCGCGTTGATGCTCTCCAATCGCTGCTCTTATGGACATTCGCGAAATTGCTAAACGGGCCAAGGTTTCTACGGCGACCGTTTCACGCGCTATTAATCGTGTTCCCACAGTCGATCCGCTACTCTCCAAGCGGGTTTGGAAGGTTGTAGAGGAGGTCGGCTACTATCCGAACACTCAAGCCCGCGCCCTAGTCTCTGGCAAAACCCGCATCTTCGGATTGATCGTCTCCGAAATCACCAATCCCTTTTTCCCAGAGATCGTTCAGGCCTTCGAGGACATCGCGGTGCAACACAACTACGAGATCCTGCTCACCTCGACGGTGCACGATCCTAAGCGCATGGAAAGTTCCGTGCGGCGCATGATCGAGCGCCGTGTGGAAGGCGTGGCGGTGCTGACTTTTGGCCTGGAGGAGTCGCTGTTGGAGGATTTGCGGTTCCGTAAAGTGCCGCTTGTATTCGTCGATGTGGGACCTGAGATCGCTCACGTCAGCAATATCAGGATCAACTACCAACACGGTATCCGGCAAGCCGTGCAACACCTCGCGGCCCTGCGGCACGAACGCATCAGCTTTATCACAGGCCCACTAAACCTGAAATCCGCCAGGGCCCGCAAAGATGCGTTTGAGGAATCCATGCGAGAGATCGGCATGCGTGTGGAACCAGAATTGGTGGTTGAGGGAGACCACACGATGGAAGGCGGCATGAGAATGTTGGCCCATCTGGCTAGCTTGCGTTCCCGTCCAAGCGCGATCCTGTGCTCGAACGATATGACCGCCATTGGTGTCATGCGCGAGGCTTATGACTGCGGCATTGCGGTACCACAGGAGCTTTCGGTCGTCGGGTTTGACGATGTGCGGCTGGCGCAATTCATGACTCCCCCGCTCACTACAGTACAGATGTCGCAGACCGAGATCGCAAAGCTCGCCTTCAAGGCACTGCTTACTGAAGTGGAGCGCGAGACGACGTCCTCGACGGGAACCGAGTACGTTCTTGACACCGTTCTGGTACTTCGCAAGTCAACGGCCCTGGCACTTGGATCAACCACAGGCGTGAAAGAAGAATCGCTCTGGCCGGGGAACCCAAACGGCGCCGCTCCTTTGGACGAGGGATGAAGACTACCGTGCCGAGGCTCCTGATAGGTCACGAATGACCTGCGCTTCCCGCTCCCGATAGGGACGCCCATCCTGGTAAAACACCTCGTGAAACCAGACTGGCGGAGGCTCAACCACGTAGGGCTTCTCCCAGGAATCCCAGGGCAAGTAAGTTTGAGACTTGCCGGCAACCAGTCCCCAGTTGATGGCTGCCACGCGGTGCTGCTTGGCAATCGGCAAGATCGTGTCGAAGGTGCTGCCCATTGGCCGGGCCATAAACTCCGTGCACAGAATAGGACGGTGATAGCTCTCCAACCAGAGGATATGCAGCTCGAAATCTTCCGGCCAACTGTAGTTGTGGAGAGAAAGAACATCGGACTGTGTGAGCTGAACTCGCCCTATCGGATCCAGCTTCTCAGGTGACGACCAGTCGCCTTCCCACAGACCACTGGTGAGCGGTTGTGAAGGATTCGCCGATCGGGCCCACTCAAACACTTTCGGCAGCAGGTCCAGGACACGTTGCTGCTTGGTCTTGAGCTCCACTCGCGCGTAAGCTCCGCCGTTGGTATTCGATGGTTCATTCCACACATCCCAGGCTAGAACGCGCGGGTCTGCGGCGAAGGCTCCCACCACTCCTTCCACGTAAGCTCGGAGCCGAGGCTCTTGTGCCGGATCGCTCAATGCCACAGCGCCTGGGCTTTGCACCCATCCCGAGTTATGCACGCCCGGAATTGGCGGATGCTGCGGCCCGAGCTTGGGATAAGGGTCCCAGCAAGAGTCGAACAACACGAAAATCGGCCGGATACGATGTTTGGATGAAATGACCAGGAACGTGTCAATCCGCTTCCGAAAACCGGCAGGATCCTGCTGCCAGAGAAGGTCGTGCAAAAACACTCGCATGGTGTTCATGCCCAACCCTTCGGCCCATCCCAGTTCCTTATCGATTTCCTGCGGATCGAAGGTGTCCACTTGCCACATTTCGAGCTCGTTGATGGCCGTGGAGGGAAGAAAGTTGCTGCCAATGAGCCAGGGCTGATGCTGATACCAATCGTTCGCTTTGTCCTCACTCCAACGCGAGGACGGGATTTGCCCCTCAACCGAAGCGACCAGAAGGAGAATCGCGATCCAAAAAGACCAGCGCACCGGTTACCTCTCTGCTCCTCTAAATTAACCTGCAAACCCTTCAGAGCCTGATTTTAGCACTCGCTCACAACGTGGCGGCTTGCCAAGCAGTGGCAGAACCGCAACTCGTCTGATCTTGGAATGTAGTGGTGGCTCTACGGCTTCCGACAGTAAATCGCCATCCAGAAGTGAGAATGCTTGGCGGCGGAAGAAGGTTGTCGTTGGCCTGCAACGTCCCTCGCTGAGCGGCCGGCCCCATTGACTATGGCTTGCTTGAGATGGCGCCGTGACCTTCGACCAAAGCTATGTATTGATCAATGGGAAGATCGGTGAAGCG
>WNFJ01289428.1_pt1 | contig 10457 bp, 8 predicted proteins | sample 5400461 | NCBI WGS metagenome assembly WNFJ01 (sample SAMN13153349, study PRJNA577476) | soil metagenome | isolation source: 115 cm saprolite on Douglas fir-dominated hillslope | place: USA:California | collected 2013-09-17
CGAATCGCTTCTCGGCAATGAGTTCCGCCAGATATGATCGCCGGTCCTGCTCAGACGCACTGCCGGCCGCCGCGTACATAGCGATGGCCGCACCCGGAGTTTGATGCCCTCGGAAGTATTGGCCTAACGCTAGATAAGCTGCTGGAGTTTGTGGCGTGATTGCCTGCGTGACAAATTGAAAGTTGCCCCCGGATACTCTCCAGGCTAAATCAATAATGCCGGCCATCAGCGTGGGATTGCTGGCACCCGCCAGACGGAGCTCCTTGAAGGCCTCGTCTCTTTGTCCCGCCCGCAAGAGAATATTCCCAAGCTGGTAATGAGGTTCCGCGTAATCAGGCGCGAGTGGCACCGCTTGTCTGGCCGCAGCGACCGCACCCGCGGTGTCGCCGTTGAGCTCGCTCGCGCGAGCGAGGCTCAACCATAAAGCGTAATCATCAGGACGAGCCAAAGCAGCTCTTTGGTACTCTGAGATTGCCCCTGGTAAATCAGTCGCCTCGAGAATTGCCGCACGCACATAATGAGCATCCGGACTGCCTGCACTCAGACTCACGGCTGTGTTCGCTGAAGCAATCTGGCCACTCTGCGCTGCATAGGCGGTGAGAAGACTGGCAAGCCCCGAACGTCCGATGTTCCACGTCGACAGCAAAAGGATGACCAGTAAGCCCACAGTGACCGCAGCGCGGGCGACGTCGGGTGGCGGCGTCTTACTCTCTCTATCGTGTGCCATCGGCTTTAGCCTCTGGAGTTCTGCTAACGCATGCGTTAAACGACGGGAGCCAAAAGTGTCTTTGGCGTCAACCGTGGCACACAGTCTCTTCATTAAGAAGAAAACTATGCGGGCTTTGAACAGGCTATTACTTCCAAATAATAAAAGGAAGACGAACACCCGCAGGCGCCGTCTTCCTTTTGGACTGCAATTTTTTCTTACCTAGGAGTTCTCCGGCCCGGAAATCATGGTCCAGACGGACTCGGATTCGATCCTCGGAACAGGAAGTAGAGCCCTGCTGCACCGCCGCCGATAAACGCTGCTGTGACAGCCGGCGGAATGCCTGGCGGAATTGCCGCCGCACCCGCAGCGCCACAATCTACGGCCGACGCTCCAGCTCCTGCATCTACCGCGGCCCCTTGATTAATTGATGGTGCGGCACCCTGCCGCAAGCACACATCCAGTGAGCCCCCGGTCGCGGCTGCTATTTGGCCGATGACGCCTTGAGGACCATTAATAGTACCGGCAACATTCTTTGAAGTCCGGAGAATGACACAGCCTTGGGTCAGGATCACCCCAACCAACTTGCCCTGCTGGTCAAACTGAAGACTCAGCTTGGTGTTTGGCGCGATACACAAACTGCCAAGAGGTCCTAGCCTGATAGTGGCACCCACCCCGTCAGGAGTTTCAATAGTAGCTCCGCTTGGAATTGTAGCGCCGCTAATCGCGTTCGCTCCATTGACCAAGATCGGCTTGTTATTAGTCGTCGTCAGGACGCCCATTAGCGCTACAGGTACAGCCCCCGAAACACTTAAGCCGGAGTTTGCCTCGGCGAACGTGATCCCGACATAGAGCTGTCCGACCGCAAGGGTAACGAGCAAAGCGGTTGCCGTGGTGAGTTTTTGGTATCTGAGATTCATGAGTTTACTCCCCCTCTCATCAACTCAATGAGAGAAATGTTCGGTCTTTGATCTGACTTCGCCGGCACCGAAGAATTGGCGTGGAGTATACCCCCCACTTTTCTCGTACGTCAAGTGGTTTCCGCCACACCGCACAACCCTGGCTAAACCAGAGACAACAGCGGGTCAATTTCCCAACGCAGCCGCTGTTCCCGAAAGCTCCCCCGCCCCGGCAGCCGCCAGCCGGTCATTTTGGACGGCAATTACAATCAAGGTACAGAAGAGTAAAGTGTTAATGGTTATATGTAATCCAAAATCCACGAAGCTGTGGACGGCTACGCCAAATATCCCTGCCAGCGCCCCTAAACAGGCAGCCCGACAATCCGGATCCGGCGAACGTAGACTTTGGCGCGCCTTTTTCACGAACAAAACCGCGAACCATCCCACGAGTGCGCAGCCGATAAGACCGCCGCTGGCCATCAATTCCAGATAGTCATTATGGGCCTGCTGCGGGGTTATTTCGCCCGATGCATGGTGATACCGGGCAATCCCGATCCAGTAACCGCTAAAACCGCTGCCGGCCAACGGATTCGCCTTGAACATTTGCCAGGTCGCGGACCAAATCTCTTTACGACTAGTGTTAGTGTTATTCTCCATTTCCTGCTGACTGAAATCGGTGCCGGCATTTTGGAAGTTGTTCACTACGGGTTCACCGCCCACCCAGCCGACCCCGTATGCAAACAAGCCGACCAAACATCCCATAAGTAAAACTCTCATTGCCAACCCGCCCGCCACGTTCTGGAAACGGCGCCAACCTGTATCATCGCCTTCTTCCGTGAAACGCCGAATGGGATCGAGCAGCACTCCAAGAAACAGCGCCTCAGAGAGTGACGCGAGTATACCGCCGCGTGAATTGGAATAGATCAAGGGCACCCACAGCAGAGCACCTATCGGAAGGAAAACGACGAGCTGGCCGCGATGCCTTAATCCAACAACGATCAATCCCAATGTCAGCCCCAGGCTCATCTCCAGCAAAAGCGCAAAATGATTCCGATTGATAAACTGCCCAAAGCTGCGACTCGCCATTGGCAGTGCAGGCAGTAGGAACCCGGGAGTCTGTTGCAAGCTCTGCCGGACGATGCCGAACAAAGCGCTGCCTACACCGACAGCGATAACGACATAAATCAAGCTACGCAGGCGGGCTTTGCTAGAGGTGTAATGCCGGAGTAACAAGAGCACGAGCGTGAGAGCAAAAAGATGAATCGCGAACAAACGAGTGCTGTACGGGTCAGCACTTATGGACGTCGGAGGATTGACCGGTCCAGGTCCGGAAAACAAAGGTAGCGATTGAATTGCCGCAAACAGAATCAGTCCGAGAAGCGGCGCGACGAACAATAAATCCAGCGGCCACCTCTTGCTGATGAGGACTTCTATCACCCCAAGTATGGCAATCACGAAGACCACACAGTCGAAGACTGATATCCACCACGGCTGAACCGTACCGTATGGAATGGCCGTCAATACGATAGTCGTCAGCAAAGAAACGTAAATCACTCGATCTAGAACTCGAGCGACCGGTTTCACCTCGGCCGATGTTTTCCCGTGGTTCGCCATTCCTCTTCTGCTCGGCCTAGCTAACCTCTCAGACGTACGCTGAATCTCTAAAGGCACTGCGGATTCTATCACTCACGGCATGCCCAATCGAATCTCCCACAGTTTTAGTTTCACCAGGAAATGCGTGATTGTTCTTGGAACAACCTAACGGTTCGCCATTTATGCCAGTAGACGCCGAAAACATAGTGTGGTATTAAGAAGTAGTTGAGTTCAGGACCATTGTTCCTTACTAATTCGCGATACAATTTCGCTTGATGAATTTATTCTCACGGTCGCCGGTGGTGACCACGCAATGATCGAACATGACTGCCCCACATTCACTCGTTTCTCGAAAGGAGACCACTCCATGAAAAAGCATCTCTTGATCCTCTTAGCAGCGATCGTTTTGACACTGAGCGCCACAGCTGCGGCTGACGCTCAGTGCACATTCACCTTCGCAAAGAAAACGATGACACTTAACGGTGATTGCATTACAACCACCAGCATCATCGTTCCAAATGGATTCACCCTAGACGGCGCCGGTCATACGATTACTGCCATGGATCCGCTGCCAAATTTCTTCAAGAAAGGCGTGATTCAAAACGGTGGAGCAAATGCCGACGTCACGAACGTGACGATAACCACGAGTGGGTTGATCGATCCTTGCGACGAGGGTCCTAATCGCCTTCGTGGAATCTTGTTCGACGGCGCGTCGGGCTCAATTACAGATACAAATGTGACCAATATCAACCACGTAGGCGCCGGCTTGTGCGGCGGCGACGAAGGAAACGCAATCGAAGTTCGCAATTTCGGCGCGTCGGCAACTACGTCCAAAGTCAAAATCGAGGAAAACACCGCGACCGGATATCAGAAGGGCGGTATCATAGCCAACGGTGATGTCGACGCGACAATTACCGACAACGTCGTCGATGGCCTCGCTCCGAGCCCCTTTATCGCACGCAACGGGATTCAACTGGGTTTTGGCGCCACCGGCATGATCAAGCGCAATCAGGTTTCCAACAACGAATATACCGGGGCGGAACCTTTCTCGGCTTCCGGGATTCTATTAGTTGCCGGCCCATTTTTCTTTAACAGTCCTTACAGCGTCGGAGCTCAGATCGATCAAAACACCGTCATTGAGAACGATGTTGGCGTCTGGGTTGCGGAGCTCGATGCTTCCCGGAATCCACCGACGACCATGACGAACGTCAAGGTTGTGAATAATACGATTAGCAAGGCGGGGTTAACGAACCCGTATCAAGCCGGCGTATCGGACAGCGGGAATAACGACAAGATCATAGCCAACCGAATTTCCGGCGCTGGTTACGATCCCAGCTTCCCCGGAAGATTCGCAGTCGATGCCGATCCGAGTTCTACGAATCGCGCGAAGGTTCACGCCAACAAGTGATCTCACCAGCCTAAAAGACCGATCAGAATCACCAATGGTAAAGGCTCGTCGGTTGACGAGCTTTTAAGGACTCGACGGGCTCGGGTTCGTGCCTCGAAAGGCCAGGAAGAGTCCCCCTACTCCCGTACCGGCCACCACAAATATCGTAGCGAGATTGCCGATCCCTTCGCCGGCTCCGGCAGCACCTGCCGCCACAGTGGTAACCGTGGGCGCTGTCGCTCCCAGCGGAAAGCAGACGCTTAAAAAGCCGCGCGACTTGGGATCGGTCTTGCCGGCAACTCCCTGAGAGGTATCAATCTGAGCAATGACATTCTTCTTGGTGCGCGCAGTCGCGCATCCCCTCATCACAGTGACCTTGAGGTTGCCATTCTGATCAAATTCGAGCTTCAGCTTGGAGTTTGGCTCGATTTCTAAATTACTAAGCGAGCCGAGAGTTATTACACCCCCCACCTGATCGGGGGTTTCGATTATTGAACCAGTCAAAATTGTGGCTCCGCTGAGTGCGTTACTACCGTTCACCGTGATGGGACGGTTTCCGCGCGTCATGAGGATCGCCGTGATGGGTGGAGGTTCAGGTGCGAGCGGTTCAGATCGAGGGTTCGCCATGGCGAAGCTGACCCCGAAATACACCTGGGTAATCGCAAGCAACATAAAAACGGCTGTTACTATGGTAAATCTCTGCCATCCAGTATTCATCTTCAGTCCTCCATCAAACATGATGCTGCAAAAAACCGGCCAGCTCTCGAAATCACTCAAGCGAGTTTACGAACAAAATTTGTGGGGTTCAGTAATTGGCCGCGAGAATCAGCAGCCAAATTCTTTTGCGGATTCTCTGAGAAGATTCTGGTCGGGGCGAGAGGATTCGAACCTCCGACCTCTCGGTCCCGAACCTGGGTTTCGGCAAAGACGTAAGTTTTTGTCTTTTCAAAAGTTGCAGCCACCAAGAATCTGCTAGGTTTTTGCATTCCTTCCCATTCGTTACCATCGCATATAGGTGTTGTGCTGCGAATTCCGTCCACAAATTGGCCACACGTCTTAGCACGAGCATCACGAAGAATCACCCGAGGGTTGCTTTGACTGGTGACTGCCATCTTCAATACTGGATCGACAAACACAACTTAGTTTGTCGCCTATTTGCTTCTTCTAGAGTTGGCTCTATTTCGAAGATCGCCCCAAACAGGAAGCCATCAACGAACGTTTCGAGGACTGCGACGAGCGAACTAATCTAGTCTACCCAATCTTAGCGCATTATGCAGCCACCCTGTTCAGAGAAGGCCGCCGTTACTACCCACCTAGTCACGGCGGCCTAAAGGCACAGGTTGCTCCCGATCGCGCCAGGCGGGAGGCCGTGCCTAATAGAACTCTATGCTAAATAGGACTCCTTCGTCTTGATCTTGAAGAACCTTTCGAGCGAGCGGCATAGGATACGACTACCAATAAGAACAAAACCGCAAAAGCAATTCCCGAGAGCCATATTCCAAGTTTATCCAACCACGCACGCTGATAGCTAATAGTGTTTGACCGCTCAAGAAAAGTGAGCATGTAGAAGGGCGTGGCGGCGTAGAGGCTTCCGCCGTCGCTTCTTTGCCAGTTCGGATGGAATTCGTTTTATTAGCTAAGCGTATGGTGTTCTGACTCACGTCGCCCTCAACGTCAGAAGGCCCCGCCCCGGTCGCGATCTTGTTTCGTTCCAGGATGCCGCGAATGGTTTTCCACTGCTGGCGAATTGAGCTTGACCCATAGTGATACGTCGGCTTCAGAGCTTCGATAATCTCGCCTCGTTCCTCCGGACCACGCTCCACAATCTCGAGCAAAGGGAATTCACCGCGCGCTGCTTCGATGCGACGGAAGAAAGGATCGTCGCTGGACAGGCAAATCAAAGCCCGCGTCTTTGCAAACTCGCGCAGCCGCTGGAAGGCAACCTTTGCATCGATGTAATCATAGCTGTCGAGAATCAAAGCGCCAAATTTATCCAATTCGGTTAGCCGGTCAATCTTCGATTCAAGCGAGCGAGCCAACAATACGTCAAACCAGTTGTCGGCAAATTGCTCCTCAGCCAGGCGAATGAAACTCATTTCGCTGCGGCGTCGGGCTTTGACTGTGAAGTTGCTTAAGACCAGGGCCGGCTTGTAAGGCAACGCTTGAATCTTCGGCGCCGGCGGGCCCGGCAACTCAAACACGGCCCACCAACCAAGGTCTTGTCTGATTGCCGAAGTAATCTCTTTGCTAACTCGCTCTTTCATCGCTGGAGTGCGAATGACAAGATACTTCACGCCCAGAAACTGTGCGCGTTTGATCTGTTCTGAAAGCGGCTGCGCGACAAAGTCGAGATCGTCCGCCAGCATTGAGCTGACGCCAAAACTATCTGGATAGTTTGAGAAGGCATTTACAACTGGAAGAGTGAAGAGGGCGTTGGGCGATGCCTCGTGAAAAACGCCGCTGATGGTTTCGTTGCCCTGCGAGCCGAGGTAGGAGTTGATCGCGCGCGCGTCAAAACTGGCTTCGGTCCATGCGGCGCCTACCTTGGGATTGATCACTTCCACCAGATAGCGACCATCGCGATGCTGGCGCGCAAAGTCGAGCACGTCATCAATGCTCCTTGTGTGGCCTTTAGGATAGAACGCGTAAGCCCAGCTAAGATCAGGCGCGCTCAAAACGATGATGAAAAATATGACCGCCGTAACGCCGAGCGTGTAACGAGTTCGCTTAAGAGTGATCGCGGGATTCTTTGCCGAAATCTCGCCCAGAAGTTTTGCCAACCAACGAAAGGCCGCGGCCAGAGCGAATCCAAAGGGCACAGTCAGCAGGAAGGTCAAGGTCGCGAGGAACCGCGGCGTCTGTAGCGGGAACCAACTCGGCGCAAAGAGCGCGGCAAATATGACTGTGACAGCCAGTATCGCGCACGCGCCGAGGTAAGGCCACACATGGAGTGCGGCAGCTTGTCGTCGCTTCGGATCGCCACGCACCCAGATGACACTTCCGACTAACGAAATCGCGTACCAGACAGCTAAACCCGGAGAGATGAGCGACTGCGTCTCAACCACGTAAGGTCGCGTCACGAAATACCGATACTCGCTCAGCATCGGCATAATCCAGAAGAGCGTCAACGACCCGCCCAATAGTGGAGAGAGTGAGTGTAAGATGAAACGGCGACGCTCTAACCTTCGCTGATCCGGCTCACTTGCATTTCTCCAGCGAACAAGGTCGCCAACGACAGTTGTCAAAATAAAAACCGCAGCAGTCGTGGCGTTGAAAAAATTTGCTAGCACCGTCAGCGCAAGCAGCAGTGAGGCCAACGCAAGACTTCCTGCTGGGAACGCGGGCGCCCCGCCCGCTCTATTCGACACACTTAAGTGTGTCGAACCGGTGCCCGAGTACACGACAAACCAGGCAATCAACAGCACGAACCCGAGCGGCTGTGTGTACAACCCAATCTGAAACGTGCTGAAGTAATCAAGCCCCGCCAGCAGCGTTCCCATAATTCGCACATCGATCAGCAGCAACACACCGGCTAAAGCAGCAGCAGTCGCAACGATCCTGTTTCTGTTAGACAGAAACCAGGCGAGGAACCAGATGACCGCGGGCATCAGAAGCACCGGTAGGACGACCATCAACTTAAAAGCCGAGGCGAATGAAAAGAGGTGCGTGTGATGAAGCAGGGCTACGCACCAGTAAAAGATTGGCGGGTAGAAATTAGGAAACGGCATCCCGCCGAAGTGACTGTGCGTCCAGCCAAACGTGTTCGGAAAGATCGTCTGATCGTAGATTTGGGCAATCGCAGAATGCCCCGTGCCGTCCCACGCGCGCGAGAGTTCACCACGCCAAATCGCAGCCCACAGCTTTGAGGTCAACACCACCGGCGTTGCGACGACCGCGATTGTAACGACCGAGAGTCTAGATCGGGTTTTCAAGCAGAGTTATGGGTGGTTCAAGAATGACCAAGCGATGCGGGGCTCCAGGCCTTCAGTTCCAGAGTTCTGCGGAAGCAAGAAGCAACCAGTCAGCCGCAGCGACGCAATTCGTCAATTTTCGAGATGGGTAAGTTCCACCAGCAACCCCCTAGAACCGGCTGCCCAAATCGGTCCATCAGCATTCAAGGCAACTGCATTAATAGATCTTCGGTCCGTGGATTTGAAAACGATAGTCCAGTCCAGCCCGTCGTTCTTGGAAAGGAGTATTGCACCTTGTCTTTGATTCTCTAGTAAGAGTTCTTTGTCTTTGGGAAGCAAAGAACCAAGAGCAAGCATTTCGTGGCTCGATAGGAATAGCGCGTCCTTAACCCAAAAATCGGTGAACCAACTCCCCATCCATTTTCCTTTTGGGTCTCTTCGGGCAACCATTCCTGCAGTGCCATGACTCCCGTCCATACCGGCATTAACCGTAACAGAGCCGTCTGACATTGCTTTGACCTCAGGGATCAAGCTGTAAAGCGCCAATGACTCGGATGGACGCCATTGCGTTCCATTCTCAGTTGCATCTAGGATGTGGCCATTGCCAGTGATAAGCGAAGCTGTGCCCGCACCCGTCGCCGCAATACCGACAGCATAGTCAAGCACTCTACCGTCCCTTTCCATCATCAAGTGGTTTGGGCACTCAGAAATATCGACCCAAGCATTTCCATGGTCAAGCGAATGCATGATCAGAAATCTGTTTCCGACCTCTTCTTTCTGATGAATGAACTCGTGCCCAATCACCCATCCTTCGCCTTCTCCAGTAAAGGCGATCCTAAGCAGTTCAACACATTTCTTAGTGAACTTAATCTGCCAAGTTTGGCCGCCATCATTTGTGTGAAGTAATGAACCTTGACGTACGCAAAGATCCTCGCCGGGTTTGCCGTAGCGCTGTGCAATTGCCCAGCCAACTGATTCCGATTCAAAATGGATGTCTGAAAAGTAAAGGCCGCTTCGTTCAATGCCAACATTGAGGTCTCTACGCTGCCAAGTCTTGCCAGCATCTATGGTCGTGTAAAGAAGGCCATAATGGTTTCCAACCCAACCAACCTCCGGACTCGTAAATTGGACGAAATCGAGGTCGTTATCAGTATCCAAAGCAACGACTCGAAAATTAGTAGTTCCGGCATTGGCCTGTCGATCAATTCTTGCTTTTTGGTACGCAGAGAACACCCCATTCGAAACATTTCTTGACGTGAAGGCCCCCATAATCCCGAGGAACGAGCCGGCAAAGGTTAACGTCAGGGCTAAGCCTATCTTTCTTGAAATTGACATTATTGCTACCTCACGGAATCTTGGCTTACTGGTCGGCCAAAAACGCAATCCTCAAATGTTACGCCCGGATCGCTATGGCCCCAGCGCTTTTGCTGCTCATCAGTTGGCCTGACATTTGGATCATTGGTCTTTTTGGTTAAGTAAGCTAAGGCGTTTCCGAGTTCGTGAACGAAGAGTCCAAAGAAACCTTGACTGTTGAAATTGACGTCGTTTGGAAGGTAAGGATGCGATGGGTTGGTCCGGCTCGTGTAGGCGTAAGGAACGCCCCCAGTTCTTCCGGCAAATGGATTATCGCGCGCGACCTGAACTAGGCTTTTAGACAGATCGGGATTGACAGAGAACCAACCTGCCAGGGGATCCCCCAACGGATTCAACCCATGGTTGGTTAACCAGCCTGGACCTTGTGCTGGATCATAAAAATCAAACCGCATGATTCCCTCCCCAGGGCGCCAATCCAGTGCAGCCTTGTCCACGTGGAATATTTGTGTCGCGCAATCCTGAACGCGCCCGAAATCGACGAAACCACGCTTCTGCGGGCTAGTGTATTCTCCGCCAATCTCTGACACCTCGCCGTTGCTGTCTGTCCAAAAAGATGGGAGCCAGCGATATCCCATGTCAGCTGCCAC
>WNFJ01298653.1_pt2 | contig 10456 bp, 9 predicted proteins | sample 5400461 | NCBI WGS metagenome assembly WNFJ01 (sample SAMN13153349, study PRJNA577476) | soil metagenome | isolation source: 115 cm saprolite on Douglas fir-dominated hillslope | place: USA:California | collected 2013-09-17
TGGCCCGAGGGCAGGCTCTCCCCCTTTCAGGGGGAGGTATTGCTGAGAGCGCGGTGGTTTTGTCATAAGCGATCGCCCGCACTTGTCCCGGCCTTGAGCCGGGACCGTTCCAAGCTCGGAGTTTGTAACGGTCCCGGCGCAAGGCCGGGACAAGTATTTCGTTCAAAATCGTGCGGTCCTCCGTCTCCGATGCGAGCGCTTTCTGGACAGGGACAAGGTCCGCCGGTAAAAGCACGCACGGAGAAAGCGTTAGTATGAGTGGCGTCAACGAGATCAGGTCGAGCTTCCTCGATTATTTCGCACGCAACGGCCATACCGTCGTGCCATCGTCGCCGCTTGTGCCGCGCAACGACCCGACCTTGATGTTCACCAATGCCGGCATGGTGCAGTTCAAGAACGTCTTCACCGGCCTCGAGCGGCGACCCTATGTCAGGGCGGTGACCGCGCAGAAATGCGTGCGCGCCGGCGGCAAGCACAACGACCTCGACAATGTCGGCTATACGGCGCGCCATCTTACGTTCTTCGAGATGCTCGGAAATTTTTCGTTCGGCGACTACTTCAAGGACCACGCCATCGAGCTGGCCTGGAACCTGGTCACCAAGGAATTCGGCCTGCCCAAGGAGCGGCTGACCGTCACGGTGTTTTCGCAGGACGACCAGGCCTTCGACCTGTGGCGGAAGATCGCCGGCCTGCCCGAGCAAAGGATCATCCGCATCCCGACCTCCGACAATTTCTGGCAGATGGGTGATACCGGCCCCTGCGGTCCCTCCTCGGAAATCTTCTACGATCACGGATCGCATATTCCGGGCGGGCCGCCGGGCTCGCCCGACGCCGACGGCGACCGCTTCATCGAAATCTGGAACCTTGTCTTCATGCAGTTCGAGCAGCTGCCCGGCGGCAAGCGCGAAGTTTTGCCGAAGCCCTCGATCGACACCGGATTGGGGCTCGAGCGCACCGCCGCCGTGCTGCAGGGCGTCACCAACATCTACGACATCGATCTCTTTCACGCGCTGATCCGTGACGTGGCCAATTTCACCGGCGTCGAACCTGACGGGCCGCAAAAGGTCTCGCACCGTGTCATCGCCGATCACCTGCGCTCCTCCGCGTTTCTCGTTGCCGACGGCGTGCTCCCCTCGAACGAAGGCCGCGGCTATGTGCTGCGCCGGATCATGCGCCGCGCCATGCGCCATGCCGAGCTGCTCGGCGCCCAGGATCCGCTGATGTGGCGGCTGGTGCCGGTGCTGGTTCGCGAGATGGGCCAGGCCTATCCGGAGCTGCACCGGGCGCAGGCCTTGATCACCGAGACGCTGCGGCTCGAGGAGACGCGCTTTCGCAAGACGCTCGAGCGCGGTCTTGCCATCCTGGATGAAGAAAGCCGCAGTCTCCGGTCGGGCGACCAGCTGCGGGGCGAGACGGCGTTCACGCTCTACGACACCAACGGCTTTCCGCTCGATTTGACGCAGGATGCGCTACGCCCACGCGGCATCGCCGTCGATACCGATGGTTTCAACGCCGCCATGGAGCGTCAGCGCGAGCAGGCGCGCGCGTCCTGGGCCGGCTCGGGCGAGGCCGCGACCGAAACGGTCTGGTTCGCGGTGCGCGAAAAAAACGGGCCGACCGAGTTTCTCGGCTACGAGACCGAGCGCGCCGAGGGCGTGGTGTCGGCGCTGGTACGCGACGGCAAGGAAGTGGCCGCGCTCAAGGCCGGCGAATCCGGCGCCGTGGTCCTCAACCAGACGCCGTTCTACGGGGAATCCGGCGGCCAGGTCGGCGATACCGGCGTGATGACGACGGACGGCGTGCGCTTCCGCGTTACCGACACCCAGAAGAAGGCCGGCGACGTCCTGGTTCATTCGGGCGTGGTCGAGGAGGGCACGCTCGCGGTCGGCGCCGCGCTGGTGCTCGACGTCGACCATGGCCGCCGCAGCACCATCCGCCAGAATCATTCCGCCACCCATCTGCTGCACGAGGCGCTGCGCCAGGTGCTCGGCGATCACGTGGCGCAGAAGGGCTCGCTGGTGGCGCCGGATCGGCTGCGCTTCGACTTCTCGCACCACAAGCCGATGAGCGCCGCCGAGATCGAACGGGTCGAGGATCTGGCCAACGACGTCGTGCTGGCGAACACGCCGGTGACGACCCGTCTGATGGCGGTCGACGATGCCATCGCTTCGGGCGCCCGCGCGCTGTTCGGCGAGAAATACGGCGACGAGGTGCGGGTGGTCGCCATGGGAGATTCCGGCGGCAACGCGCTGGGCTGGTCGGTCGAGCTGTGCGGCGGCACCCATGTCAACCGCACCGGCGACATCGGATTGATTTCCGTCGTCGGCGAGAGTGGCGTGGCCGCTGGTGTCCGTCGGATCGAGGCGCTCACCGGCACGGCGGCGCGTAAATCCGCCAATCACTTGGCTCAATTGGCCAAGGCGGCGTCGGCGGAGCTCAAAGTGCCGCTTGAAGATTTGCCCAGCCGCGTGGCGCTGGTGCTGGAGGAGCGAAAGCGTCTCGAGCGCGAGCTTTCCGATGCCAGGAAGAAGCTCGCCATGGGGGGCGGTGCCAGGGCCGACGCCGCCGACGGCGTGCGCACGATCGGCGATGTGAAGCTCTTGGCCCGCGCGGTCGACGGCATCGAGCTCAAGGACCTGCGCAGCCTCGCCGACGAGGGCAAGCGGCAGCTTGGCTCGGGCGTGGTGGCGATCGTGGGCGTCACCGGCGACGGCAAGGCGGGCGTGGTGGTCGGCGTCACCCCCGATCTGACGGCGCGCTTCAGCGCGGTCGATCTGGTGCGCGTGGGCGCGCAAGCGCTCGGCGGCAAGGGCGGCGGCGGCCGGCCCGACATGGCCCAGGCCGGCGGCCCCGACGGGGCCAAGGCCGACGCCGCGCTCGCCGCCATCGCGGCAGCGCTCGGCAGCGGGTGAATGCTGAGCAGTGCAGCTTCCCTCGCCCCGCTTGCGGGGAGAGGGCAGCACGGCACCGAGGAAATCCCAAACTCGGCCCGGTGAGGGGGCGCTTCCACAAGCTCAGACTCGCGGCGGCGCCCCCTCATCCCGACCTTCTCCCCGCATGCGGGGAGAAGGAGACCGCACTGCGCTCGGGATACGTGCGAGGCAAGCGTAAGAGGTAGGGCGGCCCGTCCTTCAAGCCATCGCGGCCTTGAGGTTCTCGTCCACCTTGTCGAGGAAGCCGGTGGTGGACAGCCACTTCTGGTCGGCGCCGACCAGGAGCGCCAGATCCTTGGTCATGAACCCGGACTCCACCGTGCCGACGGTGACGCTCTCGAGCGTGGCGGCGAATTTCGTCAGCTCCGCATTGTTGTCGAGCTTGGCGCGGTGGGCGAGCCCGCGCGTCCAGGCAAAGATCGAGGCGACGGAATTGGTCGAGGTCTCCCGGCCCTTCTGATATTCGCGGTAATGGCGCGTCACCGTGCCATGGGCGGCCTCGGCCTCCACGGTCTTGCCGTCCGGCGTCAACAGCACCGAGGTCATCAATCCGAGCGAACCGTAGCCTTGCGCGACCGTGTCCGACTGCACGTCGCCGTCGTAGTTCTTGCACGCCCAGACATAGCCGCCCGACCATTTGAGCGCGGCCGCCACCATGTCGTCGATCAGCCGGTGCTCGTAGAAGATTTTCTTCTTCTCGAAATCGGCCTTGAACTCCTTCGCGTAGATTTCGTCGAAAATGTCCTTGAAACGGCCGTCATAGACTTTGACGATCGTGTTCTTGGTCGACAAATAGACCGGGTAGCCGCGCGCCAGCCCGAAATTGAGCGAGGCACGGGCAAAATCGCGGATCGAATCGTCGAGATTGTACATCGCCATGGCGACGCCGCTGCCCGGGAACGCGAACACCTCGCGCTCGATCCTTTGGCCGTCCTCGCCGAGGAAGGTCAGCACCAGCTTGCCCTTGCCCGGCACCAGGAAATCGGTCGCCCGGTATTGATCCCCGTAGGCGTGGCGGCCGATGATGATGGGCTTGGTCCAGCCCGGCACCAGCCGCGGCACGTTCCTGCAGATGATCGGCTCGCGGAAGATGACGCCGCCGAGGATGTTGCGGATGGTGCCGTTCGGCGAACGGTACATCTCCTTGAGATTGAATTCCTTCACGCGCCCCGCATCCGGCGTGATGGTGGCGCATTTCACGCCGACCCCGACCTTTTTGATCGCCTCGGCCGCATCGATCGTGATTTGATCACGGGTCTCGTCGCGCTTCTCGATGCCGAGGTCGTAGTAAAGGAGATCGATATCGAGATAGGGATAGATCAGCTTGTCCTTGATCAACTTCCAGATGATGCGGGTCATCTCGTCGCCGTCGAGCTCGACGACCGGATTTTTCACCTTGATTTTAGCCATGAAATGAGAACTCCGCTGCGGCCCCCTCCTTCCCTCCCCCGCGCGCGGGGGAGGGAAGGAGGGGGATGATCGGTCGTGTTGGGGTAAGCAGGTGCCTGTGAGCCCGTCCGGCGGCCGTTCCTATAGCACGGGCCGGGTCCGTGGCAAGGTGGCGGAAACGACAGCAGTGTCTCGGTTTGAATGCGGCACTCTCCGTTCGTCCCCGCGAGGGCATGCTTGCGCGGGGTGAGCGGATGAACTCTGGTTCGATAAACTGGGACACGACCCGAACGAAAGGCGGCGGAAACGAAAGCCGGCCGCCGGCTTGGGCTGGCGGCGCGAACAGGACCCTCTGATGTCTGGCTCGGGAACCGATAAGACCAAGGTCTGGAGCGGGCGCGCCGGCCCGATCGTGGTTTTGGTCGAACCGCAGCTGGGCGAGAATATCGGCGCGGCCGCGCGCGTCATGGCGAATTTCGCCCTCGCGCGGCTGCGTCTGGTCAGGCCGCGCGACGGCTGGCCCAATCTGCAGGCGCGCCGCGCGGCGTCCGGCGCCGATCGAATTCTCGACGAGGCGGCGCTTTACCCGGACGTCGCGGCGGCGATCGCCGATTGCAACTTGGTGCTGGCGACCACCGCGCGCGCCCACGATCAGGCCAAGCCGGTGATCGGTCCGGAGGCGGCGGCCCGGCAGATCGCGGCCCATACGGCGGAGAACGGCGCCAGCGGGGAAAATGCCGCCGTGCTGTTCGGGCGCGAGCGCTACGGTCTTGAAAACCACGAGGTGGCGCTCGCCGACCGCATCGTGACCTTTCCGGTCAACCCGGCCTTCGCGTCGCTCAATCTCGCGCAGGCGGTCGCGCTCCTGGCCTACGAATGGTTCAAGCTCACGTCGGGCGGCGGGCTTCCCTTCGCCATGCCGCAGAAGTCGGCCCCCGCCGGCAAGGAGCAGCTCTTCGCCTTCTTCGCCGGCCTCGAGCGGGAACTGGACCGCGTCGAGTTCTTCCGGCCGCCGGAGAAGCGCGCCACCATGCTCATCAACCTGCGCAATATTTTCGCCCGCATGGAGCCGACTCGGCAGGACCTGCAGACCTTGCACGGCGTCGTGTCGGCCATCGCGCAAGGGCGCAAAGGACCGGCGCGGGGCGGCGTGCTCGACGGCGCTGAAGCCGCGATGCTGCGTGCCTTGCTGGCCGAGCACGGCGAGGGCCGCGTCCCCAACGAGCGCGGACCGGTGCGCGGCCTGGCGCGGCTCCTTCGCCGCAACCCCACCGACGCCGAGCGCGCGCTGTGGAACGCGCTCACCCGCGACCGGCGCTTTGCCGGGCGTGGCTTCAAGCGGCAGGTTCCGATCGGCCAGCATGTCAACGATTTCGTTTCGTTTGCGCTGCGTGTCGTCATCGACATGGTGCCGGAGCACGAGAGCGCGCACGCTGCCAACGCGCGCGCGGAGCGGACCACCTGGCTCAAACAGCGCGGCTATCGGGTGATCGCGATTGCGGTGGCGCCGATCGAAGGAGACTTGCCCGGCGTCCTCGACCGCCTTGCCGCCGAGGTGGACGCGGCCGGACTGTAGGGTGGGCAAAATTGCCTGGCACTGCGATGATGATTGCACGGGGTCGCGCAATTTTGCCCACGCGGTTGCACCGCGAGGTCCGGTCGCGTGGGCAACGCGCCGGTACGCCCTGCCGCGCTATTCGCCGTCACGGCGCTGGCGCGTTGCCCACCCTACGAGATCGCTCGACATGCTTCGGAGCTTGGAAACGCCGCTCTGCCCTCAGCCCTTGAGCGTCTTCAGCGCGGCCGCCGCACCGGTCCGCAGGAAGCCGAGGTCGCTGCCGACCGCGAGGAAGCGGACGCCGCGCTTGGCGAGCGCCACCGCCCGTTCGGCGCTGTGGCAATAGGCGCCCAAAATCTTGCCGGCCTTGCGCGCCGCGTCCGCGATCCGCTCGAGCTCGCGATCGATGTCGCCCGACAGCGGATCGAGCGTCGCCCCCTGTGACAGCGCGATCGAAAGGTCGGAGGGCCCAAGGAACAGGCCGTCGATGCCGGGCGTGGCGGCGATGACGGCCACATTGTCGAGCGCCGCGCGGGTCTCGATCATTGCGAGCGTGAAGGTGAGCGCGTTGCCCTCGTTGAGATAGACCTTCTGGTCCGCGAGCCCGGCCAGCATGGTGGCGCGATGCGGCCCCCAGCTGCGCTCGCCGAGCGGCGGATATTTGGTGGCAGCCACCAAGGCGCGGGCGTCCGCCGCCGTATTGATCATCGGCGCGATGATGCCCTCGGCGCCGAAATCAAGCGCCCGGCTGGCGGTGGCGAAATCCCCGAGCGGAACTCGCACCACCGGCGCGGCGCCGCCTTGCCGGATGGCCGCGATCGCGCTCACGGTCGCTGCGATGTCCCACAGGCCATGCTGCATATCGACGGTGACGGCAGCAAAGCCCTCCCGCGCGATCACTTCGGCGACCAGCGGCGAGGCGAGGCCGCACCAGCCGGAATGGACGGTCTCGCCGGCCCGCAGCCGCCGGGCGAGCGAGAAGGATTTCGCTTCGGTCATGTTCGCAAACGCCTTTTTGTACGGCTCACCCGCGCGCCTTGACCTCGGCGATCGCCCTGGCCGTCAGCTCGTCGATGGTGCGGCGAATCTGGTGGTCGGACAGGCTCACGCCCTTGGCATCGAGATCCTTGCGGATTTTGCCGAAGACGTCGTGGCTGCCGGCTTCGATATCCGCGACCACGACCTCCTTGGCATAGGCTTCCGCAGCCGGGCCGGTGAGCCCGAGCTTCTCCGCCGCCCACAGGCCAAGGAGCTTGTCGCGGCGCGCGGTCGCCTTGAACTTCAGCTCCTCGTCATGGGCAAATTGCTTCTCGAAGCCTTCCTCACGCTTGTCGAAAGTGGTCATGCCATCCTCGTGATTTTGCCTCGCGATCTTGCCTCGTGGCTTTCCGGCGCGTCGCCTTGCATAATGGGGTGTCACGGTCAAGGCAACATCGCGGCATGGCGATTTCTGCGTCACGCGGCGTGAGCTTAGCCTTGCGCCTTTCGATTGTGCTCGCCGCCGCGATCGGCTAGTTTGCCGATGTGGGCGCGTCGCCGCGATGGCCTTGAACTGCAGCGCGTCCCCGCCGCGGACGATCGAACCCACACGGAGCCACGGCATCCAGATGGACTTTCACAAACCACGGTACACCCCGATGAGCCGCCGTCGCCGCATCTATGAAGGCAAGGCCAAGGTCCTTTATGAAGGACCGGAGCCGGGAACCCTGATCCAGCACTTCAAGGACGACGCGACCGCCTTCAACTCGAAGAAGCACGAAGTCATCGAAGGCAAGGGCGTCCTGAACAACCGCATCTCCGAATACGTCTTCCAGCACCTCAATGATATCGGCGTTCCGACCCATTTTCTGCGCCGGCTCAACATGCGCGAGCAGCTGATCCGGGAGGTGGAGATCATTCCGCTCGAGGTGGTCGTGCGCAATGTGGCGGCGGGCTCGCTCTCGCAGCGCCTCGGCATCGAGGAAGGCACGCAGCTGCCGCGCTCGATCATCGAGTTCTACTACAAGAACGACGCGCTCAACGATCCGATGGTGTCGGAGGAGCACGTCACCGCCTTCGGCTGGGCCACCCCGCAGGAGATCGACGACATCATGGCGCTCGCCATCCGCGTCAACGATTTCCTCTCCGGCCTGTTTCTCGGCGTCGGCATCCGCCTGGTCGATTTCAAGATGGAAACCGGCCGGCTGTGGGAGAACGAGATGATGCGGATCGTGGTGGCCGACGAGATCTCGCCCGATTCGTGCCGGCTGTGGGACATCAAGTCGAACGAGAAGCTCGACAAGGACCGCTTTCGCCGCGATCTCGGCGGGCTGCTGGAGGCCTATACGGAGGTCGCCAAGCGGCTGGGGATCATGAGCGAGAACGAGCGTCCGCAGGGAAGCGGTCCGGTTCTGGTGAAGAGCTGATACGGCGGTTCAAGCTGGCAATAGCGAACTCCCATGAAAGCCCGCGTCACCGTCACGCTGAAGTCCGGCATCCTCGATCCCCAGGGCAAGGCGATCGAGGGCGCGTTGCGCTCGCTCGGCGTTGCGGGCGTGGCCAGCGTCCGCCAGGGCAAGGTGTTCGACATCGAGCTCGAAGGCGGCGACCGCAAGCAGGCCGAATCGCTGCTCAGAGAGGCGGCCGACAAGCTCCTGGCCAATACGGTGATCGAGAATTATCGCGTCGAGGTGAGCGGATGAAGCTTCGCTCCGGCATTCTGATCGGCGCGCTTTCGGTTGCGCTTGCGGGGTTGCTGGCGCCCGACCCCGGCGCGGTCGGGGTCGGCTGGCCCGGGACGGCGGGGACATCCGCGCATGCGGTCTGGCGCGAGGTCAAATGGCCGTTCCTGCTCGACGAATGGGGGATCGGACGCGCGTTTGCCTGCGCGCCGGCCGATTGCGGCGCCGAGATCAATCTCTATTTGCGCGCCAAGATCGGGTTCTGCAATTGCACCACCGGGGTCGCCGACGATGACGATCTCGACCGTGTCGGCGATCTTAAGCTGTTCAGCGATGCGTTCGTGGGCCTCACCGATGGCCGGCCGGTGAGCGTCGGCCGCATGCAGGGGCGGAGCCGGCTCTATCACGTCACCATTCCCTATGCGGCGCCACGCGACATGCTGGCCATCGGGTTCAACGACCAATGCGACGTCGCGGTCGCCACGGTCCTTGCCGATCGGGATCGGCTCGGCCAAGCCGAGGCTCTCGCGCTCGATTTCCTCGGCGCCGATCTGGTTCAGCACTGGGCCGCGGCGGAACTCGGTCGAAACGGAATCTGATGCGATCGGCTGTCCTCGTTTTTCCCGGCATCAATCGTGAACGGGACGTGGCACGCGCATTGCGGCTCATCTCGGGTCGCGAGACCGCGATGGTCTGGCATACGGATGCGGCGCTGCCGGGGGGCACCGATCTCGTGGTGGTGCCGGGCGGGTTCAGCTATGGCGACTATCTGCGCTGCGGAGCGATCGCGGCGCGGGCCCCGATCATGGATGCGGTGCGCCGCTTCGCCGGCGGCGGCGGCTTGGTGCTCGGCATCTGCAACGGCTTCCAGATTCTGTGCGAGGCCGGGCTTCTCCCGGGCGTGCTCATGCGCAATGCCGCGCGCAAGTTCATCTGCCGCGACGTCTATCTCAAGGTCGAGCGCTCCGACAGCCCGTTCACCCGCGGCTACAATGCCGGCCAGGTGATCCGCGTGCCGATTGCCCATGGCGAAGGCAATTATGTCGCCGATGGCGAGACGATCGCGCGGCTCGAAGGCGAGGGCAGGGTGCTGTTCCGCTATGTCGCGCCGCAAGGCCACCTCGATCCCGCCTGGAACGTCAACGGCGCCACCAACGCCATTGCCGGGATCGTGAACGAAGGCGGCAACGTGCTCGGCATGATGCCCCATCCGGAGAATCACGTGGAGGCCGAGCTGGGCGTGACCGACGGTCGTGGATTGTTCGCAGGCCTTGTGGATCACTTCAGGCAGGCGGCTTAAATATCATTGTGGTGGATGAATTCGATCATGGCGCAGGTTAGAGCGGTTTCCGCTAAGGTTGAATGTCATCGCCGGACTTGTTCCGGCGATCTCGATAAGGAAAGCACCGTACCATCCTCATCGAGATGGCCGGAACAAGCATGCCCTCGGACGTGATCCGAGGGTCCGGCCATGACAATTCGAAGCGTCAACCGAAACGAAAAATGCTCTAAGACCTGTCTGTGACCGCGAACGAACCCAAAATCACCCCCGAGCTGGTTGCCGAGCACGGCTTGAAGCCGCAGGAGTATCAGCGCCTCCTCGATCTCATCGGGCGCCCTCCGACCTTCACCGAGCTCGGCATCTTCTCGGCCATGTGGAACGAGCACTGCTCGTACAAGTCGTCGAAAATCCACCTGCGGACATTGCCCACGAAGGCGCCTTGGGTGATCCAGGGCCCGGGCGAGAATGCCGGCGTCATCGACATCGGCGACGGTCTGGCGGTGGTGTTCAAGATGGAGAGCCACAACCATCCAAGCTACATCGAGCCCTATCAAGGCGCCACCACCGGCGTCGGCGGCATCTTGCGCGACGTCTTCACCATGGGGGCGCGGCCGATCGCGTGCCTCGATTTCCT